>Ga0155472_175_pt1 | contig 31725 bp, 27 predicted proteins | sample RifCSPhighO2_12_FD_107130 | JGI IMG/M metagenome (GOLD analysis project Ga0155472, IMG submission 107130) | Gammaproteobacteria bacterium RIFCSPHIGHO2_12_FULL_63_22
AGCTGGGACGGCGGCGGAATCCGCGACTGCCGCTGCTGCTCTTCCCATACTGGTGACAGAACGCAGGATCGACCGCTGGTCCCCACCGAGCAAGCCTGCGAATGGGGCAGCGGGCGACCTGCGTTGGCGGGGGTATTGCAGGGTGTTGCCGTGAAGACCCAGACCGCACAGGAAGTTGCGGGCGAGCGCCGGATTTCATTTTGACCAAGCCGATTCCGTGTGGCGACTCAAAATGAAAGCCGGCGATCGCCAGTGGCGATAGGCTGTTTACGATCGCCAGTGGCGAAGAGCTTCTAGCTTTCCGCGCAACCAAAGCGCAATTCGCCCGACTCAGCCTGCCAGACGCTGACCGGGCGCAGGCTTTCGCCTCGACACGGCCCCGATGTGCAAAAACCGTCGGCCAGGCGGAACGAGGCGCCGTGCGCCGCGCAGACCAGGTTTTGCTTGTCGATCAGGAACTTGCCGGGCACATAGTCCATTCGGCGACCCTCGTGGGGGCAAGCATTGAGCCACGCACGCAGTGTCGCGCCATCACATTGAACGATGATGGCCGTCATTTCGCCGTTGATGGGCACCATAAGCGACACGATACCCGCATCCGGCAGATCGGATCGGCGAATTAACGAAGCACTTACACTTTGATCCTGCGGCATCGACATACTCCTCGTCCCCGGCAGTCTGACATGACCCCCATGCCCATTTTCGTCCATCGCTTTTTCACCTACACCCCCAGCAAGCCCCGTCACCCCCTGTTGCGCCTGGCCCTGGGCCTGGTGGGCCTCGTCGTGCTCGCGTTCCTGGTGGTTGCCGGCCTGTTCGTCGGTCTGGGCATGCTGATGTTCGCCGCCGTGCGCCGCATGGTGCGGGGCAATCCGGCCGCCGCCGCGCCGCAGCAGGTCGAGGGCGTGATCGAGGGCGAGTACTCGGTGGTCACCAAGCAAGAGGCGACGCTCAGCCTGCGCTGAGGCGCGCCGCTGCCGCTACACTCAGCGTTTTCGCGATGGGCTTGCCCGTGTCCGGATACGCATTCGCTCCCTGCTCCCAGCCCAGCGTTCCCGTTCTTGGGCGCAGCTCCACGTTTCCCGTGCACCGCATCTACTGCGTAGGCCGCAACTTTTCCGAGCACGCGCGTGAAATGGGCGCCGAAGTGCCGCGCGGTTCGCCGGTCTTCTTCATGAAACCCGCCGATGCGATCGTCACCGGCTCCGTGGTGCCCTATCCGTCCGCCACCGATGACCTGCACCACGAGGTGGAGCTGGTGGTCGCGCTGGGACGCGATGCGCATGGCATCGTGGCGGCCCAGGATGCCTTGTCGCTGGTGTTTGGCTACGCGGTGGGCCTGGACCTGACGCGACGCGACCTGCAGGCGCAGGCCAAGGAAAAGCGCCTGCCCTGGGATACCTCCAAGGGCTTCGACGCCTCGGCGCCGATCAGCGCCATCGTGCCGGCCGAGGTATCGGGCCATGATTTCGATCGCCGGCTGTGGCTACGCGTGAACGACAAGCTGCGCCAGCAGTCCTCGCTCACCGACATGGTCTTTTCAGTGCCCGACATCATCCACGAGCTCTCGCGCCTGTTCGCCCTGCGGGCCGGCGACCTGGTCTTCATGGGCACGCCCGCCGGCGTGGCGGCGCTGCATCGCGGCGACCGCTTCAGCGCGGGCGTGGACGGCCTGGTGGAGTTTTCCGGCGAAGTGGCCGCATGATGGCAAACCCGATGTCCAATTGCGCAGGGAGACGACCATGGGCTTCATGAGTGAATTCAAGGAATTTGCAATGCGCGGCAACGTCATCGACCTCGCCGTGGGCGTGGTGATTGGTGGCGCCTTCGGCAAGATCATCACGTCGTTGGTGAACGACGTAGTCATGCCCGTGATCGGAAAGATCCTGGGCGGCGTCAATTTCACCGACCTGGCCCTTGTCCTGACGCCCGCGCAAATGGGCGCCGATGGCAAGGAAGTCGCGGCCGCAGTGCTGCTGCGCTACGGCGCCTTCATCCAGAGCATGATCGACTTCGCCCTGATCGCCCTGGCGATCTTCATGGCCATCAAGGTGATCAACCGCCTGCAGCGCAAGAAGGAAGAGGCGCCCGCGCCCGCCGCGCCGGCCGAGGACATCGTCTTGCTGACCGAGATTCGCGACGCACTTCGATCGCGCTAAGCTTGCTCGTCACCACCCAGGGCGCCGGTTCAGCCGGCGCCTTTTTTTGGAGAGTTTTTCGATGTCGATCCCGTTCCGCGCCTGCATCCTCGCTTCCGCCATCGTCGCTTCCCTGCCCTCCCAGGCCGCGGATGCCAAGCTCGACAAGCGGACGGTGACCAACGCCACCACGCTGGCCACGGCAGGCGCGCAAGACACCGGCGCCTACGCCATCGTTGAATCATTGACCACTGAAATCGGGCCCAGGCTTGCCGGCTCCGCCGCGTACGATCGCGCCACGAAGTGGGCCGAGGAAAAATTCAAGTCGCTGGGCTATGACCGCGTCTACCTGGAACCGGTCAGCTTTCCGACCTGGGAGCGCCACCATGAAAGCGCGGAAGTCATCGCGCCCTATCCACAACGATTGATCATCACGACCCTGGGCGGCAGCGTCGGCACGGGCGGCAAGCCGATCGAAGCCGACATAGTCGAGTTCGCGACGATCGAGGCCCTGAAACTGGCGCCCGCCGGCTCGTTGGCGGGCAAGATCGCCTATATCTCCAATCGCATGGAGCGCACCAAGGACGGCCACGGCTACGGCCCTGCGGTTGCCGCGCGCAGCGGCGCCTCCGCCGCAGCAGACAAGGGCGCCGTGGCCCTGGTGATCCGCTCGATCGGCACCGACTCGGATCGGCTTCCGCATACCGGCATGCAGCGCTATGCCGAGGGGTCGACAAAAATTCCGGCGGCGGCGCTCTCCAATCCTGATGCAGACCTGCTGTCCAACATGGTTCGGCGCGGCAAGCCGGTGACCTTGCGGCTCGACATCGACGCGGGCCATACAGGTGCGACCAAGACCGAATACAACGTCATCGGCGAGATCCGCGGCCGCAAGCTGCCCGAAGAAGTGGTGGTCATCGGCGGCCACCTCGATTCCTGGGACCTGGGCACCGGCGCCATCGACGATGCGTCCGGCGTCGCCATCACGATGACAGCGGGTGCGATGATCGGGCGCCTCGACAAGGCGCCGCTGCGCACGATTCGTGTCATCGCCTTCGCCAACGAGGAACAGGGCGTGTTCGGCGGCCGCGCCTATGCCGAAACACACAAGGCCGAACTCGACCTGCAACAACTTGGCGCGGAAAGCGATTTCGGCGCGGGACGAATCTATTCGTTTCGCGCGGGCGTGGCTGCCGAAGCGGTTCCGGTGATCGAACAGATCGCAAGGCTGCTCGAGCCGCTGGGTATTGCCTATGAAGCCGGCAAGGGTGGCCCGGGCCCGGATATCGAGCCCTTCGCCAAGGTCGGCATGCCGTGGGCGCAGCTCGCGCAGGACGGCACCGATTATTTCGATTACCACCACACCGCCAACGACACGCTGGACAAGGTTGACGCAAAGGCGCTCGACCAGCAGGCCGCTGCCTATGCGGTGATGGCGTACGTCGCTGCGGATTCGCCGGTGGACTTCGGCCGCGCGCCGCCGCTGACAGGCGAAGAATGACCTGACGCTAACGTCGCGAGGCAGGCGCCTGCATTTGCTGCCGGCGCCACTCGGACAAGAGCACCGACGTCGCCGAGGCGACGTTGAGGCTTTCCACCGCGCCGGTACCGGGAATCAGTATCTTGAGCGTGCTGGCCTGCGTGAGCGCGGGATCGACACCGGTCTGCTCGGCGCCCATCAACAGCACCAGGCGCGAGGGCAGCTGCGTCGCATAGAGCGACTGTCCGCCGCGCACCGTGGTCGCCGCCAACATGAAGCCCGCCGCCGTGAGTTGCGAAATCGCGTTGTCACTGCGCCCGAGCCGAACCAGTGGCAAAGCCTCGGCGCCTCCCTCCGCCACGCGGGCGGCGGCGCCCGACAAGGCCAGCGTGGATTCCTTCGGCAGCAGGATGCCGGCCGCACCGAAATGCGCCGCGCTGCGCGCGATCGCGCCAAAATTGTGCGGGTTGCCGACGCCATCGAGCCAGATCGCGAGCTGCGGTCCTGAGGGCAGGTCGCGCAGCCAATTCGAAAGGGTCAACTCCTCGGCCGGCATGGCGCCGAACACCACGCCTTCGTGATGCGCGCTGCCGCTGAGCCGTTCGAGATCCTCGGCCTCGACGATGGTGTAGCCAAGGCGATTCTTGACGCAGAACGCGAGCACCGGCTTCAACGCCGGAATACGCGACTCCAGCAGCCAGACCTTGCGCAAGGCCTGCGGCCGATGCGCGAACAGGGCAAGGCAGGCATTGATGCCGTACATGCGCTGTTCCTGGGGCGGCTTGGGTGGCGCCGCTTCGGGCGCGTGCTGCACTTCCACCGCGCGACCAGGCGCGTGCCGCGGGCCGGCTTCGCGCGCGCGCTCGGGCGCCACGGCGCGCTCGCCGCCTTGCTGGCGCGCACGATCCCTTTCGCGCTCGCGCTCGCGCTTGTCGCGCGGTGCGCCGGAAGGGCCGCGATACAGGGATCCACCGCCGGGTGGTTTTTGGTCAGGCATGTCGCGGCTCCGATGCCTTGCATCGATAAGGAGCCCCTAGTCTAGGGCCAACTAGCCACCATGGCTGCTGTCCACGGAGGCGACCTTCGACTCCAGCGCTTCGAGCATGCGGCCGCGTTCCTCCGGCGCCCGCGTGAAACGAGCCAGCAGCAGGTAGAACGCCGGCACCACGAACAGCGACAGGAAGGTCGACAGCAGGACGCCAAACACCACCACCACGCCAATCGCGCTGCGGCTCGCCGAACCCGCGCCGCTCGCCAGCATCAGCGGCAGGGCGCCGGTGACGGTGGCGACGGACGTCATCAGGATCGGACGCAAGCGCGTGGCGGCGGCATCCAGGACCGCCTCGCGGATCGGCAGTCCCTCGTCGCGTCGCTGGTTGGCGAACTCCACGATCAGGATGCCGTTCTTCGCGGCCAGGCCGATCAGCATGACGATGCCGATCTGGCTGAACAGGTTGATCGTATTGCCGGTCGCCGCGAGGCCGATCAAGGCGCCCAACACCGCCAGCGGAACGGTCAGCATGATCACCAGCGGATGCACGAAGCTCTCGAACTGCGCGGCCAGCACCAGGAACACGATCAGCAGCGCCATGCCGAAGGTGAACATCGCCGCGCCGCCCGCCTGCAGGTATTCGCGCGACTGACCGCCAAAATCGAGCTGCGCGGTATCGGGCAATTCCTCGTTGACTGCCTGGCGGGCGAAGTCGATGGCTTCACCCAGCGGATAGCCGGGCACCAGCCGCGCGGAAATCGTGATCGAGCGCAGCCGGTTGAAACGGTTGAGCGTGCCCGGCTCCGCAATCTCGGTCACTGTCACGACGCTCGACAGAGGTACCAACGCGCCTGCCTGCGCGCGCACATAAAGGTTTTGCAGGTCGCTGATGCTGGACCGGTCCTGACGCTCGGCCTGCACGATCACGTCGTATTCCTTGCCCTCGTCCACGAAGGTCGTGGCGCGGGTGGAGCCGAGCATCGTCTGCAGCGTGTTGCCGATGTCGCTGACTGCCACGCCAAGGTCTGCGGCGCGGTCGCGGTTGATCACCACGCGCAGTTGCGGCCTTGTTTCCTTGTAATCGGAATCGACGCCCGTCAATTGCGGGTTGGCCTCCATGCGGGCTTGCAGGCGGTCGCGCCACTCCACCAGCTGGGCGTAATCGGGACCGCCGAGCACCACCTGCAAGGGCTGTCCACCGCCACGCACCAATCCCTGGCGCACCGTCGGCAATGCGCGAACGCCCGGAATCTTCGCCAGTTCGCTGCTGACTTGCCCGACCACGTCGTCGGTCGTTTCTTCGCGGTCGTCCCAGTGCTTGAGCAACACGATCGCCATGCCGTTCTGCATGTCGCCGCCACCACCGAAGCCGCCGGGGATGCGGGTGTTGATGCGGTTGATCGGCTTGCCCTCGCCAACGTATTGCATCAGCACGTCTTCGACCTGGGCAACCTGCTTGACGGTGTAGTCGAAGCCGCCGCCTTCGGGGCCGTTGGCCATTACGAAGAAGGCGCCGCGGTCCTCGGTCGGCGCCAGTTCACGCGGCACCGACACGAACAGGAGTCCCGATGCGAGGAAGGCGCCAAGCATGACGCCAAGGAACAGCCAGGGTCGACCCACGCTGTGTTCCAGCACATGTCGGTAGCTGCTGGACAGCTGGCCGAGTCGACGGTCCACCCAGGCACCAAACCCCTTCGCTTCGCGCTTGTGCGGCTGGATCAGCAACGAGCACATCATCGGGGTCAGGGTCAGCGCGACAAACGCCGATATCGCCACGGCGCCGGCCAGCGCGACCGCCAACTCGCGGAACAACCTGCCATTGTTCCCTTCCTGGAATGCCATCGGCACGAACACGGCAATCAGCACCGCCGTCGTCGCGATAACCGCGAAGGCTACCTGTCGGGTACCGCGCAGGGCAGCGAGCGGCGCGGGTTCGCCCAGGTCGGCGCGACGTTGCGCATTTTCCAGCACGACGATGGCGTCATCCACGACCAGGCCGATCGACAGCACCATTGCCAGCAAGGTCAGCAGGTTGATCGAGAATCCGAAGGCCCAGAGCGCGAGGAAGGCCGCCACCAGGCAAACCGGCACGGTGACCGCGGGAATCAGGGCGGCTCGCAGGCTGCCCAGGAACAACCAGATCACCAGCAGCACCAGGACGATCGCCTCGAACAACGTCTTGTAGACCTCACGCACCGCGACGTCGATGTATTCGGTCGAGTCGAAACTCACGCCCATCTGCATGCCCTGCGGCAGGCCGGGGTTGATACGGGCGATTTCTTCCTTGACCAGCTTGGCGACCTCGAGGCTGTTCGCGGTGGACGTCTTGACGATGCCGAGGCCGAGCATGGGGCTGGCATTGCCGCGGAAATAGCTGCGCGGTTCCGAGGAATCGAGCGCAACCCTTGCCACCTCTCCCAGCCGGATGACATGGCCGTCTTCGCCGCGCCCTATCGACAGCCGATTGAACTCCTCTGCCGTACGGAAGCCACGCTCCACGCGCACCGTGAAGTCGCGGTCGGTCGATTCGATGCTGCCACCCGGCAATTCAATATTCTCGCGGCGAAGGGCCGCCTGCACGTCGGCCACGGTCAGCGAACGCGCGGCCAGCGCGGCGGGATTGGGCCAGATGCGCATCGCGTAAGTCTGTTCACCGCCCAGGTTCACCTGCGAAACGCCGTCGATGCTCGACAGGCGATCGACCACGTAGCGGTCGGCGTAATCGGTGAGCGCCAGGGTGTCGATGGTCGGGCTGCTCAGGTAGGCCCAAAGGATGACTTCGGAATCCGAATCGGCCTTGCGCACCTGCGGCGTATCCACATCGTCGGGCAGCGCGTCGATGGTCCGGCTGACAGCGTCGCGCACGTCGTTGGCGGCGCTTTCGATGTCGCGCGCAGCGGAAAATTCGATGTTGATGTTGGATCGGCCATTGCGGCTGTTGGAGGTCAGCAGCTCGACGCCTTCGATGCCGCTGACCGCGTCTTCCAGCACCTGGGTGATGCGCGTCTCGACCACGGCGGCGGAAGCGCCCGTGTAGGTCGTGCTGATCGACACCACGGGCGGATCGATGTCCGGCAATTCACGCAGCGGCAGCTGGGTGAAGGCGAACGCACCCAACACGATCAACAACAGGCTGATTACCGTGGCCAGTACCGGCCGGCGGATCGACAGGTCGGAGAGAACCACGGCTCAGGCGCCTGGCTTGGCGGGTGGCGCCGGCTTGGCCGATGCGGGGGCCGCTTCGGTCACCTTGGCGCCGGGCTTGAGCTTGACGATGCCCTCCACCACGATGCGATCGCCGGCCTTGACGCCGTCGAGGATCTCGACCCAACCCGGCCGGCGCGAACCGATGCGCACGGGCACCTGGTCGACCTTGTCCTCGGCGCCAACACGAAACACGAACGCCTGCTGGCCGACCTGCTGCAGCGACAACTCGGGAACCTGCAGGACATTGCGCGACGCCTGCTGCATGCGCACGCGCAACAACATGCCTGCACGCAGCTTCCTCGACGCGTTGTCGAACTCGGCGCGCGCAGCGAGCGAGCGCGTTGCCGGATCCACGCGCGAACCAACTGACGTTACTGCGCCGGTGAATTCTTCACCGGGAAAGGCATCGCTGGTCGCGACCACGGCCTGGCCGACAGACAGGGCCGCCAACTGCCGCTCCGGTACGGTGAAGTCGAGATTGATCGTGGAGACATCATCGAGCGTGGTGATGACCGTGCCCGGCGTCACCAGCGAGCCCGGGCTGACCTGGCGCAAACCGAGGACGCCGTCGAACGGCGCGGTGATGACCCGATCGGAAACCTGCGCCCGCAACTGGTCGAGCCTGCCCTTGGCCGCATCGCGCGCCGCGCGCTGCACGTCGAGCTGGCTGGCGGCGATCAGTTGCCGTTTTGCCAAGGCCTGCTGACGATCGAACAAGGCCTGCGCTTCGCGATAGTCGGCGGCGGCCTCGCTCAATCCTGCCACCTCCGCGCGATCGGAGAGGGTGACCAGCACCTGCCCGGCCGAAACCGACTGGCCGCTTTCGAAACGGACCTGGGCCACGGTCTCGCTGACTTTCGCAGTGATCGCCAGCGACTCGCGCGCAATGGCCGTGCCGAGCGCCTCGATGCTGTCGCTCCAGGGTGCAGGCGCCAGCACGGTGGTCGTGATCACGGCGGGCGGCCCGCCCGCGCCGCGGGCCTCGCCCTCGTCCTTGCCTGAGCAGCCGACGAGACCCAGCAGGCTCGCGGCCACCAGTGCGCGCCACATCCCATGAGTGCCGATTGCCGCCGTGGATCGGGTGTCGCGCAGGGGCTTCAACATCGGCAACCTCGTCAGATAGGCCCCAAGTTTAAAACACACCGATGTTCACGCCGTGTCATCAGTCGCCCGCTCGACAAATAAAAAACGCCAACCTGGGTTGGCGTTTTCAGGGGACTCGAGGCGGGGAGGCGCCCTCAGGCGGCGGGACGCCACTCGCCCAGCGCTGCCAGGCCGTTGTCGCGGGCGCGGGCGAAGACCGTCTGCTGGGCTTCGGCGACCTTGCCGACCAGGTCGGCGGACCAGAGCTTCAGCGCGGCGGACTGCATGGCGCGACCGTAGCTGAAGCTCAGCGGCCAAGGTTTCGCACCGAGCTGGTTCATTGCGTTGAGGTGTGCGGTCGCGTCGAAGTCGGACTGGCCGCCGGACAGGAACACGATGCCCGGCAGGGTCGCCGGAACGGTGCTCTTGAGGCAACGCATGGTCAGTTCGGCAACTTCTTCCACGCCTGCCTGGTCCGGGCAGCTCTTGCCCGACACGACCATGCTCGCCTTCAGGATGGTGCCTTCCAGCATCACGTTCTGGTCATACAACGCGGCGAACAGCGAGCGCAGGGTCACTTCGGTCACTTCGTAGCAGATGTCGATGTCGTGGTCGCCGTCCATCAATACTTCGGGCTCGACCATCGGCACGATGCCGGCTTCCTGGCACAGCGCGGCATAGCGCGCGAGCATGTGGCTGTTGGCTTCGATGCAGGTACCCGACGGAATGTCTTCGCCGATGTTGATCACCGCGCGCCACTTGGCGAAGCGCGCACCGAGCTGCGCGTATTCCTTCAGGCGCTCGCGCAATCCGTCCAGGCCCTCGGTAACCACTTCACCCGGGAAACCAGCCAGCGGCTGCGGGCCCTTGTCGACCTTGATGCCGGGGATGATGCCCTTCGCCATCATGATCTGCGTGAACGGCACGCCGTCGCTGCTCTTCTGGCGCAGCGTTTCGTCGTACAGGATGGCGCCGGAGATGTGTTCGTTGAGGCCCGGCGTGGTCAGCAGCATCTGCCGATAGGCGCGACGGTTGTCCTCGGTGCACTCGATGCCAACGCCGTCGAAGCGCTTCTTGATGGTGTTGTTGGATTCATCGATGGCGATGATTCCCTTGCCCGGGGCCACCATGGCCTGTGCGGTTTCGGCGAGTTGGTCGATGCTCATGGCTGGATTCCGGCTGGATTGAAGCCGTAATTATAACGCCGGTGCATGCGCACCGGCGAATGCCGGGCTCAGGGGAATGGCTTCAATGGAATTTCGGGCGCGTTCTGGGTCCGGTTCCGGTCCATGGTGTTCTTGTTGAGGTTGCCGCGCCGGCGATAGGCCTCCGCCTGCGCCTTCGCGATGAAATCCGGAAGGTCGGCGATCGTGCAATGGCCGCGCAGGGTCGCGGCATCGCTGCCAGGCGTCGTGGTGAAGGCGAAGGTGGCCGCCGTGTAGATCGGCTTCACTTTAGACTCGACACCGCTGGTCGAGCTGAATTTCCAGCGCTGCACCGCAGCCAACGCATTCTGGGCAAAGGGCAGGAAGTGCGGATCGGTGGGCTTCACCTTCTTGTCGGTCTTGCTGCCCCAGGCATTGAGTACCGCGAACTCCGACGTGCTGCCGTCGGTATTGAGCATGTAGCCCACGCCCACGCAAACGTCTTCGGATTTGTCGGCGACGATACCGGGATAGGCGGGCATCGCGATGGTCTCCGCAACCGGGCGCCAGTACTGCGCCGCGCCGCCTTCGCTGAGGATGGTTGCCTTGTCGGCTGCCGACGCAGAGCCAAGCGCTGCCAGCAACGCAGTCGCCAGCAAGGCCTTGCCATTCAGGATCCTGGTCATCGCACTCACCTCGATCAAATTGGATGCCCAATATCTATCACGCACCCGCGGGCGTCCGCAAATGCGGAAAGGCATCAGAAGGCGCCGCCTTCGATGTCGGAACGACTGGTCCGCTGGATTCCCTTGCGTCGCTCGAAATTGGTCCGGCGCACGCGGTCGAGTTGCGCCCGCGTCAGGCTGCCGCGCGCTTCCGCCTCACGCTTTGCCGCAGAGACGTGGCCGGGCAGGTCATCGATCCGGCACGTTGCGAGGATCTGTACCTGGGACAGTGTCTTGCTGCCCTCGAAGGCGAAAGCGGTAGACGTGTAGACCGGCTTGGGCGATTTAGTCGCCGGAGCGAAACGCCACAGGGAAACTGCCGCCGCTGCCGACTGGGCGAAGGGCCGTATCTGCTCGGCTTTCGGGTCAGTGCTGGAGGCGCCCGAGTGCCAGGCCTTCATCTCGACGAAATTCGACGTGCTGCCATCGGGATTGATCTGGAAACCGATGTTCACGCAGACATCGTGGGCCCGGTCCTTGACGTTGGCCGGGTAGCCCGCAATCACGCGGGCGGCGCCGGGCGCAGGCGCCCAGTTCCGGGCGATTTCAGACTCGGAGACGATTTTCGGTTGCTCGACCGGATGGCTGGAACTGGATGCCGACACCGCATGGGCCGCGGACAGGGCTGCGGCGAGTGCCAGCAATCGAATGGTCTTCATGGTGCTTCTCCCTGGCATGACCCCGGGACTCGGAGTGTTATCACAGGGCGGATGCCAATTCAATGCGTTTGGTTGCAGGCCTTCAGAGTTCGCCCAGGCCGTGCGCCACGCCACCGGCCCCGACCTGCAGCAGGCGCAGGGTATTGGTGGTGCCGTGCTTTTCCATGTGGTCGCCGCTGGTGATCAGCACGCGGTCGCCTTCAGCCAGCAGTTCGAGCTCAAACAGCTGCTTGATGGCGCCGCGCGCGGCCTCGCGCGTGGGCAGGCCGCGACTGTCGAATGCCACCGGGAACACATCCCGCATCAGCGCCATCTTGCGCCGTGCACCGTCGTGCCTGGACAGCCCGAAGATGGGCGCCTCGGACCGGAAGCGGGACAGGAAGCGTGCGGTGCCGCCCGATTCGGTCATCGCCAGGATAGCGCGCACCTTGATGTGCTCGGCCAGGAACATGCTGGCCATGGCGATGGCCTGGTCGGCGCGTTCGAGGTTGCGGGGCGCCGCTTCGTAGTCAGTGTCGCGATTGAACTGCCGCTCGGCGCCGAGGCAGATGCGAACCATCGCCTCCACCGCTTTCACCGGATAGGTGCCCGATGCGGTTTCCGCCGACAGCATCACGGCATCGGTGCCGTCGATGACGGCGTTGGCCACGTCAAGCACTTCGGCACGGGTCGGGATCGGATTGTCCACCATCGACTGCAGCATCTGCGTCGCGGTGATGACCACGCGATTGTGTTCGAGCGCGGTGCGGATGATCTTCTTCTGCAGGCCCGGCAATTCGGCATCGCCGATTTCCACGCCCAGGTCGCCGCGGGCAACCATCACCACGTCGGACGCTATGGTGATTTCCACCAGGTTTTCGATCGCCTCCGCGCGCTCGATCTTGGCGACCAGCGCCGCGTCGCTGCCGGCCGCCACCGCCAATGAGCGGGCTTCGTGCATGTCCGCCGCCGAACGACAGAACGACACCGCCAGGAAATCGACGCCAAGCCGCGCGGCGATGACGATGTGTTCCTTGTCCTGCTCGGTCAGCGCGCCCAGCGACAGGCCGCCACCGAGGCGATTGAGGCCCTTGCGATCGGACAGGAAGCCATCGGTCAACACGGTGGTGTGCACGGTGTCGCCATCGATGCCGGTGACTCGCAAGGCCATCAGCCCGTCGTCGAGCAGCAGCATGTCGCCCTCGCGCACGTCCTGCACCAGGCCGAGATAGCTGACGCCAACCTGGGTGGTGTCACCCGGCGGCGCATCGGCGCGACAAACCAGCGCAAAGCTGTCGCCGGATTTCAGCGCGACCTTGCCAGCGGCGAATTTCTCGATGCGGATCTTCGGACCCTGCAGGTCGGCCAGGATGCCGACTTCGCGGCCTTGCCGCGCAGCCGCCTCGCGAACGGCGCGGATGCGCGCCTCGTGGTGGTCCGGCGTGCCGTGCGAAAAATTCAGGCGAACGACGTTGACGCCCGCGCGCACCAGGTCGTCGAGCACGCCGGGCGCGTCGGTAGCCGGGCCGAGGGTGGCAAGGATTTTCGTGCGGCGCAAATCGAGGGCCATGGAATCGCTTTCGGGTAAAACGTAACGCTAGCACAGGCCTGTGTGTATCGGACCATGTAAATGCTGGCGTCAGCCGCAAGCAACCGTTGCGGATCGTCAGCCGGCGCGGGCCTGCAGGGCCGCTACCGCCGGCAGTTCCTTGCCTTCGCAGAATTCCAGGAATGCGCCGCCGCCGGTGGAGATGTAGTCGATGCCTTCCGCGACGCCATACTTCTCGACGGCTGCGAGGGTGTCGCCGCCGCCAGCGATGGAGAACGCCTCCGAATCGGCAATCGCCCGCGCCAGCACTTCGGTGCCCTTGCCGAACGCGTCGAACTCGAACACGCCCACCGGCCCGTTCCAGATGATGCTGCCGGCCGACGCGATGGTCGCGGCGTAGCGCGCGGCCGTGTCCGGGCCGATGTCCAGGATCATGTCGTCGGGGCCGACATCGGCCACGGCCTTGATGGTGGCGGGTGCGTCGGCCGCGAAGGCCGGCGCCACCACCACGTCGGTCGGTACGGGAATATCCGCGCCTCGCGCCTTGGCCTGCGCCATGATGGCGCGCGCCGTTTCGACCAGGTCGTGTTCGCACAGCGACTTTCCGACCGGGTGGCCCATGGCTGCGATGAAGGTATTGGCGATGCCGCCGCCGACGATCAGCTGGTCCACCTTGCCCACCAGGTTGCCCAGCAATTCCAGCTTGGTCGAAACCTTGGATCCCGCAACGATCGCCACCAGCGGTCGCGCTGGTTCGTGCAGGGCCTTGGCCAACGCATCGAGTTCGGCCATCAGCAGCGGTCCGCCGCAGGCGACCTTGGCCTGGCGTATCACGCCGTGCGTGGACGCCTGCGCGCGATGCGCAGTGCCGAAGGCATCCATCACGAACACGTCGCACAGCGCGGCGTACTTGCGCGACAGCGCCTCATCGTCCTTGCCCTCGCCTGGATTCATCCGGCAGTTTTCCAGCAGCACCAGGTCGCCAGGGGCCACCTGCACACCGTCCGCCCAATCGCGGATGAGCGGAACGGGGCGCTGCAACAATTCGGACAGCCGCCGGGCCACGGGCTCGAGCGAGTCTTCCTGGGTCCACACGCCTTCCTTCGGCCGGCCCAGGTGCGAGGTGACCATCACCGCCGCGCCTTTTTCCAGCGCCAATCGGAGCGTCGGCAAGGCGGCGAGGATTCGTTGTTCGGACGTGATGTGTCCGTCCTTGACCGGAACGTTCAGGTCTTCGCGGATCAGCACGCGCTTGCCGGACAGGTCGAGGTCGGCCATTCGCAGGATGGGCATCATTGGGCTCCTTGGGTCAGACGCCTATTGTCCGTCGCGCGCGGGCTGCGTACAAACCCGGTGAAAGCTCGTTCAGCGCGGGCTGTGGGACAATGCCCGGATGGAAGAAACTGCGACCGACGGTGTCCCCGTGCTTGAGTCTCCGCGTCTTCGCCTGCGCCCCTATCGGGCCGACGATGCGGATGCGATGTTCGAGTTGTATTCCGATCCGCGCGTCATGCGCTATTGGAGTTTTCCGCCGTGGGTGGAAGTCGCGCAGGCCCGCGCCTACCTCGACCACGCCAGGGCCGGCATGGATTCCGGCGACATCTTTCCCTGGGCCATCGCCGACGGCGAAAGCAACCGGCTGATTGGCGCGCTGACGCTGTTCTCATTGCATGTCGAGCAACGCCGCGCCGAAATCGGCTACAGCCTGTCGCCCGGGTTCCAGGGGCGCGGCCTGGCCGAAGAAGCCCTGCGCCTTGCCCTGGACTTTGCGTTCTCGAACCTTGGCTTGCGTCGCATGGAAGCAGACATCGATCCGCGCAATCTCGCTTCCTGCCGCCTGGTGGAACGCCTGGGCTTCCAGCGCGAGGGCTTGCTGCGCAAACGATGGAAGGTCAATGGCGAGGAATGCGACACCGCCCTGTATGGCTTGCTGGCCGAAGAGTTCGGCGATGCAGCCAGCCCGGTGACGGGAAAGCAGTGATGGCCGCGCCGCAGACGCCACCCGACATCCCGGCGGCCGTTGCGGCCTTGCGTCGCGGCGACGTGATCGGCCTGCCTACCGAAACCGTGTACGGCCTGGCTGCGGATGCCGGCAACGTGGAGGCGGTTCGTCGCATCTTCGCCCTGAAGGGACGGCCAGCCGACCATCCGCTGATCGTGCACATCGCCGATGCATCGAACTTGCCGCACTGGACGACGGGGGCGTCGCCGCTGGCGCTTCGTTTGGCGGAAGCTTTCTGGCCGGGACCGCTGACGATGATCCTGCCGCGTAGCGCCCGGGTTCCCGATGTGGTTACCGGCGGCCAGGACACCGTGGGCCTGCGTTGTCCCGACCACCCGGTGGCGCTGGCAGTGCTGCGTGAATTTGGCGGCGGCCTGGCCGCACCTTCGGCAAATCGGTTCGGGCGCATCAGCCCGACCTCGGCCGCGCACGTGCGCGAAGAGTTTCCGGGTGGTGTCGACATCATCCTCGACGGCGGCGACTGCGAAATCGGCATCGAGAGCACCATCATCGACCTGAGTTCCGGCGAGCCACGCATCCTGCGTCCGGGGCGGATTTCCGCCGCGCGAATCGAAGCCGTGATCGGGCCGGTGGCGCAGGACCGCAGCGAACACAGTCCGCGCGCGTCGGGCACGCTGGAGGCGCATTACGCGCCGCGCACGCCCCTGCTGATGCTGCCGCGCGCCGCGCTGGAGAAGGAAGCGCGCGAACAGGGCGCGCTCGGCAAGCGGGTCGCGACCCTGGGCGTCGGCACGATCCCGAGGGGCAGCAGCGGGCTGGCATTGCCCGAAGACGCGGAGTCGTTTGCGCACGGACTGTACGCAGCGCTTCGGCAACTCGATGCCAGCGGACAGCAACTACTGCTGGTTGAACGGCCACCGGAAGACCCGGCCTGGGATGCCGTGCAGGATCGACTGCGTCGTGCTGCCGCGGGCGCCGAAGCCGACGACGATTCGCCCTGATTGCGCCGGGACGCTAATCGCCCAGTCGGTGCGACAACAACCACGGCACGAGTTCGGGTTCGGCATAAGCGCGATCCCAGGATCCGTGGTTGACGCCTTCGTATTCGGTATAACGCACGTCGCCGCCGTTCGCCCGAAGCGCCTGGTACATGCGCCGGGAATACCCGGGTGAGACGATGTCATCGGCCGAGCCGTGGAATATCCAGGCGGGTGTCTTGCCGAACCGTCGAGCAAACACCGCCACGTCCGCCGCGCCGGCCAGTTCGGGAAATTGCGCGAGCAATGCCTGGTCGTAGGCCGGCTCGGGAATGTCAGCTTCGGTCTTGAGCCGCAAGTAAGCGCAAATCGGCGCGATCGCTGCGAACCTGCCCGGATTGGCGGCCGCGAGCAGCCACACGCCCTGCCCACCACGTGACATTCCGGTCAGGTAGACACGCTGCGGATCGCCATTGAACTCGGCCATCGACTGGTCCAGCGCTCGCATCGCCTGCACCGCCATCGCGCCCGTCCAGTGCGTGTCCGCACGCGCCTGCGGCATCACCACGATCATCGGAAACCGTGCGCGGTCGGCGCGGATTGCAGAACCAATGCCGACCTGGGTTTGCTTGCTGCCGTCGTCACCCCGCTCGCCCGAACCATGCAGGAACAAGGCGACCGGCCAGGACTTGTCCGGCCGATAGTCGACGGGCACGTACACCTGGTAGCGATAGCTCACGCCATCGATGGTGACGCTGCGATCCAGGAATCCGGTTTCCACCGCCATCGCGGGATCCGTTCCGGAGGCCATGGCGAACACCGCCAACGCCAGGCCTCGGAAAGGAAATCGCATCCGCTTACTTCGCCGCCATCAACGCAACCGTCATGTCCAGCATGCGGTTGGAGAAGCCCCACTCGTTGTCGTACCAGGCGCAGACCTTCACCATCGTTCCGCCCATCACCTTGGTCAGCGTGCTGTCGTAAACCGAGCTGCGCGGGTCGTGGTTGAAGTCGATTGAAACCAATGGCGCCTTGTTGAAACCGAGGATGCCCTTCAACGCGCCTTCGGAGGCGGCCTTCACCACCTCATTGATTTCTTCCACCGTCGTGTCGCGCGCGGCAACGAAGGTCAGGTCGACGACCGACACGTTGATGGTGGGAACGCGCATGGCAAAGCCATCCAGTTTTCCATTCAACTCGGGAAGCACGAGGCCGACAGCGGCTGCGGCACCGGTTTTGGTCGGGATCTGCGACATGGTGGCGCTGCGCGCGCGACGCAGGTCTTCGTGATAGACGTCGGTCAGCACCTGGTCGTTGGTGTAGGCGTGGATGGTGGTCATCAGGCCATGCACGATGCCGATCTTTTCGTGCAGCACCTTGGCCAGCGGGGCCAGGCAGTTGGTGGTGCACGACGCGTTGGAAATGACTTCGTGCTTCGCGCTGAGCTGGTCGTGGTTGACGCCGAATACGAACGTACCGTCCACGTCCTTGCCACCGGGCGCGGAGATGATGACCTTCTTGGCGCCGCCGGCAAGATGGGCCTTGGCCTTTTCCTTGCTGGTGAACAAGCCGGTGCACTCGAGCACGACGTCAACGCCGTGCGAGCCCCACGGAATGTCAGCCGGGTTGCGCACTGCGTAAACCTTGATGCGATCGCCATTGACGATCAGGTCGCCGCCATCCGCCGACACCGTGCCCGGGAACTTGCCGTGCGCCGTGTCGTACTGCGTGAGATGCGCGTTGGTGTTGGCGTCGCCGAGGTCATTGATGGCGACCACCTGGATCTCATTGTTGCGGCCGGACTCGTAGATGGCCCGAAGCACATTGCGGCCGATGCGGCCGTAGCCGTTGATCGCGACCTTGATCGTCATGACATCTCCTGGGATTGCCCGGCGCGCGCCGGTGGCGGATGGGAAACCGAGATTTTAGCAAGTCTGGCGGGTCACACCCAAGCTCAGGCCGCTTTGACTGGGCTCAAACGCGCCAGCTGCCAGCCGCCGAAAATACGCCCAGTAGAATTTTTCCCACTGGAGCAACACCATGAAAACCCGCAAGAACGCGCTATTTCCCCTGATCCTGGCCTTGGGCTTCGCCGGCCCGGCACTCGCCACCGAAGCCGGCGACTGGACCCTGTCGGTCGGCGCCCACGTCGTCGACCCGGCCTCCGACAACGGCAGCCTGGCCGCCGGCGCGCTGGAAGCGGATGTCGGCAGCGACTGGAAACCCACGATCACCGCCGAGTATTTCTTCACCCCGAACCTCGGGCTGGAAGTGCTGGCCTCCCTGCCCTTCGAACACGATGTCTCGCTGAACGGCGTCAAGGCCGGATCCACCAAGCACCTGCCGCCGACCTTTACGCTGCAGTACCACTTCAATGGCGAGAAGGTGTCGCCGTTCATCGGCGCCGGCGTGAATTACACGCTGTTCTTCGACCAGGAGACCCGCGGTCCACTGGCTGGCACCGACCTGGATCTTTCGAACTCCTGGGGTCTCGCTGCCCACGCGGGCCTGGATTTCCGCCTGTCCGACACGGCATCGCTGCGCGTGGATGCGCGCTGGATCGACATCGATACCGACGTATCGGTTGACGGTACCGATGTCGGCACCGTGAAGATCGACCCGATCGTGTACGGCCTGGCTTACGTCTGGAAGTTCTGACGCTGGCGATGCGCGTGGCCGGCGGCTAAGATCGACGGCCATGCGCAAATTGATCGCTACCGTACTCATCCTGTCCTTCGCGACCCAGGCCCTTGCCTGGAGTCGCGACGGGCATGCCATCGTCGGCACCCTCGCCGAACGGCAACTGCAGCCCGCGGCGCGCGCCGAGGTGGCAAGACTGCTCGCCGGCGAGCCCGACCCCACGCTGGCAGGCGTTGCCGCCTGGGCAGATGACGTGCGTGCCGCCGAGGGCCCGGGGAAATCGGCGCCCCTGCACTACATCAACTTCAAGGGCGGCGACTGCAGCTACGTGCCCGTGCGCGATTGCCCGGATGGCAATTGCGTGATTGCGGCGATCAACCGCTACTTCCTGATCCTTTCGGATCGGACCCGCCCCGACGCCGAGCGTCGTGATGCGCTCAAGTTCCTGGTCCATTTCGTCGGCGACGTGCACCAGCCACTGCACTCGACGCCCCGCGACGACAAGGGTGGCGGCGACTTCCAGGTCAACTACCAGGGCAAGGGCAGCAACCTGCACAAAGTCTGGGACCGATTGATCCTCGAGCGGAAGAAATCAACGCCCGCCGATTACGCGAACGCGCTCGCCAACCAGCCGGTGCTGGCCGACGACGCCACGCGCCGTTCCGATCGCCCCGCCGTGGACTGGGCCGTTGAATCCTGTCGCATCGTGCGCGATGGCAAGCTGTATCCATTGAAGCACGTGATGGACGATGCCTACCTCGACCACAATGCACCGCTGGCCGAACAGCGGCTGCGCAGGGCCGGCAACCGGCTGGCCGACCTGGTCAATCAAGCACTGGCCCGCTGATCAGGCGCCCGCCTCGAAACTCTTGTCGCCCATCAGCACGTTGCCGTGCGCATCCTTCACCGTCACCTGCACTTCCATCCCCTCGCGAACACTCTGGGTGACGATGCAGAAGTCCTCGAACTGCGCGAGTACGCGGTCCAGGTGCTGGTAGGTTTCGTTTCCCTCGGGTAGCAGCAGCTCGACCCGCGCCTGTGGAATGCGCAGGCGGCCCTGCGCATTGCGCACCATGTTCGCGCTGATCTGCACGCGCAGCTTGCCCGGCTGGTTGCGTTGCTTGCGCAGCGCGAACAGCAGGCTGGCCATCAGGCAGTTGGCGATGCTGGCCAACAGCAGCCGCGACGGGTTCGGCCCACGACCCTGCCCGAGCGGCGGTGGTTCGTCGGTCAGCAGCGTGTCGAGGTCGGTCTCCTCGAAACTGACGCGGAAGGCGTAGTCGCTTTCCTGTTCGAGGCTGAGGCGGATCTGCTGGTCGTCGCTCATGGTGCTGCTCCGGAATCGTTCGTGGTCAGGCCGCGGCCACGCGCGGCGAGCGGGCGGACAACAAGGCGTAATAAAGCAGGGGAATGACGACCAGCGTCAGCGCGGTCGACACCAGGATGCCGAAGATCAGCGCGATCGCCAGGCCGTTGAAGATCGGATCGTCCAGGATGAAGAACGCGCCCATCATGGCCGCTGCGCCGGTCAGCACGATCGGCTTGGCGCGAACCGCGCACGCTTCGATCACTGCGTCTTCCGCACTTCGTCCCTCGGCGATGGACTGGTTGATGAAGTCCACCAGCAGGATCGAGTTGCGCACGATGATGCCGGCCAGGGCGATCATGCCGATCATGGAGGTCGCGGTGAACTGCGCGCCCAGCAGGGCATGCCCGGGCATCACGCCGATCACCGTCAACGGGATGGGCGCCATGATGACCAACGGCACCAGGTAGCTGCGGAACTGCGCGACCACCAGCAGGTAGATCAGCACCATGCCCGCCGCATAGGCGATGCCCATGTCGCGGAACGTCTCGTAGGTGATCTGCCACTCGCCGTCCCACTTGATGGCGAAGCCACTGGTATCGGTCGGCTGCGCGATGAACGATTGCTCGATGGACGTGCCATCCACCGGATCGTCACGCAGGCTGCCGACGATCGAGAACATGCCGTACAGCGGGCTATCCAGCTCGCCGGCTTCATCGCCGGTGACATACACCACGGGCAGCAAGTCCTTGTGCATGATCGCGCCGTCCCACGGCGCGGTTTGCACCGTCACCAGTTCCGACAATGCCACCAGTTGGCCCTGCGAACCTCGCACGCGAAGCGCGAGCAAGCGATCGGCCGTGGCCTGCTCCGACGCCGCCATGCGCAAGCGCACCGGGCGCGCATATTTCGACGTGCCATCGTGCAGGTAGGTCGCGTCGAGCCCGGGCACGGCGGCCGCCAGCGCATCGCTGATCGCCGACTGCGGCACGCCCAGGCGCGCGGCGCGAACGCGATCGACCACATAGGTTTCACGCGGCGCGTCGCTCTCTACGCTGGTATCGACATCGACGATGCCCTCGGTCTTCTGGAATCGCTTCTCCAGTGCAAGCGCCAGCTTTCTATTGCGTGCGTAGTCGGGCCCGTACACCTCGGCAACCAGCGGCGAAAGCACCGGGGGACCCGGCGGAACTTCGACCACCTTCACCGATGCGCCATGGCGCTCGCCCACGGCCGCGAGCAAGGGGCGCAGGTCGCGCGCGATTTCATGGCTTTGCCGGTCGCGCTCATGCTTGTCGATCAGGTTCACCTGCAGGTCGCCGACATTGCTGCCGCTGCGCAGGAAATATTGCCGCACCAGGCCGTTGAAGTTCATCGGCGCGGAGGTGCCGGCGTAACCCTGGTAATCGAGCACCTCGGGTACCGTGTCCACGACGGCCGCCAGTTCGGTCAGCAGCGCATTGGTGTCTTCCAGCGTGCGTCCCTCGGGAAGGTCCACCACCACCTGGAACTCCGACTTGTTGTCGAAAGGAAGCATCTTCAGCACAACCAGTTGCACCACGGCCAGGGAGGCCGCCAGCAGGACAAGGCCGACAACCCCGCCGAAGAAAATCAATCGGCGACGCGAGCCTTTGGCCGGATCGAGGAAGGGGCGCATCAGCTTTCCGAACAAGCGATGCAGCCAGGATTCGGTCGGCGTTTCCGAGGGCAGCGCCGCGGAATGATCGGCTGCCTGGCCTTCAGGTGACGAAGCCGGGTGCGCACCATGCCGCCGCAGCAGCTTCAGCGACAGCCAGGGCGTGACAACCAGCGCGATCGCGAGCGAGAGCAGCATGCCCACCGACGCGTTGATCGGGATTGGCCGCATGTACGGGCCCATCAGGCCGGAAACGAAGGCCATGGGCATCAATGCAGCGATGACGGTGAAGGTGGCCAGGATGGTCGGACCACCCACTTCGTCCACCGCTGGCGGAATCGCCTCGCGCAGTGTCTTGCCGCCGCGCGCCATGTGTCGATGGATGTTCTCGACCACGACGATCGCATCGTCCACCAGGATGCCGATGGAAAATATCAATGCAAAAAGCGAGACGCGATTCAGCGTGAAACCCATCGCCCAGGAAGCGAACAAAGTCACTGCCAGCGTCAGCACCACCGCGCTGCCGACCACGATGGCCTCGCGCCAGCCCAGGGCGAACAACACCAGCAACACCACCGAGCCGGTGGCGAACACCAGCTTCGTGATCAGCTTCATCGCCTTGTCGGTGGCGGTCTGGCCATAGTCGCGGGTAATGCTGACGTGCACGCCCGCGGGAATCAGCTCACCCTCGAGTTCGGCAATGCGCCGGCCAATCGCGCCGGTGATGTCGGCGGCGTTGCTGCCGGGTTTCTTGGCCACGGCGATGGTGACGGCAGGCGCGAGCCCGCCGCTTGGGCCCGCCCGACCCGCAGGTGCACCATGCCAGGCATACCGGGTCGCCGCGTCGCCGCCGGCGCGCACATCGGCAACGTCCGACAGCAGGACCGGCTTGCCGTCCTTCAGCCCGATCACCAGGCCAGCCACGGCATCGGCATCGGCGAGGAACGTGCCGGCCGTCACCGGCACCGCGCCGTCGCCGCCAACACGTTCGCCCAGTTGGCGCACGGCATTGGCGGCCTGCAACGATTGCACCAGGTCTGCCACCGTCAGGTTGTAGGCGGCGAGTCTCGATGCATCCAGCGTGACCGCCGCAATCCGATCGGGCGCGCCGATGGTATAGACGTCGCGCGTGCCGGGGATGCGCTTGATCTCGGTTTCGAGCGCATGCGCGATCTCGGCCAGTTCGACCGGGCCGCGCCACGCGTCACCTGGTTTAACCGCAGCGCCGTCGTCGGCCCACACGGTCAGGCTCATCACGGGCACATCGTCGATGCCCTTGGGCTTCACCAGCGGCTGTCCAACGCCGAGGCCGACGGGCAACCAGTCCTGGTTGGAATAGACCTGGTTGTACAGGCGCACGATGGCCGGCTGGCGTTCCACGCCGACGGTGTATTCCACCGTCAGGATCGCCATGCCCGGGCGACTGGTGGAATAGACGTGTTTCACGCCCTCGATCTCGAGCAGCTTCTGCTCGAGTGGCGTGCTCACCAGTTGTTCGACGTCGCGGGCGCTGGCGCCGGCGAAGGGCACGAACACGTTGGCCATCGTCACGTCGATCTGCGGTTCTTCCTCGCGCGGCGTGATCATCACCGCCACCAGGCCGAGCAAGAGGCCGAGGATCGCGAGTACCGGCGTCAACGGATTGGACTGGAAGGCCGCGGCAAGGCGGCCCGACAGGCCGAAGCGCGCACCCGATGGCGGATTAGTCATGGTTGGCTTCCGCCGCCTTGCGCTGCGCGGCCAGCGCCTGCAGGGCCGCGACCGGATCACTGGCGATAATTTCGCCCGTCTTCAACCCGGCCAGCACTTCCACCTGGTCGCCAATGCGGCGGCCCAATCGCAACTGTCGCAGCGAAAGGCGGTTGCCTTCGATCACATAAACGCCCGACACCTCGCCACGTTGCACGACCACCGATTGCGGCACGTGCACGACGGCGGCGGCGCCCGCTGCTTCGACAATGGGGAACTGCACTTTCGCAGTGGAGCCGGGACGCGGCGGATTCGCGGTGTCCGGCAAGGTGATGCGCACGCCAACGCTATGCGTGGACGGATCGGCCGCAGGAAAAACCACTACGGCAGCCGCGTCGAGCGCGCGTCCATCATCCAGCACAACGCGCGCCGAGCCGAGGGTACGAATCGAATCAGCGTCCGATTGCGGCACCTGCACTTCGATGCGCAGCGCGCCCGGCGAATAGACGGCAACCAGCGGCTGGCCCGGGCTGAGGCTCTCGCCGGGCTCGACATGGCGAGCGCTGACGATGCCGGCGAACGGCGCCCGCACGACCGTGTAGTCGGCCTGTTGCCCGGCCTGGGAAAGCTGCGCGCGGGCAGCATCGCGGTTGGCGGCGGCGGCATCGCGCGCGGCCCGCGCCTGGTCGAGTTGCAGGCGCGAAACGAACTGCTTCGCCGCGAGCGCCTGGTAGCGCGCGTAATTGGCTGCGGCCTCGGCGGCCATCGCTTCCGCCGCGCGCAACTGGGCACGCGCAGCCGAAGCCCCGGCTTGTTGTTCTACCGCCGTCAGGCGCAACAGCACCTGGCCCGCGGCAACGGCATCGTTGACGTCCACTTCAACCGACGTCACGCGTCCACTGGTCTGCGCAGACAAGTCGGCCTGGCGCACGGCCTCGACCACGCCGTCCCAACTGCGTCCGCTGCCGTCGCCGCCAGCGGTGACTGTCAGCGTCTCGAGTTTCGGCAACGGCGCCACTCCGGAACCGGCCTGCTCGCCGGAGCAAGCGACAAGTCCGAGCAACAGCGCGGCGCCGAGGAGAAGCCCGCTCGTCTTCATTTGAACGCAGGACCGCCGCCGGGCACGCCCAGCTTCTTGAAGACCATGGCGGCCGGACAGAAACCGGTGAAGCTCGACTGGATCAGGTTGAGACCGACAAAGCAGGTCAGCAGCAGCCACATCGGCGATACGAAATAGGTCAGCGCGGCGCTTACCAGCACCATGACGCCGGCGAAGGCGAGTACGGCTCGATCAAGGTTCATGACTTTTTCCTCAGGTTGGCGTGGAAGTTGGATTCGACGACGTGGATGGTTTCGCTTCCTTCAGGCGCTCGATGCCGAGCATGCCGAGGATGTATTTTTCGTAGACGGGTTCGGACGTGCCGTTGCGCATCTTGTAAAGGAAGTATTTCTCGAAGGCGACCTTGGCCAGGTGTACCCATTTGCCGGTCTTGGCCCAGGTGACATTGCGCGGCGGAATCTGCGGCAGGGCCACGAAGGCAACACCCGTATCGCCCATGTCGGCCAGGCAAACCGCATTCCAGGTGCCTTCGAAATCCGCCGGCTTGCCGGCGAGGTCAGCCTGGATATTGCGCACGATGGTGGTCACCATCGATTCGATCATGAAGCCAGTCTTCGGTGCGCCGGTGGGGATAGGCGTGACCTCGACCGGCGGAATCGCAACGCAGACACCGGCTGCGAAAATCTCCGGATACTTCGGGCTGCGCTGGTGCTTGTCGACCAACACGAAGCCGCGCGGATTGCACAGGCCCTCGACGGCGGCCACGGCGGGCACGCCCTTGAAGGCAGGCAGAACCATCGCATACGAGAAGGGCAGTACGTAATCCTTCTTCGGATTGCCGTCTTCATCGTGCTGGATGACGGACATTTCACCTGCGCGCACGTCGGCGATCTTGGCGTTGGTCACCCACTTGATGTGGCGCTGGCGCATTTCCGATTCCATCAGTCCCTTGGAATCGCCCACGCCACCGAGGCCCATGTGCCCGATATAGGGTTCGCTGGTGACGAAAGTCATCGGTACCTTGTCGCGCAACTTCCGCTTGCGCAGGTCGGCGTCGAGGATCATCGCGAATTCGTAGGCCGGGCCGAAGCAGCTCGCGCCTTGCGCCGCGCCGATCACGATCGGGCCGGGATGCGCCAGGAAGTCCTGGTAGGCGCCCCAGGCCGCCGTCGCATGGGGCGCGGTGCAGACGGACTGGGTGTGGCCGGGATGCGGGCCGAGGCCTGGCACTTCTTCGAAGGCGAGCTTCGGACCGGTGCAGATCAGCAGGTAGTCGTAGCCGATCTTCTGCCCGGCGTCGGTGAGCACGGTTTTTTCCGCGGCGCGGATCTCGGTGACCGGGCGCGGCAGGAAATCGATGTTCTTCTTCGACAGGTATTCGGCCGCCGGAAGGCAGGTCTGGTCGGGCTTGCGCCAGCCCACGGCCAGCCAGGGGTTGGAAGGCGTGAAGCTGAAGCGTTCACCGTCGCCGATCACCGTGATGCGATGGTCGGGACCAAGCGTTCCGCGCAGTTCGTAGGCGGCGCTCATGCCGCCCAGTCCTGCGCCAACGATCACGATGTGGGCCATGTCTTGCTCCTTGCCAGGGACGCACGCGGTGCGTGGTCGGGAAATTCAAGTCTGCTCGGCTGGGCGCGGGGAACATTGACCCCGGTCAAGTCCGTTGCGTGGGGTCTCATGACACTTTCCCGCAGTAGATGTCGTGCAGGGTGTGCATCAACTGGTGGACCGGCCCGGTCGGCAACGAATAGAAGACGGTCTGGCCGGATTTCCGCGAATCCACCAGGCCGGCCTCGCGCAGGATCGCCAGGTGCTGGGACAGCGCCGATTGGCTGAGCTTGATCCCGGCCAGCAGTTCGCCCACGCTCAACTCCTTGTCCACCAGTTGGCAGAGCACCAGCAGCCGTTGCTCGTTGCCCATGGCCTTGAGCAGCGCCGAGGCATCGCCTGCATGCACTTGCATGCGGGCCATTGCTTCAGTCGGGCTGGGCTGGTCGGATCGGGGCTTGCTCATGGTCGGACTTGCTGGGGATGGGCTACGAGTTCATTATATTAGTTATTCCTAATTTAGCAATACCTAATTTACCGGAGATCCAAGATGAGCCCTTCGTCCCCCCCGGCGTCGATCACGCCCTTCTTCCACGCGGGCAGCAGTACCTGGACCTACCTCGTCGCCGATGCGGCCAGCGCCAGCGCCCTGGTCATCGACCCCGTTATGGACTTCACCGCCGCCTCCGGCCGAACCGGCACCAGTTCGGCCCAGGCCGTGCTCGACGCCGCCCGCCTGCAGGGCTGCCAGCTGAAATGGATCCTCGAGACCCACGCCCACGCCGACCATCTGTCTGCGGGCGCCTGGCTGCGCGGCGTGGTTCCCGGCGCCCGGATCGGCATTGGCGAAGGCATTCGCTCTGTGCAGCAGACGTTCCGGTCGGTGTTCAACCTCGGTGATGGCTTCCCCGTGGACGGCTCCCAGTTCGACCACCTGTTCCAGGACGGCGAACGACTGGACGTGGGCGGCCTGCAGGTGCAGGTGATCGCCACGCCCGGCCACACCAGCGACAGCGTCAGCTACCTCATCGGCGATGCGTTGTTCGTCGGCGATTCGCTGTTCATGCCCGACGGCGGCACGGCGCGCTGCGATTTCCCCGGCGGCAGCGCGGCCACGCTTTACGATTCGATTCGCCGGCTTTACCAGCTGCCCGACGAAACGCGCGTATTCGTCTGCCACGACTACGGGCCTGGTGGCCGCGCGGTTGCATCGCAGACCAGTATCGGCGCGGAAAAATCATCCAACATCCACTTGACGGCGCAGACCTCGCAAGCGGACTTCGTGGCGTTGCGCGAGGCGCGCGACGCGACCCTGTCGATGCCGGCGCTGATCCTTCCGTCCGTGCAGGTGAACATCCGGGCAGGCCAATTGCCCGAACCCGAGCCCAACGGCGTGCGCTACCTGAAGCTTCCGCTGGATAGTTTGTAGGCGATACTTTGGAATGACGACAAGCAACGAACCTCAATCGAGCGCCACTTCCGCCGTCGATCCACTCGACTCCACCATCGATCCTCTCGGCACCACCGTCGACTGGCTTGTTTCGAAGCTGGGCAAGCGCATCGTGATGGCGGCGCCGCTTGGTCTTGGCAAACCGAATCGACTGCTGAACGCGATCTACCAGCGCGTGGCCGCGGACCCTTCGCTGCACCTCCACCTGCACACTGCCCTGTCGCTCGATCCGCCGACGGGATCGTCTGCGCTCGAGAAGCGATTCCTCGGCCCCTTCGTCGAACGGCATTTCGGCGCCGACTATCCCCGCCTCGACTACACCGTCGCCCAGCGACGCAATCAACTGCCGGCAAACATCCATGTCGAGGAGTTCTACCTGCAGTCGGGCGCCTACCTGGGGTCGAGCCAGGCGCAGCGCAGCTACAACTCGCTCAACTACACGCACGTGGCCCGTGCCGTCGCAGTGTCCGGCCTGGGCGTGCTGGTGCAGAAAGTCGCGCGCGAACCCCACGGCACCAGGCTGAGCCTGAGCTGCAATCCCGACCTCACTTTCGACCTGTTGACGGAAATGGCTGCGCTGGACCTGCCACGTCCCTTGCTGGTGGCGGAAGTGGACCCACTGCTTCCCTACATCGGCGGCACGGCCTCGGTGAATGCCGATTTCTTCGATCGCGTGATCGACCTGCCGGGCAAGACGCCGATGCTGTTCGCGCCGCCGCGGGAGCGAGTGACCGATGCCGACTTCGCGATCGGCCTGTATTCGAGCACCCTCGTGAAGGATGGCGGCACGCTGCAGATAGGCATTGGCTCCCTGTCGGACGCTTTGTGCCACGCGCTGATCCTGCGCCACACACGCAACGCCGAGTACCGGCAATTGCTTGAAGCCCTTTCGCCTGGCCTGGCTTCCAGCGACCTGGTGCTTCGACAAGGCGGAACCGGACCCTTCGTGCAGGGCCTGTACGGCGCCAGTGAAATGGTGAATGACGGCTTCCGCAGCCTGCACCAGGCGGGCATCCTGCGACGCCGTGTCGTTGACGACATCGCGGTGATGCAACGGGTGAATGCCGGCAAGACCACATCCGAGGATGAGGCGCGCCTTCTGGGCGAGGGACACTGGCTCGACGGTGGTTTCTACCTTGGCTCGCCGGACCTTTACCGATGGCTGGCGGAGATGCCGCCCGAGCAGGCCGTCGGACTGGGCATGACCCGCATTTCCCACATCAATGAACTCTATGGCGGCAGCGAGGTAATCGAACGCCTGCAGCGCCGCGATGCGCGGTTCTTCAACACCTGCATGCTGATGACCGCGCGCGGATCGGCGGCATCGGACGCGCTGGAAGACGGGCGAGTCGTATCCGGCGTTGGCGGTCAGTACAACTTCGTCGCCATGGCGCACGCGCTGCGCGACGGGCGTTCCATCCTGCTGCTGCGCTCGACCCGCCACGCCAAGGGAAGCACCGCGTCGAACATCCTCTGGGAATACGGCCACTGCACCATTCCGCGCCACCTGCGCGACATCGTCATCACCGAACACGGCATCGCCGACCTTCGCGGCGCTACCGACGAAGAGTGCGTCCACGCCATGCTCGCCCTGACGGCCGCTCCCTTCCAGGCCGAACTGGTGGCACACGCCAAGGCGGTGCTGAAGCTTGACGCCAGTTACGTGCCAGCCGCTGCCCTTGCCGGCAACACCCTGGATAACCTGCAACGAAAACTCGCACCATTCCGAAAGTCCGGCCTGCTGCCTGACTACCCATTGGGCTGCGATTTCACGGAAACCGAGCAACGCCTGGTGCGGGCGCTGTCGTGGCTGAAGTCGGCGTCGGCGCGCACGCCGGGCAAGATCAAGACTGTCCTGCAAGCCCTTCGCGCGGATCCCACGCAAGATGCGGAGGCCATGCAACGCATGGATTACGCCCACGTGTCCGGATGGCGCGAATGGCTCGATGCGCGGCTGCTCGCGTTGGCGTTGCACCGAACCCGGTGATTTTCTGAGTCGTGCAGCAGAGCTCAGGTGTTCTGGGTGGGGCGGTTGCCGCGCATCATTTTGAGTCGCCACACGGAATCGGCTTGGTCAAAATGACACCCGGCACCCGCCTACGCGCACCTGCGACCAACATCGCCTCAGTGCAACACCCTGCCGTACCAACGCCAACGCAGGTCGCCCGGCGCCGTCAGTCGCACTTCGTGCTTGGTGAGGCAGCCCGGCGATCCTGCGTTTTGTCATCGGCTTGCGTGGGCGTCGCTGCGCTCGCCGGAATTTGTACTGGGGACAGAACGCAGGATCGCCTGGTAGCCCCACCGAGCAAGCCTGCGAATGGGGCAGCGGGCGACCTGCGTTGGCGGCGGTATCGCAGGGTGTTGCCGTGAAGTCGCAGACCGCACAGGAAGTTGCGGGCGAGCGCCGGATTTCATTTTGACCAAGCCGATCCCGTGTGGCGACTCAAAATGAAAGCCGGCGATCGCCCCTTCGCGATGAGCTTTTCCAGATTACTCCAGCGATCAACCGAGCTTGCGAGCCGCCGCAAGGATTGCCTCGACAGTGATTCCGAAGTGTTTGTAGAGCGCATCGATCGGCGCCGACGCGCCGAAGCTGTCGATGCCGATGACCGCGCCATCCAGGCCCACGTACTTGCGCCAGTAATCCGTCACGCCCGCTTCCACCGCAATGCGCTTTCGGCATGCGGAGGGCAGCACGGCTTCTCGCCACTCGGCCGGCTGGCGGTCGAAGTGGTTTGGCGACGGCATGGACACGACGCGTGCCTTCACGCCTTCGTCGGCCAACTGCCGCGATGCCTGCATCGCCATCTCGACCTCGGAACCGGTCGCGATCAGGATCAGGTCGAACTTGCCGTCGGCGGGTTCGTGCAATACGTAGGCGCCGCGCGAGATGTCGGACAACTGCTGCGGGGTGCGAGCCTGGTGGGCCAGGTTCTGGCGACTGAAGACCAGGCAGGTCGGACCATCGCGACGTTCGATCGCGCCTTGCCAGGCCACCGCTGACTCCACCGCATCGCAGGGACGCCAGACGTCGTTGTTGGGGATGTAGCGCAAGGACGCGAGGTGCTCGACGGGCTGGTGGGTCGGGCCGTCTTCGCCCAGGCCGATCGAATCGTGGGTGAAGACATGGATCGCGCGTGCCGGGATCAGCGCCGACATGCGCAACGCGTTGCGCGAATAATCCGAGAAGACCAGGAAGGTCGCGTCATAGGGAATGAATCCGCCATGCAACGCGAGTCCGTTGCTGATTGCGCTCATGCCGAATTCGCGGACGCCGTAGTACACGTAGTTGGCATTCGCGTCCTGGCTCGTGACAGATTTGCTGCCGCTCCAGAGCGTCAGGTTCGAATGCGCCAGGTCGGCCGAACCGCCAATCAGTTCCGGAAGGTGCGGCGCAAACGCCTCGATGGCCATCTGCGAAGCCTTGCGTGATGCAACCACCGGGCCTTCGGCCTGGAGCTTGGCGGCATAGGCCGTCGCGGCATCGGCGAAGTCCTTGGGCAGTTCGCCCTGCGAGCGGCGAACAAGTTCGTCGGCCAGTTGCGGATGGGCGTTCGAGTAGGCGTCGAAGAGGCGATTCCACTCTTCCTCGCGCACCAGGCCGGCATTGCCAGCGCGCCAGACGTCGGAGATTTCCTGCGGAATGACAAACGGCGCGTGCGGCCATTCCAACTGCGCGCGCGCCGCGGCGACTTCGTCCTTGCCCAGCGGTGCGCCGTGCGCGGATTCTTTGCCCTGCTTGTTCGGCGCGCCAAAGCCGATAACGGTGCGGCAGCAGATGAGGGTCGGACGTTCGGTCTCCGCTTGGGCGGTACGGATGGCCTGCGAGATCTCGACCGGGTCGTGGCCGTTCACGGCGCGAATCACCTGCCAGCCGTAAGCCTCGAAGCGCGCGGCGGTGTCATCGGTGAACCAGCCCGCGGTGTTGCCATCGATCGAGATGTGGTTGTCGTCCCAGAAGGCGACCAGCTTGCCCAGGCCCCAGGTGCCGGCCAGCGAGCAGGCTTCGTGCGATACGCCTTCCATCAGGCAACCATCGCCCAAGAACACCCAGGTGGTGTGGTCGACGATTTCAAATTCCGGACGGTTGAAGCGCTGGGCCAGCAATTTCTCAGCCAACGCAAATCCCACGGCATTGGCCAGGCCCTGGCCCAGCGGGCCGGTGGTGGTTTCCACGCCGGGCGTCTCGCTTGCTTCCGGATGGCCGGCAGTGCGCGAATGCAACTGGCGGAAGTTCTTGAGCTCTTCTATCGGCAAGTCATAGCCCGACAAGTGCAGCAGTGCGTACTGCAACATCGAACCATGGCCGTTGGACAACACGAACCGGTCGCGATTGAACCACTTCGGATTATTCGGGTTGTGCTTCAGGAAGTCGTTCCAGAGCACTTCGGCGATGTCGGCCATGCCCATCGGCATGCCCGGGTGACCGGACTTGGCCGCCTCCACCGAGTCAACGGCGAGGAAACGAATGGCATTGGCTAGGTCGCGGCGGCTCGGCGT
>Ga0155472_188_pt1 | contig 31279 bp, 25 predicted proteins | sample RifCSPhighO2_12_FD_107130 | JGI IMG/M metagenome (GOLD analysis project Ga0155472, IMG submission 107130) | Gammaproteobacteria bacterium RIFCSPHIGHO2_12_FULL_63_22
CTCGTCGAGCACGATCAGGTCGAGCCGCGACAGCTGCGCCGCCAGGGTCCCGCCCTTGCCGATCCGGGTCTCCTCTTCGAGGCGTGTCACCACGGCGGAGCAAAGGGCGGCATCACCGTCGCCCCTCAATTGCTCTCCTATGCCGAACTGGAGGCGCTCTCGCGGCGCTATATGCAGGAAATGATCCCCTTCGTGGGCCCTAACATTGATGTAATGGCACCGGATATGGGGACCAGTGAACAAGTCATGGCTTGGTTCATGGATACATACTCCATGCATCGTGGGAGCACGGTCACTGAGATCGTTACCGGAAAGCCCTTGGAATCCGGCGGCACTGCGGGCCGTAGAGAGGCGACGGGACGTGGCGTTGCATTCCTGGTGGACAAAGCAATGGATCGGATCGGCTTGGCGCCAAGCGGCGCTACCGCAATCATCCAAGGCTTCGGAAACGTCGGAACAATTTCCGCACTGGAGTTACGAGATCGCGGGATTAAAATCGTTGGAGTAAGCGATCATGGCGGCGCCATTTATGATCGCCGTGGTTTCGATGTCGATGCGCTAATGCGCCATGTAGATTTAAATGGAAGCTTGATGGGTTTCGCTTTCGAAGCAGCAATCGATCCCCAATCGCTTCTATTGATGCCATGCGACATTCTTGTTCCCGCAGCGATCGAACAAGTCATAAATGGCGAAAACGCGGGCAAACTCCGCTGCCGGATCTTGGCCGAAGGAGCCAATGGTCCGACCACCCCGGAAGCCGATCAAATCCTGACCGATCGGGGCGACATTTTTGTGCTTCCGGACATTTTGTGTAACTCTGGTGGCGTGATTGTCAGCTATTTCGAATGGGTGCAGGATATTCAGCGGTTTTTTTGGGACGAAGTAGAAATTCGCAATCGCCTCAACCAGATTTTGGAAAGGAGCTTCGAAAAAATGATGGCGCGTGCGGCTGTCGCTGGAATTTCGAATCGAATGGCGGCGCTAGCGATCGGAATCGAAACCGTGTCGCATGCCAAGCAGCGCCGCGGCCTATTTCCTTAGTTCTTCAGGGCACGAAGCTCATCACGTGCCGACAAGATCAAGAGCAAGCAGTGCCGTCACGAACAGGCTGGTGACGTGATGGGGTGGACGGCCCCTGCACCGAGGTAAGTATGCGGTGATGCGGCTGTCGGCAGCCAGGTCTGGGCGAAGCATAGCACTGATCGCCAATATGATAGCGCGCAGCAGCCCGGCCACCTGCAGTAAATGATTTGGAGTCCGCTACGGCTCGCACCTGCGGCAGAGGCAAGCGCGATGCCGACTGAAGCATTAATAGGGGCATTGGGCCGGTTACCAGTCCCCCTTTTTGGACGACGATCTTCTGCAATTGGTCCCTAGCTGTGTCGGCGGCCGGACGGGCCAGAAATGTCTCCATTTAACGCTTCCCCGCTACAAGCGGACTGACCGCCGTCGGCCATTTCGATGACGGACTAGGGAGCGTTGGACCAGGTTGCCAAGATGATCTCGCGGTCTGCGCGATCCTTGCTTTGGAACCTCACCGTCCAGTTTTCCTTGGTAATTGCCCGGTCGACGAAGACGGACCGGAAGATCTGACTTGCCTCAGGCGTGTCGCTCAGGTTGGTGCCGACCACTTCGCCCGTGCCATCGATCAGCGTTGCCGAGACCGTGCTCGCGGCAACGAAGGTCAAGCCGAAGTTCCTGGCATCGTTAACCGCGACCGAGACATCCAGCGTTTGACCTGGAGCGATCATGACGATTTTGGAAACCTCAGGCGTGACGGAGGCCGCGTCATTGGTGTTTTCGGCCCCCAATATCATGAGACGCGCAGGCGCGCGGGCGCTTCCACCGGACACTGCGGATGACGATCCGCCCGCCGCTTGTTTGGCGGGTCCGAGCGCCACCCGCGGCCTTACGAAGGAGGCGAAGGGTTCCGCCTCTGTCATACTGGTATGAAGGATTTTCTGCGTCTCATTGTCCGTGATCGTCCATTTCGCCGAAGGCTCGGCGACAACACCGTCGTTGCGGCTCAACATCCCGCATACGGGCGGCAGCGGGTTGCCGGCAAGGACCGAAAAGGGCACGCCCTTGTTGTTGCTGTTCTGCGCATTGAACCTCAGGACGTTGATCGGCCGGAGCTCGCGCAGCGCTTCCATCGGCCGGTCGATGCGTTCCAGCGGGGCGCTGATCAGGTCGGCGCAGGAGCTGCCCATATTGGGCGTGCCGAGCATTACAAGGTGCGACACCTGCGGCTTGCCGTCGGGGTACGTCGGCATGGTCGCGTGAATATAGCGCCGGCTGATCAGCCCGCCCATCGAGTGTGCGACAAGATCGACATGCCAGGCATTACGGTCCTTCTGGGCGTAACGTACATAATTACCGAGCTCGATGGCATTTTCCGCGATAGTGTTCGTGGGTCCGAAATTGCCCATTTCTTCGCCGGTGTTCATCCGGCCATGCTCGGCTTTCTCGCCCACCGGGAAGGCCTTCCAGTCGAAACTGTGGCTGGTGGTCAGGATATTCTGCCAGGATTCCCACGCGCGCCAGTTCGACCAGAGGCCGTGCACGAGCACGAGCGGCTTCGGCGCCACCTTCAGGTTGCGCGTCATGTCGTCGATCTTCTTGCCCTTGTCCTCGACCTCGGCCTTGATGCGCTGCATGAGCCGCGGCCGGCCGTCATCGAACCAGGCATAGCCCGAACTGTCCCATTCGAACTGCACTTCGCGCTGCTCGCCCGCCGGGACAGTGATGGTTTTCTCGCCAAGCAACCCGTCGGGTTTCGCGCCGTCCCATTTGTCGCCCTTATAGGTGTCGCGGAACTTGACCGTCGCGGCTTTCTCGTTCGGTCCGTCGTTGGCGACGACCGCGGTCAGCCGAACGATGTTGCCATCGATCGTGCCCACCTGTTCGACGAGGGCCTTCCACGCCCCCCATTCGGGGAAACGCATATCCTCGAACGTCACGTCGACCAGGCGCAGGTCGCCGCCGCAGCGACGCAGGTTCCAGCGCAGCGATTCGGTTACGCCATAAGAGGTCACCGAGTGGGCGCCCGACAGGCGGTTGGGATCGGAGGGCTGCATGCGGTCTTCGCCGCTGCTCGAGAAGCGCATCGCGTCGATCGTCGTGGGGATATCGGCGATTTTCTGGTTCGTCGCCTGCTTGGGCTTGCACTGGCCGCTGAAGCTCGCCGAGTTCGACCCCGATGCGGTACCCTTGAATTCAGGCAGCCGAACGCTGACCGTATAAGTGCCCTCGGTATCGGTCGTGATGTCCACGCCCGCCTTGAGGCCGCTTGCGTTACCGCGCCTTTCGCTCTTGCTGACAAACTGACCCGACATCTGGCGCATTGTCCGCTCATGGGGGCAGATCATCTGGTCGTTGGAGCTTATGGTTTCGGTCGCCGTCGCGGTGAGGTTGATGTTGGCGGTGCCGAGGCTGTATTCCCCGTCGGACGCGGGCCGGACGGCGATCTGGGCCACATATTGATCATCTATCGAGGTGTTGGTTGTCTCCGTACCCTTGCCGGAAACGCGCTTCACCGTCTTGGCATCGCTGCTGGCCTGGTGCCGCGAATATTCCACCGTTCCCGCCCAGCCGGCCGTGCATTGGGCGGCCGCCGCGGCTGCCACCGGGGCAGCCGCGCCCGACAGCGTCAATCCGACCGCAAGGGCCGGCAAGGTGCGCATGATCGTCATGGGAATATCCTTTGAATGCAGCTGCGCGTTTCGCGGCCGCAGGGATCGGCGAAGCTCGCTTGCATCAAATTTCTATTGGGGCTGGGGAGCGGCAGGCGTTGCGGAGTGCCGAGAGGGGGCTCTTCGGCACTCCGTTGCCGACGCGGTCAGCCTTCCGGCTTTGCCTCGGCTTTTGCGCGGGCTTCGGGCTTGGCTTCGGCCCTGACACGTGCCTCGGGTTTCGCTTCGGCTGTCGCGCGGGCCTCCGGCTTGGCTTCGGCCTTGGCATGGGCTTCGGGCTTGGCTTCAGCCTTCGCCAATACGGGCATCGGCAAGCCGAGCGCGATCGCGGCGGCGAGGAAGGGGAGTTTGCTCATGTTAGACTCCATCGTCGTGAGATGGAGCAGAGAGGCCGGCCCTTGCCGGGGTGGCGTGGGACGAACCGGCCATCTCTGCTCACGGCTCGATGCCGCAACTGGCACGCTACGGGAGCGGCGATGTCGACGCCCTGTGCTTGCTTCGAAAGTGGATGGTCGTGCGACATGACCGCGGTGGCATCGACCAAAGCGGACGCCGACGCGACGAAAATGTCAGGCGAGGCCGAGCCGCTCGAGCACGGCCCGGACATAGCTCGGCCCCACCTGAACGACCGCTCCATCTTCCATTTCGAGTGCGATGAGCCCCTTGCCGAGCCGCTGCACCGCCTTCACGAGCGCGGGCCGGATGAAGGTTGATCGATGGACACGCATGATCTGCGCTGGGTCGAGCAACTGCTCCAGCGCCGTCATTGAAATACGGTGGATGTAACTTCGCGTCGCGGTGTGGAGCAGCACATAGTCCCGGGCGGCCTCGACCCATTCGATCTGCGCGACGGGGAGGCGGAGGTTGCCGCTCGCTACCTGGACCCAGATTGCCTCTTCCCGCGCGTCCGCTGGCGGAGCGTTCGCTATCCGGTCGGCTGCATCTCGCATCGCCCGCCGTCGCCGCGCCCGCTCGACGGCTTGGCGGAGCCGGTCGAAGCGTACGGGCTTGAGAAGATAGTCGGCGGCGTCGACCTCGAAAGCATCGGGCGCATATTGTTCGAAGGCGGTGACGAAGATGATCTCGGGGCGCGGATCGGCGACGAGATCGGCGGCGACGCGGATGCCGCTCTTTTGTGGCATCGAGATGTCGAGCATAACGAGGTCCGGCCTGAGCTTGGCAATCCGGTCTTCGGCCTCTTCGCCGGTCGAAGCCGTGCCGACCACCTCGACATGGTCGATGTCGCCGAAAAGCGTTTCGAGACGCCGCAGCGCCAGTGGCTCGTCGTCGACGAGCAGGACGTGCAAGGTGCTCATGCCGCGAACTCGTTGCGCCGTTCGAGCGGCAGTCGCGCGATCGCGAGGAAGCCGCGTTCACGTTTCAGCGTTTCGAGACTGCCTTTGTTGCCATAGAGCGTCTCGAGCCGCTGGCGGACGTTGGCGATGCCGACGCCTGTGCCGGGCCTTGCGTCCTTTTCCTGCCCGGCGCCATCGTCCTCGACCGAGACGAGCAGCAAGTCGTCGTCGCTCGACGCTTCGACCTTGATCGTCACCGGTACCGCGGATGGTGCGAGCGCATATTTGATCGCATTTTCGATCAGCGGCTGGAGGAGGAAGCCCGGCACCAGCGCGCTGTTCAGCTCGGGCGGGCAGACGAACTCGACCGCGAGCCGCTCGCCGAAGCGGACGCTTTCGATCTCCAGATAATGTTGCAGCGTCGCGAGTTCGTCCTCGAGCGGCAGCAGGGCATCGGGCTGCGACGACAGTGTTGCGCGCAGGAATTCGGACAGCTTGGCGAGCATCGCGTCGGCTGTGCGATATTCTTTCGTGACGATCAGCGACGAGATCGCGTTGAGGGTGTTGAACAGGAAATGCGGATTGAGCTGATAGCGGAGCGCTGCGAGGCTGGCGGCGCTCGCGGCCGCCTCGGCGCGGCTTGCCGCCTCGCGCGCGACGGCCAGCTCCAGTTCGCGTTCGCGCGTCAGCTTGTTCGCCTCGATCACCGTGAAGGCAGCGCCGAGCAAGGCGAACTGCCAGACGAGCGCGATGAAATTGTTCGTCGCGCGGAGCGCAAAGGGCGCAGACTGCTGCTTTGAGACGACGAGCCGCCCGATCCATTCGCCTGTCGTCGCGTCTATGAGCGCGAGCACCCCCGAGGCAAGGACCACCGCCGCGCCCATCGCGGCGAGACGGACCACGGTATTGCGGCGCCGCGTGGTCCGGACCGCCCAATAGACGCCGCCCGAAAGCAGCGCGCCCATCACGCAGATATTGATCACCGAAACGGTGACGTAGATCCCAGCGCCGCTGAACAGGTGATAGGGGATAATATAGAGCACCCCGGACAGTATCCAGGTCGCGGCAACCAGAGAGATGGTCTGGCGATGTTCGGGCTTCAGCGGCATAGCAATTCCAATGTGTAGTTTGCGCCGAGCATAAAGGAAGTGCGCGCGGTTGACGTCCTGCCTCGTCGCACTGGCGTCCGCCTTCGTCGCGCGGCGATCAAATCCGGCGAGGCGATATCCGCCTTGGTCGCAGAGACGTAGAGCCTGCTCCGGATCCGCCATAACCGACCCCCTGTTCGCGGCACCCCGCCGCCGGGAGATCGGCCATGGCCTTCACGCGTTATCGATACAGTCTGGTCGCATTCGGCCTGCTCGGCGCACTGATTGTCGCCGAACAGGCGCGCGCCATGACCGCCGAACAGCCGGTCGCTGTTGCCGCCGCGTCGGCGATGCAGCCGCTGGAAATTCTGCCGTCGGGCCATCCCGTTGTCCAGGTGAGCGTCGACGGCTCGGCGCCAAAACGCTTCGTCATCGACACGGCGGCGAGCAGCACCACGATCATGCCGAAGCTGCGCACAGAAATGCCCGGGCTGATTACGAAGCTGTCGGACATTCCGCTCAACGGGGCTGCGGGCCGGAGCGACGTCGAAACGACGGTGGTAGGCCAAGTCCAGGTTGCCGGGCACGTCTTTCGTTCGCCCGAACTGATGCTGCTTCCGCCCGGACCGACGGATCATCTCGGCGTCGACGGCATATTGGGCGCCGACATCATTGCCGACTTTGCGGTCGAGTTGGATATGCCGGGCGGCCGCTGGCGCATGACGCCGAAGCTTGAGGTCGGGATGCTCGACGGTCTCACGTCGTCGGTTCCCTTCACACTCGACGACATGCGCGCGCCGCGCCTGACGGTCCGCCTGAACGGCGTCGAAGTGCCTGCGATTCTCGACACGGGAGCGCGCGGCACGATCATCAACTGGGCGGCGGCAAAGGCGATCGGACTATCGCCTGACAGCCCCGGTCTCGCCAAGGCGTCGGACATCAAGGGCGCGACGAACCATGCGACCGCGAGTGTCCAGGCGTCGGTCGACGTGCTGACGATCGGTGAGGCAAGGGTCGAGGGCCGCAAGGTGCGCATCGCCGATCTTTCGGTGTTTAAGGTGCTTGGCTTCACGCTCGAACAGCCCGCGGTGATCCTGGGGATCGACATGTTCGCCGACCGACGCTTCGTGATCGATCATCCGGGGCTGCGCCTCCACATCTCGCCGCCAATTACGCCGGCCCCGCAACAGCCCTGATCGTCGAGGAAATTCGCCCATGAAAATGATCGTGACCGGCAGCGCCGCGCTCGGCGCGCTTGCCATCGCCGCAACCGCCATCGCGCAACAGGCGCCGAAGCCGAAGATCGAGGCCGTCTATTGGCTCTCCGCCGAAACCGTTTCAGGCATGGCGACCGGCCAGCCTGCGGGCGTCGAGAAGAATCTGTCGCTCCAGCTCGGCTCGACGCGGAGCAGCACAGCTCCCAGCGCCGAACATCTGCCGCCGCAGGGCCTGCGCGCCGGCGAGCGCCTCCCGCTCGTCTCGCCGAGCAAGGGTGTGCTCAAAGCCGATAGCAAACCCGATTACCGGCCCGGCACGCCGGACAAGCCCAAGGGGCGGATCGAGCTATACTGGGGCTGCGGGGAAACCGCTCCCTCGGGACAGCCGGTGGTCATTGACCTCGCGACGATGAAACCCGGCGCGGCGTGGCCTTTCGGCGCGATTCCGGATGTGAAGGCGATGGTGCCGCCGTCGGCGGGGCGCCACGAAACCTATGGTGAATGGCCGGGGGGCAAGAACGGCACCCGTGTGCCCCGCGCGGCCTCGCTTGTCGGCGATCATGTCGTGCAGGGCAATTATTTGCCCGAAATGCGCTTCGCCGTTGCCAGCGGAAACGATTTCCTCGCACCTCTCGCGCCGCAAAGCGCCGAGCTGGCTTCGGGCGCGGTCAAGGTGAGCTGGCCCGGGCTCGCCAATGCCCGCGGCTATATCATGACCGTGACCGGCGCGCGCGACGACGGCACGATCGTCATGTGGACCTCGAGCGCGGTGCGGATGCCCGGCATGGCGCTGCCCGATTACCTCGAGCAGGGCGACATCGCCCGCCTCGTCCAGCAGCGCATCCTGCTTGCCCCTCAAGCCACCGAATGCGTCGTCCCGTCAGCGGTCGGCAAGGCCTCGGAATCGGCGATGCTGATGATGACCGCATATGGTCCCGAGGGAAATTACGGTTCGCCGCGCGAGGCGCCCGCCGGCTGGGGCGTCAAGCTGCGCACCAAGGCGACGCATATGTCCATGCTCGGTGTCGATGTCGCATCGCTGATGGCTGGCGGCGGCGGTGATGACGCCGAGAGCGGCGCGCCTGCGCGCGACGCCAAGCCCAAAAAGAAGCGCGGCCTGCTGCGCGGCGTCATCGGCGGCGCGCTTGGGTTGCCCGGTTGAGGGCCTGCAAACCAAGAAAGTTCGAGCGATGAAAATTACCCTCTTGAAGCTTGCCCTTCTCGGCCTGTTCGCCGCGGCACCCTCCGCTCCCGCAGCGCATGCCGCGGCGGGCGATAGCCGGGCACCGAAGAAATTGATGGAGCGCTGGACGCCCGCAACGCCGAATCCCGGGACCGGTCTGCCCGGATGGTATTCGAAGGCGCCCGACGTCCACGTCCATCAGCCCCGCAATCTCGCGAAGATCCCGATCGCCGAGATCGACCTGCTGCGCCGCCGCGCGATGGTCGCATTCAACGCGCTGATGCTGCAACCCTCGCTTCGCGACGTTCGAGGAACCAGCCTGCACGCCGATATCAACATCTCCGTCGTGCCGACGCTCGATGGCGTGCGGCTGGTCGGGGCGACTTTCACCCTTCGGGCCAAAAGCGTGATCGATGGCGACCCCGACACGATCCAGCGCGACGGGCGCTATCTGACCCCGTCAGAAGAGGGCGCGGTGCTGAGCGTCTTCCTCAATCCCTATGACATGATGGCGCGCCGACAGGTGCAGGCCGAGGGCGTGCAGCACCGAAGCTTTCAGGTACGAACCGGGTCCGCCTTCGGAGTGTATGTCGCCGACCGGCTTCCCGATTATGACCCCGACTCGGAATATGCCTGGGGTCCACGACCGCTTGCGCTGCAACTGCAGCACGACCGAAGCTGGTATCAGCCGGGCGCGGCGGGCGTCCATCCGCTGCTCGTGCACATGTCGAGCTATTCGCACGAAAATGACGACCTGCGCAGCGACCGGCTGAGCCCCGAGCGCCCCGCCGCGCGTCTCGCCGCGGCGATGTTCATGACCGATTGGGAAGATGGCTGCCGCTGCTTTCATCTCTTCGCTCCAGCCGTCAGACTGGCTCCTTCCATTTGAAAGCGGCGGCAGGCTCTGCTGCCGCCGCGGATATTTTTACCTATTTCTTGTGAGTTCCGGCGGCCATTGCGTGGAGATTCCGCAATGCCTGAATTGGCCGCAATCCGGACGGTCGCGAGGGTCAGAGGCCAAGCCGGAATATTCTTGGCTTAATCTTCCTGTCGTAAATCCGTATCTATATTCATGGAATTGCAGGAGAAAAAAGAAGTCATGACGATAGCGTACAAGATTCCGGCGTTGGACCTTCACCAGGGGCACCGGGTTGAATTGCAAGAATATGGCCTGGCGGAGTCGATGACCGTATTCGAGGTGTATCAGGGAAAACCTGCCGCGAAGGACGTGCTTCCCGGCGGATATGATCTGTCGATGCTTCCGATCGAGGATGTATCGCGCAATGACGACGATGACGTGTCCGAAGATAATGCCGGATGACGTTGATTGTCGCGCCCCGGTCGGGTGCGCGCGGAATTGTAATCTACATCGCCGATGATCAAAAAGAGGTAAGCGTGGTTGACGCCGAGGAAACTCAGCAGGCCATTTGACGCATCCCAAAGATCGAATTCCAGGCCTCCTTGCGATGATGTCGCAAGGAGGCCTGCATCGGAGAGATGCAGATCTTTGTCGACGAACTCAGCGACGAAGCCCGGATCAGCCAATATACGGACATAGTCGATGCCGTCCGATATCTGGTGCGATCCGGTAAAAATGGATATCCGCTGATCTGAAGGTCAGGATCTTCGGCGCTCCTGCCATTCCGCCCATTCAGCCGCGATCATCGCCTTGCCCGCATCGGCGGAAAATGGCCGGACGAACGGGCCGAAGCCGTAACATTGCAGTTCGCGGGCCGGTGCCATCAAATGAATATGCGGTGGGTTCGTCGAGCCCACGGTTACGGGCAGGTGCATCGCCGCAATCACGGCGACATTGCGCTCGCGGCACAAGCGTTCGATCGCAAATGCGCGAACATCCTCCCAGGCCCGATGCAGGCGATCGGGGTTGGGAAAGCGCAGCGTGATCATGACGAAGAGGTCCTTGAGATTGCTGCACGCCTGCTCTTCATATTTTTCGCAGAGGTGTTTCGGATCGCGAAACTCGTCGTTCGCGTGAGGTGGCAAAAGAACGTCCCAGCGATAGCAGCTAGGCAGCCATGGCGCAGCGACGTCGACCTTTTGCCCCGGGCACAGGCGCTTGAGGACCGAGGTGGGAACGGTCCGGACGGGGCCATCCTTGATCTGCCGGCGCACGACGCCGAACACGAAGTTCGGATCGTCACCGCCAGGAATGGGCACGAAGTCGAGCTCGCCAGGGGCAGGGATTTTCTTCATCACCACGACCAGCCTCCGATCTTGTGCGAAGTGAGGTGCGCGCTCGCCCGATCGATCCCGGCATCGCGATCCCAATCGTCGGCAAAAGGATGATGCTCCGACAGGAACAGACCGCGCTGCATCAGATGGATTGATGGACCGCTGCCCGGCGGAACGAGCCAGCTATCGCCGGCGAGGCTGCGGAACAGGCGATAGCACAGTAGCCATTCGAGATCGGCAGGGCTGGGCAGGGCGATGTCGACCGTCACATCGGTCGACGATCCGTCCGCTGCTCGCCGGAGCAACAAGACCGGGTGGCCCGTCGCGATCGCGACGACTTCGGTCTCGCCCAGGAACAACGGAGCCGCAGCTGCGGTGGCATGGACGATTATATTCGGAGTCTTCAGAAAAAGGCTCCCAGGGAGCAACGTCGCCGCCATTCCACGGTCGGGACGGGCCGAACTGTGCATCAGCGCAGCAACATGGTGCATGAGTTTGCTGTCGGCGCGCGTCACCGCGGGGAGTGGAACACTGCCCCTCAGGACAGTATGTAACATGGAGCCGTAACCGTCGGTCGGGTCCAGTGGATCGGATATTGTCGAAAATTGCACGGGCATTGCTCTTAATTGGGAACCCGGTTGCCGGGGCTCAGGCGGCAGCCCAGCTTCAGATGCTTTCATCCTTCCAGCAGGGCCAACCTGCCTCATCTTCCCCTTTCAAGCGGGAGGAACCGCCGCAATCCTGTCTGCTTGACGCGGGTTGCGTGCACGCAACCCGCGTCCGGCGGCTCATCGCTCGTGACCGCCGCGCCCGCGCGACGGACCGGGGCGTGACGGCTCGGGCGGGCTCTCCGTGCTGCGCGCGGCCCGCGGCAGGGGCAATGTCCAGGCAAGCGGGAGCGCCTTGCGGTCGATCGGTCGGTCGGCGGTCAGCTTGCCGAGCGCGACCAGGGCGTTCCGCCCGGTTGGCGAAGCCTCGAGTTTTCCGGCAATGCTCCGCAGGGCCTCGGACTCGCAGTAGAGATATGCGTCGCTACCGATCATGCGCATCGCGAACTGCCCCTTGATGATGGCCTTTGCGATCACCCCCACGGCGGCAAGGGGCATATCATTGGCCCCGGGCCATTTGCCCTGTTCGACCAATGTTTCGGCGCGCGCGATAATCCGGTCGGCGCGGCTCCGGAGCTCGGCGTCGGCTGCGGCCTTCGCCAGCGCTACCTTCTTCTGCTCGCGGCGCTGCGCCTCTTCGCGGACCTGCCAATCCCGCCGCAGCCCTTCAAGAAGCGTCTGCATGTCGCGCGACGGATAAGCTGCCCAATAGGCATCTCTAAGGCGCATATCGAGACTATAGGGATCGAGCTTGGGCCGACCTTCGCTCGCGACAAATGGCGATCGGGCGCTTCCTTCAACATGTCGTTTCAACGCCGTGAGCGTTGCCTCCCATTTGCGGGCATGGATGCGCTGGATGATAGCTTCGGCTTCGAAGCGATCGATATCGACATGTTGCGACGTGAAGCCCTGCGCAATCGCAAATCCCGTGGCAGTTCGAACGATCGGAGGAAAGGCGGTCTGGCGGAGACTGCGTGCCGCGGCGGCGATTGCGCGGCGGCGTTCCGGATCGCGCGTCACCGGCGGCCTGTGCAGGACCGGTTGTGCTTGTGGTTCCGGAAGAGGCTGACGGGCACGCGGTTCCGCATTCTGCAGTCGTTCGGTGAGCGATTGCAGCCGCGTCCTCGCGGCAGCATGCGTGTCGTGCGTCAATTGCCGCAGCAGGACGGCGCGTCGAACGGCGGTCGCGCGAAGCTCGGCGGCTTTCGATGCCAGATTGGTCCGCGCCCGCGAAGCGTAGCCGGCGATCAGGGCGCGCCGATCCTGTTCGGGTTCGGCTGCGATCCGGGTGACCGCACCCCGCAGCCGCTGTAATGTCGCCTGACGCTGCAGCAAGGCGGCGCGCTCCTGCTGCATCCGCGCAAGGTCTTCCTGTTTGCGCTGCCAATGCTTCTCGCCCGGAGTCGATTTGCCCGAACGCTTCGAGCGGGGTTCGAGACCCCGATCGGCATCACTGAGCGCGGTAAAGCGCCGGGGGTGGTTTTCCCGCGCCATGGCGGCGTTCAGGATGTCGGCGACCTTGTGACGAAAGGGCTCGATGAAGCTTTCGTCGTTGAGGTCGCTCGACTTGTCGGTCGCGAAGGCATAGCGGCCCAGCCCGTCGATGACGCACGGCCGCAGGCTGAACATGACGTGGGCATGGAAGTTGCGCTGGTCGCCGCGCGGATCGGGTGCGTGCAGGACGCCGGCATAGGGAAGATCATGCTCGGCGAAGAGCGCGCACGCGTCGCGCAATATCTGTTCGCGCCCCGCGGGTGTCAGCTCGTGAGGCAGCGAGAGAACGAGCGACATATAGACATTTGCATTGGCGCGATCATGCGCCTCGAGGTCTTCGAGTGCGGCGAAGAAGCCGGCGAATTCGTCGGGGTCCTGCGATATGTTGGAAACTAGCCCGTCGACGCCGGGCTCGCGGGCGCTGGCGCGGATGATGTAGCGCAGGTGCCGCACCGCCTCGCCAGGCTTGTAAGTCCGCGAGCGATTGGCGCGCCGCTCGCCAAAACCCCGGCTCGTGAACTTGCAATGGAACGATGACAGCCCATCAGCCTTGGTGGCGCTGCGCTTGCCGAAGTGGAACAGCTTGTCGAACTGCTTGATCTCGCGTTCGCCGATCTGCCCGCCGCCATAGGCACGGGCATAGGTGAGGATCGTCCGATCGCGCTCGCGGCTCGCTTTCCGGCTTGCGGCGCCGACTTTGCGAAGATGCGCGTCGAGCTTGCGCAGTTCCCGGTCGATCTCGCGAAGGCGTTTCTTGGTCGCTTTGTGCAGCGCCCGGGCATCGGCGTCGTCGGCCGCTTCCGCTTGTATGGCCAAACGGAGCTCGCCGAGGCGGCGCATCTTGTCGGCGCGTGCCGCGCTGAGGATCGCGGTCAAGCTCGCCGCATCGGCCTTCCGGCCATCGTGGATCCAGACGTGACGTGTCATGATGCCGATACCTTCCTGGAGAAAGTTATGGGCCGCAGCATTCACCTCGCAGGTGAATACGTTATCGCGCGCCCATAACTTTCTCCTGCCTTTCTGCTCTGTGGTCGCGGGCCAAAGGACCGCGGAGTACCATTCGGATTTGAGGGAGATGCCCAGCGAGGCCGACAAAAGGAGAGGGCGGTTGCGTGCGCGCAACCGCCCTCGATGGACCGGCTATTTGAAGCCGATCTGTTTCAGCGCATGGCCGATCGCGATGATCAGCGGCTTCACCATGACCGAGTCGGCAGTTGGAAGGAGCTTGATCGTCACGCCACTCTTGCTGTGCTGAAGCGACCCAAACGTGGTTCCGTCGATGACGATCTCGGCGCTGTTGGCGTCTGCTGGCGGAGCGATCACCGCTTCGAGCGCCTTGAACACGGTCGCAGCGCTCTGAGGTCCATTGGCCGAAAGCGCGTCAATGGTGTCGCTCAACGTGTCGTGGAACTCGGGCATGTTCCAGTCGCGCATGAACGAACTTGCCTGCGCCGCGCTAATAGCGTGGCGGTCCTTGATGATACCCATCATCGCGGGGGGCAGCCGGGTGATCGCCAGCGTCCGGTTAACCGTGCTCTTATTGAGGCCGAGGGCCTCGGCGAACGCGGCCTCGGTCGGGTAGGTGCCCGGAATCGCGCGGTCGTAGAAGAGCGCCTTCTCATATTGCGACATATCGGATCGCCCGCGGTTTTCCGCATCGACGATCTTGATCGCTGCCGCATCGTCGAGATCGCGCAGATCGACCAGGATCTGCATCGGATCGTCATCGCCGCGCGTTTCGTTAATCTGCCGGATCGCCGTCAGACGGCAGGCACCGGCGATGATTTCCAGACGGTCGGGCGCGTCGGGCGCGATGCGCGCGATGGCTGGCACCTTTTGCCCGACGGATTTGAGCGAATCCATCAGGTCGAGAAAACTGCCTGAACCCAGGGCCTGGACATCGCGCGTATTGCCGGGCCAGATATTGCAAAGATCGGGACTGACCGAGAAAGGGCCGCCTTTGCTAAGTATCTTCCAGCGGGCTCGGGCGCGGGATTTTTCGTCGGCGACCGATGGAACAATGTCTTCGTAATTGACATCCGTCAGGCCGGCTATGCTATCTTGTTCACTCATTTGATCCTCCATTCAAGGTTGGGGATCAAAGTCATGGACGCCGCGCTCAGACCGATTCGGCGTTGGCGGCCCTCGAGATGTTGAACACCATACAATATTCAGACCGCCAGCGACCGCAGGCGGCGATATCAGGTCGCGATGGTCAGAGTGATGTGTCTGGCTAATACAGCTGTGATCTAGCCGTAAGTGGCTGATTAGGAATGGCCCTTTCCTCGGGGAACCTGCGCGGCTCGCGGTTTCATCATTTACTGGTCGCACATGTTGCGGGATCGAAGTGCGGTGATGCTTTGGACGTTACGCGAGGGCTACCCTTCGTCCGGCTCAAGCCAGCGGCCTTGCGACGACCCTCTAGGGATCAGGACGGTCGAGAAGACGCGCGGGGTTTCCGTCATCGTCACCGCTTCGGTCACGCCCTGATATCGTCCGAGCGGCGTGTTTGCCTCGAAACGAAGGGGGTCGAGAAGCGCGTGGGGACCCTCGTTGCCCGCGGTGGCCCGGGCGAAATCCTTGTCGAACACACCCAGCGACAGCAACCAGAGCGCCGCCCGGGTCAACGAGACATGAACCTTCCAGGAGCCGCCGACCGTCGCGCGGCGATGGAGCGCGGCCATCGCCCCTGTGGCGGCCAGCCAGCCGACGAGATAGTCGTTGACGATAACGGTCGGCGGCAGCGCAGCCTTGTCCGGTGTCCCCTCGATCGACAGCATGCCGGTAACGGCGCCGGCGACCTGGTCGAAGCCCGGCCGATTTGCCCAGGGGCCATGCTCGCCATGCGTGCTGATCGAGACATGGACGATTCCGGGGCGGCGGGCGGCCGCCGTTTGGGCATCGAGGCCGATCGACGCGAGATAGCCGGGGCGGCGGTTCGCAAAAAAGATGTCGGCGCCTTCGAGCAGGCCCGCGAGCGTGGCCGATCCTGCATCGCTGCGCGGATCGAGGCGGATAGAGCGCAGGCCGACATTTGCGGTGCAATAGAGCGCTTCCTGCTCATATTCGTTCGGACGCCAGACGTTGAGCACGTCCGCGCCGAGCGAAGCGAGCGAGCGGCCGCAACCCGCGCCCGCGATGACATGGCCCATCCCCAGCGCCCTGATCCCCGACAAAGGCTGTAGTCCCGCAGGTGGCAGAGGCCGAACCGGGGCATCGCCGATCTGCTCGATCGAAATCAACGGCTGGTCGAGAAGATAGTCGGCCACGGGTTCATCGAAGAATTCCTCGAGCGTGCGGACCTTGCAAAGCACGAGACCTTCGGTCTCGAACATCATCTCGAGCTCGTCGGCGGTATGGCCCGCGATGGCTTTCGCAATCGACTTGGGATTGTCGGCGCAATCGAGCAACGCCAGCATCCTGGTGCGGAGTTGTGGATAGAGGTTGGCCGGAAGCACCTCGCGCCCGTCGGACGTGCGATAGAACATCAGGAAATTTCGCACGGTGGCATCCTCGATCTGCGGAGGATGGCCGTTGAGCAGCTCCCAGCGGCGCTCGGTACTGGGCGCGAGACGGCGCAGGGCATGAGCGAGCTCGATCTCGATATCTTGTCCCGGCCCACCGCGGAGCCGGTGAAGCGCGGCTGCGACGATCGATTGCTGCACAAGCCCCAGCGCCGCGCCGCCGCCGAGCCGGAGCGTGCTGGGCATGAGCGGGTCGGCGCCCGCGAAGGTCACGCGGCCGCCGCTGTCCACCGGGCAAAACCCGATTTCGTCCAGCATTGCCGCAAGCGCTTCGTGGATGTCGAACGCCGCATCGGTCGCCGGGGCGGCGACCGCTTGCGCCAGTCTGCTGCGAAGGTCCATGATCAGGCTGCGGTCCGTTGGGCGTGCGCGACGAGAACGGTTCGCGCGCGGGCGAATTCGCCCAGCGCCTTGCCGACCTGGTCGAGGCCGACATTTCCTGAGCCGCTGACGCCGAAATATCCCTTCAGGATGAACAGGGCCGCTCGGACATTGGGCAGCAGATAGCGCTCGACCGCAACCTCCTCGGGGAGGCCGAGCAGCGATGCGAGCTCCGCGGTTCCCAGCCGGGTCTGGAGGAAATCCCAGCCTTCTTCGGTTCGCGCCCATAGTCCGAGGCTGGCGTTCGCGCCCTTGTCGCCGCTTCGCGCATATACAAGGTCGCCGAGGGTCGCCGGTTCGCCGGAGGCGTCGACGCCGGGCATCACATCGTCCGGTGTATCGCCGGGAACGGCCGCGGCGACGGGAGGCATTGGCGGTTCGAGAATACGGCCGTCGTCGAGCACCACTTGCTGCGCGAGGTCGGCCTGACGGATCAGTCCGGGCCAATAATCGGTTCGCGGCGACGGGGCACCGGCAACGTCGCCGTGAAAACCGGGAATGCCTCCGAGGCCGAAGGAAGTGAATCCCGCAATCACCCGTCCGACATCGCTGCGTTTTGCCGCCGAGGCGGCAATCCTGATTGCGACCGTCGCCTCTGCCTGCGACGACGGATTGTCCGCCGGTCGGCCGAGCGCGTCGAAATGATAGTCGTCGAGGGCGAGGCCGCCCGCGATCGACTGCATCTGGCGGCGCAGCCAATCGATTTTTGCATCGACATCGGTTCCGGTCGCATAGCCGAACAGCGTTGTGGCCCACCCGTTCGGATAGAAACAGCCGACCTTGGTCAACGGCGAAGGGGGCGATCCCTTGGACCCGCTGATCTGCACCCTGTCAGCCGCGACCTGCTCGAGCCGCACCGTTTCGAGGTGCAGCGTGACATCGGGGTTGAGATAGGTGGTGCCCTGGATTTCGTAGACGAGCTGCGCGGTGACGGTATCGACCGTCACGGAGCCGCCTTCGTCGACGCGTTTGGTGATCACGCTGCTGCCGTCGGCCGCAATTTCAGCGATCGGAAAGCCGAGCCGGGTCGCCGCATCGATTTCGGTGAAACCGGCGAAGTTGCCGCCCTGTGCCTGCGGACCGCATTCGATCACATGGCCCGCCGCGAGCGCGCCCGCGAGCGCGTCCCAATCGTCGATCTGCCAGTCATGCCACCACGCGGCAGGTCCCATCACCAGCGAGGCATCGGTAACCCGCCCGCAAATAACGATGTCGGCCCCGGCGCCCAGCGCCGCGGCTATCCCCCAGCACCCCAGATAGGCGTTCGCCGCGACGAGGCGATCCGCGAGATCGCCAAGCGGGGCGTCGGTGTCGAGGTTGCGAAGCTGACCTTCGCCGGCCAGTTGTTTGACGCGGTCGAAGACATCGTCGCCCACGACATGCGCGACCGACAGCGCGATGCCGCGCTCGCGGCATTCGCGGCGGATGGAATCGGCCAGCCCCGCGGGATTGAACGCGCCGGCATTGACGACGACCTTTATTCCGCGGGCGGCGATCTCGGGGAGCAGGGGCGACAATTGCCGGGCAAAGATCGGCACATAATATTGGCGGAGGCCGCTGTTGGCGCCCGGTTCCGCACCGGCAAAGCCCGCGGCGATGCGCGCCATCGTCATTTCGGCGAGATAATCGCCGACGACGACATCGACCGGGTCGCCGTTCACGGCATCGGCAAGCGCGCCGGTATAGTCGCCAAGCGCCCCCGAAAAGTTGGCGATGCGAATGGGGCGGTCAACCATGATTATTTCCTTGCGCTGGGTCGGGTTAGTGCGGGTCACAATGTCTGCCCGTCGTCGATCATCAGCTCGCTGCCGGTCACCCGCGCCGAGTGATCGGAGGTGAAGAAAAGCAGCGGCACGTCCATGTCGGTGAGTTCGCCCAGACGCCGGCGCGGAAAGGATTTGAGGAGATATTCGCCCGACGCGGTGTCGAAGAGATCGCCGGTCAGCTCGGTCTTGAAATAGCCCGGTATGATCGTGTTCACATTGATGCCCTTGCGCGCCCAGTCGCGCGCCATGATCCGGCTCATGTGGAGCACGGCAGCCTTGCTCGCGCCATAGGCCGCGGTTTGCGCATAGGCCTTGCGCGCCGTCACCGAGCTGACGATCACCACACGCCCGCGGCCGGTTTCGGCGCTGCCGGCCGCAATCAGGCGCCGGGCTCCTTCGCGAACGGTCAGGAAAACGCCGCGCAAATTGGTGGCAAGCACCGCATCGAAACTATCGACGTCGATGTCGAACGTGGACAATTCGGTGCCGATGCCGGCGTTGGCGATGATCGTATCGACCGTGCCGAAGACCCGCTCGGCCTCGTCATAGGCGGCGCGTGTCTGATCTTCGTCGGCGACATCCAGCGCTACGGCATGCGCCTTGCCGCCGTGCGCGGCGATTTCCTCGACTGTCGCCGCAAGGCGGTCGACACGCCGCGCAGCCATCACGACGCGCGCTCCGGCCGCCGCCAGCAGCCGCGACCAATGCGCACCGAACCCCGAAGATGCGCCGGTGACAAGCGCAACGCGTCCTGAAAGGTCGAAAGATGGCGTCGAGGCTATGGTCATGATCGAATCGAATCCGGCAACCCGCGTCTCGGTTCGACGCCATGTATTGATATAGAACCTAGTTATATATCTCAATCGGAGATTTTCGGCCTTCGTTTGCGGGGATCGCAGCAAGCTCGGTCAGATCCGACAGGATTTCATGCTGCTTGCGCGCGGTTTCGAGAAACTGGACGGCGACTTGGCGCTGCTCGGTCCGCGATGCGTAGACGACGAGTTCGATTTTGAGTTCGACACCATCAAATGGCACCTGCGCCCAGCCGTCGGCGATCATCCTTTCCTGCCGTGTGTGCCGCCAGCGGAGAACGGGGATGCCGCGAATGCTGGCGAAATGCTCCATTGCCGGCCGATGCGCTTCGGGTGCGAGAACGAGCTTCGCGCCTCGCCGGACGAGCCGCGTCGAGATTTCGGCGCGGACGAGCTGGTCCTGATGCGACGGTGAATAGACAATTTCTGCATTGTCGAGGTCGGCGGGTTCGATCGCTCGCCGGTCGAAGAGCGGATGACCGGGCGGGACGAGCAGATGCGCCTCGAGCTGCGCGAGCTTCACCGTGGCGAAGTCGGGCTCGAAGTGGTTGGGAAGTGAGGCCATCATCACAACATCGAGCTTGCCGGTGCGGATCCCGGCGAAAAGCTCGGGCCGCGATCCGTAAACCACCTCGGTGTGCGCCGCGGGATATTCGGCATGGAAGAGATCCATCAACTCCATGCGAAAATGGATCAGGAAATCATAGGTGCCGAGCACGAGCTGGCCGGCCGTCTCCTCGTGCAGATTTTTTGCGGCATATCGCGCCGTGGTTTCGGCATCGACCATCGCCTGTGCGTAGGGGAGAAAGGCGCGGCCCTGACGCGTCAGCTCGACCGATCGCGAGGTGCGCGCGAAAATCCTGAGGCCGAGCTGCTCCTCGACCCGGCGAACCCGCTTCGACACGACCGACTGCGCAAGGCCGAGCCGCTCGGCCGACCGCGAGAAGGATCGCGTGTCGGCGACGTCGAGAAGGCAATGGATATGATCGAGTTCGAGCATTTCACCTCGCTTACTAGGTAAGCTATCTCAATCGGGAATAGATGTCTCCTCTTTTTGTGCATGATCGATCGGAGGGCGGTGGTCAGTCTGGCTCGAGAAGAAAAACGGGAGAGGCTGGCGCATGATCGACGATATCGTCGAAGCGGCGTCCCGCGAGCGCGACACGGGCGACCATGACGAATTGACCGTCGTCAATTGGTGGCGCCGGCTTGCGACCGGTCGGGACAAGGAGATCGCCGTACTGGAGGCGGGCGAGGGCGTCAGCTTCGGCGATCTCGATCGCCGTTCGGCCGACCTTGCTTGGGCGCTTCTCGATGCCGGCTATGGCAAGGGCAGCCGCATCGCGCTGCTGATGGGCAACAGCGCGGACTGGATTGCGGCGTGGCTTGCGACGCAGCGCATCGGCGCGCTGGCGGTGTTCGTGAGCAGCTTTTTCGCCGAGCAGGAACTGCGCCACGCCCTCCGTCACGCCGATGCGCAATTACTGCTCCTCGATCCCGCCTATCTCCACCATGACTATCTGGCGCGGATGGAGACGGCGTTCCCGGACCTTGCGGCGCACGAGGGTTCGGGGCCGCTCTTGATTGACGAGGCGCCATATCTGCGGGCGGTGTGGACGAGCAAACCCGCCGCGCGCGCGTGGGTCGAGACCGATTTCGCCAGCGCCGCGCGAACGGGACAGCGCGTCGCCGCGCGCGCGCCGGCGCTCCTGGACCGGATCGCTGCGGAAATTCATCCCGCGGATGCCTCGGCGATCATCTATACGTCGGGAAGCACCGCGCATCCGAAAGCAGTCGTCCACCGGCAGGGGGTGGTCGCGGACAAGATCCGCTTCCTGGCGGGCAATAATGCGGTCATTCCGGCCGATACCGGGGCGGGAGACCGGGTGCTCGTCACCATGCCGCTGTTCTGGGTCGGGGGATTCCTGTCGTGCTTCGGGGCTCTCGAACGCGGTGCTTCGGTGGCCTTTTCGCCCGCCTTGCCCGCGGCCCGGTTGTGGGACGAGATCGAGACGATCGGCGCAACCCACGTCACCGGCCCCGATGCGACCTTGCGAAGCCTGCAGGACCATATCGGACCCGGCTGCCGGCTCGCCGACCGTCTGAAGCCGCAGAACAGCAACCAGATGGCATGGTTCCGCGGCGAGCAGGGCTATGACCCCGACAGCATCGGATCGGCTTTCGGCATGACCGAGACGATGGGACCGCACAGCGGGTTCCGGTCGATCGACGACACCTATGGCATGCAGGCCGGGAGCCTCGGCGGTGCACTTGGCCGGATGGAGCGGCGGATCGCCGACCCCGTGACGGAAGAGGATGTCGCGCCGGGAACCGAGGGCGAGCTGCGCGTCAGGGGACCCTGGCTGATGGAGGGATATTACAAGCAGCAGCGCGGCACGGGGCTCGATGACCGGGGCTATTTCCGCACCGGGGATCGCTGCATCATCGACGATGCCGACCGGCTGCATTTCGTCGGCCGCGACAGCGGCATGATCAAGACGTCGGGCGCCAATGTCGCGCCCGAGGAAGTCGAGAACGCGCTGCGCCAGTGCGACGAGGTCATCGAGGCGGTGGTCATCGGCATGCCCGATCCGGTGCGCGGGCAGCTCGTGGTGGCCTTTGTGGCGCCGCGGCCGGGCGCGGCGCTTGACGCGGACATGCTGCGCGACTGGCTGCGACCGCGCGTGTCGAGCTTCAAGATTCCGCGGCGGTTTCTGTTCATGCCGTTCGACGACATGCCGCGCACCGCGAGCAACAAGATCCACCGCGGCGCGCTCGCGGAGATCGCGGAAGCGCGCGCGCGCACCGACGAGGGCATTCCGACAAATTGATTGACCAAAACAAATGGGGAGAGATGCAATGCAGACAGTTCGGCACCTTCTGATCGGCGCGGCGGTCTGGCCGCTCGCGCTGGCGATTTGCGGTCCGGCGGCGGCACAGGATGCCCCCGCGCCGCCGGTCGACGAAACCGGGCGCGGCAACTCGGTACTGAACGAGGATATCGTGGTCACTGCGCAGCGCCGCGACCAGAATGTCCAGGATGTGCCGATCTCGATCACGGCGATCGGCGGCAACCAGCTCGCGGCCATGAACATCCAGGACGCGCAGCGGATCGTCGACATGGTCCCGAACTTCAAGGCAGCCGGGCTCGGCGGCGCCGGCGGCCCGCCCTTCTTCAACATTCGCGGCATCAGCTTCGTCGATTTTTCCAACATCAACGAGGCGTCGGTCGCGCTCTATATCGACGATGTCTATCAGGTCGCGCAGGGCACCGGGACGTCGCAGGTCTTCGATCTCGAACGCGTCGAGGTGCTGCGCGGGCCGCAGGGAACCTTGTTCGGACGCAACTCGACCGCCGGCGTCGTCCATTATATCTCGAAGAAGCCGGGCGACACGTTCGAGGGCGATATCAGCGCGCAATATGGCCGCTTCAACCAGGTCATTCTCCAGATGGCGGCGGGTGGACCCGTTGCCGAAGGGCTGCGCGCGCGTTTCGCGCTCAAATATAACCGCGACGATGGCACCCAGCTCGACCCCGTGTCGGGTCAGCGCTTCGCGAAGACCGACGCGCTTGCAGCGCGCGCGATCGTCCAGGCCGACCTGTCGTCGGCGGTCACTTTCGAAGCCAAGCTCAGCTATGCCCGCAACGACGGACAGTCGCCGATCCACCGGCCCTATTTCGTGCTCGATCCCAATAATCCGAGCGGCTATTGCGGCGGCCGTCCGGTGCCCGGCTCGGCGGCGGACCTCGCCCATGCCGCCTGTATCCTCGCCAACCGCGGCGTCAGCCGCACCGCGGGTCAGGCGTTCGACAATTTCAAGGCGACGCGGGGGCGGTCGGATGTCGACGAATGGCCATTCCGTTACACGAGCTGGGGCGGCTATGCGAAGCTCACCGCCGATCTCGGCTTTGCCGAACTGATTTCGATCACGGGCTATGAAAATTACCGTCAGGCCTTCAGCTATGACGGCGACGGGTTCGACAACCGGCCCTATGGCGGTTCGGGCTCGCGCGATCTCGGCATCTATTTCCAGTCCAGATCGGACACGATCTCGCAGGAGATCAGGCTTTCGGGACGCACCGACGGCGGCATACAGTGGCAGCTCGGCGGATATTATTACGACGCCGAGCAGCGCGCGGATTCGACGATCGCCGTCGACAATGTGAAGACCGACCTCATCGGCTATACCACGCATACGCGAAGCTACGCGGGGTTCGGCCAGGTCGACGTGCCGATCGGCGACAAGGTGACGCTGACGGGTGGGCTTCGCTACACCGACGACCGGCGCATTCTCGATCCGCTCGATTGCAGCCGCAGCATCACGAGCACGACCTGCGCGCCGACGCCGATCCCGCGGATCGACGATGGCGAGCTGACCTATCGCCTTGCCGCCGAGTTCCGTCCGGCGGACGATCTGCTCGTCTACGCGGCCTTTTCGCACGGCTTCAAGAGCGGCGGCTTCAACACCAATCGCAATCCGCTCCTGCGCGGGCCGGTCGGTTCCGAGGAAATCGACAATTATGAAGTGGGCTTCAAGAGCAAATTCTTCGACAATCGCGTCACGCTGAACGCGGCCGCCTTCTACTATAAATATACCGGCATCCAGGCCTTGATCGGGACGACCGATCCGCTGACCGGCGCATCGAATGTGCTCTACATCAACGCGGGCGATCCGCGCACCTATGGCGCGGAGGCCGAGCTGACGGCGAGCCTGACCGACGATCTGGAACTGCGCCTCGGCGTCGGTTACCTCGATACGAAGGTTATCGCGGACCCGAGCTTTACCGCCGATGGCCGCGTGCTGAATGGCAATCGCCTGCCGCAGGCGCCCGAGTTCAGCGGCAATATGATCCTGCGCTACAATATTCCGCTCGGTGACAGCGGCACGCTGACCTTGCAGGCCGACGGGCGCTATCAGACCTCGGTCTATTCGGGGATCGACAACGACCCGGCCGAACGCGTTCCGGCCTATGGCATCGCCAACGCGCGCATCGGCTGGAAGTCGGCGGACCGGAGCTATTCGATCGAAGCCTTTGTCGACAACGTCTTCGACAAGCAGGTTATCCAGCAGATGTTCCACAATACGCTGGGGTCGTTCCCGACGACGGTCACCGCGAACGCACCGCTGTTCGATTCGGGGTTCGGCGTCTGGGGCCGGCCGCGAACCTGGGGAATCCGGGCAGGTTATAGCTTTTGACGAACCCGAGCGTCGATATGTCCGCTGCGCAAGGGCAGGCCAGCCCTTCCGCGGCGGCGCGGCGCTATGCGCTGCTGCTGCTGTTCCTCGCCTATGTCGTCAACTATATCGACCGCCAGATCGTCACGATCCTCCAGGAGCCGATCAAGGCCGACCTGGGGCTCAGCGACACCCAGCTCGGGCTGATGACGGGCCTCAGTTTCGCGCTCTTCTACGCGACGCTCGGAATCCCGATCGCGCGGATCGCCGACCGGCATTCGCGGACGCGGCTGATCGCAGGGGCGATCACCTTGTGGAGCGCGATGACTGCTGCATGCGCCGCCGCGGGCAATTTCTGGACGCTGCTGATGCTCCGGATGGGCGTCGGGGTCGGCGAGGCCGGGCTCAGCCCGCCGGCGCATTCGCTTATTTCCGACTATTATGAGCCCGAACGGCGCGCGACGGCGATCGGCATCTATTCGGTCGGGATCCAGGTCGGCGTCTTCCTCGGGTTTCTCGCCGGCGGGGTCATCAATCACTTCTTCGGTTGGCGGATGGCGTTCCTCGTCGTTGGCTTGCCGGGGCTTCTGCTGGCGCTCCTGATCCGCTTCACGATGCGCGAGCCTCCGCGCGGGCAATTTGATCCGCCTGCGGATCGGGCCGGCGCGCCCGGCAACGAAGGCCTGTTCGCTTCACTGGCGGCGCTATGGCGCATCAGGCCGTTTCGATACGCTGCTTTCGCGTCGGGTTTTCATGCCCTCGTCCTTTATGGTCATGGCCATTGGGCGCCCCCCTATCTCGGGCGCCTCCACGCCATGCCGCTCCACGAGATCGCCTTCTGGCTGGCGATTCTGGCGGTTCTGCCGGGCGCGCTCGGCATCTGGCTCAGCGGCATCGCCGCGGACTGGCTCGTCCGCCGGTCGCCGAAGGGGCGGCTTTGGGTCGCGTCGGGAAGCCTTGCGCTGCTGATCCCGTTCGAAATTGCCTATGCGCTTGCGGGCAGCCCCGGGCTGGCGCTCGCGATGTCGGCGATCACCCATTTCCTCGGCGGCGCCTATCTAGCGCCGACGATCGCCTTCGCCCACAGCCAGGTCACGCCGCGCCAGCGCGCGTCGGCTTCGGCGGTGCTGCTGCTCGGGCTCAACCTGATCGGGCTTGGCATCGGCCCGATGCTGGTCGGGCTGCTCAGCGATGCGGCGACCGCACAGGGGTTCGGGACCGCGGGCCTGCGCTACGCGCTGCTCGCGATCATTCCCTCGCAGTTCGTCGCGCTGGCGCTTTTTCTCCGGGCCAACGCCATCGACGCGCCTCCGCTTCCATCCAGCAAGGAATAATGACCATGGCATCCCAAGCAACGCCGATCTGGTCGAAGCCCTTCTATCGGGGCTGGTTCCTGTTCCTGCTCACCATGGCCTATGCGCTGAACTTTCTCGACCGGCAGCTCTTGTCGATCCTGCAGGAGCCGGTGAAGGCCGAACTCGAGCTCAGCGATACGCAGCTCGGGCTCATCGGCGGGCCGGTGTTCGCATTGCTCTACGTCGGGCTCGGCGTGCCGATCGCGCGCCTCTCCGACCGCACCAACCGGGTGCGGATCATTTCGGGCGCGATCGGCCTCTGGAGCATCGCCACGGCGACATGCGGCCTCGCTGCCAACTTCTTCCAGCTCGCCGCCTCGCGGATGACCGTGGCGGTCGGCGAAGCGGCAGCGACCGCGCCGTCCTATGCGCTGCTCGCCGATCTCTACAAGAAGGAGCAGCGCGCGAGTGCGATCGGCATCTTTACGACCGGAACCTCGATCGGTTCGGCACTCGGCCTCGCGCTCGGCGGCTGGGTCGGCTTTACTTATGGATGGCGCAGCGCCTTTCTGATCATCGGCCTGCCGGGCGTGCTCCTCGCGCTCGTCATCTTTCTCACCTTGCGCGAACCGCCGCGCGGCTTCTCGGACGGGCGCAGCGCCGACGTGCCGCCCGCGAAATTCGCCGAGGTGGCAAAGCGGGCGCTCGCGACGCGGGCCTTTCCGGGGATCGCCTTTGCGATCGGCATCGCCAGCATTTCGGGCTTCGCGCTCGCGCACTGGATGCCGAGCTTCATGGTCCGCAGCTTCGGGGTCACCATCGCCGAGGCGGGGTGGCGCGTCGCGCTGGCTTCGGGCGGCGGCGGCCTTGTCGGCGGCCTCGTGGGCGGCTTCGTCTGCGACCGTCTCGCGAAACGCGACCGGCGCTGGTGGTGCTGGGCGCCGGCGATCGCCTTCTTCCTCAACATTCCGTTGATGCTGCTCCTGTTCCGCGCGACGAGCGCGACCGAAGCCATGCTGTTGATGGCGGCGGTGCTCTTTCTCTATCATTTCTGGGGCGGGGCAGGGCATTCACTGATCCAGAGCCTTGTTGGCGTCCGCATGCGCGCCACCGCCGCCGCACTGTTCCTGATGTGCATCAGCCTGATCGGACAGGGGCTGGGTCCGCTCGTCGTCGGTTTCGCGAGCGACCGGCTTCACGCGGGGGCGGGCGCCGAATCGCTGCGCTATGCGCTGATGGCGACGACGCCGGTCTGGCTCGTTGCGGGATTGCTCTGGATGTGGGCCGCGACGCGGCTGCGCGAGGAACTCGACAATACGCCCGAATGAACGTGGGCGCCCGCCGGGACTTCGTCTAGGGAATGGCGCCGCTCGCCTTGAGCGCGGCGAGGCGCGCCGCGTCATAGCCAAGGCTTGCGAACAACGTATCGCCGTCGGCGCCCACGGCGGGGGCCGGCTGCGGCACCGGATTGACGGTCGCCGAATAGCGCGGCGCGGGGGCAGGGTGCGGAACGCCCGCGACGCTCACGAAGGTGTCGCGCGCGACATTGTGAGGATGGAGCGGCGCTTCGCCGAGCGACAGCACGGGAGCGAAGCAGACGTCGGTCGCCTCCATCAGCGCGCACCATTCGTCACGCGTCTTGCCCGAGAACAGCGCGGCGACCTTTTCCTTGAGGGCAGGCCATTGCGCCTCGTCGAGTTGGGCATCGAAGGCGGGATCGGCATCGAGGCCGGTCTTTTCGCGGAGCAGCGCATAGAATTGCGGTTCTATCGACCCGATCGAGATGAATTTGCCGTCGGAGCAGGTGTAGGTGTCGTAGAAATGCGCGCCGCCGTCGAGGCGGTTCACACCGGCCTCGTCGCGGATCATGCCGGCGCCGTGGAACCACCAGCTCATGCCGGCCAGCAGCGCCGAGCCGTCGGTCATCGCGCAGTCGATGACCTGGCCTTCGCCGGTCTTCGCCGCGTGAAGCAGCGCGCTCGCCATGCCGAAGGCGAGCATCATGCCGCCGCCGCCGAAGTCGCCGACATAATTGACCGGCGGCACGGGCTTTTCGCCGGCGCGGCCGATGCCGTGGAGCACGCCCGAGAGCGAGATGTAATTGATGTCGTGCCCCGCCGCCTGCGCATAGGGGCCGAATTGCCCCCAACCGGTCATGCGGCCGTAAACGAGCTTCGGATTATCGGCGAGCAGCACCTCGGGGCCGAGCCCGAGCCGTTCCATGACGCCCGGACGATAGCCTTCGATGATCCCGTCGGCGCCGCGGCAAAGGTCGCGCGCAGCGTCGATCGCGCCATCCTTCTTCATGTCGAGCACGACCGACTTGCGATTGCGGCAGAGCGGGTCGCGCGGGTCCATGATGCCGCCGGGGCGATCGATACGGATCACCTCGGCGCCATGGTCGGCGAGCATCATGCCGCAGAAGGGGCCGGGACCGATGCCGGCAAATTCGATGATCCGGATTCCCGTCAGCGGTCCCGCCATGTGATTTTCCCCTGTTCTTTCCGCGGCGCGCTTCAGCCGAGGCGTTCGATGACGATCGCGGGGGCCATGCCGCCCGCCGCGCACATGGTGACGAGACCATAACGGCCGCCCGAGCGTTCGAGTTCGTCGAGCGCGGTGCCGATGAGGATCGATCCGGTGGCGCCGATCGGATGGCCGAGCGCCATCGCGCCGCCGTTGATGTTCACCTTCTCGCGGTCGAGATCGAGATCGCGGATGAACTTTTCGGCGACGACGGCAAAGGCCTCGTTGATTTCCCAGACGTCGATATCGTCCTTGGTCAGCCCGGCCTTGGCGAGCACCTTCTTCGCAGCCGGGACGGGGGCGTTGAGCATCAGCGTCGGATCGTCGCCGACATTGGCATAGGCGACGACGCGCGCACGCGGCTTGAGGCCGTTCTTCTCGGCATAATCCTTCGAGGTGATCAGCAGCGCGGCGGCGCCGTCGACGACGCCCGAGCTGTTACCGGCATGGTGGACGCCCTCGAAGTCGAGATCGGGATAGCGGCGCTGGATCTGCTTCTTGAAGGTGACGCCGCCGCCAAGATCGAAGTCGGCAAGCGCGCCGAAGCTGGGCTTGAGCGAGGCGAGACCTTCCGCCGTGGTTTCGGGACGCGGAAATTCCTCATGGTCGAGCGCGACGCTGCCGTCGGGGTTGTGGACGGGGACGACAGATTTCGCGAAACGGCCTTCCCTGATCGCCTTGTCGGCGCGCTGCTGGCTGACGAGCGCGAGCGCGTCGACCGCCGCGCGGTCGATTCCCTCGATCGCGGCGATCGCGTCGCCGCAGACGCCCTGGTGCGATTGCGGATGTATCTCGTCGAGCGCCGCGTTGCCCGCACCCATGCCGAGCGGCTTGAGGCCGGCATTGGCTTCTTCGGCGGCGAGCGTCGCCGTGTAGCTCATCATTTCGGTTCCGCCAGCGATGACGCAATCTTCCATGCCCGACATCACCGTTGCCGCGGCGAAGTTGACCGAGCTGATGCCGCCGCCGCAGAAGCGGTCGAGCGTGGTGCCCGAAGCCTTGACGTCATAGCCCGCCGAAAGCGCGGCCATGCGGCCGAGGTCGGTGCCTTGCTTGCCCTTCTGCGTCGACGTCGACCAGATGATGTCGTCGACTTCGGCGGTGTTGAGATTGTTACGGTCCTTGATCGCCTTCAGCACCGTCGCGGCGAGATGCTGCGGGTGGAGATGCGAGAGCGCGCCCTTGCCGGGCTTGCCGATCCCGCGCGGGGTACGGACGGCGTCGATGATATAGGCTTCGGTCATGGTCGGATTTCCTTGTGGTCAGGCGGGAATCTGGTTGAAGGGCACGCCCTTGTCGGGGCGGTGATCCTGCGGCAGGCCGAGAATCTTTTCGGCGATGGTGTTGAGCAGCATCTCGTCGGCGCCGCCGGCGATGCGGCCGGTCGGGGCGTTGATCCAGCTGTTGGTCCAATTATCCTTGACGAAACCATGCGCGTCATAGGCAAAGCCGCTGCTGCCCTGGAGGTCGATCGCGAGCTCCGACAGCTTCTGGCGCGAGCGAACCGAGACGAGCTTGTTGAGCGAGCCTTCGGGCCCCGGGGTCATTCCCGCCTGCATCATCAGCATCGCGCGCGCGGTGATCGCATCGAGGCCCGATCGCATCGCGTAGTTGCGCGCGATCTGCTGGCGGATGCGGCTATCCTCGATCGCCGGCTTGCCGCCGAAGTCGGTCGCTTTCGCAAGGTCGATGAAGAGGTCGAGGTGCGGACCGAAGCCGCCGCTGTCGGTCGCGACATAGCGCTCGATCATCAGCGTTGCCATCGCGACGGCAAAGCCGCCGCCGACGGGCGACATGCGGTGATCGTCACCGATCTTCACATCGTCGAAGAAGACTTCGTTCACATGGCTGTCGCCGCCTGCGAGCTTGATCGGGCGTACCGTGACGCCGGGGGCCTTCATGTCGACCCAGAAGTAAGTGAGTCCCTTGTGTTTCGGCACATTGGGGTCGGTCCGGGCGACGATGACGCCATAGTCGCTATATTGCGCCCAGCTCGTCCAGACCTTCTGGCCGTTGAGCTTCCAGCCATTGCCATCGGTCTCGGCACGCGTGCGCAGCCCCGCGAGATCGGATCCGCCGGCGGGCTCGGAAAAGAGCTGGCACCAGATTTCCTCGCCCTGCAACGCCTTCAATACGCGTTCGCGGACGAAATCCTTGTCTTCGCCGAACTGCATCAGGATCGGGACGGGCATGCCGAGCGAAATGCCGAAATAGGCGTTGGGGAAGCCGTGCTTCATCTCCTCGGCCTCGAAGGTCACCTTCTCGAGGTGCGTGAGACCCTGGCCGCCATATTCGGTCGGCCAGTTGATCCCGGCATAGCCGGCGTCGAATTTCGCCTTCTGATAGCGGCGTCCGAGCGCGAGGTCGTCGGCTTCGGAGAGCCCCTTGCGCGCACACTTTCCGAAGGTCGGCCTGACGCTCTCCAGCCAGGCAGCCGCCTTGGAGCGGTAGGCGTCGAGATTGCTCATGCGGCTTCTCCTGTCAGGCGGTCGACCAATATATCCTCCCAGAACAGGCTGTTGCCCTGTTCGAGCGCAAGGCTGCGCGCGCGGCGCATATGAAGATGGAGGCCGGCCTCCCAGGTGACGCCGATGCCGCCATGGACCTGCACGCAGTCGCGCGCGGCGGTGTCATAGGCTTCGGTCGCCGACAGGCGCGCGGCGGCGGCGGCGAGGATGAATTCGGGCGTTTCCGCGCGCGCGGCGGCATGGATGCAGTTGGCGCGCGCGAGTTCGACGAGACCATAAAGTTCGGCGATGCGGTGCTTCACCGACTGGAAGCCGCCGATGAGCTGGCCGAAGGCGCGGCGGGTGAGGGCATAGTCGCGCGCGACTTCCATCAGCGCCTCGGCGCCGCCGGTCTGTTCATGCGCGGTGACGACCGCCTGCAGCGCGAGGATGTGGAGCGCCGCGTCGCGCGCCGCCGAGCCGGTGACCAGCGCTTCGGCGGGGGTGCCGGTAAAGCCGAGATCGGCGAACAGGCGGCTGTTGTCGAAGCTCGCGATCGCGGTGCGTGCCACCCCGGCGA
>Ga0155472_123_pt2 | contig 30851 bp, 26 predicted proteins | sample RifCSPhighO2_12_FD_107130 | JGI IMG/M metagenome (GOLD analysis project Ga0155472, IMG submission 107130) | Gammaproteobacteria bacterium RIFCSPHIGHO2_12_FULL_63_22
CAGCGCCGGAAACGCCGCCGCTGCTCGCCGCTCCACAGCCGGTCGCCGAAGCGGCGAGCTATCGCTGGCCGTACATGGTTCCCCTTGCGGCGGACGGCGTCGCCGAGGCGGGCGGCGGCGAAAGCCCGTTCCCGGACGAAGTTGAAAACCGCCGGCTGTTTTGCGGGAAAGCCTGGGCGGCGGTGACGGGGTCGGCGTCCGAGGAAGGCCCCGCCCATCGCAACGCCCGTCGAGCCCTTTTGCGGACGCAAGCGGCGCAGCGCGCGGCCCAGTCATGGCTCGATGCGCATCAAGAATGCGGCCCGACCGACGTGCTCGGCGTCAATCTCGGCCAGCACGCGCCGATCGCTGGCGACAACGACGGCGCGGCGACCGCCTATCAGCGGCAGACGCTGGTCGTCTCGCGCAGCCGCGCCAGCAACGGCGACGCCATTTCCGCCGCCGCGGCGACGGCCGAGCTTCAGGCCTTTCTTGACGACCCCGCGCGCCGCGAGGCGCTTTATGCCGGTCGGATTTTTCCCGCCGTCCCGCAAATTCTCCCGCCGCGTTAAAGCTGCGCCGGCGTTTGGCGTCGCGCGACGAATGCGCCTATTTATGCGGCATGAGCGTACTCAACGACATTGACGGACGGGCGCGGGAGATTTTCCGCCAGATCGTCGAAGCTTATCTTGAAAGCGGCGAGCCGGTCGGCTCGCGCACGCTAAGCCATGATCGCCGCCTCGCGGTTTCAGCCGCGACGATTCGCAATGTGATGGCGGATCTGACCGATATAGGGCTTCTGCACGCGCCGCATATTTCCGCCGGCCGCTTGCCGACCGAGCTTGGCCTGCGGCTTTTCGTCGACAGCCTGTTGCAGCTGGGCGACATTTCAGATGATGAACGCCGCGCGCTCGACCTCGCCGGCGAAGAAGAGGGCGCCGGCAGCGTGCTCGAGCAGGCGGCGGCCAAGCTCTCCGGCCTCACGCGCACCGCCAGCCTTGTCGTTGCGCCCAAAGCGGAGGCGCCGCTTCGTCACATCGAATTCGTCGCGACGAGTCCCGGACAAGCGCTCGCGGTTCTCGTCTTCGAGGACGGGCGGGTTGAAAACCGGGTGATGAAAACGCCGCCAGGCCTGCCGCCGTCCGGCCTCGTCGCGGCCGGCAATTATCTCTCGGCGAGACTCCGTGGACGGACGATCAGCGAGACGCGCGATACGATCCTTAAGGAGATCGACAACAACAAGGCGGCGCTCGACGCGTTGACGGCGCGCCTCGTCAGCGAAGGCGTCGCGGAAATTTCAAATTCCGAGCGGACCTCGCTGATCATCAGGGGGCGCGGACGGCTTCTGGAGGAAGCGGCGTCGCAAGATCTTGAGCGCGTCCGCATGCTTTTCGACGATCTTGAGCGCAAACGCGACGTTATCGACGTGCTCAACGCCGCCAAGGAGGCCGAGGGAGTGAAGATTTTCATCGGCTCGGAAAATCGCCTGTTTTCCCTCTCCGGCTCGTCGGTCGTAGCTGCGCCATATCGCGACGCCAAGGCCAATATCGTCGGCGTTCTGGGGGTTATCGGCCCGACGCGCCTTAACTATGCGCGCATCATTCCGATCGTCGAATACGCCGCGGAAGTCGTCTCGCGGCGGATCAAATAGGCCGGCCGGCGGGCGGCGGTTGAAATGCCCCGCCGCGGCGTTTACATGGCGGACGACCCTTCACCCCATCGCCGGTACCGACATGAGCAGCGACACCTATCCGCCGAACGAAAACCAGCAGGAAATCGAGCCTGACGCAGACGCGGCGGCCGGCGACGAGGCGCGCCGGATCGGCGAGCTTGAAGCGGCCAACACCGAGCTCAATGACCGCATCCTTCGTCTCGCCGCCGAACTTGAAAACACCCGTCGGCGGGCGGACCGCGAGAAAGCGGATGCGAGCCGCTATGCGATCGCGTCGTTTGCGCGCGAATTGCTGGCCGTCGCCGATACGTTTGAGCGCGCGCTCGACATCGCGCCCGCCGAGGGCGACGCGGTCAGCGCCGAAGCGGTTTCCGGTTTCGTCACCGGCGTCAAATTGACGGAGCGCACGCTCGCCGCCGCGCTTGAGCGTCACGGGGTCAGGAAGATCGATCCCAAGGGCGAGAAATTCGACCCCAATCTGCATCAGGCGGTGGCGCAAGCGCCGGCGCCCGGCGTCCCCGCCGGTTTCGTCGCGATGACGGCGCAGCCAGGCTTCGTCATCGGCGACCGCGTTTTGCGCGCCGCGATGGTGATTGTCTCAACCGGCGGCGACGCGCCGACGCCGGAAAACGGCGCCCATATCGACACCAGCGCCTGAAAGACGCCCCTCGCGCGCAGCGACGCGAGGGGCTTTCAGTCAGCGATTATCGGGCTGGGATCGCACGGCTGCGCGCCCCGCATAGGTGATGCGATACGGCGCGCCGCGCGAGGACGCGATCAGCCCGCGCCTTTTCAGCTTCGCGAAAACGCCGAGCGTACAGTCGGCGAGCGTCCAGCCATCGCGGGTTGCGCAGTTCACCGCGACTATTTTTCCCTGTTGATTTTTTTCAACGAGAATTGCGCCCCCTTGCGCGAGGGCGTGGAGCGTTCTTTGCTCCGCTTTCGAGATGTTCATGGAAATGCCGGCGGGTCCATCGACCCGATCTGAACGGACAAAACCTCGCGCTTTCAGGGCGCAAGGCGGCGACTTCGTTCAGATGATCACAATCCCGGTCATGTTTTCCTCAATCGGCGCAACCATTCATAGCCGGCTTGCGGCGTCCGGTCAAAGCCGGGCGGCAAGCGCGGCGATCCGCGGGCGATCCTTGTCGCGGCCCATCGCTTCAAGGAGGACGATCTGTTCGGCGATCGACGGCGTGAAAACGTCGCCGACATGACGGCGCGTCATCGGCTCGACCGCGCGCCACCGTCCGCGCACGCGCATCTCAAATCCGCCAAAAGCCTCGATCGCCAGCGGGCCATGCTCGAACCGCGCAAAGACCGCCGAGCGGAAACGATCGCTCGGCGGCGGCGGCGCCTTGGGCGCCGCGGACCAACGCGCCAGCAGCGCCCGCGCGTCGCGTTCGCTGAGGAGGAGATCGACATCCCCGACCTCGGCGATGTCGGCGCCGGCGAGCGCGGCGGCGGCGCTGCCGATGATCCACCAGTCGTCGCTGAAGTCGCCGGCGGCGGCGGCGACCAGCGCCAGCGTCTCGGCAAGGCGCGGTCGCCAGCGGCCGGGATTAGATCCCGCTTTCACTGATCGCCGCCGAGCGTCAGGCCCGGACGTTCATTGTCCCAGACGATCGACATGATTTTCCAGACGCCGTCCTCGCGGATGAGATTGTAGAAATTGACCCCGCGCCCTTCGCGCGCCGCGGCGCCCGTTCCGTAGACGGAGCGATAAAGGCTGCGGACCCGGGCGATATTGCCAAAGACCTCGCACTGATGGTCGATTTCTTCTTCAAGAAAGGCGATGTCGGCGAGCTTGCGGTCGACATCGGCGTGATGGTCGTTGACGCTCATCACCGTCGCGAAGGGCGCGCCCTTTTCGTCGACGCCGGTCCGGACCATGGTCGCGCGCGGGTGATAGTGATGCTTGACGCGGTCATAGGGGCGCGGGCCGGCCGGTCCCGACAACATCGCATAATCCTCGTTGATCATCGCGCGAATGACGCGCCGGTCGTCCGCTTCGGTCATTTTCCAAACTCCTCGAGAATGAAGGCGCTGCGCGCCGCCGCCTGACGCGCGAAGCGCAACGTGATCGCTTTGCGACGCGCGGCCGCCATGACGCGAAAGGCCGGCGAACGAACGATCGCGCCGCCGAAAGCGTCGGCAAGGATCAGCCCTTCGGACGCCGGCAGCAGCGCGCGCGGAAAATCGGCGTTCACCGCGAAATAAAACTCGTCGCAAAAGCCAAGATAGTCCGCCCATTTATCGTCTGCGGCGAAATCTGCTTCGCAGGATTTGATCTCGGCGATGACGAGGCGGCCTTTCGGGCAAAGTCCCGCCATGTCGGCGCGACGCCCGTTGGGAAGACGAAACTCCGCCATCGGCGCAAGACCGAGGTCGCGAAACAGCCGCGAGACGCCGCGCGTCAGCGCTGACGTGACGTCAGGACGGATGAAGGCGGCGGCGCTTTCGCCGGCGATCTGCATGTTCTCCATCTGTTCATGGAAGCGCGGAGAACGGCGCAGGTCAAGGCGGGATTTTTCTCAGCCCTGAAACTCGGGCAGCCGAACCACCAGACCGTCGAGTTCTTTTTTGACCGTGATCTGGCAGGACAGGCGCGAATTTTCCTTCGGCTCATGCGCGAAATCGAGCATCGATTCCTCCATCGCCTCGGGCTTGCCGACTTTGCCCGACCATGCCGGATCAACATAAACATGGCAGGTCGCGCAGGCGCAGGCGCCGCCGCAATCGGCGTCGATGCCCGGCACCATGTTCTTCACCGCCGCCTCCATGACGGAAATGCCGGCCTCCGCCTCGACGACGTGTTCTTTGCCGTTGTGCTCGATATAGGTGATCTTGGGCATCTGGGGTCCGTCCGGGTTTCAGGAAACGAGCGATTTAAGGTCTGTTACGGGATCGGCAAGGCTTTTTGCGTCCGCCGATTTTCCGACCAGTCGTTTTGCGACGGCGAAGGCGCCCGGATCGTTGACCGCATCGACCGCAAGAAGGCGGCCGCGTTGCAGATACCAGACCGAGAATTTCCGCGCGGCCGTGTCGCCCCGGAGGACTGTTTCATCAGCCCCTTCGGAAACGCCGACCGTCTGCAGCTTCACGTCATATTGATCCGACCAGAACCAGGGCGCCGCGTCATAGACGGCGCTCCCGCCCGCCATGTTCGCGCCGGCGACTTTCGCCTGTTCGATTGCGTTCGGCACCGATTCAAGACGAAGGCGCCGTTCGTAAATCTGCGAGGGATGACTGGCGCAATCGCCCGCCGCGTAAATGTCAGGGTCGGAGGTTTGCGCGTGTTCATCGGTCCAGACGCCATTGGCGATGCGTAGATCCGCGGCCTCGGCGAGCGCTGTCGATGGCGCCGCGCCGACCCCGACCAAGACGGCGTTGCAGGCGATTTTCTCACCGGACTTCAAGACCGCCGCCTCGACCAGCCGCGTCCCCTCGAAATGATCGAGCGCCGCGCCGAGCCGTAGATCGACGCCGTGATCGCGGTGCAGCTTTTCGTAGAAGGCGGAAATTTCCTTGCCGGCGACGCGCGCGAGCACGCGGTCGGCCATTTCAAGCACCGTGACCTCAAGCCCGGCCTTGCGCGCGGACGCCGCGACTTCAAGCCCGATATAACCGGCGCCGACAATGACGATCCGTCCGCCTGCGGACAATAAAGGGCGCAGCGCGTCGCTGTCGGCCGTCGTGCGCAGGTAATGGACGCCTTTGAGGTCCGCCCCCTGACAGGTGAGCCGGCGCGGCGGCGCGCCGGTCGCGATCAGCAGCTTGTCATAGGCGAGCGTCTCGCCGACCTTTGTCGCAACCGTTTTGGCGGCGCGGTCGATCCTGGCGACCGGCGCGCCGCAGCGAAGATCGATTTTGTGCTGCTCGTAAAACGCGGACGGGCGCAGATAGAGGCGCTCTTTCTCCAGCTCGCCCTGGAGATAGGCCTTTGACAGGGGCGGGCGCTGATAGGGCGGCTCCGTCTCCTCGCCGAACATGACGATCTCGCCGTCAAACCCCGCTTGCCGAAGGCTTTGCGCGGCTTGCGCGCCGGCTTGCCCCGCGCCGATGATGATCGCCCGTTTTGTCATGGGGGGTTCGTTGCCAAAGCGCGCCGCGCGGGTCAATGCGGTAAGTGCGCTCTTCTTGCGCAAATTCCGCCGCGCCCTATTTTCCGCTCATGGTTGAATTTTCCCTATCCCTTCCCGATGAGCGCGCCACCGCGCGGCTCGGCGCCGCCATCGCGGACCGGCTCCGCGCCGGCGACGTCGTCGCTCTGTCGGGGCCGCTCGGCGCTGGAAAAACCGCGCTCGCGCGCGGCGCGATCGCCCGCCTGACGGGAACGGCGGAGGCGCCGAGCCCCACCTTTCCGCTTGTTGCGACCTATGAGGCGGCGCAGTTCACCCTCTGGCATTTCGACCTTTATCGCCTCGAAAAGGCCGAAGACGTGTGGGAGCTTGGCTTTGAAGAGGCGCTGGACGGGACATGCCTCATCGAATGGCCCGAACGGATCGAGGGGCTCCTGCCCGCCGACACGCTTCTTATCCGGCTTTCGATGGACGGCGACCGGCGGCGCGCTCTAGTGCGGGGCGGCGGGGAATGGGCGAAACGACTGGCCGGACTTAACCCCGCTTAAGGAACCAAACGCTAGTTTCAGTCATGTCTTCGACCAACCCCAAAGATGATTTCGCCGAACGGCGCGCGGGCGAGCGCCGCGAATTCCTCGCACGCGCCGGATGGGGCGCCGCGCGCGCGACGCCGATGACGGGCGACGCGTCGACGCGAAGCTATGAGCGCCTCGATCTCAACGGACGCCTGGCGATCTTGATGAACGCGCCGCCCGCGGCCGAGGGCGCCGCCTGTCCGCCGGAGGCCAGTCCCGAAGAACGCCGGCGCCTTGGCTATAACGCCATGGCCCGCCTCGCCGGACCCAATCTCAATGCGTTCATCGCGATCGCCGGCGCGGCCCGCGCCGCCGGACTCTCCGCGCCGGAAATCATCGCCGCCGAACCGCGGTCCGGTTTCGCGATCATCGAAGATCTGGGCGACGATCTCTACGCGCGCGCCATTCCCTGCGGCGCGCCGGAAATCGACCTTTACGCCGCGGCGATCGACGCGCTGCTGGCGCTGCGCCATGCGGCGCCGGCGCCGCCGCGCGCGCCCGGCTATACGATGCTCGCTTATGACGACACCGCCATGGCCGCAGAAACGATGCTCGTTCCCGAATGGTATTGGCCTTATCTCAAAGGCGATGCCGCGAGCGGCGATCTGATCGCGGAATATCGCGCGTCCTGGGCGCCGGTTCTGTCGAAGTTGCCCGCCCCGTCGCTGATGGTCCTTCGCGATTATCACGCCGAAAACCTGCTGTGGCTTCCGGCGCGCGACGGGTTCAAGCGCGCCGGGATCATCGATTTTCAGGACGGTCTCGTCGGCAATCCCGCCTATGATCTCGTCTCGCTGCTGGAAGACGCGCGCCGCGACGTCGCGCCCGACCTCGCCGAAGCGATGATCCGCCGCTATTCGGCGGGCGCCGCGGCCCTTAGCGATTTCGACGAGGAAAGTTTCCGGCGCGACTACGCCATTCTAGGCGCGCAGCGGAACGCGAAAATTCTCGGCATTTTTGCGCGCCTCATCAATCGCGACAAGAAACCGCGCTACGCTGAATTTTTTCCGCGCGTCGAAGGCCATTTTCGCCGCGATCTCGCGCATCCCGATCTCGCGCCGGTCGCCATGTTTTTCCGCGCGCATTTCGGAGACCGGTTCTGACATTCCTTCCCGATACAGCGATGGTGCTCGCCGCCGGCCTCGGCACGAGGATGCGGCCGCTGACCGACACGCTTCCAAAGCCGTTGATCAAGGTCGCCGGCAAGGCGCTGATCGACTGGACGCTCGACCGCTTCGCCGCGGCCGGCGTCACGCGGGCGATCGTCAACGTCCATTACCGCGCCGACCAGATGGAGGAGCATTTGCGCACGCGGCGCGATCTTGAGATCATCATTTCGGACGAGCGCGCGCTGCTTCTTGAAACCGGTGGCGGCCTCAAAAAAGCGCGGGCGCAGCTCGGCGAGCGTCCGGTATTTTGCACCAACACCGACGCCATTCTCGTCGATGAGGGGGTCGAGCCCTGCGCCTTGCTCGCCGATGCATGGCGCGACGAAACGATGGACGCGTTGCTGCTGCTCGCACCGCTTGAAGCCGCCAGCGGCTATGATGGCAAGGGCGATTTCGATCTTGCGGGCGATCGCCCGTCATGGCGAACGGGCGAGCAGGCCGGATATGTTTTCACCGGCCTTCAGATCATCCGCCCCGCGCTCCTCGACGGCGCGCCAGAAGGCCCGTTTTCCACACGCCTCCTCTGGGACAAGGCGATGGCCGCCGACAGAACGCGCGCGATCGTTCATCGAGGACCGTGGATGCATGTCGGCGACCCGCAAGGGCTTGCCATCGCCGACGCTTTTTTCGACAAGATGACCGATGTCGAAAAACGAAAGGCCCGTCTCTCCGTTTAGCGCCGCTGCGCCGCGCCTTTTTTCGATCGATCAAGGCCGCCCGTTTCTCGCTGACCTCGCCGAGGGGCTGATCGACGCGCTCGGAGATGATCTGCCGCGCGCTGAAATATTTTTTCCGACGCGCCGCGCGGTGCGCGCCGCCGCAGACGCCATTCTCGACGCCTACGAAAAACGCGGCGTCGGGGCGGCGCTGTTGCCGCGCTTTCGCGCCATCGGCGATATCGAAGAAGACGAACTTGTCGCTTTTGCGGGCGCAGCGGCCGATGATCTCAATCTGCCGCCCGCGGTTTCCTCGACCGAGCGCATGGTGACGCTGGCGCGGCTGGTGGCGGCGCGCGACCGCGCATTTTCCGGGCACGAGAACTGGCCAGCGGCGATTTCAGCGGCGCGCGAGCTCGGCAAGCTTCTCGATCATTTTTATTCGGAAGAGATCGATCCCGCCGCGATCCGAGACCTCGATGTCGCCGACGCCGCCGGTCACTGGGCGAAATCGCTCGAATTTCTTGAAATCGTCACCCGGCTCTGGCCGGCGCATCTTCAGGAGATCGGACGCGCCGACCCCGCGGCGCGGCGCGCCGCGCTGATCAGCGCCGCCGCCGCCCGCTTCGAAGCGGCGCCGCCGGAGCACCCTTTGGTGATCGCCGGCACGACGGCGAGCGCGCCGGCGGTCGCCCGTCTCGTCGACGCGATTGCGCGCGCGCCAAGGGGCCTTGCGATCCTTCCAGGGCTTGATCGCACGATCGACGCCAGAGGCTGGGAGACGGTCGACGACGCGCATCCGCAATCGGGCCTCAAGGCGCTGTTGCAAAAACTCAATGTCGCTCCCGACATCATTCGCCCATGGCCTTTATCGGGCGAAGAAAATCCGCGCGCGAAATTGCTGACGCTTGCGCTCCGCCCCGCCGAGGCGACCGATGAATGGCGCGCCCTCGTCGACGCGATGACGAAAGAGGACAAGGCGCTCGCCGCATCGACGCGCGGCATGTGTTTGATCGAGGCCGACAATGAGGAAGCGGAGGCGAGCATCATCGCCGCCCTGTTACGGATGACGGTTGAAACGCCCGGCAAGACCGCGATCCTCGTGACGCCGGACCGTCAGCTGTCGCGGCGCGTCGCGCTGAAGATGCGACGCTGGGAGATCCTGGTCGATGACAGCGCCGGCGTTCCCTTCGCCAATTCCTCCTGCGGTGTTTATCTGCGGCTGGTCGCGCTGTTTCTGGAAGATCCGGGCGATCCTGTCGCGCTCCTCGCGCTGCTGCGCCACCCGCTGACGCAGCTCGGGCTTGACGGGGCGGCGCGCGCGCGCGCCATCGACTCGATCGATCTCGCCGCGCGAGGAACACGGCCGGCGAAAGGGCTTTCCAGCATCGAGGCGACGCTGCGCGCGCGGGATCATTTCGACGCCGGCGCCCTCGCCGCGCTGGAAGCGCTGAACAACGCGACGGCGCTTTATCCGCGCGCGGCGGCGACGCCCTTTGGCGACTGTTTCGCCGCTCACATCGCTGCGGCCGAACGCCTCGCCGGCGCGGATCGCCTGTGGTCCGGCGACGACGGCGAGACAGGGGCGCTTCTCCTCGCCGATTTGCAAACCGCCGCCGACGACATCACGGCGATCGCGGGCCGTCGCTATGCGGATGTTTTCTCCGCGCTGATCGCCGGCGCGACCGTCCGCTCCCGCAGCAACGCGCACCCCCGGCTTTCAATCCTTGGGCCGTTGGAGGCGCGCCTTCAAAGCGCCGATCGCATCATTCTCGGCGGCCTCAACGAAGGCGTCTGGCCGCAGAACGCCGCCGGCGATCCGTTCCTGTCGCGTACCATGCGAAAGGATCTCGGTCTTCCTTCCCCGGAGCGCCGGATCGGCCTTTCCGCGCATGATTTCGCCGGCCTCGCGGCGCAAAAGGATATCGTCCTCACGCGCGCCAAACGCGCCGGCGGCAGCCCGGCGATCGCTTCGCGCTGGATCGTCCGTCTGAAGAATATCCTTACAGGCGCAGGCGCGCTCGCCGGCGTCGACTGCTCGGACGAATGGCGCTCGATCATCGCCCAACTTGACGAGCCGCCCGTCGTGAAGGCCGTCGATCGACCCCGGCCAAAGGCCGGACCGGGGCGCCGGCCGCAAAAGCTTTCCGTCACCCGCATCGAAAAATGGCTGCGCGACCCTTACAGCATTTACGCCAGCAGCCTTTTGCGCCTCAGAAAACTCGAAGATCCGGGGATCGACTTCGGCCCGCGCGAGATGGGCTTGCTGCTGCACAAGACATTTGAACGCGCGGCGCTCGCCAAGGCGGCGATGTCGCCCGCGCAGTTGCAATCGCTATTTGATGAGCTGGCGCCCGATTACGGCCTCGACGCAGCCGCGCGGCGGTTCTGGTCGGCGGCAGTCGACGACTCGTTCGCGTGGTTTGCCGGTTTTGACGCGCAACGACGCAAAGAAGGCGCCCTTGCGGTCGCCGAAGGCGAGGGTTCGTGGACGGTGCCGGGCGTCGCGCCGCCCTTCATCCTGACCGCGATCGCTGATCGCATCGACATTCTCGATGACGGCCGCGCTGCGCTTTTCGATTACAAAAGCGGGAAGCTGAGGACCGAAAAGCAGGACGATACGTTTTCGCCGCAATTGTCGCTGACCGGCGCGATGATCCGCGCCGGCGCTTTCACCGCCATCGGCGCGCGCGAGGTCGCGCGCTATGACTATCTGAAATCGCTCAATCGCGATACGGATGAAAAGAAAAACGGCTGGGGACGCGAGGGCGCGGCGGCGGCCGAGGCGATCAACGAGGCGCAAGAGCGCCTGCGCGCGCTGATCGCCGCCTATGACGATCCGCAGACGGTCTATCACTCGCAGCCGCGCCCGGAATTCACCGACGATTATGGCGATTACGATCAACTGGCGCGCCGCAAGGAATGGGGCGCGAGCGAAGACGGCGGCGACGGAGGCGGCGAATGACCGCAAGCGCGCATATCAACGCGACGACCGCCAGCCAGCGCATCGCCGCGGACCCGTCGCTGTCGGCTTTTGTGTCGGCGAACGCCGGCTCCGGCAAGACGCGCGTGCTCACCAACCGCGTCGCAAGGCTGCTGTTGAATGAGGTTGACCCTTCGACCATTCTTTGCATCACCTTCACCAAGGCGGCGGCTGCGGAAATGGCCGACCGCCTTTTCAAACTGCTCGGCGAGTGGGCGCTGTCGGACGATGCCGCCTTGCAGAAGGCGCTTTGCGATCTCGACGGCGACCCGCGGATCAGGAGCGCCGGGGATCTCGCGAAAGCCCGGCGACTGTTCGCCCGCGCTTTGGAGACGCCGGGCGGCCTCAAAATTCAGACCATCCATTCTTTCTGCGAAGGCGTTCTGAAACGATTTCCGCTGGAGGCCGGCGTCGCTCCCGGCTTTTCCGTCATCGAAGATATGGCGTCGCACGAGCTGAAGCGCGCCGCCATCGATCAAACTGCGACTGACGCGGATGACCCGATCGTCAACGCCTTTGCGCGCCTGCTGCCCAGGACGAGCGGGGCGGCGTTGCGCGGTCTTCTTGAAAGCGCTGTCGGGGCGCGCCGGAAATTCGCGCGCGCCGAAACGATCGGATGGCAGGCGCTGGGCGATGAAATCGCCGCGGTGCTTGAAGTGACCGATGATGCGCCGCCGTCGATCGGCGATGTCGTCCGCCTGATCTCTGACTTCGATCTCGCCCGGATCAAGTCTTTGATGCTGACCGGGGCGCCGACGGCGCAGGCGGCGGCGTTGCAAATCGACGACTTCGCTGCCGCCGAGGGCGACCTTGCAAAATTTAATGCGATCATATCGATATTCCTGACCAACACGCTGATGCCGCGCAAGAGCGTTATCCCGGCGGCGGCGGCGAAACGAGAGCCGGAATTCGCGGCCGCAATTGCGCATTTGCAAAACGACATTTTGCTTGCGCTCGACCGCATCATGGCCGGCGACGCGCTATTGGATACGCGCGCTTTTTTCGTCCTCATGGAACGCTGCCTTGCCGCTTACGACGGCATGAAGGAGGCGCGCGCGGCGCTTGATTTTGACGATCTCATCGCAAAGACGCGCGCGCTTTTTCGCAACAGGGGCGGCGCCGCCTGGGTCCTTTACAAGCTCGATATGGGCCTTGCGCATATATTGCTCGATGAAGCGCAAGACACCGGGCCCGATGCGTGGAGCGTCATCGAAGCGCCGCTCGATGAATTCTTTTCGGGCGCGGGCGCAAAAGACCGCGGCCGCACCTTTTTCGCGGTGGGCGATCAAAAACAGTCGATCTATTCTTTTCAGGGCGCCAACGCCGCCCTGTTCAATGAGAAGGCGGCCGATCTCGGGAAAAAAATCAGCGCGGCGCGGGCTTTTGAAAACGTTCTCTTGAAGGCGTCGTTCCGGACGACGGCGCCGGTGCTGAAATTTGTCGATGCGCTCTTCGCGCGCGACGAGGTGATCGAGAATGTCAGCGTTGAAAAGCCGCTCGTGCATTTTTGCACGCGCGAGGGCGCCGGCGGCCAGGTCGAGCTTTGGCCGCTGGTCAAAAGATCCGACCGCGAAAAGCCCAATCCCTGGGACGCGCCGCTCGACGCCGAGGAAGCGCAAAGCCCGCCGCGACTTCTGGCGACTGAAATTGCGTCGCTGATCGCCGGCTGGCTGAAGACCGGCGAACCCCTTCCATCGCGGGGGCGTCCGATCGCGCCCGGCGACATCATGATTCTGGTTCAGAGCCGGGGCCCTTTGTTTTCAGAGATGATCCGCGCGCTGGGCGCCGCGGGCGTTCCGGTCGCCGGCGCCGACAAGATCAAGCTGCTTGAAGATCAGGGCGTCCTCGATCTCATCTCTTACGCGCGCGCGGCGCTGTTCGAGGGCGACGATCTTTCGCTCGCGGAAACGCTGAAAAGCCCGTTCTTCGGATTTAGCGAGGAGAGCCTTTACGACCTTTCGGCAGGGCGCGCGCAGCTGCGGCTGTGGAACGCCGTTGTCGAGCGTCGCCGCGAACGTGCGGAATGGGTGGCGGCGTTCGATGAAATATCGGCGGCGCGCAAGGTCGCGCTGACCGACGGCGCCGCGGCGTTTTTCACGCATATTTTAGAGACCGGCAGCGTTTCGGGCTGGCGCCGGCTCGCCGCGCGGCTCGGCCTTCCGTCGCGCGAGCCGATCGAGGAGTTCCTGCGTCAGGCTCATGATTTTGAAATGCGCGAGCCGCGCTCGCTGCGCCTTTTCCTCGACGCGATCGTGAAATCGGGCGCGGAAATTTCGCGCGATTCATCCGAGGCGGGGCCGACCGTGCGCGTGATGACCGCGCACAAGGCGAAAGGCCTTGAATCGAATATCGTGTTTTTGATCGACGCGCATCGCGCGGCCCAGATTTCGAAAATCGGTGCGCTACTGACGACTGCCGGAGCGCAGGGCGACGCGCTGCCGGTCCTGGCGCTCGGCAATGCGCGCGACAATTCATTGCTCGACGCCGCGCGCGAGAACGCCAAGCGTCTGACCCGAGATGAATATCGGCGTCTCCTCTATGTTGCGGCGACGCGCGCGCGCGACCGGCTCTATATCTGCGGCTGCGAACGCGGCAATGAAAAGGATCCTGGCGCCAAAGCGCCGGCGGAGAAAACCTGGCACGCGCTTTCGCAAGATGCGTTCGACGCGATGGGAGCGGCGGTCAGCGACGCGGGCGAGCGTTTTGGGGGGCGTGTGCGTGCGCTCGTCATGGCGCAAACCGCGCCGCCGGAGAACGACGCGAAAGAAAAGATAGCCGAACGCTCCGCGAGTCCTGAAGCCTGTCTTAAACGTCCCGCTGCAAAAGAAGCGCGGCCGCGCCGGCTGTCGCCGTCGCAGCTTGTCGCGTCGGAGCATGAACCCGTTTATTCGCCCGCGCGCGGCCGCAACGCTTTCTTGCGCGGGAAAATCCTGCACCGCCTGCTGGAGCTTTTGCCGGAGCTGGCGCCGGACGCCCGCGCTGGCGCGGCCGGCCGACTTCTCGCCAATTATCAGGCGGAATTTTCCGCCGACGAGCTTTTGGCGATGCGCGATGAAGCGCTGCGCGTTATGAGCGACCCACGCTTTGGCGAGGTTTTTTCGCCCGGCGCGATCGCCGAAGCCGCGATCGGAGGGCGGGCGAAAGGCGGCCCGCGCGACCGGCTGTTTTCAGGACAGATTGACCGCCTTGCGATCTTCGATGACCGGATACTGGTCGTCGATTACAAGACGAACCGCCCGCCGCCCATGCGGGTTGAAGACGTCCCCGCCGCCTATATTGCGCAGATGGCCGCCTATCGCGCCCTGCTTCAGGAAATCTATCCCGGCCGTAAGATCGAGACCGCGCTTTTGTGGACCTATGACGCGCGGCTGATGGCGCTGCCCGATGAGGCGCTTGATCGCGCACGCGAATTGACGCTTGCGTGAGGGGCGGTTGATCTTCATGGCGGCCGGCTTATCTTCGTCTATCAACAGAACGGCCGCTTCCGGCCGCAAGGGAAATTTATGGCCACGAAACCTGTCACCGACGCTTCCTTCCAGACCGACGTGCTGAATGCGGAAAAGCCCGTCCTGGTCGACTTCTGGGCGGAATGGTGCGGCCCCTGCAAACAGATCGGCCCGGCCTTGGAGGAATTATCGTCCGAATTCGCCGGCCAGTTGACGATCGCCAAGGTGAATATCGACGACAATCCGGAGACGCCGGGCCGTTACGGCGTCCGGGGCATCCCGACATTGATGATTTTCAAGGGCGGAAAGCTCGCGGCGACAAAAGTCGGCGCTGCGCCGAAATCATCGCTCGCCGCATGGATCAAGAGCGAGCTTGGCGCCCCGGAAACGGCTTAGACATTAGGCGCATCGCCTGATCGGAACCGATGCGACTGCCGCGCGACGAGCGCTGCCGCCCATGAGCGCGGCAGCGCCCGCATCAGCCAGGCGACAAATTTGTTCCATCGGCCCGGCACATATATTGGCCGCCGGGCCTCAACCGCGATCAATGCGCCCTCGACGACCGGCGCCGCCTTCATGAACATATAATCCGGCAGGCGGTTGACGACGTCGCGCATCTTGTTGACGTCGTGAAATTCCGAATAGGTGAAGCCGGGGCACAATGCGCAGACATTGACGCCGGTATCGGCGTTTTCCGCCGCCAGCGCTTGCGAGAAGCTGATCAAAAAGGCTTTTGACGCGCCGTACATCGTGTGTCCGGCGGCGCTCGGCGTCAGGCCCGCAAGGGAGGCGACATTGATGATGCGGCCGTAACGGCGCGCCTGCATCCCCGGCAGAAAAATCCGGACGAGATGCGCATAGGATGTCACCATCAATTCGATGAAATCGCGATGGATCGCCCAGGACGACTGCTCATACCGACCGGGAAGCCCATAGCCCGCATTGTTGATGAGAAGATCAACCTGCCCTCCGGCGGCGGCGATATCCGCGGCGATTTTATCCGGCGCGTCCGGCTGCGACAGATCGGCTTCGATCGCGAGCGTTTCAACGCCGTATTTTTCCTTCAGTTCTTCAGCGAGACGCTTCAATCGCTCGCCCCGTCGCGCCGTCAAAATCAGATTGGCGCCCCTCGCCGCGAGCGATCTCGCGAAGGCTTCGCCAATGCCGGCTGAGGCGCCGGTAACGAGCGCCCATTTGCCTTTATAAATCATCCGTATCCTTCCCGATCCCAACGCCTTGCGGCGCTTATATCGCATGCTTGATGAGATCGCATCCCCGGCGACTAATTGCGTCGAAGGAATCGTGTCGCGCCGGGCGTCAGGCGCGATTGCGACAGCGCCGACGCGAAAAAGTGACGCTCGCGCCGGCGAACGCCGCCATCATGAAATAGACGATCGCGAGATTGCCAGTCAGCGAGATAATGGCGCGATCAAGCGCAAACGAGATCGCGGATGCGGCGCAGGCGAGATAGAGAACGCCAAGATGCGGGTGCGCGGCGCCCGATCTCTTCAGGGCGGCAAACGCCCAGGCCGCCAGCATGGCGAGAAATGTCAGCGGCCCCGGCAGGCCTAGATCGAGCGCTAGCGAAAGATAAAAATTGTCGAGCGTCAGCGTGCGCCCCCAATAGCCGAGAACGCGCGCGGCGCGCCCGGTGCCATAGCCGCCGATCGGGCGTTTCATGATTTTCGGCAGCGCCATTTCGATCTGGTCGATGCGCGACTGGGTCGAATTGGAGGCGCTGACGCCGCCTTTTCCGGCGATGACCCCGGCGACGCCGACGACGGCGACCGGCGAGACGACGACGCAGGCGAGAATGGCGAGCCCCGCCAGCGGCCGCCAGTGCGACGCCGACGTCCGGCGGAGCGCCCGCCAGGCGAGCATTAACGCCATCGCGCCGAGGCTCAACACCAGAACGATCGCTGCGGCGCGCGAATTGGTGGCGATCGCCGCGGCGACGATCGCGGCAAGCGACGCGAACCAGATCATCCGCCCACGCATCGTTCGCGCCGAAAAGAAGAAGGCGGCGGCGAAAGGCGCCGCAAATGACAAGTGCTCGCCGAGCGAGAGCGGATGGGTGTGCGTCGATTGCGCCCTGAACACGCCATCGCGCGTTTTAAGCGCCTGAACATTGCGCAGCCATTCGGCGTCATCGCCGACGAGCGGCGCGAGGGCGTTGGCGAGGAGTTGGCGCGTGGCGAATTCGCCGATGGCGATCAAGGCGACAATCACGGCGGCGATGGTCGCCGCCTTGATCAGGGCGACAAATTCGCGCTGGCGCCGGCAATAAGTAATGGTCGCGCAAAACGGCGCCAGCCAGATCATCGCCTGCCGGAAGAATTCCGGCGCGGCGACGGCGCGCCCCTCGGCAAAGGGAAGGCTGAGAAAACCTAGCGCGAACAGCGCGAAAAAGAGCCCGGCGACGGCGCCGCTTTTCCGAACGGCGTAGATGAATTGCGCGCGCCGCAGAGGCGAGAACGTCATGTCATAGGCCCACAACGCGCTCACCATATAAAAAACCAGCCGCGACGGCGTCAGCGCCGGCGTCGGGCCTAGCTTGATGAAAAGGTAAGACGGCCAGAGCGGCAGCAGTAATGCGCCGACCAGCAACAATGTGAAAACAAGTTTTCGGGGGACAGCTTTCAGCGGCGGCGCGACGGCGATGATGGCGAACGCCACCGGAAGCAGAAAAACGACGCCGAGCGGCGGAAAGATGATCGTAGCGGCGGCGCCGACCGCCACATAAAGGGTCAATGCCGTGAAATAGCCCGCCGGTCGCGCCAGGCGCGCGAGCGCGAAGAACGGTCCTGTGTCGATCGCCGGGGTCACGCCCCTAGATAGCGCGCCGGGCGGCGCCATTTGGTTAACAACGATTGCGGTTTTGGCGCTTTAGCACGAAGTTTGCAGCGCTTGGCCCGTTAAGCATCGGCAGGATCCATGGATACTTTCGTCTTTATCGCCGCCCTCGGCCTTGGCGTTGCGGTCATGGCCTGGTTCGTCCTCAATGAGGCGCGCGGCCTCGACGGGACGTTCGGCGTTTTCGCCCTGAAAGGCGGCGAGACGGCTGACCTTAAAGAGGAGGCCGCTGAAGCCGGCCGCTATCGGATCAGGCCCCGGCTTGCGCCCGTCCGGCGCGCGGGGCTTCAGGCGCCGCCAACGGAAAAATCCTACAGGATGAAGGAAGCGGCCCGACCGTCCCGCCGGGAAGAGACGGACGACGCGGCCGACGAGTTTTAGCGCCATACCATGATCGCCGCTCTGACTTCGGTCATCGCCGCCTAGCGTCAGCTGCCGCGCGGAAACGGCGTTCCGTACAGCGAAGCGAAATAGCGCGCGATGTCGCGGGCGCTGCCGAGATACCGGCGGCCATTCGCGGTTTTGATCGCGGCCTCGTCCGCCGGCGCACCCTCTGAAAGAACGAGTGTCGGGCAATTCCATTTTCCCTCGCCGAGGAGGGAGACAAGCCCGGCGCGGGGATGGGCGAGCGCTTCATAACGGATGTCGAGCGATTCCTTGATCGCCGGAAAATAATGGAGGAAGCCCCAGATCTCGGCGCATTCCGGGCAGAATTCGCGCCGCCCCTGATCGACGAAGCCGGGCGGCAGCAGAAACAGGATCGAACGCTCCGTCACGCATCGGGCTTTCGGCCATGCACGGTTTCCCGCGCAGTCTTTATCGCCGCGTCGCGTTCGGCGGCGGACATGCCGACGGCGAAACGCGCCGCCATCGCCGTCATCATCGGCTTCATTTCCTCTTTCGAATTGACGCGCGGGAAAGGCTCGGCCGGGACAGGCTTGCCGAGAAACGCGCAAAGGGGCGCCCAGCCGTCTTTTGCTTCAAAGACAAGCAGGCGATCTTTCGGGATGGTTCTGATCACATCCTCATTATGCTGATTGAATTTTTTGATCAGGTGGTCGTGGTCGTGGATTTCGCCGTCGAAAAAGCCGTGGACGACGCTTTTGACAACCGGCGCGAACGGCATGTGATGAAAACCTGCGGTCAACGCCGGGCTCAAAATCGTTTCCTGCGTCGATTCATACCACTTCTCCGGATCGCGCAGCGACAGGATGATTTTCGCGCCCGGATAATAGTCCGCTAACTCGCGCCAGAACGCTGCCGTCGGAAAATCAACCGCCGCGCCATAGCCCTTGAAAATCGCCGGCCAGTCGGGCGCGCCGTTCGCCGCTTTCACCCAGAGATCGATCTGATCGGGCGAGCCGAACACTTCGCTCATGTGATGGCAGCGTCCCAGTCCGAGCAATTCCAGCGCGACTTTAAGCGAGGCGGTGCCGGTGCGCCCGAGCCCCGCGCCGATAACGGATAATGTCATGACTTCCCTCCCTGAGGGCGGGAATATTAGGCGTTCCTGACGCGAACTTCAAACGCATGCGCCGCAACGCAATCGCGCGAAGCGCTATTCGCTCGCCAGCCCATCCCAGAATTTCTTCACGCGCTTGAAGAAGCCCGCCGACGACGGGTTGCAGTCGTCGGTGCCGGCCTCGCAGAATTCGCGCAGCAGCTCTTTCTGGCGCGCCGTCAGATTGACCGGCGTCTCGACGGCGATTTCGACAAACATGTCGCCGCGCCCCTTTTGATTGAGGCGCGACATGCCTTTATGTTTGACGCGGAAGCGTTTGCCGGACTGCGTTCCTTCCGGGATCTGGATCGCGACGCGCCCGCCTTCGATGGTCGGGCCTTCAACCTCGCCGCCGAGCGCGGCGGTCGTCATCGGGATCGGCGCCATGCAATAAAGATCGGCGCCGTCGCGTTCGAAAAGATCATGCTTTTGAACGTCGACGAAAATGTAAAGATCGCCTTCGGGCCCGCCGCGCGGACCGGCTTCACCTTCGCCCGCAAGGCGGATGCGCGTGCCGCTTTCAATACCCGCAGGCACGTCGACAACCAGCGTGCGCTCCTTGCGAACGCGACCCTGACCGCCGCACGAGTCGCACGGATCGGCGATGACGCGCCCCTCGCCGCCGCAATGCGGGCAGGAGCGCTCCAGCGTGAAAAATCCCTGCTGTACGCGAACGCGCCCGGCGCCGCGGCAAGTCCCGCAAGTCGTCGGACCGGTTCCCTTTTTCGCGCCCGAGCCCTCGCAGGTCTCACAGGCGACGGAGCCTGGAACGCTGATCGAGGCTTTCTTGCCGGCGAAGGCATCTTCCAGCGAGATCTGCAGCGCATATTTCATGTCGGCGCCGCGGCCGGGGCCGCGGCCGCGCTGTCCGCGCGCGCCCATGATGTCGCTGAAAAGATCTTCAAAGACGTCGGAGAAGGCCGAAGCGTCGAAGCCGCCCTGAAATCCGGAAGCGCCGCCGCCGTTCTTGAACGCGGCGTGGCCATAGCGATCATAGGCCGCGCGTTTTTGCGGGTCGGAGAGGCATTCATACGCCTCGTTCATTTCCTTGAATTTCTTTTCAGCGTCGGCGTCGCCCTGATTGCGGTCAGGGTGATATTTCATCGCGGCTTTGCGAAACGCGGACTTGATCGCCGCCTCGTCCGCGCCGCGCTCAACGCCGAGCGTGGTGTAAAAATCTTGCGCCATGGCCGCCCCTTCGGGGAGGTTGTAGTGAGCAGGTTGCAGGTTGTGACGCGGCGCCTACAACCTGCAACCGACAACCTACGACCTCACTACTCTTTCTTGTCGCCGTCGACTTCTTCGAAGTCGGCGTCGACGACCTTGTCGTCGCCCGCGGCGTCCTCTCCGCCAGCCGCGGCGGCGCCGGCTTGATCTTTATACATCGCTTCGCCGAGCTTCATCGAGGCGGTCAGCATCGTCTGCGTTTCCGCGGCGATTTTCTCGGCGTCGGCGTTGTCGTCTTCGAGCGTCGCACGCAAGGCGGCGATGGCGGTTTCAATTTCCTTCTTCTCGTCGCCGGATATTTTGTCGCCGTAATCCTTCAGCGCCTTTTCGGTCTGATGGATGGCGCTTTCGCCGCGATTCTTCGCCTCCACGCGATCGCGGCGCTTCTTGTCTTCGTCCGCGTGCGCTTCGGCGTCCTTGACCATCTTTTCGATGTCCTTGTCGGAAAGGCCGCCCGACGCCTGGATGCGGATCGACTGTTCTTTCGCCGTCGCCTTGTCTTTCGCGGAAACGTGGACGATGCCGTTGGCGTCGATGTCGAAGGTGACTTCAATCTGCGGAATGCCGCGCGGCGCCGGCGGAATACCGACAAGATCGAACTGGCCGAGCAGCTTGTTGTCGGCCGCCATTTCGCGCTCGCCCTGGAAGACGCGGATCGTCACCGCTGACTGGTTGTCTTCCGCGGTCGAAAAGGTTTGCGATTTCTTGGTCGGGATCGTCGTGTTGCGCTCGATCAGGCGGGTGAAGACGCCGCCGAGGGTCTCAATGCCGAGCGACAACGGCGTCACGTCGAGAAGGAGGACGTCTTTCACGTCGCCCTGAAGGACGCCGGCTTGAATGGCGGCGCCGAGCGCCACGACCTCATCCGGGTTGACGCCCTTGTGCGGCTCCTTGCCGAAGAACTGCTTCACCGTCTCCTGCACTTTCGGCATGCGGGTCATGCCGCCGACGAGGATCACTTCCTCGATGTCGCCGGCGGTGAGGCCGGCGTCTTTTAGCGCCGCCTTGCAGGGCTCAACCGTGCGCTTGACGAGGTCTTCAACGAGGCTTTCGAGCTTGGCGCGCGACAGCTTCATGGTGAGGTGTTTGGGGCCAGACGCGTCGGCGGTGATGAAGGGAAGGTTCACTTCATACTGCGTCGTCGTCGAAAGCTCCTTTTTCGCCTTTTCCGCCTCTTCCTTCAGGCGCTGAAGTGCGAGCTTGTCTTTCCTGAGATCGATGCCCTGATCTTTTTTGAACTCGTCGGCGAGATAGTCGACGATGCGCATGTCGAAGTCTTCGCCGCCGAGGAAGGTGTCGCCGTTGGTCGCGAGGACTTCAAAAACGCCGTCGCCGATTTCAAGGACCGAAATATCGAACGTGCCGCCGCCGAGGTCGTAGACGGCGATTTTCTTGCCGTCCTTTTTCTCAAGACCATAAGCGAGCGCCGCCGCCGTCGGCTCGTTGATGATGCGAAGGACTTCGAGCCCTGCGATCTTGCCGGCGTCTTTGGTCGCCTGACGCTGCGCGTCGTTGAAATAGGCGGGAACCGTGATGACGGCCTGCGTCACCGTTTCGCCGAGATAGGCTTCGGCCGTCTCTTTCATTTTCTGAAGGATGAAGGCGGAAATCTGGGAGGGCGCGTATTTCTCGCCGCGGCTCTCGACCCAGGCGTCGCCATTGGCGCCCTTCATGATCTTGTAGGGAACCATGCCCGCGTCTTTTTTGACCATCGGGTCTTCGAAATTGCGGCCGATGAGGCGCTTGATCGCGAAGAAAGTGTTTTCCGGATTGGTGACCGCCTGGCGCTTTGCCGGCTGGCCGACGATCCGCTCGCCGTCGCCGGTGAACGCGACCACCGACGGGGTCGTGCGCACGCCCTCGGCGTTTTCGATGACTTTCGGCGTTTTGCCTTCCATGACCGCGACGCAGGAATTGGTCGTGCCGAGGTCGATACCGATTACCTTGCCCATTCTCTGATCTCCTTGCGGCGAACGGTCGCTTTTTAGGGCCTTCATGGGACCGGCTGTCGCCGCCCCCGCCAAGCGCCCAAGCTGAACCGCCCCCGATTTCCTTTTGGTATAGGGACCGGCGCGATTTGCACCGGTCCGGTTCGAGCGGGATATAGGCAGCGCCCGTGAGGGCTGCAACCCGCGCGCGCGGGCGCCGGTTCGACATTTTTTTGACCCGCGCGGCGCCCCGCGGCGGCCTAGCCGCCCTGGCAGGCGAAACGCCTCGGATCGCTCGTGAAATAACCTTCCGGCAGCCATGTCGCGACGGCCGCGCTGGCGTTAACGGTCTTGGTGACGCGATTGTTGAATTCAAAGACCGGATGACCGTCGGTAAGGTCGATCTCGATCACGCGCCCCTCCTCGGGCGCTACGACCTGGATATGGCTCGGCCCGATCCATGTGTGGGCGCCCATCGCGGTCGAGTAAAAGGATTTTGGCCCGCCGGACAGCACATATCGCGCGCCGCCGGTTCTCGGGTTCACCGCCATGATCGAGGATCTTGCTTCAAAAATCGTCTTGTCCGGTCCCGCCGGCGAGTTGTTGTTGAAGAGCGAAATCTCTCCGGTCGGCATGAAGTCCGGATCGTGCTGGCGCCGCCATGGGCCGCGCATCGCCCATTTGATCGCATGAGTCTTGCGGTCGACGACGGCGACGAGATCCATGTTGCGGAAACTGATGAGCAGATCGCCAGCGGCGAATTCGGGAAACTTGTCCGCATAGGCCGACGGCAGCGGCTCCACATCGTTAGGATGGAAGATGTCCGCGTCCGCATTATCGGCGAGAGTCGCCTCGCCGCGCGCGAAACGCGGGGGAAGCCCCAAAAGCGCGAGACTCTCCGGGTGTCGGCCGAGGACTTCCTCGCGCAAGGAAATGCTTTCAACCGTCCTGCCGTTTTCAGGATCGAGGCGATCGATCCACTGGTCCTGCGAATGGGGCGACGCTTTTCCCCGCCAGACCCACAAGAAGCCGTCTTCATCAAGGGTGATCTGGTGATGAAACGGCTCGTCGCGCCTCCATAACATTCGTCCGCAGGCGTCATAAGCGGCGATCACGTGCGAGAGGTCGGAGTTCAGAACGATCCCTCCGTCATTCAGCACGACCAACCCATGCGGCGTTTCGATGCTTGCATTAACGGGATCAAGCTTGAACATTCCGTCCCTGAAGCGCCATTCATGGGCGAGCCGCCCTTCGGAATCGAAGAGCTTGACGGCGTACGCTTTCAGGTCCTTGTCGAAGGCGTTGACAACGCGCCAGCCTCGCAATGGGGCTTCTATTGCTGAGACGGCGACGTCTTGCGTCGCCGCGTTGGGCGGCGTGCGGACCAGAAGTCCCGGCGGCGCCATGATCCCGGTCCGGAAGAAGCCGATCGCGGCGTCTTTGGCGACCAGCATGCGCATGACGAGGGGCGAGCGCTCCATCGCCGACAGCACGCCGATGCAGAACGTCGCGACCACGATTGCAATCATCGCGGAGCTTACGAAAATCGCGTGCGCTGCAAAATCGCGCCGGTCCGCCATCCATGCCCCTTTTCAGCTTGCGAGTGGATTAGCTTCGGCGACTTGACAGAGCGTTAACTATCGGCGCGCCGCCGGCCCGGCGGTCAGGCCGTGCTAGCGAAGATTGCGCACCACGCGAAATCCAAGGTTGCTGCGCCGCTCCGTTTCCGGATCTCCCCTGCGGGCCGACGCCCGAAGGTCGCGGTCGCTATCGGTCCACGCGCCGCCCTTGACGACGCGCGCCGCGCAAAGGCCGCCGCTCGCCGCCATCACGGCGCCGTCCAGCTCGCCAGTCCAGCAATCCGAAGTCCACTCCGCGACATTGCCGTGCATGTCGTAGAGGCCGAAGCCGTTCGGCGCGAAGCTCGCCGTCGGCAAGGTTCGGCCGCGCCCGGCGCCGCCATGAGACTTGGACGCGTCAAAATTCGCCTTGTCCGCCGTCGCGGTCGAACCGAACGAATAGGCCGTCGGCGCGCCGCCGCGTGCGGCGTATTCCCACTCCGCTTCGGTCGGCAACCGATAGGTCATGCCGGTTTTTTCCGACAGCCAATGCGCATAGGCGCGCGCCTCGCTCCACGAAACATTGGTGACGGGGCGCTTGCCCTTGCCCCAGCCGTTATCAGGACGGGCCGTGCAGGCGCCGGCCGCGACGCAGGCCGCCCACTCGTCGTAGGTCGTCTCCCTCACCGCGACGGCGATCCGTTTTCGGAGCATGACCGGCGACGCCAAGTCGTCTTCGGTCACATCCGGCGTCAGCACGCCAGGCTCGATTTCCGCCATGTCGGGACAATCGAGACAGTCGCGCAGATACGAACCGAGCGACGGCGATTCCGCTTCGGCGGTCGCATTCCAGGCGAGGCCCGCGATCGGATCGTTTTGCTCGTCTGCATTGGCGAGCGGGACTTTATCGGCGCTGGTTTGCGCGGTCGCCGGCGCATACGCATCCGCCGCAATCGGCGGCGGCGTTCCCGCGGGGGCGCCGTCGCGCAGCTGTTCCGCGGCGGCGGATAACTCGATGACCCCTTCATCCGGAAAATCGGCGTCGCCCTCGCCAAGGACGGCCTCTTCATCGTCGCTCGCTGCTTCAGGCGCGGTGGGTTCCGGCGACGGCGCCGGCGCCGACAGGAATTCCGGCTCGTCCAGAAGCATATCGTCCGTAGGCTGATCTTTTGGATGGACGAAAGCGATGACGGGCGCCGGCGGCTTTTCGTCGGCGACCTCAAGCGGCGCCCGGCTCGCCGCGCTCTGGCCGGCGATGAACGCCGCTCCCGAGGCGACTCCGAGAAAAGCAAAGCCCGCGAACAGCGCGGCGACAGGAATTCTCGGCCGGGGCCGCGCGCCGGCGACATAAGTCATCGGTTCTTCAAAAATGTCTTCGAACGCGTCATCCGCGTGCGCCGCGTCGAAGCGCCGAGCCGGCGGCGGCGTTGTCGATGCGTTGGGCGGCGAGGCAAGCGCCGCCTCGACCTCGACGCCGCGGCGGACCGCCAGATCGATTTCATCGAGAACGAACTTCCATCGCGGATCGTCGACGGCGCCGTCCCAGCCGGACAGATCCATCGGCCAGAGATGCTCAAAGCTTTGCGGCGGCGGCGCCTTGCCGAGGGCGACCGGCACCAGGACGCGCCGGGCGAGCGCGGCCCGCGCGCCGGCAATGATATCGGCCGAACCGCAGGCGGCGGGCGACCAGATCACCAGCGCGGCGGCGCAGGCATCGTCGTATCCGACCGGGAGATGGCCGCCCGAGCGGAGCGCGGCCGCGATACGGTCGGCGATTCCCACACTTTCGGGAGCGAAAAGAAGCCTGACCTTACTCATTTAATTGGGCTGAATCCGGAAAATCTGCCGTCCCCTCGAGCGGCCGAGCGCGGCTGTTGTTCGCCGATTGCAGGCGCCCCGGCAAGGCGAAATACCGGGTTTTGACTTAACCTTTGGCATGTTTTTGTTCTTGATCTGTTCTGGGCGTTCTGGCAAGCTCCATCAACCTTCTTCCGAGGAGCAGGACATGGTCGCGCAGTTGACGACTTTCGCCTTTCAGGGCGTCGAGGCGCGCGCCGTCGCCGTTCAGGTCCAGATCTCCGGCGGCGCCAATCAATTCGCCATCGTCGGCCTGCCCGACAAGTCGATTTCCGAAGCCCGCGAGCGCGTGCGCTCCGCGCTTTGCGCGATCGGCCTCGGGCTTCCGCCAAAGCGCGTCACCGTCAATCTGGCGCCCGCGGACCTGCCGAAGGAAGGCGGCCATTTCGATCTTGCGATCGCGCTCGGGCTGCTGATTGAAATGGGGGCGTGTCCGCGCGACGCTGCGGACGGCTATGCGGTGATCGGCGAACTTGGTCTTGATGGATCGGTCGCGCCGGTGGCCGGCGCGCTGCCGGCGGCGATCGCCGCCAATGCGAAGGATCTCGGGCTGATCTGTCCTGCCGCCTGCGGCGCCGAGGCGGCGTGGGCGGGCCCGGACATTTCAATCATCGCGCCCAAAAGCCTGATCCAGCTCGTCAATCATTTCAAAGGAACGCAAGTCCTCTCGCCGCCGCTTCCGGGTGCAATCGAAGCGGCGCCGGCAGGTCCCGACTTGAAGGAAGTCAAAGGGCAGGAGAGCGCCAAACGCGCGCTCGAGGCCGCCGCCGCCGGCGGACATAACCTGTTGATGGTCGGGCCGCCGGGCGCCGGAAAATCGATGCTCGCCAAAAGGCTGCCCGGTTTGTTGCCCGCCCTGAATCCTGAAGAAATGCTGGAAATTTCGATGGTTCAGTCGATGGCGGGGCTGCTGGAGGGCGGACGGTTGACGCGCGCGCGTCCCTTTCGCGCGCCGCATCATTCCGCCTCGATGGCGGCGATGGTCGGCGGCGGCATGCGCGCCAAACCCGGTGAAGCCTCGCTCGCCCATCACGGCGTTTTGTTTCTCGACGAGTTTCCGGAGTTTTCGCCGCAAGTTCTCGACAGCCTGCGCCAGCCGATGGAAACCGGCGACGTGCTGATCGCCCGCGCCAATTATCACGTCAGGTATCCCGCGCGTTTTCAGCTGATCGCGGCGATGAACCCCTGCCGCTGCGGCTATGGCAAGGCGAGCGGGCGCGCCTGCGGGAAGGGGGCGAATTGCGAAGCGAGTTATCAGGCGCGCGTCTCGGGACCCATGCTCGATCGCATGGACATCGCAATTGAACTGGCGCCGGTGACGCCGGCCGATCTGTCGACCCCTGCAACTGGCGAGGCGTCGGGGATCGTCGCCGCACGAATTGCGGCGGCGCGCGCCCTGCAAAATGAGCGCTCGACCAAGGAATGCGGCGGCATGTTCGTCAACGCGGCGCTGCCGGACGCGGCGCTGGAGCGCGTCGCAGCGCCCGACGATGAAGGATTGATGCTGCTATCGCGCGCGGCCGAAACGCTCGGCTTTTCGGCGCGCGGCTATCATCGCATCCTGCGCGTCGCCCGAACGCTCGCCGATCTTGAAGGCGTCGAGGCGGTGCGCCGCCGCCACATCGCCGAGGCTGTCAGTTATCGCCGGCGCGACGGCGCCGGCGGGGGCGCCATCGCCTTCGATGCGGCGCGGCAAGCGGGCGGTGCGCCGGGATCGTCATTCGTTTCAAATTGAAGAGAATGCGCGCCGGTTCGGTTAACCACCCCGCCTAACTGAATTTTCAGGCGGAATTGCAATCTTTTCCTCACCATATGTGTTGAGGGGAACCGAACCCGAATGACTTCAGTCTCGTCGACCGGCCCTGCTTCGGGAGAGCTGATCGTGCTCTGCGACGGCGAGGACGCGATCCGCTTCGTCAATCGCGGATTCACGCAAATATTCGGCGCCGCTGCGACGAACTGGTTCGGCCGCCCGTTTGCGCCTTGCGCTGCAGGAGATCCGGGCGACATCCAGAATTTCAAGACCGGCGCGAAAAGCGCCGACGGCGACATCGTCATCTCTTGGCGCCTTGAAGTGCTGCCGAGCGGCGAACGGCTTTACGAAGGATTGCTCGAAGCGACGAAGCCCGCGGATAGGCCGCCGGAACAGCTGGAGGAGCCGGCCAAGACGCGCGGACAAGGCGCGGAGAGTCGAATTCAATTCATCGCGACGGTCAGCCACGAAATGCGGACGCCGCTGAACGGCATTCTCGGCATGTCGGCGCTTCTGCTCGATACGGACCTGACGCCCAACCAGCGCGCTTATGTCGAAGCCGTGCGCCAGTCCGGCGCCAGCCTCCTGGCGCTCACCAACGACATTCTCGATTTTTCAAAACTCGCGGCCGGAAAGCTCGATTTTGAATTTGCGCCCTACGACCCTTACTCTCTCGTTCAGGGCGTCACGGAAATTCTCTCGCCGCGGGCGACGGAAAAATCGATTGAAATCGCCAGCTATGTCGACCCCGCGACGCCACGCAAGCTGATCGGCGATGAAGCGCGCGTCCGGCAGATTTTGATCAATCTCGCCGGCAACGCCGTGAAATTCACCGGAAGCGGCGGCGTCTCCATTGAACTGCATACGGAGCAATCGGTCGCCGGCGCAAGGCTGGTCGGCGTCGTTCGCGACACCGGCGCTGGAATCGCGCTCGAGGCGCAAAGCTCGATCTTTGAAAAATTCATGCAGGCGGACGCCGACGCCGAGCGTAGAGCGCAGGGAACCGGCCTCGGCCTTGCGATTTCCCGCCAGCTCGCCCGTGCGATGGGCGGCGACATCACGTTCAAGAGCAAGGAAGGAAAGGGAAGCGTTTTCACCTTTTCAGTGCTGGCCGGCGACGCCGTCGAAAATTCGGCCCCGGCGCGCGTAGATGCGCCGCCGATCGTCGTCGCCACCACGTCTTCGATATTAAGCCGCGTCTTTCGCCTTCAATTGCAGTCTTTCGGCGTCGCCAATATTCGTTTTGTCGATGACGCGAAAGAGGCGGCGTTCGCCCTTCGGGAAAATGAGGGTGCGCTCCTTCTGGTCGATCATGCGCTCGCCGGCGAAGGCCTCGACGAGGCGCTTGCCGCCGCGTCCCGTGCGCTCGTCCTGCTGTCGTCCAATGAACGCGGCGCGATCGAAACGCTCCGCAAACGCGGATTTGACGGCTATCTCATCAAACCCATCCGGCAATCGACATTGATGCGGGAGATCGCGCGCGGCGGGCGGCGAGTCGAAACGGCGCCGGCGGCGCCGGCAAAGCCAGAGCCGGCGATGCCGGGGCGCGCGCTGAAAATCTTGCTCGCCGAGGACAATCAGATCAATGCGATACTCGCAACGACCCTGATGCGCCGCGCGGGTCACAAGGTCGACATTGCGCAAAACGGCGAAGACGCGGTCGCCGCCGCTTCGGGCGGCGCCTACGACATCATTTTGATGGATATGCATATGCCCGTTTGCGACGGGCTGGAAGCGAGCCGGCGCATTCGCGCGCTCGGCGGCGCGGCGTCGCGGGTTCCGATCGTCGCGCTGACCGCCAACGCGATGTCGGCCGACCGCCAGAAATGCATGGCCGCCGGCATGAACGATTTTATTTCAAAACCGTTCGAGCCGTCGGATCTTCACGACATGCTCGCGAAGTGGGGCGATGGCGGCGCGGCGCTAGAGGCTGCTTCCTGAACGCGCCTCGGCACGTTGACGGGTCAAGATCACGCACAAGATCAGCGCCGGCAACGCGATCAGGCCGGCGCCGATATAAAAGATCGCATAGGCCTGCATCAGCGTGCGGCCCTGATCGAGCGCATCGACGACAGCGCCGGAAAATCCCTTCAGGAATTTGCCGAACAAGGTGTAGATCGAACTGAGAAGCGCGTATTGCGTCGCCGTATAACCGATGCTGGTCAGGCTCGACATGTAGGTGACGAGGGCGACGCCGGCAAAGGCGTAGCAGAAATTATCCGTCGCCATCGCCGCCCCGAAGAGGCGCAGATCTTCCGCGCCGAAAGTGGCGACGACAGCGTAGGCCGCAACGCCGAAGCCCTGCAGCACCGCGCCGAGGATCAGTGTCCGGATATAGCCGAGCCGGACGGCGCAAACGCCGCCGGCGGCGATGCCGAGGATGGACGCAATGAGGCCGACAGACGCGCGGATGCCGCCAACGACATCCTTTTCAAGGCCGAGATCGTGATAAAACGGGCCCGCCACCGGCCCGATGACGAATTCCGGCAGGCGATAGACGCTGATCATCGTCAGCATCAGCAGCGCCCACGCGCCATGATGGCGAAAGAATTCAATCAGCGGCCCGATCACCGCATCCGTCGCGCCGCGAACCGACAGTAAGGAAGCGGCGCGCGCACGTTCCTCGATCGCCGTCTCCAACCGCGCGGGTTCGGGCATACGAAACGCGGCGAAAATTCCGATTCCCATCGCCGCCGCCATCATCCCATATGAAATCGGCCATCCGAGGTTTTGCGCGAAGATAAGGATCAAGGCGTCCGTCACCAGCAGGGCGATGCGATAGCCGAGCGTGAAGGAGGACGTGAAAAGACCAAGTTCATCGGGATCGGCCGCCGCTTCGATGCGCCAGGCGTCTACGGCGATATCCTGCGTCGCCGAGGCGAAGGCGACGACCAGCGCCAAAGCGCCGATCGCGGCGAGGCCGCCCGCGCCATGAGGCCCGACCAGCGCCATGCCGAGGAGGCCGGCCGCGACCAGCAATTGCGAAAGCACCACCCATCCGCGACGCCGGCCGCGCTTCTTCAGAAACGGCGCCGGCAGGCGATCGACAATCGGCGCCCAGATGAATTTAAACGTGTAGGCGAGGCCAACCCATGACAGGAATCCGATCGCGGTCAGCGTCGTGCCCTCGTCGCGCAGCCAGTAACCGAAGGTCGCGCCGGTCAGCAAAAAGGGAAGCCCCGATCCGAAACCAAGCGCCAGCATCATCGCGACCGGCGGACTTTTCAGGGCGAGAATCGTCTGGCGCAGGGTGATCGATTTCTTTGGCGCGCTTGCGGGTGCGGTCATAACCTCTCCGGCGGAAATTGCGGTGAAGCGTGGCGGCGTTCGTCGGCGCGGTAAAGCATGGCTCAGGCCGACCGCCGGCGGCGGCCGGGGATTTCCCGGCCGCTACGGCGTTTGCGCCTTACCGCGCGCTAGGCAAAGGTCGATATCCGGTTTCGCGTCGCCCGATTTTAGCGCGCCGGCGTCGACGCTCACCGCCCGTTTCAGACCCTTTTCGTCCGGATACAGAACGATAAGGAGGGCGCAATCCGCGAGGCTGTAGCGGCGAAATTCGCCCTCGCCCTCGCGCCGCGCCAGATCCGGCGCGCCGAGCAGCGCGTCAAGAT
>Ga0155472_132_pt1 | contig 26473 bp, 22 predicted proteins | sample RifCSPhighO2_12_FD_107130 | JGI IMG/M metagenome (GOLD analysis project Ga0155472, IMG submission 107130) | Gammaproteobacteria bacterium RIFCSPHIGHO2_12_FULL_63_22
AACCAGAATGGAACACGCCCGAATTGGCGTCTGTCAGGGAATGTCGGTCATTCAACGCCAACTAGCCCCACGCCCCGCCCTGCGCTACTGTGACGCGGAGCAGCCGCACAGGCTCCGGGGATCCAGGGGATTCAATGACCGAGCACGGCGCCATCACCATTCCTGGCTATAGCCTGCTGCGCCTGATCGGCACGGGCGGCATGGCCGAGGTGTACCTGGCCAAGCAAGATTCCCTCGGCCGCGATGTCGCGCTGAAGATCTTGTTGCCGGCCATGGCCGCCGACCCGGTATTGCGCGAGCGCTTCCTGCAAGAGGCGCGCTACGCCGCGAAATTGCACCACCCCAACATCATCGCCATCTACGACGTGGGTACGTTTGAGGGCACCGCCTACATCGCGATGGAGTACGAGCAGGCCGGCACCGTCGCGCCACCAATGGGTACCGCGCTCGACAGCCACACCGCGCTGCGCATCGTGCACGACATCGCCGGCGCGCTGGACTACGCGCATGCGCAAGGCGTGGTGCATCGCGACGTAAAGCCCGACAACATCCTGCGTCGCGCCAATGGCAGCTGCCTGTTGTCGGATTTCGGCATCGCCCGCGCCATGGATTCCGACGCCGCACTGACGCGTGAAGGCACCAGCATCGGCACCCCGCAATACATGAGCCCGGAACAATTGCGCGGCGAAAAGATCGACGGCCGCAGCGACCTGTATAGCCTGGGTGTGGTGTTGTACCAATTGCTGACCGGCGACTTGCCCTACAAAGGCACCGACGGTTGGGCCATCGGCGTGCAGCACATCAGCGGCGACATCCCGCGCCTGCCGCCGGCACTGTCGCGACTGCAACCCTTGCTGGACGCGATGATGGCGAAGGACCCGAACCAGCGGCCCGCATCGGGCGGAGACGTGCAGCGACGGATCGATGCGCTGGGCGCCATCACCGCACCCACCGCGGTGATGCAGGGCACGCACGCGCCGCAAGCCAGCCATGCCAAACAAGCCACGCCACGCTGGCTGCCCTGGTTGGGCGCTGCTGTCGTGGTGATCGGATTGGGCGTGTTTGCCTACAAGAAGTTCGGCGGCAACGACGCCAGCTCGCTCGCAGCGACAAACAATCCGGCCGCGGCAACCGCGCCAAGCAACGCCACGCCAGCACTCGCCAAATCCATCGCCGTCATGCCCTTCCTCAACATGTCCGCCGACAAAGAGCAGGAATATTTTTCCGACGGCATGACCGAGGAATTGTTGAACGCCCTGGCCAAGGTGCCCGGCCTGAACGTTACCGCGCGCACCTCGGTGTTTTCACTGAAGGGCCAGCGCCACGACGTGCGTGAACTGGGCAAGCTGCTCGGCGTGGCCTACATATTGGAAGGCTCGGTGCGCAAGGCCGACGACAAGGTGCGAATCACCGCGCAGCTGGTGCGCGCCGACAACGGCTTCCACCTGTGGTCGGAAACCTACGACCGCAAGCTGGAAGACGTGTTCGCCCTGCAGGCCGAATTGGCCGGCACCATCGCGCGCGAATTGAAGTTGCCGTTGGGCATGGGCGGCAATGACGGCCTGGTAACCCAACGCACGACCAACTCGCAGGCCTATGCGCTGTACCTGCAAGGGCGCGCTGCCTTCAAGGCGCGCGGCGATGGCGTCAAACAATCGATCGACCTGTATCGCCAGGCCGTGCAGCTCGACCCGAAATTCGCACCGGCCTGGGCAGGCCTGAGCGCCAGCCTGGGTGTGTTGCCGTATTGGCTGTCGGACGAGGAGGCCCAGGCAACTGCGCCGAAACTGCTAAGCGAAGCCGAGGCCGCGGCCACGCAAGCCGTGCAACTGGCGCCCGACCTTGCCCAGGCGCACCTTGCGCTGGCGTCTGCGTACGCCTTCCGCTGGGAATGGACGCGCGCCGAACCGCATTTCAAGCGCGCGCTGGAACTTGCGCCCAGGGACCCGGACGTTTATTTCGAGTACGCCAAGTGGCTGGGCGGCATCGGTCGCCTGGAAGAATCGCTGCAGGCGAGTGCGCGCGCGGTCGAGTTGGACCCGCTGACACCCATGTACCTCAACGGCCAGGCCTTCAGCCTTGGCGTGCTGGGCCGGTGGGAAGAGCAGATTCCGCTGATGCAGGCCGCCTACGCCGTGGCACCCGAGATGCGCTACATCGGGACCAACCTGTTTGCCGTGTACCTTGAAACCGGGCGCCTGGACGACGCGGAAAAACTGTTGGACGACACGCGCGCCGCCGCCGTGGCCGCTGCCGACCGAGCAGGCTTCACCGGCGAATCGCAGCCCATCGCGCGCGCCGCGCTGAAGCTGAAGCGACACCCGGAACAGCGTGAGGCGGTGCGCAAGAAATTGACCGACGAACAGTTTCGAATTGCGCTGGCCCTCAATGGCGACCTCGACGCGCGCCTGACAGGGGTCGAGGCAGCTTTCGATGCGCACACCACCGGCACGGACCCGCTAAGGTCGTTGCGCAGCGTGGCCTTTGCTGCGTACAAGAAGGACCCCAGGGTCGTGCGGATGTTTCGCAAGGCCGGGTTTGATGCGGATGGGAAGTTGCGGTAGCCGTCTAGTCGACGCGAGTCCGTAGCACCAGGCATCGATTGTTGGCGGGCATTTCGATATCGGCGACCAGCGCCAGCCCCGCCTGCGCAGCCCCCACCTCAGTGGGGCCTTGATGCGCCCCTTCGGCTTCGACAGTCCATGCGGCTATCGCCGCGGTTGAATCGCGCGCGCCGGTTGCGGGTCGCTCGGGGGGGTGCGCGCGCGGCTGTGCGCCGGCGACGACGCTCGTGTTCTTGCCCTACTCGCCTTCAGGGCTGCCACGTCGTCGTTCAAGATGGTGCCAATGGCGCTGCCATCGCCAAGGGTGGCCCCGCTGACGTTGGTGATGGCCACGGTGAAGGTCTCGTTCGGCTCCACCCCGGTATCGCCATTGATGTTCACCTCGAACACCAGGCGCGTTCGCCCCGCGTCCATATAACGCCCGAGCTGGCTGCGTGCGACATAGTCGCTGCCTGCCGTGGCAGTGCCGGCGATGGTGGCGATGTCGAAGCTGATCGGGTTTGGCATCGGGCTCGACAGGCGCACGACAAACGTGGCTGTGCTGACTCCGCTATTGCCCTCAGTCACCGAGACATCGGCGATCGAAAGCAGTGCCAGGTCATCGTTGATAATTCGGCCCTGTGCTTGTCCATCGGCCACCGCGGCACCGACGGCGTTGGCAAGATTGACGGTGAACTTCTCATGGTCCTCGACGCTCGTGTCACCGTTGATGGCAACAGAGAAAGCAGCGCTGGTCTGGCCGGCGGCGATGGTTTGCCCGATCGTGGCATTCGAGGCGAAATCAATACCCGGACTTGCAGTCCCGTAGTCGGTGAAGATATCGAAACTAACCGGACCCGCGACGGGCTTCGACAGGCTGACGGTAAAGGCGGCCAGGGACGAGCCGGTGTTGCCCTCGGCGATCGACACGTCGGCAATCGACAGCGCCGGATCATCATCGTTGAGGAGGATGCCTACGGCGAAGCCGTCGGACGTCGACGCGCCGACCACATTGCTGACGCTGACCGCAACGGTCTCATTCGCCTCGAGGTCCGTGTCGCCATTGATGGTCACGCTGAAAGTCCGGCTGGTCTGTCCGGCGGCGATGCTCTCGTCCGTCAGGCTGCGCGCTACATAATCGCTGCCCGCCGTGGCCGTGCCGTTGGCGGTAGCGATGTTGTAGGTCACCGGCGTCGGCGAGACTGAGGACAGACCGACGGTAAAGGTCATCAGCTTGGTGCCGCTGTTGCCCTCCGTCACCGACACATCGGTGATCGACAAGGCCGGCGCCGGTGTGAGCGCCGTCACCAACCCGGTGTACGGGGCAAACACGCCCTGGCCGTTGTTGATCCATGCGTAGTCACCCTTGCTGACGAAATCCTTGTCGTCGAGGAAGATATCCAGATGGCCGTCGCCGTTGAGGTCCTGGACCCGGATAAAGTCCGTCGCGCCTTGAGTCGTGTCCATTGACATTCGCGTGGCCGTTTCATCGGCGAACACTCGAGCTGCTGTCTGCCGGAGAATCTGGAAGTAGCGGCCGTTTGAATTCGGATCGGATGGAACCCGATAGACGATCACGTCCCTTTGACCATCGCCGTCGACATCCTCCGCGGCAAAATCCCACACTGTTTCCCAGCCAGTTACCCGCGGCAAGACCAATTTCCTGGAGGCCCGGTAGTAACCGGACGCACTTCCCCAGTAAATGGTCGTTCCTATGCCCGCCACTTCGTCGCCGCCGGTCAGGATGTCGATGAAGCCGTCCTGGTCGATGTCGATCAACTCGATGGTGTAGTTGACGTTGGTGACGAATTCACTGGGGAGCCGGTTGAAATTCCGGGTGAGGTTGCCGAGCCCGTCGTTGATGAGGAAGTAAGGTGTAGCGGGCCCAGGCACCGGGAAGTCGAAGGTGTGGGCGTCTGGCACCAGAAAGTCGACCGTGCCGTTGTTGTCGATATCTCCGGAAGCTCCGGCGTGGTTGAAGGCGGGGTACGGCTCCAGCCCGGGCACGTAGCGCAAGGTGCCATTACCGTTCGAAAGGAAAAGTTGCGGGTGTTCGCCTGGAGCCGGGAAGACGCCATCGAGTCCATGGCCAAGGATGAACACATCCGGCCAGCCGTCGCCGTTGTAATCGCCGGCAAGGATCTTCCTGGTGACGAGCACACCCGGTTGCACGTTGCTCACCATCGTCGCCGTCTGATCGCTGAAGGACCCGCCGCCGTCGTTGCGAATAAACTGCACGGCTCGACGCGTGTCGGTGTTGTCGGAAAAGGTGCGGACGAAGTCCACGCGTCCGTCCTTGTTGAAGTCGGCGTAGGCCGCATGGGCGAACGGCCAGCCATTCTGGTTCCCCGGCGGCTGGGTCTGTCGGTTGATCCACAAGGTCGATTTTCTCAGCGCGTAAGAACTCGTCGCATCGGTGTTGCCGATCGGCTTGATGTTCAGAACAGGCAGGACTTCACCGAGCAATACCGAAACGTCGCTTCCACCAGGATTGACGACTGCCAGATCGGGGAGGCCATCGTTGTTGAGGTCTGCGATGGCGACGCTGCGCGCGGGCCCACTGGTTGTCACCAGATCAGTCGGGCTGCCGAATACACCCGAGCTTGATCCGTGCAGGATCGACACCGTGCCGGACCCCTCGTTGGCAACCGCGAGTTCCGGGTTGCCGTCGCCGTTCAAATCGCCAGCCGCAACGAATATGGGCCGTACCCCTGCCATTACGGGCGAGGCGGCGTTGAAGGTGCCGGCACCGGTGCCGAACAGAACGGAGACGTTCCCGCCATCGACGTTGGTCACGGCCAGGTCCAGGTGGCCATCGTCATTGAAATCGGCAGACGCCACCGACGTCGGTCCGGCACCCACGGCCAGGTTCGTAGCCGGACCGAAGGCGCCGGTTCCGGTTCCCAGCAGGATGGAAACGTTCGCACCTCCCTGGTTGGCTACCGCCAGGTCCAGGAAAGCATCGGCGTTGAACTTGCCGATGGCCACGCTGATCGGGTTGATCCCGACCTCGAACGTGGTCGCATTTCCGAAGACGCCAGTGCCATCGCCCAACAGGATAGAAACCCCCCCACTACTGCCATTGGCAACCGCCAGGTCTAGCTTGGTGTCGCCGTTGAAGTCGGCCACGGCTACCGTGCGAGGATTGATCCCGACGGGATACTGGACGCTGGCGGCAAAGGTCCCGGTTCCGGATCCCAGCAGCACGGAGACGTTGTGGCTCCAGATGTTCGCGACGGCCAGGTCAAGCTTCTGGTCGCCGTTGAAATCCGCCACCGCCACCGTTTGCGCGCCGGTCCCCACGTTGTAATTGACGGCCGCAGCAAAGGCGCCCGCGCCAGTCCCCAGCAAAACCGAAATGTTGTTGCTGTCCCAATTGCCGACCACCAGGTCGACGTTGCCGTCGCCGTTGAAGTCGCCCCCGGCAACCGAGAATGGATTGCTGCCCACCGCGTAGTGCACGGCAGGAAAAAACGAGCCAGGCGCGTCCTCGTAGGAGCTGGTCGCCTGCACCTGCCCTGATCCGGCGCAGCCGAGAAAGGCAAAGATCGCCGCCCCGATAGACCTAATTCGCATCGCCGCTTCCCCCGACTTGCGCTGACCCGTCACCCTAGGGCGAGGCCGTCTAGGGGCGACTCTACACATAATCAACGGGGGGCGGGGCGAGGGGTGTCAGGCGTGGCCGTGGTGTGCCACACCAGACAGCGGTTGTTCGCAGGCATCTCGATATCGGCCACCAGCGCCAGCCCCGCTTGCGCCGCCAATTCCAGAACCGCCTCGATGTCGCGAATGCCACGGCGCGGATCGTCGCTGCGCAGGTCGGCGTCGAAGGCGGCATTGCTGGGGGATGAGAACTGCCCGCCGATATTGAAGGGGCCATAGACGATGACCGTCGCATCATCATTCAGCACGCTCGGCAGGTTGGCGAACAGCGCCTGCACCTGCGGCCAGCTGATGATGTGCAGGGTGTTGGCGCTGAAGACGGCGTCGAAGCGTTGCGTGGGCCAGCTGTCGGGTTCGCCGACGTCCAGGGTTAGCGGTGGCAACACATTGGCGAGTTGCGAGGCATCAATCCAGGCCTGGATGGCGGGGTGGTTGTCCGCCAGGTCGGACGTTTGCCATTGCAGGTGCGGCAGGGCGGCGGCGAAGTGGACGGCGTGCTGGCCGGTGCCGCTGCCGATTTCGAGGACGCGGCGGCGCGTCGCTAGGTGGGTGCGCAGGACGGCGAGGATGGGGTCGCGGTTGCGCGTGGTGGCTGGGGCGTCTGGGAGGGGTGGCATGGGCTCATATTCAACTACAAAGCCTGAATCTAGAAGCTGATTTCGACTTCAACAATTGCTCCGACGAACCCGTCATGCGAACTGGACTAGCGGCGCAAAAATCACAATCGATTCTCTCATTGATACTGAGGCAATGCTTCAGACGCAACTTGGATGGGGCGAAAGTCTCACGAGTGGACCAGACTTGCGTAGACCGGTGCTCGTTGCGTAGCATCTCTCCGTGCGCTGGGCGGTTATCTGCGTGCAGCTGAGAGGTTGCCAAGACCATCACACGCGCTGGTCAACTCTCAATTTCGATGGAGCCACCTACAAGAGCTCTCGCGCAGATTCCTTCAAAGGATTGGACGGGGCGTGAGACCGGAGCGGTGATGACTGAGACCAAATGCCAAAAGAGTGGTGCGTGAGTCGCAAGTGCTGCGACGGCGAGATCGGAAAGTGTCGACGACACCCTGGAATACCGCTGCCACCATGCCAAAATTGACGCAACTCCTTGACGTTCCTGAGATCTTCAGCGAAAAGCAGCGGCACCCTGGGAAAGGTTTAGCAATGCCCAAATCGATTGAACTCTTTACCGGCGCAGGGGGCCTGGCTTTAGCCACGCATCTCGCCGGCTTCAAGCATGCCGGCCTTTTTGAATGGAATCGGGATGCGTGCGATACGCTCCGAGAAAACGCGAAGCTTCGGGCTGTTCCCGGATTGGGTTATTGGGCCAGGCGAGTCACGGAGGGCGACGTGACGGGCGCGAACTTTGCTTCGTTCGAAGGCATCGATCTCGTCGCAGGTGGTCCGCCTTGCCAACCGTTTTCACTAGGCGGAAAACATGGGGGAATGGAGGATCAGAGAGATATGATCCCCCAGTTCATTCGCGCCGTGCGGGAAGCAAAGCCTCGCGCGTTCATCATGGAAAATGTTCGCGGATTGGCGCGCAAATCTTTCGCGACATATCTCGAGTACTCGAAGCTTCAGCTGACCTATCCAGAAATTGCCCGCCGGGGAAAGGATGGCTGGGAACAGCATTTTCGCAGACTCCAACAGCACCACACTTCGAGTCCGAGGCCGATGGGCTTGGTATACAACGTTCTATTTTCCGAAGTAAGAAATGCGGCAGACTACGGGGTGCCACAATGTCGCGAGCGCATTTTCATTGTTGGGTTTCGCTCGGACCAGGATGCAAATTGGTCATTCCCAGCCCGTACGCACTCACAGGATCGGCTCGTCTACGATCAATGGGTTTCAGGTGAATACTGGAGTCGTGTACAAGCAAAGCGACCTACGCCCACGGATCAGTTGGCGCGGCGGGCAGACTCCCTGAGCAAAGCCGGGCCACCTCAACTGAAGCCCTGGAAGACAGTTCGCGAGGCAATCGCCGATCTGCCCGCGCCTTTTACTGCAATGGATCATAGGAGATCCATCTTCAACCACAGGCTTCAACCCGGAGCGAGACCTTACCCTGGCCACACGGGCAGCCCACTTGATTTGCCGTCCAAAACATTGAAGGCGGGGGGGCATGGTGTTCCCGGCGGAGAAAATATGATTGCCTTCCCAGACCAGAGGTACCGGTACCTGACTGTGCGGGAAGCTGCGAGAATCCAAACATTTCCGGATGAGTGGCACTTCAAAGGTGCCTGGGGCGAAGCAATGCGCCAACTTGGAAATGCGGTACCTGTGGAATTGGCCCGAGTGGTTGCCGAGAGTGTAGCGGCCACGTTGGCCCGATCCCAGGGTTCGCGCAAGCGTCGCGACTCCTTGACATGAGCGCCTACGCAGAATTCGAGCTGGACTTAACGAAGGCAATTCTCGACAACTTGCCTTCGATGCTTACGTCGCTGGCTGGGGAGCCCCTTACCCTCGAGAACGTAAATAGGTTGCCTGAAGCCACGCAAGGCGTGTACATGTTGCTCGAGGGTGGAGTTCCGATGTACATCGGGAAAACGGACGCGTCGCACGGCTTTCGACAGCGACTCCAGCGCCACTATTACACTCTTTCGGCGCGCAAAAACCTTGATCTGGGCGAAGTCAGTTTCAAAGCTGTCAGGATCATGGTGTTTACGACAATAAACGTCGAAAGCACGCTAATTAAGCATTTCCTCGGGGATGATCCATTGCGCTGGCAAAACTCGGGTTTCGGTTCGAACGATCCTGGCCATAATCGCGAAGGGCAAGAGCCCTCAAAGTTCGACATCACGCACCCCATCAACATTGATAGGCCGCTCGAGTCAATCGATGCAGGGCAATACACGCTGCACTCTCTTCTCTTGCACCTTAAAGCGTACTTGCCTTTTGATTTTCGATTCGAGACAGACCTCAATTCACAAGGCAAGCCCGCCAAAGCTACCGTAGGTCATTTAGACCAACGTAATGCAACCGTAAATGTTCCGCAGCCTGGGATGTCGTTGCGTGAGCTATTTAAAGAAGTGTTTATCCCTGGACTTCCGGCCGGTTGGGTGGCGACAGTCTTTCCAGGGCGCATGATTCTGTACAAAGATCAAACGCCATATCGTTACGCAACCGATCAGTTCAAGTAGTAGCTCTTGACGCCTCAGCCCGCGCGAGTGGAGCGAGCGCACGTTTCGCTTAGCGGGGAGCAATACAAGACCACCGCTTTTAATCCGGCGAATGGCGCCTGAGAGGATGGCGATTCTTCGCGAAGAGTTAGTCTTGCTCGATAGCGCGGTTTCGTCCTTTCAGGGCGGTGACCTTCGTGGCTAGCCGTACTTTAAATCAACACGACTGCTGAAACCTCCAGCGACCGCAATCTGAACTAAAGTTCTGAGGATTCTGGCTCTTTGCAAATGTCGCGCGTGGTCCTTGGTCTGGGACAAAGACGGAGGCGCGCCGAGGCACGAGAAGGCGGCACAACAAGTTTTCTTCGCAGTCGCCGACGCCTACCGCGAAGCGAACAATCTGGACGTAGCGCCGGAGGCAAGTGCGGGCAACGGCCCGGTTGATTTCAAGTCTTCAGCCGGATACTCGCTACGGATCCCAGTCAAACTCAAGAAGTCAACCAACAGCGCGGTAGTCACCGGCTACACGCACCAGTTGGAGATATACAAGGACGCGGACGAAACCACCCATGCTCATTACATTGTGATTGACTATGGACGTCACTCCGCGCTGACGAAACGAAGGCTATCCGACGCGCATGATGCTGCGGCAAAAACAAGAAAAGGCGCCTCCAGGATCCGGTATGTCGATGCCTCTCCCAAAGCCTCAGCGAGCAGGCGACAGGCAAAAGCGGCGCCCTGACACGGAGTAGTTCGTAGCTTGCTCGCAGGTTCATCAGCCCTGATCGTTCGCGGGCGCCAGCAACCAGACAGGGTCATTCTTGCCGGGCACCGCCGCCGCAGCGGTCGGCAGCCGCGCCGAGACCTTCGTGGGCCGCTGCTCGACTGCGGCGAACGAACCGCCGCCGTGCTGCTGGTGGGCGAGGTGGATCCCGTGCTCCGGCGGACCGCCACCGCCCAGGAACAGCGCTCTCGACGCGGATTCATTTTGAAATCCACCCCACTGCGGCTTAGCGCGACGTTGCCCGGCAGTCGGCCGGCGGACTACGGCACGTCAAGAAACTGCCCTCTCCACCCGATGCGCGGCATGCCCGGGCCAAGGGAGGCAATTTGTGACAAAATAGCGTATTCCGATGCGAAGATTAAACACTTCTAATTCAATAACTTATAACTTGTTGAACGGGTACAGATATTGCACAAACGTGCAATATATGGATTACATAGGAGACATATATGCTTGAACAGTCGAATGAAATGGGCTACATTTTCAGTAGGTAACCATTCTGAGGGGCCGATAATGGAGAAGCGAGATGCGCGCGAGCGATTCGTGGAACTGGCAAACAAGCGGGTCACGAAGGCGATAAAAGACATGCGCCTAGTCGGCAACTTGGCCAATCGGCGGTCCTATACCTATACGGACTCGGACGCGAAGAAAATTATTCGCGCGCTCCAAGACGAGTTGAATGCTCTCAAGGCCAGGTTTCGCGGATCCGAAGGCGAGGATCATTCGATCTTTGCACTGCGAGTGCAGAAATGACCGCGCATTGGCACTTCCTGCCTACCGTGCCCTTCATCTCTCAAGGCAAGGACACGACTCGGCCGAATTTTTCTCGCGAAGAGCGATCCGAAGTGGGAATTCTTATTCGAGAGGGACTTCAAAACGCACTGGATGCCAAGAGCGCGTCCAACAAGGGTGCCGTAAGAGTCACTTTCAATCAGGTCCAACCCGATTCGACTCTGAGGAAACTTCTCGATTCATTTTTCACCTCGGAGTTTCGATCTCATCTAAAACGCGCGAATGACTTCGATCTTCCGGACGTCGGAAAAGCAACCGTGCTCTTGATTGAGGACTTCGGAACTAAGGGGCTACGGGGAGTTACGGAAGATCAAGACGTTGATGGGCCCGGCGAGAACTGGAATGCCTTCTGGCACCGCGAAGGCGAGGGCGCAAAGGACAAGGCGAGCAATGGCGGCGCGGGTCAAGGGAAGATCACCTACTACGCACATAGCTATGCAAGCACGATATTCGGCGTGACTGTCCGCGATGAGGACAAAGCGAAATTGATGATGGGGCGCGCGGCGCTATCGCGGGACTACCACTACGACGATGGGAAGAAGTATTATCGGCTCGCCTACTGGACGCGTTCGAAGGCAGCTCCGCTTCCTGAGAACGATACTCAGCGCATCGCCTCTTTCGCAAAAGCCTTCGGATTCAAGAGGCTTGACGAGAGCGGATTGAGTCTCGCAATCCCTTTTGCCAGGCCGTTCGAGACCCAGGAAGCCTTGGCTTGCGTCATCCTCGACTTTTACATGCCGATTGCCGACGGCAGGCTCGAGGTCGAAATCAACGGTCTAAGAATAGCCTCAGATACCATCGACGAACTCTGTGCAGAGTATGTCTCCGACGAAACCGTCAGGGCTAGCGGTTCGAGCTTCAGTGAAGGCTATCGAGCATTCGCGCGAAAACTCCTGGAAAACTCGGTCGTGGACGCGACGCTTGCCCCGGAGTGGAATAGGGAACGTCGTATCCCAGAAGCTGCGATCGCGATAGGTAATATCGAAACGCTGAGGGAGAAGCTTGCTGCGGGAAGCGCTGTGGGAATTGAACTTCCCCTCCTTATAAAAAAGAAGACGGGGCAGTCCTTCCAAACCACATTCAAAGTCTTCCTCCAGACCCCTGAGAATTTGGACCACAACGAAGAGGCCTTTGTTCGGCAGGACCTGTTGATCGGAGGCGAAGGCCGCGGAACTGCAGGCTCTCTTGTGCAGAAGACGAGAAGCTTGACTTGGATTACAGACCAGAACCTGTCTGACTTTCTTTTGGCGGCCGAGGAGCCAACTCATCTCAAGTGGAATGCCTCGCTTGCGCGGGACAAAGCGCTTTACGCCACGCCCGAGCTGCACCTTCGATCCATCCGCCAGGCAGTACCTCGCTTGGTCGCCCTCTTGTTGGGCGTCAGTGGATCGAAGGACTTCAGGGCTTTGGCTAAGTACTTCGCAAAGCCAAAGCAAGAAGGGGACAAGTCAGAAAAGGGAGCCAAGACGAAGTCAGAGACTGGCAAGAATAGGGAATCCTTCGAGCCGCCAAAGCGCCAACGGAAGCCCTTTCAAATCCATCCCGCAGGTGCCGGAATTCGCCTGACGCCGAGCGGCTCAGAAAAGTTGACTAAGGAAGAGCTGCCTTTCGAGGCGCTGTTGGAGCTCGCATATGAGGGCTTGGATCAAGACCCGTTCTCGGCCTACGATCCGTTCGACTTCGATCTGGCCGACGGGGGGGCCTACCCCGTCTCCATTCGGGGGCTGTCGGTTACGGAGCGCAAACACAATCGGCTGGGCCTGCGCGTCGCCGATACCGACTTCGAACTGCGAATTGCTGGATTCGATAAGCACGTCAAACTCAGAGCGCGGCTTACGTACGAGCTGCCACTTCAAGTCGACGGGAGTGGCGGCGAAATAGCCTCGGAGGAGGATTCAGATGGCTAGGCTGTCCGCAACTACCAATCCCACCAACCTCGTGCAGATCGACAGAGAAGATGTATGCGTCGACGTCGTCAATGTGGACGGAGTGCAACACGCCTTCGTTCGAGAGTTCAAAACGGGTGCGTATCAACTTCCTGAGGACTGTGTTGCTACGTTGATCGCCCGCTCCGGAAATACGAGTCTACGATTTGACTTGGGAAACATCGGCGCATGGTCCGCCGGCCCTTACTCCCTATCCGAGCTCGACAAAGGGCATCTCAGGAAATTTCGCATTCTTGTACGCAAGCCGGGAGAGGCCCGCCTGACCGCTTCAGTGGAGAACATCAGGCCAAAGGGGGAAGGCGACCTCGAGAGTCTTCTGCCCATCGTGAGCACCGATCTGGGCCAGAGGCTGTGGAGGGTAACGATTGACGAGGACGGAGCCACACTTGAGTGCAACTCACGAATTTTCCCCAACGGAGAAAGCGCGCAGTCCTACCCACCGTTTAGGACGCTTGTCTTGGCAGAAGCTCTCCGCCAAGTGCTTCAGCACTTGGCGGCGGATCCCGAGAGAATGGCTACTGAGGGCTCAGTCTGGATGGAATGGGCTGCCTGGATGCCAAGCTTGGGAATTAGTCCGAATCTCCCGGCCGAGCTTGATGCGCGAGCTCACTGGGTAGAAGAGTCGACCGCCGCATTCTGCGACCGGTTTTCGCTCGCGAGCGACTTGGAGGCCTCACTCTCTGCTGCGGAGAACAATTCATGATCAAGATTTCGGAGTTCACCGAGGAGGGTTTGCGCAGGTTCCGAGAGCTTCTCGACACCCGCCCGCCGCCAGAGGCAGTTTCACAGCTCCTTGGCGAAGAAGTGCTAATTCGAGAACTGGACGTCGGTGCGATCGACGCCAACGCACAGTTCGAAAGTCGGTTTGAATTCGGATTCTACCTAAACGCGCAGCTCGCAAGCGTGCCAACCAAGGAGCTATTCTCAAAATCATTCGATGCAATGTGGGCTTGGATCGCCGCTGTCTACTTCGCGCAGCTGACCAAGAAGGAGGTGCGTCGCTTCGAGCACTATATTCCTGCTCGTGAGGGAACGGCTGGTTCCATTCTGCACCGACACGCAGCGAGAACTGCGGTGGAACTGGTTCGTGCCCATGGCCCGAACGCCCGTTTTGCACTTCAGAAGGACATGGCGGTTCAAGGCCAACTTTTGGAGAGTCTGACAGCCAGTCAATCGATAGCTAGGAATCGAGGTTTCTTCGCTGTGGCGTCGTTGCTCTACTCCGACAAGGCGGGGAAGATTCGTCGTGGCGCCAACGCAAAGCCTAAGAAGCTTAGGAAGCCAGGGGAGACAACGGGGATGGGATCGATTCGTCGTCTACCAATCGCCCTTCGGAGGCTTGACTTGACATTTGATGTGGATCAGCTCGATTCGCCTCAATTAATTGAGCTCCTTCCTCGCGAATTCGGCCATTGGAACAAGAAATGAGCATTCTGGCCGGTGAGATCCAATGCCAATTCCCGTAGTAGACATCTTCGCTGGTCCTGGTGGTCTCGGAGAGGGTTTCTCGTCGCTCCAGAGGCGCGACAAAACAGGAGGCGCTCAGTATCGCATCGTCGTTTCGGCTGAAATGGAGAAAAACGCTGCGGCGACGCTGCGCCTTCGCTCGTTCTTTCGGATGTTTCCGAAAGGCAAGGCGCCAAGCTCCTACTATGACTATCTCGCGGGCCGACGCGACGAACCGTATTCAGCTAGGACCGCCTCCGAGTGGAGCGCTGCCGGGCGAGAGGCTCTTCAACTGAAGCTGGGAGACTCCCACGACGATGCAGTGCTCGACGCGAGACTAGAGTCAGAACTCACGCGAGACGAGCCATGGGTCTTGATAGGCGGACCTCCGTGCCAAGCCTATTCGCTCGCCGGTAGATCGCGAAATGCCGGAGTCAAGGGATACCAGGCCAGTGAAGACGAGCGCCACTACTTGTATCGCCACTACCTTCGACTTATTGCGCGATACAGGCCTGCGGTCTTCATCATGGAAAACGTAACAGGTCTGCTGTCGTCGAAAGTCGACGGTGTCAGAATGTTTCCCAAGATCCTGGACGACCTGAGATCAGCAGCGGGGCCGAATAGCTATAGGCTGGTCCCTCTGGTGGCTTCTGCGAGCTTGACGGGTCTTGAGCCGGAAGCAAAGGATTTCATCGTGCGCGCAGAAGACTTTGGCGCGCCGCAAGCGCGCCATCGCGTGATTCTCATGGGCGTGTCCCAAGAGCTGCCGCTTCGCGCGCTTCGGCCACTGGTCCCTTCGAACTGCCCGGCGACAGTTCGAGATGTAATTGGAGGCCTGCCTAAGCTTCGCAGCGGCTTGACGGACTTTGAGATTTCGTCATGGCGTGACGCTGCGCGGGCGGTCTACGAGAAGGCCGCAGCTGCGGCCGAGACCGTAGATGAAGAAGTCGCTAGCTACTTGGCGCGCCTGGGCCAGTCCGTACCTAAAAAGGACCCTGGATCGGGAGGGCGTTGGATTGAGGGACGGGACAAGGAAAAGGAACTGCCGCGAGGCCTCGCCCAGTGGATTCTAGATGGAAAGGTGAGGGGGTACGCCAACCATGAGGTACGCCCGCACATGTCAGCAGACCTAGAGCGTTACGCATACGCGGCAGTTTTTGCCGAACTTCATGGCCGATCTCCCCGCGGTAGGCAAGAGTTCCCCAAGCCACTGCACCCTAAGCACAAGAGCTGGAAGGCAGACAAATTCGTCGACCGCTTCAAGGTCCAGCTTTGGGATGCTCCCTCGTCGACGCTTCTAAGCCATTTATCGAAGGACGGGCACTATTTCATTCATCCGGACCCAACGCAGCTCAGAAGTATCTCGGTGCGGGAGGCCGCTCGGCTACAGACGTTTCCAGATAACTACTTTTTTGAAGGTGCGAGAGGGGCGCAGTTTAGGCAAGTAGGGAACGCAGTCCCGCCGTTCTTGGCATCCCAGATTGCTGCTGTAGTTCAATCGATTCTTGACTAGATGGTTGCGAGCGGAGCTCGACCTAAGATGAACTTCTTCAGTCGAGTGAAACATTTTTGCGAATCGAGCTTCAGTGAGCATTCCCACACCGTCACAACTCGCCAACCCTGATTGCGAAGCGCAAGAATGCTCCGTTCGTCTCTCACTATATTTGCCTGGATTTTCTCTAACCAAAATTGCGTTCGCGTTTTTGGAACCCGAAAGTAGTCACAATTTGCATGGCCGTGCCAGAAACAACCGTTCACAAAGACAACGCAGTGATGCTTTTTCAATACTAGGTCTGGCCGACCAACCATGTGGCGAGGCGACAATCTGAATCGGAAGCCAGCGCGATGCAAAGCGGAACGCACAATCATTTCCGGCTTTGTATCTCGGCCTCGAATACCAGCCATCATGCGCGAGCGGACTGCAGGGGAAACAACGTCAGGCAAGCAACACCTCAAGGAATCGTTTTCGGCAAGCGCGGCGACCAGTTAGATAGCGGCTGTCGGGGAAGCGACCGGCAACTACGAACCGAATCTAGTATTTTTCAGAATACACTTGCTTTTCAAATGGAGAGCTGAACGATGGATCCGAGAGACCAAGCCGCCCGCGCGCTGACAGAGCTGAAAAGCGCGATCATTGCCTTTCTCCGGTTGAGGCCCGGCGGAGCGGGTAACAGTGAGATCGCGCGCGAGCTTGGATTGGAGAGCGATTTCCACGGAAAGCAAAAGAACTACTTGTCTTGGTCCGTGATCGGACTGCTTGTGAATGACGGTATTCTCTCGGCGACGCACAAAGGCCGAAGAGTTACATACTCCATCCGCGAGAAGAATCGCGAGTAGCCGTCCATTGCCTAGTATTCGTCTCGATCCGTCGGACGAGATCGAAATGTGCCCGCGCTTTCGGCGGGCAAATTATGGAAGCGCGTGGCTACTCGTTTTTTAGGTCAGGCATGAAGGTTAGAGTAAAAGAGCTGTTCACGACCGCGGCCCTGTATCGAAGCCAGTGAGGCGCCCAAACCTCAAGTGCCTTCTTAGGTCCGGCGCGCGCCGATCCTCTCTTTTGCACGTTCTACCGTTTCTGGTTTGAACAGATCGGGGTGTCTAATTACCACCGTTTCAAAAGTAAATTCGTCCAAGCCAGAAGCGACTAACTCATTGTAGCCATCAGTGGCTTTGACTCGACCTACAACGCGCTCGACGGTTTCTAAGATTCCGTAGCGCGCGATGCTCTGCCAAGTGCGAGACGCCTTTGTTTTGCGTCCGTTTCTCTGAGTTGCAATCTCTTCAACCGCGTAGATGGCCTCTAGAGCCTCACGCTCCGCGTCAGACGCTGCGCCGTGTTCCAGAGCTCTCAACTCTACCGCTCGTTTCTTCGCCGCCTTCGCCAACTGCGGTTCATTCCGGTCACTGGCGTTCTTTGCGAGACTCTCGCATTCTTGCGGAGTCTTTGCCCGTGCAATCCGTGGGTCCATGTGGACGTCTCCTGGGAGCGGACCTGATATTTCCTAGCGAGTCTAGTCCGGGCATGACCATCAGACAATTCGATAGATTCCAAACCACTAGCGCTTAGCAAAATGCAGCCATTGGCTTACATCTCCTGATGCATGGCAGCAATGGCCGCCCGAACGGGATGTCCGCATAGGGTGGCGGATCCAGCTGGTCGCCGCAACGGTTTGGTAAAAGCGTTCCGATGGGGTCATTGAGTGGGACGGAGTGAGCCGACGTTCACAAGCGACGCCTCACCCGGGCCGCCATCTCCGTTGTCCGCTGGTATGCTTGGCCCTGTGGTCAAGATTCAACTAAATGAGGGTCCCCAATGACTCGTGGGCTTGAAGACCTCAAAGCGGCCTTGGTCCAATTCTCCGAAGCCCGCGACTGGGCCCAATTCCACTCCCCCAAGAATCTCGCCTCCGCCCTCTCCGTCGAAGCCGCCGAACTCCTCGAACATTTCCAGTGGCTGACCGAAGCCCAAAGCCGCGACCTGTCCGACGAAAAGAAAGCTGCGGTTGCCGCAGAAATGGCCGACGTCTTCCTCTACCTGCTCAACCTGTCTGAGAAGCTGGACATTGACCTGATGGCCGCGTCCTGGGCCAAGCTCAAGGCCAACGGAGAGAAGTATCCCGTCGACAAGGCGAAGGGCTCCATGAAGAAGTACACGGAACTCTAGCCCGTGCGCATCGCCAGGCCGGTCCATTGATCGTCTACCAGGCCACCAAGGCCCGCTTCCTGGGCGACACGGACAACCGTGACATCGAGGATGTCATCGCCACGCACTACCTGGCGTCCACAGGCCGCTATGCGCCGCATGCCGAATCCAATTCCTGGCGCGAGTCCCTGGGCCAGATGGCAAAGGTGCTGCGCGACGACGAGATGCCCGACGACATGGGCGTGGGCATCGAGTTTGGAATTCCGCAGTCGTCCAAGCGCATCGACTTCATTCTTACCGGGCGGGCTGCGGACAATAGCCCCAACCTGATCATCGTCGAACTGAAGCAGTGGTCGGAGTCGAAGCTTAGCGACAAGGACGGCATCATCGTCGCGCGCCGCGGTGGCGCCTTCGAGCGCGAGGGCGCGCATCCCAGCTACCAGGCATGGTCCTACGCCGCGCTGCTGGCCGGCTTCAACGAGGCCGTGCACGAAGGCGGCATCACGCTGCGGCCCTGCGCCTACCTGCACAACTATCGCGACGACGGCATCATCAGCCACGGCAACTACGCCGACTACATGGCCAAGGCGCCGCTGTTCCTTCGCGGCGACGAGGAACGCGCCCGCCTGCGCACCTTCATTAAGCGGCACGTGAAGCACGGCGACAACGCCAACCTGATCTACCAGATGGAAAGCGGTCGGATCCGTCCTTCCAAGATGCTGGTCGACAGCTTGGCCAAAATGCTGAAGGGCAACCGCGAGTTCATACTGATCGACGAACAAAAGGTCGCCTTCGAAAACGCGATCGCCGCCGCCAAGCGCGCCAGCGCCGACAACAAGCAAGTGGTCATCATCCAGGGCGGGCCGGGCACCGGAAAGTCCGTCATCGCCATCAACCTGCTGGTGCAACTGTCCAAGCTCGGGCTGGTGGGCAAGTATGTCTCCAAGAATGCCGCGCCCCGCGCCGTGTACAAGGCCAAGCTGACGGGCACGTTTCGGCAGACAGAAATTTCCAACCTGTTTTCAGGTTCCGGCGCATTTACCGAGACCGAGCCCAATGCCTTCGACGCACTCATCGTGGATGAAGCGCATCGCTTGAACGAGAAATCCGGCCTGTATAGCAACCTGGGCGAGAACCAGGTCAAGGAGATCATCGCCAGCGCCAAGTGCTCGGTGTTCTTCACCGATGACGATCAGATGGTGACCTTCAAGGACATCGGCCACACGGGCGAGTTGGAGAAATGGGCGAAGGAGGCCCGTGCAGAAATTGGCAAGCTCGAGTTGGCTTCGCAATTTCGCTGCAATGGCTCGGATGGCTACCTCGCTTGGCTGGATGATGTGCTGGGCATCCGCGAAACGGCCAACGCCGATTTCGCCTCCGTCGACTTTGACTTTCACGTCACCGATTCTCCGGCCGAGATGCATGCCCGCATCACCGAGCTAAACAAAGCCCATAACAAGGCCCGCGTAGTCGCCGGCTATTGCTGGGATTGGGTAAGCAGGAAATTCCCCGACCAGCCCGACATCGTCATCCCCGAGCACGCCTACGCCAAGAAGTGGAACCTCGGCAGCGACGGCAGCTTATGGGTAATGGCGCCCAACTCGGTGGACGAAGTTGGCTGCATCCATACCTGCCAAGGCCTGGAGGTGGACTACATCGGTGTAATCATCGGCCCGGACCTGGTCGCCCGCGGCGGCAAGCTGATTACGCAGCCCGACAAGCGCTCGAAGATGGACAAGTCGCTATCGGGCTACAAGTCGCTGCTCAAGACTGATCCGGATGAGGCGCGGGGGCGGGCGGATCGGATTATTCGCAATACCTATCGGACCTTACTTACGCGGGGGTTGAAGGGGTGCTTTGTCTTCTGCGCGGATCTCGAGACGCAGGCCTACTTTAAAGATCGCTCGCGACGAAGCTAGCGGCTACCTCGGCCTTCGGTAACGGACCAAACCTGTGGCAGCCTAAATGCCTGTTCAAATGTCTTCGGAGCTCAAATGACTCGATCCTATGAGCAAATCACGAGACGCGACCTCCGCCGGCTAGCTGACTTGGCGCGTGAGGATCGAAACGACCTTTTTACCCGGAAGCCAGATACCGGCAGGCTATACAGGAACCGATTGTTCGCCGTGGCTCTCTGTCAAGGCGGCGCGCTGCACTACCTTGATGGCAAGAATGGAATCAAGGACCTGGATGTATGGAGTTTCTTCGAAGAAAGCCTGGTCAGGCCCTACCCGTATCGAAGACGGGCCGCGCGGGATTTTGGTGATCCGAAATTTGGAAGGACCGAAGGTTTTGAGCACTTTGAGGGTCGATGTGTCGACCTGATTGGCCGATCCATCAAGCTCGTGGATAGAGCGTATCCCGTTGCAACATTGCAACGGTACCTGGCAGAGGGACGGACAACCTCCTCGAGGTGGCTTTCCAAGAAGGCGATGATACTTCTTGAGCCTGCAGGACTATTGGGTACAGTCGTCTGGCGTCCCTCTTCGAAGTGAGTTCGCGGTGACCAGACAGGAAATCCTCAGGCAACTCTCATTCTCAGGCCGTCAGTTTTATGTTTACAAACTGAGCCGCCCCGATGGAACCCCCTTCTACGTCGGCAAGGGTGTCGGTCGACGACTGTTTTGTCACGAGCGAGATGCTTTGGGCCCTGATCGATCACACAAGCTAAACACCATTCGTCAGATCAAGAATTTTGGCTACGACATACGATACGAAATCGTCGCTTTCTACGAAGACGAGGGCGAGTGCCATGCCCAGGAGATCGCGGAGATTCTCCGAATAGGAAGGCACGACCTGGGGACGGGTCCGCTAACAAATCTAACCGGAGGGGGAGAGGGGACAAGTGGTCTATCCGAGGAGACGAAAGCGAGAATAGATGCCGATCTCCATGGTGTCGACGCACCGGGGGATCGAGGAATCGCCAACAGGTTCTTCCTTCAGCTGTGCTCAAGCGTCGAATCGGTGCCGGTCCGGCCACTTTCAGCCAGCAAGCCTCGTCCGCTCACTCCGCTTCCACACTGCCGAACGCCAACCCCGAGAATGGCAGCGGCGTTAGCAGCAAGCGCCATTGCGAACCGAGTGCTCGTTGAAGCCGGCTGCATAGTCCCGCGAAGAATGGAAGTTGAGGGCCGTCCGATGATCATCGAATATGGCGCTTCGACAAATCTACTGAATGCGGGAATGGCGTCCTTACTTGCAAATGAGCCCCCGGGGTACGAGAAATTTGTGCTGTCGTCGATTGGGTGCGAGGCAATCCTCAAATTCATCGGGGAGAGAATTCTGTTGGATGCGGGCGTACTCATGCCCGCTCTCTAAGCTGTAGAACTGGTACAAACCGATTCAAGTGCTCGAATTTCGACAAGCTTCAAAGCTTTTGCGCCTGGAGTCTTTCCTCGAGTTTGACACCGACCCGGGAACACAGCGGTTTATCGGCACCTTCACTTTTCAGCCTGAGGAAGAACAGTGAGGAGGTCTGCAGAGCTGCAAGGAGTTGGCCTTCTTCTAACATGATATCCAGGACGAATTAGCAGCAGTTCGGCACTCTGCGAGGGCTAGCTCCCTTCCCAGTAACATTAAGAGCTCTAAATCGGCGACCCGAATCAAAATCGAGGGAAGAAAAGCAATGGCCCACATATTCAATCCAAATACGAATCCCATTGCGGATGATTTGCTTCGGTTGTGTTTAGCCCCGGCATCCAGGTTCACATTGTTGGAGCGTCGCACGATTGGCCGTATTCTCGCCGCCAAGCTATATGACACTAGCCTCTTTGCCCCAAGAATTGCATTCCGGTACTTGTCCGGCATCGGATTCAAAGCTCGCGGCCAGCGCCCAGTTTCAATTTGCCTCCGCTTTGATTCTGATTCCTCTCCGGAACATTTCATCCGGAGAATGCCGAATCCGGACGCTGGGATGACGGTCATAGTCTTGAGTGCTGGCGTCAATGGGGTAGTGGAACATTTCAATGGGATATGGAACGCCTCCGCGAGCCAACGATTTTGGAATGAGATCACCTGCGCAGATGGCGCCGAGAGCGTCGGGTTAGAGACTGACTCGGAGGCAGTTCCACGGCATAGCGATGATTGGATAAGAAGAACATATTCTGGAGATACTGCCGCAGGCCGTGATCGGAATCGTCGCGCCAAAAGCGAGGGCGACGGTGGCGGACGTGGTCGCGGAGGCGGAGAGGGTGGCGACGGGGGAGGAGGACGTGGTGAGGGGAGTGACGGAACAGGAGGCGCGCCGGGCCGGGGAGGCACCGGCGAGATATTGAATCACCCCGTGCTCTTTTCTACGGACGCTATTACCTTTGATGCCATTCTGGAGCAGACGTAATGTCGAACCTGGATACGCCAGCCGACGCCTTGCCCCTACTTGCGTACAAGATTGCCCCACGGCAGTTCGACGTCAGCTATCGCTTCGCACACATTAGCCTCCGCGACCAGCTCGTCCGTGGGCAGACGCTTGTTCGCACACTGCTCGAAACGGGACTTTTGGAGGCGAACGCTCAGGAGGCAGACGATGAATTTCAGCTGCTCATTTGCGGAGCCGGCGCTGCCGGTTTGGCGGCCGCAAAGGAGGCCGCGACCCTTGGGTTAAGTTTTGTCCTGATTGAGAAGGGCGATGTTGCGCCGGGAGGTGTGCTGCGTAGCACCGCAAAGCGATATGTAAGTACCGCAATGTACGAATGGCCGCATCCAAACCACAACCAGCACGCATACCCGCTGGCTGTCCCAGAACTGCTGGGCTCTGAGACGCCGCCGATGCCCACTCTCCCACTAAGTTTAAAAAAGCCAGTGACTGTCAAAACGTTTGGTAATGCTATGAATTCCCTACTAAACGCGGACGTCGGAACATGGCAGAAGACGTTTGATGATTACGTTGCCGGAAAGTTAATCCACAAACATCAACTCTTCGCTAAAACGACGACAATAAATGTCGACACAAAATCTGCTCTGCGGGCCATGCTCGGTAGTAAGGTGAGTATCCATGGCGTGCCACTGAACGCCGCGACATTACCAACCATATGGTTGGACCGCCACGGCGCTCCTCCACTCTGCCTGGGTTTTCGATTCCAGTATGTGATCTATGCTGTTGGCTTCGCAACCGAGTTGAACGAGTATGCGCAGGGAAAGCAGCCGTTCGCAGGGTACACCCAGAGCAAGTTCTGGGATCCTGATGCCATTCCGCAACACAACTTGGGCTTCCTTACGCCCCCCACGGTGGGAATTCTAGGTTCCGGCGATGGCGCTCTACAGGACGTATTACGTTGTATAACAAAGCGTAGCCTTCCGCATGCGCTTGCGGTATGGGAATGCTTGATGAAATGCCCACAGAAGGGCCGGCGGCGCTTGTTACATTCACCTTACGTCCGTACCGCAATGGCAGAAGTCGCCGCAGCTGATGGCTACACCACCTCTGGCTCAGTTTGGAGTCACAGCACACACATTTTCAAATCGCTCGATAAGGCATTTATCGAAATCATAGATCGGCTCTTGGAACGAGAAGGTGACAAGTTCGAGCGAGCGGTGGCATCGGTAATTAGGGCAGATGTGGAGAAGGTGACGATCGTGAATCGGCTGGGGTATTTCTCCAGAGCCTACGCTTTAAACCGATTCCTGGTGCTTCTATTCAACGAGGTGCTGGCCAGACTGGGAGAATCCTTCGCAACCAAGCTCGAAATTCTCTCGGGAGAGGTAATTCGTTTCGATCAGATTGGATCGAATGTTCGAGGAGCGCAACTGGAGGTTGAGACACACCAGGGCAACATGGAGACGAGAAATTGCGATCTCGTCATCATTCGCGCTGGGCTGGACAAGAATGTCTCGCCTACTCAGCTTATTGGCCTGACGCATAACGATACTGGACGGGCCGAACTGGGGCGAATTCCTTCCGCGATACGTCCAATCGGAAAGCCGTAAAGCCGCCGTGCCGAGACTTGATCCCGCGCGGCGCGATCACCGGCTTCCCCGGTAGCATGTGCCGATGAACCTACGCGCCTGTTGCCTTCTCGCCGCCGCCCTCGCGGCCCCCGCGCATGCCGCGTCCGGCCCCACGGGCAGCTGCATCCGTGTCGATCCCGTGTACGCGCGCATGGCGGCCGCCACCGGTGGCCAGGTCATGCGCGTGCGGCCGGACGAGATGGCGAAGATGCAGCCTTTCATGACCGCGCAGTTGCTGGGCGACATGGCGACGGTCGAACAGCGACGCATCGACCTGGGCCGCAAGGGCAAGGCGAGCGTGGACATCCCGGTCGACTCCACTGCCGGCAGGCTGCTGGTTAGCGTGTCGAAGGCCGGCGATTGCGCGCCGTCCTCGCAGCAACTGCGGCTGGTCCGGCCCAATGGCCTGCCACTGGCCGCCACCGGCGTCGGCGTGCAGATCGCAGAGCACGCCATGGGCAAGATGTTTTTGGTGGACGCGCCTGAGCCCGGCCCGTGGAAGCTGGAGGCGGCGGGCTCCGGGCCGATGGAGCTGGTCGCACAGGCGCGCAGCGAGCTCGAGTTCCACCGCTTCGAATTCGTGCGGCCGGGCGGCGACATCCACGGTGGCTTCAGCAAGATCCCGGGGTCTCCCGTGATGGGTGCGAAGGCGTTGGGCGCCGCGACCCTGTTCGGCGACATCGGAAGCGTGCGCTTCCGCCTGGTCGACGACGCGGGCCGCACGCTGGGCAGGCCCACGCTCGCGACCAACTATCCGATGGCGGACCCCGACGACTACATGGGCAACGTCGCGCTGCCGTCCGTTCCGTTCCGCGTCGAGGCCAGCGGCGTGGATGCGAAAGGCCTGGCGTTCAATCGAATCTATTCGATGCAGTTCGAAGCGCAGCCGGTGGCGGTGGACGTGAAGGGTTTCAGCGTGGCCGAGGGTAGGCCCGGACTGTCGAGGGTGGTCACGTTCGTCGTGCGCAACGTCGGCCAGAGCGGCAACTTCCGATTCCTGGCGACGGACGCCGGCGGCTGGACGCGTGGCCCGCAACCCACGTCGGCAACGCTCGGACCCAGCCAGTCCGTCGAAGTGCGGGTGCCGCTGAAGGTGCCGACCGATGCGCAAGCCGGCGATGACCACGCCATCGTGTTCACCGCCACGCGCGAGGACGCCAGCAGCGTCTATAACAGCGCCGTCGTGCAGGTCATCGTGTTGCGGCCAGACGAGCCCGAAGCGCTGCGCTGATCGGTCGACGATTCGAGCTGGCGAAGGCCGCCACGAGGCGTGTCTGCTACTGGCCGGATAGTGACCGTAGCTCGGGGCAGCTTGAACCGCGATGATGCTGTTGTGGCTTGCGAGGGGCCTTGCGCGCTGTCAAGCTATCCGTCGATCGGGGGATCGTCACATGGACGAAGCAGTTGCAACGGCAGTTGCGCGGACTCGCACGCGGCGGCGTTTTGAGCCCTTCCACAGAGCCGACAGAAACTTCTATCTCGTTTTCCTGCTGGCCTGCTGGCTGGGCGTCATCATGGGCTTCTTACCCGCAGTCACCGGCCGCCTTGCCGGACACGCCCCTTATCCCGCGCCACCGATCCTGCAGGTTCACGCGCTCGCCTTCAGCGCTTGGCTGCTACTGCTGACCATCCAAATAGGATTGGTGCGCATTCGAAAGGTAGCGCTGCACATGACCTTCGGGGCGTTCGGTATCGCCCTGATCCCGGTGATGGCGGTTAGCGGGTTCGGTTCGGAAGTATTTAGCCAGCAGTTTCACTTTGATCGCCCGCCGAACAACCTTGGCTTTTTCATTCTTCCCATTTTTTACGTCGTCGCTTTTACAATCCTGGCGACGTTGGCAGTGTTGGCACGCAAGAATTCCAGCGCACACAAACGGCTGATCCTGCTTGCAACGACGGTGATCGTCGGCGCGGCCTACGCGAGATGGTGGGGGGAAGGCTTGGCCCGTACATTTGGGGACGGCTACGCCGGCATGCTAATCAATACCTATGCGGGCACGAATCTGCTGCTTCTAGCTGCCATTGCGTACGATCTGGTGACGCGTAGACGGCTGCATCCTGTCTTCGAGATCGCCGTTCCTTGTATCCTGATCGCCGAAGTCATCACATCAATCATCTATCATTCGCCGCAGTGGCCGCCGATCGCCCAGATGATCATCGGGCGCTGAGTTACAAGTGCGTTTTCGACGGCGGATTCAACTGGTCAATGCAACAGCTTTTTGATATCGCTCGATCGGCGTCAGGAAGTCCAGGGCCATTTCGTCGGCGATCCGGGTGATTCATCGGCGGCTTCCGTGGCTTGGTCGCAAACGGGTTGCCACGCCCCCGCGCGAACGGCAACTTGCCACGGCGATCACGTCGACCTGGAGCCCCGCATGACCCCCGTTGCCCTGTATTCGCCCGATCCGGCCCGCGGCTGGCTGCCCTGGGCCTGGCTGACGCCGATCCTGATGATCCTGTTCAACGCAGTACCGGTGATCGCGCTGGACGGATGGATGCAGTCGCAGCATTGGTCGACGCCGCGCGGCGATCCTATCGGCCTCGCTGGCTTGTACGCGCTGCTGTGGATCGGCTTCGCGCCGACGCTGGCGG
>Ga0155472_161_pt3 | contig 26235 bp, 22 predicted proteins | sample RifCSPhighO2_12_FD_107130 | JGI IMG/M metagenome (GOLD analysis project Ga0155472, IMG submission 107130) | Gammaproteobacteria bacterium RIFCSPHIGHO2_12_FULL_63_22
CATCGTGCGCAGCGACGTGCGCCTGCCGTTCGGCGGCACCAAGGCCTCGGGCTTCGGCAGGGAACTGGCCGAGCATGGCATCCACGAGTTCATGAATATCAAGACTATGTACGTGGAATGACCCGTCTGCGCTTATGATCGCTCCAGACTTATCCTGGAGGGGACCATGAGCCAACACCAAGCCGCCGTCGCAAATTCGGAAGCCAATCCACCCGAGCTGACCTTTCGCGCGGTCGCGCTGGCCATCGTGCTGGCAATGATCCTGGCGGCAGCGAATACCTACCTGGGCCTTTTCGCCGGCCTGACCATCGCCTCCGCGATTCCGGCCGCCGTCGTTTCGATGGCCATCCTGAAATTGTTCGGAGGCGGACACATCCTCGAGAACAACATCGTCTCGACCGGCGCATCGGCGGGCTCGTCGATCGCCACCGGCGTCATCTTCACGATTCCGGCGCTGATCATCCTGGGCTACTGGCAGGACTTCCGGTATTCGTGGGTGCTTGCCATCGCCGGCCTCGGCGGCTTGCTCGGCGTGCTGTTCTCGGTGCCGCTGCGTCGCTCGATGATCGTCGACCAGGGCCTGGCCTTTCCCGAAGGCAAGGCGGCAGCGGAGGTATTGCGCACGGGCGAGAACCCGGCGCAGGGCGCGAAGTTGCTGGCGGGTTCGGCGACCATCGGTGGCGCCATGAAGCTCGCCGCTGCCAGCGGCCTGCAACTGATTCCCGACACCGCAGCGGTTTCCGCATGGATGGGCAAGGGCCTCGCGTATTTCGGCACCAATCTTTCACCCGCGCTGTTCGGTATCGGCTACATCGTCGGCCTGAACATCGGCATCGTAATGCTGGCCGGCGGCATGATCGCCTGGAACATCGGTATCCCGATCTACAGCGCCTTCTTCCTGTCCGGCGAACCCGCGCTGGCCGCGACCGTAGCGACATTGAGCTCCACCGATGCGGCCTTCGCGATCTGGTCTTCGCAAATTCGCTACCTCGGCGTGGGCGCGATGCTGATCGGCGGCATCTGGACGCTGATCTCCATGCGCAAGTCATTGTTCTCCGGCATCCGTAGCGGCCTGGCCGCGCGCAATGCCAAGGGCGGACCCTCGCTGCGTACCGAGCGCGACGTGCCGATGAACTACATCCTCGGCGGCCTGCTGGTCTTCACGTTGCCACTGCTGGCCCTGTACCAGACCATCGTCGGCAGCTGGGGCGTCAGCATCCCGATGACGGTGATCATGATCGTCGCCGGCTTCCTGTTCGTGTCGGTGTCGGCCTACATGGCAGGCATCGTCGGTTCGTCGAACAATCCGGTGTCGGGCCTGACCATCTGCACCATCCTGTTCGCCGCGATCATGCTGGCGATCATGCTCGGCCGTGATTCGAACATCGGCGCCGTTGCCGCGATCATGATCGGCGCGGTGGTCTGTTGCGCGGCTTGTATCGGCGGCGACAACCTGCAGGACCTGAAGGCCGGCCACTTGCTCGGCGCGACGCCCTGGAAGCAGCAGGTGATGCTCGCCATCGGCGCGGTGTCGAGCGCGCTGGTGATGGCGCCGGTGCTGAACCTGCTGGCCAAGGCCTATGGCATCGGCGTGCCCAGCCCGGAACATCCGAGTCCGTTGTTGGCGCCACAGGCCAACCTGATGGCCTCGGTGGCAAAAGGAATCTTTGGCGGCGCGCTGCCATGGGGAATGATCATCGTGGGCGCTTGCATCGGCGCCGCCATCATCGTGCTGGACGAAGTCCTGAAGGCGCGCGGTGCAAAGTTCCGCACGCCCGTGCTGGCCTGCGCGGTGGGCATCTACCTGCCGATGGACCTGGCCGTGCCGATCTTCTTTGGCGGCCTGCTGGCCCACTTCGTCGAAAAGCATTTCGGCCCGGGCCTGGACGAAGCCGGCCGCGAGCGCATCCACCAGAAGGGCACGCTGTTCGCGGCGGGCCTGATCACCGGTGAAGCACTGATGGGCATTTTCATCGCGATGCCAATCGTGTTCAGTGGTCGTTCGGATGTGTTGGCCCTGCCGGCCTCGCTGCACTTCGGCGGCTGGCTCGGCTTGCTGATGCTGGGCGGCCTGGCCTGGCTGATGTACCGGATGGCGACGAAACAGACGATCCGCTGACCCGGCACCGATCAGCCCTGGAAAAAACGCCGCGCGACGGGTTCGCGCGGCGTTCGTATTTCAGGGCGTCTTGATGGCGGGCGTGGCGGGCTTGGGCGTGCGTTCTTCCGACAGCAGGATGAATTCCGGATTCAAGGGCACCCAGTCCGCCGGCGGAATGCGCGTCACGCCCTTGCGCTCCGCGTGCCGCTGGAAAGCTTCCCATTCGCCGAACGCGACCTCTTCGTCCTGCAGTCGCTCCAGTTCGGCCGGTGACGTTTCATCGGGCAGTTCACTCAGCCAGACATATTGCCGGCGCAGTTCGAGTGCCTCGGCGGCGGCAGGCGAACCCTTGGCGAAGCGGCGCAGCAAGGTCACGCCGAACATCTTCGTCACCAGGTTGTTGCCTTGGTCGTTGAACAACAAACCGCCGAGCTTTGCGCATTGGCTTTGCAACGGCGCCTGGTCGGATCGCGTCGCGACATCGGCATTGCACAAGCCCATGGTCGGGCCGATCCGCGGCCATGGCACATAGCCGACTTCATTGCGACGCAGTTGCAGCGCCAGTTGCTGTTCGTTGACCTTGCGATGTTCCACCGCAGGCGCAGCCTGGCCGGCAAGCGCGCTACGCACGATGCCGAGCAAGGCGCTGAAATGACTGTCGGCGTGCGCGGCGCCTGCGGCCTTGCCCAGTTGTTCGAGGTTTGGTTGCCGCCCATTGGGGGTCAGCAGGTAGTTCAACGCATTGTCCGGTTCGACTTCAATCAGCTGCGCCTGGAACTCAGGTGTCTTGCAGACGTGGGCCTGTATATGGCAAACCAGCGCAGCGGCGTAAAGCGCCAACGGATCCGTGGGGAACTTCGTGACGAGTGATTGCAGCACTTCGTCGTGACCCTCTGGCTCGGGTTCGGTCACATTGGGTGTGCCGATCAAGGCGGCGGCGATCAGGCTGTCGCGGTCGTCGAGCTTTGCGAGCCGCGCCATTTGTTGCGAGGCATATTCACCCGCGAGCTGTTCGGCGAAGGCTTCGGTCGACGCAGACACCGTGGTCGGCTTTCGCTGGCCAAGCGCCGACCCGCTGGCGAGCACGCAGGCGATGGCGAATGCGAGGCGGTAATGACCGGCGGACATGGTGGCGTGCTCCGTTGAAAGGCTGCCCCGAGCATACCCGCATCAATGCGCTTCGCCTTCAAGCTTGAACGATTCGGTTTCCCCCAGGCGCAGCAACAGTGTGGTCAGGCTGCGCAGGTCCTGGTTGTTGTGTTCCAGCACGCGTCGAAGGTCGCGGCCTGACAAGCCCCGCAGGTAATCGAGCCAGGCACGCGGCGCCTCCGATCCGGGTAGGTCGTCCTCGCGCAACACGCTCAGCCATTCTCGCTCGACAGTGGACAAGCGACAGTTCTCCCAGACGCCGCGGAAGCGGCGGCGCACCGGATACAGCAGATCGAGATGTCGCAAGCCTGCGAGGGGATTGTGCATACGTCCGAGGCGGTAGCGCGTCGCCAGCAGGGGCGAGTCGTAGCTCTTGCCGTTGTAGCTGACCAATACCGTCGCCGGATTGATCCAGCCGGAAAACGCCTCGAGCATCGCGGCCTCACCCGCCATGGTGGTGATGAGCAGCTGCCGGACGCGAAGCCCGCTGTCGTTCCAGTCGGACGCGCCGATCATGAAGGCCCGGGTTCCGGTTCCGCCCGACAGCCCCGTGGTTTCGGTGTCGAAGGACAGCAGGTCTTCGCGGGGGATATGTCCGAATCCGGCGAACTGCGCGTTCACCCGCTCCGGCATTTCCTTCCAGGGATAGATCCGTTCAACGAGGCGCAGGCCCGTGGCAATTTCGACGCCGGGCAGGTGGCGGTCGTGCGACAGTGGCCTGGCTTGCGAGCGGACCCGAAGCATGTCACGGAGCTGTTGCGGGATCAGGCTGGCTACGTTCGAGGACGGGCTGCGGATCGTCGCCGATGGCGGGGCGACGGTGACACCTGCCTGGGCGCGAAGGGCAACCAGCCGAGACGCCAGTGAGTTCACTTCGTCCCCAGCAGTGTGAGCACGCGCAAGGCCAGGGATTTCGGCGAGACGTCGGCATGCTCGTCGGCGGCAAGCACGGGTCCTATGCAGGCCGGACAGCCACCCGTGCAATCGCAATCTGCAACCATGCTCGCTGCGGAAGCCAGCAATTCGCCCTGTCGGCGCCATAGAGGTTCGCTCAGGCCGACGCCGCCAGGAAAATTGTCGTAGAGGAAGACCGTTGGCGTGAATACCGACAACGGGTCCGGCGATCCGCGGCTGCCGTCGTCGCTTCTCAACTGTCCGCGCCCTTGCCCGTCGGGTACTGCGAACCAGGTGCCGTCGCCGCTGCCTACCGCCTTCTGCAGGTCGCGAGCCTCGGCCATCACCGCCACGGTCGCGACGACGTGCAGCGCGTACGCCGCGCCAAGGAAACCATCCAGCGCGTCCTGCCGCGAGGCGAACTCCGCATCGAGCGCAGCCTGCGACAACTGCCACCATGCGGCAGTCGTGTGCAGTTCCTGATCGGGCAGGTTGACCGGGCCGTAGCCGATGTTTTCATGCGTGTAGTAGCGGATCTTCTTGTAGCCGGACACGCGTCGCACCACGTGCACCTCGCCGTGCTGGGCGCTGCCCGCGCCGGCAATGCCGCCGTCGAATCGTTCCAGGATCTTCAGCTTGGTGTAGTCGATGGCGTCGGTGTAGTAATCGACGTGCGTGCGCGTGACATAGGCCTTGCGTCCTTCCCAGTCGAGTCGCTCGACCTGGTAGGGCGTGGCCTGGATCATGTGGATCGCACCTTCATAAAGCGTCAGCGCGGCGGCGGAATAATCCACCTCGGCAATGATGGCCTGGCGTCCGTCGGTGCGATCGACCACGACGAAATTTCCATCCGCCACCGAGCGCAGCGATACCGCGTTGGCCGGATAGCTGTCGGCGATCCATTCCCAGCGACCGTTTTCCTGGTGCAGCACGTCGCTTTCACCCAGCACCTCCAGGTAGGGCTGGGCATCGTTCGGGCCGAAGTGTTCGCCGCGCAGGAAGGGCAGCTCGAAGGCGGCGCAGCGGATGTGATCCAGCAGCACCAGGGGCTGGTCGGCATGGATGCGCGCGTGCTCGGGGCTGGCTGCGGAAAAATATTCCGGATGACGGATGAGGTACTGGTCCAGCGGCTGGCTGCTGGCGACGAGCACGCCCAAGGACGGCTTCTGCCGACGCCCGGCGCGACCGAAGCGCTGCCAGGTGGCGGCGACCGAGCCGGGATAGCCGTTCAACACGACCACGTCCAGGCTGCCGATGTCCACGCCCAGTTCCAATGCGGAGGTGCTGACAATGCCGTCGATGCGACCGTCGCGCATCGCCTTCTCGGCATCGCGGCGTTCGGTGGGTAGATAACCGCCGCGATAGGCGCGGATGCGCGCCGGTTTGCGCGGGTCGTGGTCGAAGACATCCTTCAGGTATTTGGTCAGCACTTCCACCATGGTCCGCGATTGCGCGAACACCAGCGTCTTCAAACCGGCCCGTATCGCCAGGCGCGCAATGCGATTGCTTTGCGAGCGCGCCGATGCGCGCAAGCCGAGGTCGGGATTGACCACGGGAGGGTTCCAGAGAAGCACATGCTTGTCGCCGGTGGGCGCGCCGCTCTCGGTGATGGCGGTGACTTCCTCTTCGACCAGCGCTTCCGCATGCGCCTTGGGATTGCCGATGGTGGCCGAGCACAGGATGAATTTCGGTTTCGAACCGTAGAAGGCGCAGACGCGCTTGAGCCGGCGCAATACGTTGGCGACGTGCGAGCCGAACACGCCGCGATAGGTATGCACCTCGTCGATGACGACGTATTCGAGGTTCTCGAAGAACTGCGCCCACTTGGTGTGGTGCGGCAGGATGGCCTGGTGCAGCATGTCCGGATTGCTGACCACGATGTCGCCGTGCAGGCGGATGGCCTGGCGAGCATCGCCCGGCGTGTCGCCGTCAAAGGTGAAGGCCTTCACTCCCAGCTTGCCGGCGCGATTCAACTCCAGCAATTCCGCCACCTGGTCCTGCGCCAGGGCCTTGGTTGGAAACAGGAACAGCGATTTGGCTTGCCGCGTCATGGCGGCGGCGACAACCGGCAGGGTGTAACACAGGCTTTTGCCGGACGCGGTCGGCGTCACCACCACCACGTGCTTGCCGTCGCGGATTTCCCGCCAGGCCTGGGCCTGGTGGCTGTACAACTTTTCGATGCCGCGACTGCGAAGCGCAGCAGCCAGTGCTTCCGGCAGTTCGCGCGGCAAGGGCGCATGCACGGCCTCGCGGCCGGGAATCAGGAAGCTGCCGGTGATGCGGTCGGCGTATTTGGCTTGCAGGCCCTGGCTGAGGCGATGGCTGTCGCCCTTGCTGGGGGGGACGCCGACGGTTTCATCGATCAGGGAAAGTGAGGTGTTCGCATTCATGCTCGGGGCCGGTCGTCTGGGCCCCTTTTGTAGATTCGCGAGGTCTCACCCGCTGAGACTAGAGCTTGAGCTTGCCCTTGGACTTTTTTTCCAGCGCCGTCGTGTAGAGGCCGTACAGCGCCTCCACCTTCTCGACGTAAGCCTGCGTTTCGGCATAGGGCGGAATGCCCTTGTAGCGCGTGACGGTGCCGATGCCGGCGTTGTAGGCCGCGGCGGCAAGCCGACGGTCACCTTTGTATCGGCGCAGCAGCGAACCGAGGAAGCGGGCGCCGCCCTGGATGGATTGCGTCGCCGAGAACGGATCGGCCACGCGATATTCGCGCGCGGTCGCAGGCATCAGCTGCATCATTCCCAGCGCGCCCTTGGGCGAGACCGCATCTGCCTGCAGGTTGCTTTCCGCATGCGCGACGGCACGCAGCCAGGCGTCGTCGATCTTGTTGGCGCGCGCCGCGGCCTTGAAGGTGTCGGCGTGGACCTTGGTTTGTGGCGAGCCGATCTTGCCCAGGCCCACGTGCGCGGTCGCGCCGGGCGGCGGCGTTACCGTGAAGGAAAGCACCGGCCGCGAGCCCGGCAGGTTGCGCGTGCCGTAGACGAGCTTGCCGTCCTGCTCGCGTTCGTACAGCGTGCCCTTCTGGGTGCCGTTGATTCCCCACAGGTTGGGCAATTTCGCGGCATTGTCGTCCACCGTCTGCGCGGTGCACTTCGATCCCGGCTCCGGCGCGGTGGACAGGCTGACCGTGCCATCGCGCACGCAGCGATAGATCACCCGCGCCTGGGCCGCCTCGGAAAGGCAGGCCAGCAGCGCGAGCATCAGCAGCGGCAAGGCGAAACGACGGAGCATGGGATGCTTAATGGGGCAATTTCGTGGAGCTTGCAACCGCCATTGGTCAGGGGAGGCCGTTGGTCATGGCCCTCGTTCAGCGAAAATCGCGCGATTCCGTCGACAGCGAGCCCAGTAAGGGGCTCAGGTCCGACAGCCGCCGGGCGATCAGGTGTTGCACGCCATCGGCCGATTCCAGGCGGCCTTCCACCACCAGCAGGCGCGATTCCAGCAGCACCCGCCGGTGCCGTTCGCCGACATCGCGCCAGACCACCACGTTGACCATGCCGTCCTCGTCCTCCAGCGTGACGAAGGTGGCGCCGCTGGCGGTTTCCGGGCGTTGCCGCAGCGTTACCAGGCCGGCCATGCGCACCGGCGTGCCATGCGCGAGCGGCAACAGGTCGCGCGAGCGATGGCAGCGGTGCGCGCCCAGTTGCTTGCGCAGCAGCGACAGCGGATGCCGGCCGAGCGTCAGGCCGATGCTGGCGTAGTCGGCCATCACGTCGTCGGCCACGCGCGGCACCGGCAGCGACACCGGGTCGTCGCGCACCGGTGTGGCGCCGAACAGCGGCAATTGTCTTTCCACGCCTTCCACCGCCCAACGCGCGCGGTGGCGATGGCCGGCCAGGCTTTTCAAGGCGCCGGAATCGGCCAGCAAGGCCTGGTGTCGCGCATCAAGGCCAGCGCGCGAGCACAGGTCTTCCACATCGTCGAAGGCGCGTTGCGCACGTGCGTCGACGATGGCGTTGGCGATGTCTTCGCGGAAGCCGGCGATCTGGCGCAGGCCGAGGCGGATGGCGGGTTGCCCCGGGCTGCCGGCAACACGAGTGGAGACCTGCGCCACTGGCTCGAGCGTGCAATCCCAATCGCTATGGCGTACGTCCACCGGATACACGCCGATGCCATGCCGGCGCACGTCCTGCACCAGTTGGTTGGGCGAATAGAAACCGAGTGGTTGCGAATTCAGCAATGCGCAGGTGAAGGCGGCGGGCTCGTGGCACTTCAGCCAGCAACTGACGTAAGTGATCAGCGCGAAACTCGCCGCATGCGATTCCGGGAAACCATAACTGCCGAAACCCTTGATCTGTTCGAACACCTGTTCGGCGAAGTCGGTGCCGTAACCGCGCTCGGCCATGCCGGTGAGCACGCGTTCGCGAAAATATTCCAGGCCGCCACGGCGCTTCCAAGCCGCCATCGAACGACGCAACTGGTCGGCCTCGCCCGGCGTGAAGCCGGCGGCGACGATGGCCAGTTCCATCACCTGTTCCTGGAACAGCGGCACGCCCAGCGTGCGTTCAAATACCGCCTTCAGGGCTTCGGACGGGTAGTGCACGGGCTCCAGCCCCTGCCGACGACGCAGGAAGGGATGCACCATCTTTCCCTGGATCGGGCCGGGCCGCACCAGCGCCACTTCGATCACCAGGTCGTAATAATTGGCTGGCTTCATGCGCGGCAGCATGGACATCTGCGCGCGTGATTCGATCTGGAACACGCCGATGGTGTCGGCGCGCTGGATCATGGCGAAGGTCGGCGCGTCGTCGGCGGGAATGGTGGCCGGGGTCAGGTCCAGGCCGCGATGTTCGCGCAGCAGCGCCAGGCATTTGCTGACGCAGGTCAGCATGCCCAGCGCCAGGCAATCGACCTTCAGCAGGCCCAGGGTTTCGAGGTCGTCCTTGTCCCACTGGATGATGGTGCGCTCGGGCATGGCGGCGTTTTCCACCGGCACCAGGTGGTGCAGGGGTTCTTCGGAAATGACGAAGCCGCCGGTGTGCTGCGACAGATGGCGCGGGGCATCGAGCAACTGTTTCGTCACCATCAGTATCCGGCGCAACACCGGGCTGTCGGGATCGAAGCCGCGTTCGCGCAGGCGATCGTCGAGTTCGTCCTCGCCATTCCACCAACTGAAGACGCGACTGAGTTGATCCACCTGGTCGATGGGCAGGCCCAGTGCCTTGGCGACATCGCGCACCGCGCTCTTGGCGCGGTAGCAGATGACGGTGGCGGCGAGCGCAGTACGCTCGCGGCCATATTTCCGATAAAGATACTGGATGACTTCTTCGCGGCGCTCGTGCTCGAAGTCGACGTCGATGTCGGGCGGTTCGTTGCGTTCCTTCGATATGAAGCGCTCGAACAACATGTTCATGCGCGCCGGATCCACCTCGGTGATGCCCAGCGCATAACAGACGGCGGAATTGGCGGCCGAGCCACGGCCCTGGCAGAGGATGCCCTGCGAGCGCGCGTAGCGGACGATGTCGTGCACGGTCAGGAAGAAGGGCTCGTAGCCGAGTTGCTCGACCAGCGCCAGTTCGTGGTTGATTTGCGCCCGCACCTTGGGCGACACGCCGCCGGGCCAGCGCCAGGCCATGCCCTGTTCGGTAAGTTCACGCAGCCAACTGGTCGCCGTATAACCCTCGGGCACCAGTTCGCGCGGATAGTTGTACTTGAGCTGGCCCAGGTCGAAGCTGCAGCGCTCGGCGATGCGCAGCGATTCTTCCATCAGGGCTGTGGGATGGATGGCTGACAATGCGAGGCGTGTACGCAGGTGGCGCTCGCCGTTGGGAAACAGGTGCGCACCGGCCTCGCTTACCTTGCAACGATGGCGGATGGCGGTCAGCGTGTCCTGCACGATGCGCCGGTTGCGCGCATGCATGTGCACGTCGCCACTGGCCACCATGCGCAGCTGCAGTTCGGCGGCCAATCGTGACAACAGGCCAAGCCGCTTGCCGTCGTCGGCGCCGCGATGCAACTCCACGGCGAGCCACAGGCGGTCTTCGAAAACAGTGCGCAACCAACGACCCTGTTCGGCATCCGGTAGGGCGCCGGGAATCCACAAGGCCAGCGTGCCGGGCAGGCCATCGGCCAGGTCGTCGCGATGCAGTTCGTAAGACCCCTTGTCGGCGCGGCGCCGGCCGTGGGTGATCAACTGGCTGATGGCGCTGTAACCACGCTGGTCCTGCGCGAGCAGCACCAGCTTCAGCCCATCGGCCAAGACAATTTCAGTGCCGACGATCAGCTTCAGCCCGGTCTCGCGCGAGGCTTCCAGCGCGCGCACGATGCCCGACAGCGTGCACTCGTCGGTGATGGCCAGGGCTTGGTAGCCATTCTTCTTCGCGCGCTCGAACAACTCACGCGCGCTGGATGCGCCACGACCAAAACTGAAGTGGCTCAGGCAATGCAGCTCGGCGTAGCCGTTCATCGGATCACGCGAACCAGCCGTGCAGCATCCATGCGCCCTCGCTGCTGCCGGCGGGCAGGAAGGCCCAGGCGCGTTGGCCGAGCGTGGTTTGCACCACGTAATAATCGCGGCGCACGTCGCCGCCATCCCACCAGCCCGATTCGATGCGTTCGGGGCCGGCCAGTATTTTCAGGTGATGGTCGCGCAAGGGCATCGGCCGTGGCAGCAACCAGGCGGGGCGCGGGGGTAGTCTATTTTCACTGGCCGGCCATTTGCCCAACGCCATCGGGTTGGCGCGCGATTGCGCCTGTTCCGGCCGCGGATCGTGCTCGACATGCAATTGGTACAAGGCATCGCCACCCAGTCGCGCGCGCAGGCGTTCACGCAAGGCATCCCAGGGCAGCGCCTGCGCGGGACGCGCGTCGAAAAGATCGCGTCCTGCAGGCACGAATGGCGGCAACTCACGCGCGACCAGGCGCAAGGCGCGCACCGGCGCGGGAATGGACGTGCGCTCCAATCGCGCACGCGCCAGGTCGAACAATCGCGCCGGATCGCGCTCGGCGCCGAGCAAGCCGACCACCACGTCGGTTTCCGCAGGCACTTCGCGGCGCGTGGTTTCCGCATCGCCCGATTGCCGGTCGTGCTCAAGAACAATCACGAAACGTTGCACGCCGCCATCGCGACCGGCGAGGTAGGCAGCCAGGTCATTCACCAGCCGGCGCAGCGGGAACAGCAAGGCCGGGTGGTGCGATATTTCGTAATTGAGCTCGATCCGTTCGATGAAGGCATCCGGCGGCCGATACAACTCACGCGGGTCGGGGCTGTCGCCGACCAGGCGGTCCATGTGTGCAAGCAAGGAAGGCCCCAGCCTGCGTGCCAGCGCGGCGCGGGGCAGGGTGAACAACTGCCGCAACTTGTGCAGGCCCATGGCGGCCAGGGTGGCGACGGAAGTTTCATCCACGCGTGCATCGCGGATGGGCAGTCGGCCGAGCGCGCTGCGCAGGTGCGTGGTTTCGGCCAAGGCCAAACCATCCTGTGCGGCTGCGAGTACGCAGGCCGCGAGTGGCGTGGGCGCCATCGCGATGCGATGCTGGAAACCGAGCGTGCGCAGGTCGTCGCGCAGCAGTCGTTCCAGCCGCGGCCACGGGCCGAACAGGCCGAGGCTGCCCTGTACTTCCAGCACGATGGCGTCATCGCCTTCCAGGCTGACCATCGAGCTGTAGCGATAGGCCCAGGCCGCCAGGAAACGACGCAAGCGATGGTCTTCGCGCGGGTCGTGCGGCACGGCGATGAAATCGGGCAACAGCGCTTGCGCCGCCAGCAAAGGCTGGCCGGGATACAAGCCTGCCGCACGCGCACTGGCATTGGCATCGAGCAATACGCGCTTTTGCGCAGGGCCGGTGATCAGTGCGAGCGGTGGATCGACCTTGCTGGTATCACTCGAGGTGCAGCGGCGGAGGACACCGTCCAGCGCCAGTCGCGGCAGCAATACACAAGCCCAGAGCATGTCGGTCGGGCCTGCATCAATGTCGCGGATAAGGATGGAAGGGGATCGGCCGCGAAGGCGGCAGGGCGCCGCGGCATTTCAGGATGCGCAATTCCGGATGCGAATCGGTACCGCGCAGCGACAAACGCAATGCCGCCGGTGAGGGATTGGACAGCGCACCCATCGGACGGAAGGCGAAGCCTGGCGTCTGCCCGGTTTCCGCGGCGACCTGCAGGCGACGCAGCGAGTTGTCGTCGGCCTGCATCGGCCAGCCGAGCACGGCGCCGCAACAACCGGCACGCAAGGCTTGCTCCATCGCCCACAGTGCATCCTTGGGGTTGGCATCGAGCACGTGCAATTGCGACAGCTGCAAACCTGCAGCCTGCCAGGCCGGCGCATACACCCGATAGGGCGGTGCGACCACCAGTACCGGTCGATCGTCGGACGACAGCGCGGCCAAGGTCGGTAACAACAACGACAACTCGCCCAGGCCATCGGCGGAAAACAATATTTCAACCAGCGAGGCTTCCGGCCAGCCGCCGGCAGGCAGGGCATCGTCGAGTGCAGTGAAGCCGGTGGCATGTCGCGACGGTGGCAGTGGCGGATTGTCTTGCCCACGCCACAGGCGCGGATCGCGCAACAACGAATCGAGGGCTTGCACGGCGGCCATCGCTCAAGCGCTCCGGACCAGGCCGCAATACAGGCCTTCGATGGCGAAGTCGGCATCGGGCGCAACCAATATTGGCGCGTAATCGGGATTGCGTGGGATAAGCATGATGCGTGAATGGTCGCGCTTGAAACGCTTGACGGTGATTTCGCCATCGACGCGCGCTACGACGATCTGGCCGTTCTCGGCGACGTTGGTGCGATGCACCGCGATCAGGTCGCCATCGAAGATGCCGTCGTCGATCATCGAATCACCCTTCACCCGCAACAAATAATCGGGCGTCGGGAAAAACATCGCGCGATCGAGCAGCAGGTGCTGGCTGGCTTCGGCATCGGCGCCGATGGGCGCGCCGGCGGCGACGCGGCCGAGCACGGGCAGCGACAGGCCTTGCGTGCGCGGCCGACGCAGGTTGGATGTGAGGCGAATACCGCGCGCCTTGCCCGGCAACAGGCGCAGGTGGCCCTTGGTTTCCAGCGCCAGCAAATGTTTATGCGCGCCGCGGGTCTGGCTGAAGCCGAAGGCCGCGGCGATTTCGGCCAGCGTGGGCGGCATGCCCTGCGCCTGGATATGCGCGCTGACGAAATCCAGGATGGCTTGCTGGCGATCGGTGAGGTCAGTGGGCATGGGTAACAATATAGGTACCATGGCAGGTAAAAGACAACCGGGAAATTTCCGGCCAGTCGATTCAAGCACTTGCCAGTCTCACTGGATGAAACAGGCAAGGATCGTTCAGCCTTTGCCGCCCGGGCGGCGCTGTTAGGCCCGGTTCAAGTGGGATGCGCTTTGATGGACGGAAAGCAAGCAATCATCGATGCATTCGGCCACAAGCAAGGAGGCGTGCAATGAGCCAGAAGATCGTCGGCAACTTCGTCGTGGGCAGTGTCTTTGCCAGCAATGAAATCGGCCAATGGACCGGCTACTACCTGGTGCGCCGCTACGGCGTGAACAATGGCCGCATCATCGCCATGAAAGCGGCGCCGGGCTTGTACCCTGATTGTCACGACGCGTCTGATGAAGCGATGTGCCTGGGCGAGGAATATGCCCGCAGCCTCGACCCGGACAGTGGCACTGTCAGCCATCCCAGCCCGGGTGATGAATTGTTCATCCCGCCTTCGGCCGGGCCGAGGCTGGTCGAGGACGTGGACGCCAACGACTAGGCGATGCGCCCGTTGTTGGTGGAGAATGCGGCAAGCCCAGCCGCCAAGGCCACCGATGACCATCGAGATCCGCGCTGCCACACGCCCCGAAGAACTGGCCGCGATCGGCCGCCTGCGTTACGAGGTCTACGTGCGCGAACTGGGGCGTCGCCCCGCAGGCTGCGACGATGCGCAGGCGATGCAGATCGAGCCCGAGGACGAAGTGTCCACGATGCACGCAGCCTTCGATGGCGACGTGCCGGTGGCCTGCCTGCGCATGACCCGCATCGATCGCCTGCCGGCAGGCAGCCGCTGGCGCGCCCTGTTCGAATGCGCCGACTTCCCGGTGCCGGAATCACAGCAGGCGATGTTGTCGCGGCTGGTGGTGCGTGCCGACCACCGCGCCAGCCTGGTCGCGCCGCAATTGCTGGCGGCGGCCTACGACAGCTTCCGGGCTGAAGGTGGCGAACTGATCTTCTTGCGCTGCACCGCCAACCTGGTGCCGCTGTACGAGGTCATGGGCTGTCGCCGCTACAAGGCCGGCAGCGATGACGGTGACGCCGGCTTCCGCGTGCCGATGGTGATGATCACCGGCGACTGGACCTACTTCGAAGCCGTGAAGTCGCCGCTGTTGGAAAACGTGCAGATGCATGCGCCCAACGTGACCCTGGGCGACTGGTTTGAAACGCGCTTCCCCGAGCACAGCCGTCCGGCCAGTGTGCGCGTGCTGGGCAGGGAACAATTCCTGCTCAGCTTCGCCGCACGCCTGAATGATCCGAGCATTCCCTTGCTCGACGACCTGGACGGCGACGAGAAGGAGCATCTGTTCCTGTCGGCCGGCCATCGCGACGTGAAGGCAGGGGAATCGATACTCAGCAAGGGCGATGCCGGTACCGAGATGTACCTGATCATCGAGGGCGCCGTGGAGGTAACCGAATCACCCCGCGGCCAGCGCCGCGTGCTTACCACGCTGGGCGCCGGGCAGATGTTCGGCGAGGCGGCATTCCTGATGCAGACCCCACGCACCGCCGATGTCACTGCCATCGCCGATAGCCAACTGGTCGTGCTCGACGTGGACGGCTTCGCTCGGCTCGGCGATACGCACCCAACCGTGGCGATGAAGGTGTTGCGCAACCTGTGCCGTTCCCTCTGCCTGAGACTGTATGCACACAACGCCGACTGAGCTGAAGCGATTGGCGGGAGCCTTGCGCCGTGAAAGGCACCACTTGCTCGATGCGTGGCGCAGCCAGGTACGCCAGCTGCCTTCGGCCGAAGGCCTGGATGTGCCCACGCTCAACGACCATATCCCCGACCTGATCGACGAGCTCGCGGTCGCCATGGAGACCGATTCCCGCGAGACGGTGGTCGAGTCCCTGCTGGAAGGTACGCCACCCGCGCATGGCGCGCAGCGCTTGCAGGACGGTTTCGATATCGTCGAGGTGTCGGCGGAATACAACATCATGCGCGCGTGCGTGCACGACCTGGCCGAGCGCGAGTCCATCTCGATGCAGGGCGAACCGTTCCATGTGCTCAATCGTGTCCTCGATTCAGCCATCGGCGTCGCCGTCGCGGCATTTTCGGAACAGCGCCTGCGCGAGGCCCGGCAGCGTCGCGAGGAATACCTGGCCTTCGTCATGCACGACCTGCGCACCCCGCTGAACGCGATCTCGCTGGCGATCAACTATGTGGACAGATCCGCGGCGAAGCCACTGGATCCGAACGCCGAGAACGTGGTCTGGCAACTGCTGCGGCGCAATCTCCGTCAACTCGAGGAGCTGGTAGCCAAGGTGATGGCCGAGAACGTCAACATGGAAGAGGAAGCGGGCATCAAGATCGTGCAGCGCCGTGTTGACCTGTGGCCCCTGGTGGAGTCCGTCCGCCTCGCCCTGGCGCCGATTGCCGAGGCATCCGACACGAAAATAGAAAATTCGATTCCTCCCCACCTGGTCGTGCACGCGGATGCCAGCATGTTGCGGCGGATCGTGCAGAACCTTGTAAAGAATGCCATCGCGTTCACTTCGGGCGGCAACGTGGCCATTGCCGCAACGCTGCTTCCAGGCGACGAGTTTGTCGAAATCACGGTCTCGGACGATGGCGAGGGCATTCCTCCGGACCGCATCGGGCTCGTCTTCGAGAAACTGGAAAGCGAGCCCGGTCGAGACGGTAGTTCGGGAATGGGACTGGGCCTTGCCATCGTCAAGGCTTTCGTCGAGGCTCATGGTGGTGAAGTGACAGTGACCAGCCAGATGGGAGTGGGTTCGACGTTTCGCTTCACGCTGCCGGCGGAGTTGGTGGACGAATAGAAAGGGCCGCGGTTTCCCGCGGCCCTTGTTACTGCTTGGCACTGCCTCGCTGGCGAGGCGTCAGTTGCCGAACTGCTTAGCGGCCGTCGCCGTCCGCGTCACCCGGCAGGGCGCGCTCGACGTAATGCCAACCATCGCGCACGGCACCCTTGGCTTCGGTCCACGCCAGGCGCGAATTGCCCTTGGTGGCTTCCCAGGTGCGCTCGAGGTCGGATTCGACGTCTTCGAAGCGCTTGCCGCGATACGCGCCATAGCCGTTGTAGCCGAGCTTGTAGGCCGGCTCGTAGTCGTTCCACTCGCGACCCGTCGCGTAGTACGGCGTGGACACGTAGTTGGTCTTCCAGTGATCCTGGTATTCAGTCGGGTTGACTGCTTCGGCGATGCTGTCACCGGCAGCTGCGCCGATGATTCCGCCAACCACTGCGCCTGCCGCCATGCCGATCGGACCGCCAACTGCACCCACGGTTGCGCCGGTGACTGCACCAGCGGCTGCGCCCGTGCCGGCACCAATGGAATGGTCTTTTCTGATATCGGACATTGTCTCTCTCCTTAAGAATGATCGCCGCATCCAATGCGACGTTCCCGTGCTGGGAGACACGATGTTGCAGCACTCGAAATTAATGAGGGCCAAATACGATTGCCAACTCGAAGCTGAACGCGAATGCCTGCATTTTGCGGTTCGGGGCCGATCGATCGTGCAGCGTGCGGATTTGTGATTATGATTCGCGACGGCATGGAGAAAGCTGATGGCGAGAGGCGCGGCATTGAAGGGACGCATACTTGCGATCGATGACGATCGCGAACTGCTTGCCAATTTCGCAGCCTGCCTCGAGCTCGAAGGGCACCGCGTCGTGACGGCGCATACGCTTTCCGAGGGACTTCGGATTGCCGCCACGCAACCGTTCCACGCCTGCCTGCTCGACCGCAGCATCGGTCGCGAATCGGGCCTGGATGCATTGCCCCGGTTTCGCGAAATCGCGCCTGGCATGCGCATCATCATGGTCACGGCACATGCAGGGGTTCCCGACGCGGTGCGTGCCATCGCCGAAGGCGCCTGCGATTACCTGGTGAAGCCCTGTTCGCCGGACCAGCTTCGCATCGCAGTGGCGCGACAACTCGATACACGTCGATTGCTCGACCGCCTCGATAGCCTGGAGCGCGAGTCCGCGCAAACGGGCTTCCAGATGCATTCGAAGAATGCACGCATGCACGAGGTGCTGCAGGTTGCCGACCAGGTCGCCAGGACGGATGCCAATGTCCTGCTGCTGGGCGAGAGTGGCACGGGCAAGGGCATGCTGGCGGCCGCCATCCATGCTGCCAGTCCGCGCTCGGCCGCGATGATGGCCACGGTCAACTGCCCATCCCTGTCGGCAGACCAGATGGAAAGCGAACTGTTCGGCCAGGCGCGCGATCCGCTGACCGGCGCCGAAGCCAGCATCGTCGGCCGGGTCAACCATGCCGAGGGAGGCACGCTTTTCCTGGACGAGATCGGTGATTTTCCAGTCGCGTTGCAGCCTCGCTTGCTCCGCTTCATCGAGGAAAAGACCTACGAGCGGGTTGGCGATCCGACCAGCCGTCGGGCCGACACGCGGATCATCGCGTCCAGCAACCACGACCTGCAGGACATGGTGGACAGGGGTACGTTCCGCCTGGACCTGCTGTACCGCCTGAATGTCGTCAGCGTGACGCTTCCGCCCTTGCGCGAGCGCCCGGAAGACATCGAGGGCCTGGCCCACGAATTCGTCGAACGCTTCGCGGCAAGCTACCGGCTTCCGGCGCGTGGCCTGTCGGCCGCAGCGCTGTCGCTGATGGGCGACTATCGCTGGCCGGGCAATGTCCGCGAACTGCAAAACGTGATCGAACGTGCCGTCATCCTGTGCCCCAATCCGCAGATCGGCCCCGAGTACCTGGCCATCAGCCGACCCGTGGGCGTGTCGCCGGCGGTCGTGCCGGGCGCTCCGTATTCGCTGGAAGAACTCGAACGCATGCACATCGAAAGCGTACTCGCCACCTGCGAGACGCTGGAGGCCGCCGCGCGTACCTTGGGAATCGACAGTTCCACCCTTTACCGGAAGCGCAAAGCCTATGGCGTCTAGGTCCTGCACGCATCAATTGCCGACTGGGTCGCTAAAGCGCGGCCCGATTGGTATTACAGTCGGAGGCCGAGGATGAATCCAACAGCACTGGACAGACCCATGCAGGCCGCAGCCGATAACCAGATCGCAGACCAGGCCTCGCCCGGCGGACAGCCCGTGATCCTGGTCGTGGACGACCAGCAGGCGAACGTGCGCATGGTGGGTGCGCTGCTGGCGCGGGCCGGCTACCAGGTGCTGCCGGCGCTGAGTGGCGCCGAAGGGCTCGAACTCGCGCGGGACAAGACGCCGGACGTCGTGTTGCTGGACATGAAGATGCCCGGCATGGATGGATTCGAGGTCTTGCGGCAGATGCGCCTCGACGACGCGACTTCCGATCTTCCAGTGATCTTCCTGACCGCCGACAACGACCGCGAGAACCTGATCCGCGCCTTCGCGGCCGGCGCCATCGACTACATCACCAAGCCGTTCGTGGCCGAGGAATTGCTCGCCCGCGTGCATACGCATATCGACCTGAAGCGGTCCCGCGACACCTTGCGCCGGTTCGCCCAGGAAAAGCAGGAAATGGCCGAGTTGGTCGCGCATGACTTGCGCAATTATTTCGCCAACATCCTGTTTGCCGCGGACCTGCTCGGCGGTTCGGACGGCATCGGTGCTGCGCAGGCGCGCCTGGTCGATTCCATCCACAGTTCGGCCGATTCGGGAATGCTCTTCCTGCAGGCATTCCTGGAGCAACAGGAGCACCAGGCGCACGGCGCGGCGATCGAGCCGCTGCCGGTTCGGCAGATGCTGTGCGAAGTCGTGGACCTGTTCAGTCGTACGGCATGCGCGAAGAACATCTCGCTGGACCTGGTGGACCATGAAACGGTCATCGTTTCCGGCCTGCGTGCCGGCGTCGCCCACGTACTTCAGAACCTTGTATCCAATGCCATCAAGTACTCGCCCCGCGACAGCTCCGTCTCGATCACCGCGATGAAGAGTGGCAACCATGGTCGGATGCAGGTGATGGACCGCGGCCCCGGCATCAGCGAGGAGGACCAGTCCAGGTTGTTCCAGCGTTTCGTCCGGCTTTCCACCGAACCCACCGAAGGCGAGAGCACGACCGGCCTGGGCCTTGCGCTGGCGAAGCAGCAGGCACGTGCGATGGGTGGAAACCTCTGGTACGACCAACGTGAGGGTGGTGGCTCGATATTCACGCTGGAGTTGCCGCTGGTCTGAATTGCCAATTGCACGATTCGGCGCCAGCGCATTGCATCGTGCAAGGATTCCGCCGCGTTTTCTCCGACGCGTCACCTGCATCCGGGTGGAGGTTTGCCGCAAAGGCCGCTTTGGCTATGCTTGACTCATCACACGCGCCGGACTGATCCGGCGACCCTGCCAGGAGCGGTGCTGCAATGGATTCGACCGTGGCCAGCCAATCGAGTCCGGAAGCAGATGGCGTCGCGCGTCCCTTGCGCATACTGGTCGTGGACGACAATCCCGATTCTGCGGACATGCTCGCGATGTCGCTGCGGATGATGGGCCACCACGTCCTTGCGCTTTACGATCCCTTGCAGGTGGTGGCGTCCGCCATCGAATTCCAACCTGACCTTGCGTTCCTGGACGTAGGCATGCCGGTGCTCAACGGCTACGCGCTGGCCAGCCAGTTGCGAATGCAGGAATGGCCGGTAGGCAACCGGCCCAGGTTGGTGGCGCTGACTGGATGGGGACAGGAGGAAGATCGTCGCCGGTCGGAAGATGCGGGTTTCGACCACCACCTGGTGAAGCCAGCCGACCTGGACCTGATTGAATCCGTCTGCCTGCAGGTTGCCGCATCGTTGAAGGGCGGCGGGTTGGCGCCGTGAGGCGTCCGCCGCCAGCAGCTCCGCCAGCCAGCTGGTGGCTGCGGATGGGCCACGACCTGCGCGGACCGGTCGCGCCCATCCGGATGGCCGTGCAGATGCTGCGCATGGGTTCGATGGATCCCGCCGAGCAGGCAGATACCTTGAAACTGATCGATCGCCAGGTCGACCTGCTGTTGGCGAACATCGAGGACATGTCCGAACTGCTGCGCATCAATGCCGGCAGGTACGAATTCAATCCCGTCAGCGCTGACCTGGGCGACTGCTTCGAGTTTCTCGAGGGCCGCAGCGCCTTGATGCGCGAACTCAAGCATGCCGGAACCACATTGCTGGCGGCGCCGTGGCCGTCGCCCTTGCTTGCGCGACACGATCCCAATCGACTGGTGACGGTGCTGGAGTTCTTCGTGTCGAGATTCGCGAGGCAGGCACGTGGCGGCACGGTGCGCCTTTCCGTGAAGCCCGGGCCCGGGAGTGCGCTGTGGTCGATCGACGCGGATGCGACGTCACTGGCAGATGATGCCGAAGTCCAGTATGTCCTGGGAAATTCGCCGGTCGTGGATGAGTGCGAGGGCAGGGCACTCCTGGTGCGCGAATTGGTAGTCCTGCATGGCCTGGAATTCCCTCCCATGGCGCCAGGCGCCGGCCTGTCGTTTTCGATACCTGTCGAGACATGACACGGGCGTCGAAGTGGGCTGCCGCGAGTCCCCTGCAGAATTTGCTGCTGCAGGCCTTGCCGGACGACGCGTACTCACGCCTGCAGGCACGCCTTGAACCCGTCCTGCTCGAGTGCGGCGTCGTCATCAGCCCACCGGATACGCGTGCGAGCCACGCCTGGTTCCCAACCAGTTGCATCATCTCCCTGCAGCAGGACCTCGATGGCAAGCCCGGGTCGGAGGTTGCGCTGATTGGTCGCGACGGCGTGTGCGGCATGTCCATCGTGGTGGGCGACGGGTATTCCCGTCGTCGCGCAACCGTGCATTGCGCAGGCCAGGCCTATCGCTTGCCGGCGGAGGCATTGCAGGAAGAATTCGAGGCGTCGCCCGCGTTGCGCGCCAGCCTGCTTCGGTATTTCCAGGCGCAGATGGCGCAGGTTGCGCAGAATGCTGCCTGCTATCGGCTGCACTCGGTCGAGCAACAGGTGTGCCGACGCATGCTGATGTTGCTCGATCGCCTTCCGTCCCTGGAAATTCCAGTCACCCACGAACTTCTGGCCGGCGCAGTCGGCGTGAGGCGCGAGGCGATCACGCTGGCCTGCTCGCGCCTGCTTGCCGAAGGCATCATCCAACCCGGCCGTGGTCGCATCCGCGTGCTCGATCGGGATCGCCTGGAATCGCACGCCTGTGAGTGCCACCTCAGCCTGCGGCGCGAGGTCTCCCGCCTGTCGCCCGCAGCCACGATCGGCGTGGCGGAACCGCCGAAAGGCCTTGTTCAGGTTGGCGGCTCTATTTTTACAACGCCGTCCGGCTAGCCGGGTCGGGTCATCTGTCAGCCGTTGCATCCCGTTACCAACCACAAGGAAGTCACCATGAACACCAACTCTCGTATTTTCCTCGCGCTCGCCCTGGCTGCTTCGCTGGCTGCATGCGACAGCGCGCAGCGGGACGAAGCCCAGGCCGATGCCGCAGCTGCCCAGGCCGATGCAACTGCGCCTGCAGCCGATTCCGCCGCCAACGAGGCTGCTGATGCCGCGCAGGCCGCCGGTGCAGCCGTGACCGATGCAGCTTCCGCCACTGCCGATGCCGCGAGCGCCGCTGCCACCCAGGCCGCCAATGAAGCCGCCGCCCTCGGCCACGAAGCGAGCGCGGAAGTGAAGGAAGAAGCAGAGCAGACCGCCGACGCTGCCCAGGCAGCTGCCGACGCTGCGCGCGCCGAAATGGACGACGCCAACAACCCGAAGAAGTAAGCGCGCTTGCCTGTACGCAGGGCGGACGCTTGTCTGGCGCCCGCCCTCGTGCTTGTTCGAAGCACATGCCGCAATAACCCGGCACGGGTCTGAAGTGCGTTGCGACATGGACAAGGAAACGCCATGCCCTGGAGTAGGAAAAGGATGATCTACGCCGGACTGATAGGCGCGCTCGTGGCAATCATCATCACCGTGGTGGCGATGAATTTCATCAGCGCCGAAAAGCAGATCCAGAAATCGCTCGAGCATCGCTATGGCGTATCGGACCCGCAGTTCCGGCGCGAACTGGGCACCTTGCTGGGTCCGGCGATCATCGACGGCAACCGCATCCAGAACCTGGAGAACGGCGGGCAGATATTCCCGGCGATGCTGGAGGCCGTCAAATCGGCGAAGGCATCGATCAGTTTCGAAACCTATATCTACTGGTCGGGGGAAGTCGGCAAGGAATTCGCCGATGCCTTGTCCGAACGCGCGCGCCAAGGCGTGAAGGTGCACGTCCTGCTCGACTGGGTGGGTAGCCAGAAGATGGAGGAGTCGCTGGTCACGCAGATGGAAAGCGCCGGCGTGGAAATCGAGCGCTACCATCCCCTGCATTGGTACAACCTGGGGCGAATGAACAACCGCACCCACCGCAAATTGCTGGTCGTGGACGGACGCATCGGCTTCACCGGAGGCGTCGGCATCGCTGACCAGTGGAGCGGCAACGCCGAAGACCCCAAGCACTGGCGGGATTCGCATTACCGGCTGGAAGGCCCGGCCGTTGCGCAGATGCAGGCGGCGTTCATGGACAACTGGATCAAGACGACCGGCAAGGTCCTGCAAGGCGAGGAATACTTTCCGAAGCTCGAGCCCCTGGGCGAGGCGCTGGGCCAGGTGTTCACCAGTTCGCCCAGCGGCGGTGGCGACAGCATGCAGCTGATGTACCTGCTGTCCATCACCGCGGCAGAGCGCACGATCGACCTGTCGGCGGCCTATTTCGTTCCGGATGAATTGACCCGCAAGGCCTTGCGTTCGGCGCTGGATCGCGGCGTGCGGCTGCGCATCATCGTGCCCGGCAAGCACATCGATGCCGAGGTGGTGCGCCAGGCGTCGCGTGCCAATTGGGGTGAACTTCTGGAAGCAGGCGCGGAAATCCACGAGTACCAGCCAACGATGTTCCACTGCAAGACCCTGATCGTTGATTCGCAACTGGTGTCGGTGGGATCGACCAATTTCGACAACCGCTCCTTCCGCCTCAACGACGAGGCGAACCTCAACGTCTACGACAAGCAGTTCGCGGAACGACTGGAAGACGTGTTCGAGGCCGACCTCGGCCGGACCAAGCGCATCACCTTCGAGATGTGGAAGAAGCGGCCCCTGCGGCAGAGGATGATGGAAAAACTTTCTTCGCTTCTTTCCTCGCAGTTGTAGGCCGGCAAATCCATCCAGGACGCCCAGGGGACCGGGAACATGATTCGTGCAGCGACAATGCTTGTGTTCGGAATGGCGGCAATGCTCGGCCACGTGCCCGGCGCTCGCGCCAACTCCGACGTGGCGCCTTCGCAGCCCGATCCGGAGCTCGAGCGCCTGGCAAAGTCCAGCCTGGAAGAGCTGATGCAGGTGAAGGTGACGACGGTTGTCGGTTCACCGCAGACACGTATCGGAACACCCGCCGCGGTTTACGTGATATCGGCGGAGGACATCCGCCGCAGCGGCCACACCAGCATCGCCGAAGCACTGCGGATGGTGCCGGGCATGTACGTGGGCAGGATAAATTCCAGCAGCTGGCTGATCGGCTCCCGCGGCCTCACCGGATCCGCGCTCACCGCCACGCGCTACCTGGTGCTGGTGGACGGAAGGCTGGTGTATGACCCGCTCATCTCGTCCACTTACTGGGAAACAGTGGACATGGTGCTGGAGGACATCGATCGCATCGAGGTTATCCGCGGGCCGGGTGCGACGCTTTGGGGCACGAACGCCATGAATGGCGTGATCAATATCGTGACCCGCACCAGCGAGGACACCCAGGGCGAACTCGTGCAGGTGGGCGTTGACGACTCGGGCCATTCCGGGGTGAACCTGCGACATGGCGCCGCCCTGGGCAATCATTCCTGGTATCGCGTGTGGGGGAAATTCGCCAACCATCGCGACTTCGAACTCGCCAGCGGCGCGAGCGTTCGTGACGAGTGGTCGAGTGTGCGGGCGGGCTTCCGTTACGACCGCCAGACCGATCCGGCGACGCTGGTGTCGCTGATGGGCGATGCCTACACGCATCCGGTTGCCTCCGAATCGGTATTGCTGCCCGTGCCGGGACGGGACCGGCAATTCGAACGTCGCGAAGTAAACGCCAATATCAGTGGCGCGAACCTGTTGTTGCGAATCAACCGCGGCTTCGGCGAGGCCTCGGGATGGCGCCTGCGTCTTTACGCCGACCACACGCGGCGTGAAACGTCCCGGTTCGAAGTGACGCGGCAGACCGCGGACATCGACCTGCGAAGCTGGACCCGATGGGGCGGACGCCATGACCTGATGTGGGGCGCGGAAGTCCTGTGGACGCGGGACGACGTGATTGGCGGTCCGTCCATCCAGTTCGATCCCGCGTCGCGCGCGTGGCACCAGGTCAACGCCTTCATCCAGAACACGACGGAACTGGTGGATGGAACACTTTACGCAATGCTGGGCAGCAAGTTCACCGAGCATGAGTTCGTCGGCTTCAACGTGCAGCCCAATGCACGGATATGGTGGACGCCAACCCCGACACAGACCCTGTGGGCATCGGTGTCGCGTCCGGTACGCACGCCTTCGCGGTTCGAGGAGAACGGCACGCTGGTGCTTTCCTACGCCGACCTCGGGGCCCTGGCCGGTGGTAGTCCCAATGGCGTGATCATTCCCTTGTCGGTGTCCGGCAGCGACGGATTGCGGCCAGAGAAACTGGTCGCATGGGAACTGGGTTACCGCGTGCAGCCGGCATCACGCTGGATGTTCGAGGCATCGCTGTTCAACAACGACTACCAACGGCTGATAGAACCCGCTGCGACGATCCTCGGCTCGTTCACCGATGCAGGGACGGGACGCACGTATGGCGCGGAACTGAATGCATCCGGACAGCTCACCGAGCGCTGGCGCGTGGAAGGTTCCTACAGCTGGCTGAAAGTGCGGATAGACGGGCCGGTGTATCAGTTCGAGGAGGACAGCAGCCCCCGGCACCTGGCGCAGTTACGCTCGTACCTTGATTTCGGCGAGCATGCTGAACTCAACGCAGCCCTCTATTACGTCGACCGGATTCCGCAGTTGAACATCGACGCCTATACGCGGCTCGACCTGGGCCTGGCCTGGCGAACGGGTTCGAATTTGCGATTCGAGCTGTGGGGCCAGAACCTGCTGGAGGCGAAACATGCGCAGGCGTCGGGCGCGTTGGTGCCGCGCAGTATCCAGGCCAGGATGACTTACTCCCTTGGCCCTTGAGTCGGCCGCCCTCGCTTCGATCAGCCGCCGGCGGTCGCTTGCGGGCTTCGTGCTGTGCGTCGTCGGCCTGTGCGGATTGCCGGGACTGGCCGGCGCGGAAAGGCTGCCGGAAGCGGACGTGGAAGCAGCCTACCTGGTCAATTTCCTGCGCTATACGCAATGGCCCGAGCGAAGTTTCGCATCGGCGGAATCGCCCTACGTCATCAGTGTGATCGGACCCAGGGCAGTTGCCGATCGGGTGCGGGACGTGGCATTCGCCGCTGGCAGGATTGGCGGCCGCGCCATCGAGGTACATTCGATTCCATTCCAGCGCGGGTCGGTGGAAGCGCCGCTGCAATCAGAACGGGACCGGCAGTCGCTGGCGAAGATTCGCGGCAGCCACCTGGTCTTCTTCCACAGTGAAGCCAGTCCATTGCATCCGCAGGTACTCGCCGACCTGTGGGGGCACCCGGTGCTGACGGTAAGCAATGCTCCTGGTTTTACCGACGCAGGCGGGATGCTTGGCCTGTTCCGGAGTTCCGGGCACATCGTGTTCGAGGCGAACCCCGGTTCGATCCGGAATTCGGGCCTGCTGGTCAGCGCCAAGGTCCTGAAGTTGGCGCGGGTTGCCGCGAGGGCAAACCGATGATCTTCGGCTGGTTCGGAAGGATGCGTTCGTTCGGCGAGAAGGTTACCTGGCTGGTGACGCTGACCAGCGGTGCGGCGATCATCGCGGTGTCGTTCGCGCTTGCTGCATTCGACTATTCCAACGCGCGTCGCGAAACGATCGCCGGCCTGGAAGCCCAGACGATGATCGTGGCAATGAACATCGGGGCGCCGCTGGCGTTCGCGGA
>Ga0155472_135_pt1 | contig 25815 bp, 28 predicted proteins | sample RifCSPhighO2_12_FD_107130 | JGI IMG/M metagenome (GOLD analysis project Ga0155472, IMG submission 107130) | Gammaproteobacteria bacterium RIFCSPHIGHO2_12_FULL_63_22
TTCGCCAGGTCGTTTCAGTTTCAACGTGCGCGGCGGCCGCTGCGAGGCTTGCCAGGGCGACGGCCTGATCAAGGTCGAGATGCACTTCCTGCCCGACGTGTACGTGCCCTGCGATGTCTGCACGGGCAAGCGATACAACCGCGAGACCCTGGAGATCCTCTACAAGGGCTACAGCATCCGCGACGTGCTGGAAATGACGGTCGAGGATGCGCTGAAGTTGTTCGAGCCGGTGCCGACCCTGTCGCGCAAGCTCGAGACATTGGTGGACGTGGGACTGAGTTACATCAAGCTCGGCCAGTCGGCGACCACGCTGTCGGGTGGCGAGGCGCAACGCGTCAAGCTGTCGAAGGAACTCAGCCGCCGCGATACCGGGCGCACGCTGTACATCCTGGACGAGCCGACCACCGGCCTGCACTTCCACGACATCGAACACTTGCTGGCCGTGCTGCACAAGCTGCGCGACGACGGCAATACCATCGTCGTGATCGAGCACAACCTGGACGTGATCAAGACTGCGGACTGGGTCATCGACCTGGGACCGGAAGGCGGCCACCGCGGTGGGCAGATCATTGCGGAAGGCACGCCTGAAACGCTCGCGGCGAACATGGCGTCGCATACCGGGCAGTTCCTGGCGAAGATCCTCGATGCGCCCAAGTCGTCACGCAAGCGGAGCGCCGCATGAGAAAGATCATCTTCACACTGGTGATGCCGGTGCGCTGGCGCGACCTCGACGCCTTCAAGCACGTCAACAACGCGAGCTACCTCGGTTACATCGAAGAAGCCCGCGTCAGCTGGTTCAGGTCACTCAGCAGCGATTGGTCGGGTGAAACCGCTGCGCCGATCCTGGCCGCCGTCACGCTCAACTATCGCAGGCCGGCCAACTGGCCGGAAACGTTGATCATCGAATTGATCGTCGAGCGGATCGGCAACAAGAGCCTCACCCTCGACCACCGGATCACGTCCGCGACCGACGAAGGCGTGCTCTACGCCGACGGCAATTCGGTGATGGTGTGGGTGGATGGCAGCGGCCAGTCGATCGTGTTGCCGCCGGGCATCCGCGCAGCCTGCGAGTAATCGGTCGCGAGCGCACGGCTCGCGACAAATATCACGGCTTGGTCGGCGCGTCCCGCCGCACGACGGCATCGATATTGATCTTCTGGCCGTCAGCCAGTTTCAGCACCAGCCGCACTTTGTCGCCTTCCTTCAACACGCGGCGCGGATGCATCAGCATCATGTGCTTGCCGCCCGGTTCGAATTTCAGGGCCCCGCGCGCAGGCAGCGGCAGCGATTTCGCGTGGCGCATGCGGCTGACGCCTTTCTCCACGATGGTCTCGTGGATCATGCCCATGGCAAAATCGGATGAGCTTACATCGGTGACGACGAAGGGTTTTGCACACGGATTTCGCAGCACGGCATAGCCCGCAAGTGCGGTGGCGCCCGGGGGCGCGGCGCGAATCCAGGCCTGCTCGGCGACCGGCGTGCAAGTGGCCGGGTTGGCAACGGCAGCTGAAGCGCCAGCGAGAAGCAGCAACCCCAAAATGAATGACGGTGCGTTCATGTGCCTATGATAACCCGAGCCCATGGAGAGTACTGATGTCCCGACACCCGCTTGCCGTAGCTACTGCCCTCGCCTTCACGATCTCCACGCCCGCGCTCGCCGTGGACGGCCAGCTGACCATCTACAGCGGCGATTTCGAATCCGTCACCCAATCGGAGGGGCAGCCCGGCGGGCCGGGCTTCGCCCTGGTCGATCGCCGCATCGGCTTCGACCTGAAATCGGGCCAGAACATCGTCAGCCTCGACGGCCTGCCACGGGCGCTGGACGCGAGCTCGGTGGTGCTCAAACCGCCGACCGGCGTCCGGGTGCGCGGCCAGCGCTTTGATTTTGCGCTGGCCGGACAGGACGAGCTGTTGCGGCGTGCCCTCGGCCAACCGGTGATCGTCGAACAATCGGTGGGCAATGAAAGGCTGTCCTATTCGGGCACCCTGATTTCCGCCGGCAACGGCCTGACGCTTCGCCTGCCCGACGGCCGCATCAAGGTGCTGTCGAATTATTCGAGTTTCGAACTGCCGCGGCTGCCGGGCGGCATCGTCAACCAGCCGACGCTGACTTGGGAACTTGCCGCCGATCGCGCCGGGCGCCAGGACCTTGGTTTGAATTACGCGACCGCCGGCATGGCATGGCGCGCGGAATACAACGTCAACACCTCGGGCCTGGGCAACGATTGCCGCATGTCGCTCGATGGCGCAGCCATGGTGGTGAATCGCTCGGGCGCGGATTTCAACGACGTGATGCTGACCTTGGTTGCGGGCGAGCCCAATCGCACGGCCGCGGCCAGTCCGCAGATGTACCGCGAATCCAAGGTGATGATGGCAGCGCCGATGGCGGCCGATTCGGCGATGGCGCAGCAGGCGTCGGGCGAGTACCACGCCTACAAGTTGCCAGCCGCGGGCAACCTGCCTCAGGGCAGCGTGCAGCGCCTGCCGATGGTGGACTCGGTGTCCGGCATCGCCTGCGAGCGTCGCTATGAAACCAGTTCGCAGGGTGGCGACTGGCGCCCGCCCTATCCCATCATCGACGAGAATTTCGGCGCCGGTGACGGCCAGCCGCAGGCCGTGGTGGCGACGCTGCGCTTCAAGAATGCGAAAGCCGTCGGCCTCGGCATTCCCCTGCCCGCCGGGCGCGTGCGCATGTCGGATGGCAGTGATTTCCTCGGCGAAGCGAGCCTGGCGCACACCGCGGCAGGACAGGATGTTTCGCTGGCGATCGGCACGGTCTTCGACCTGACCGCCGAGCGCACGCGCGAAAACTTCAAGCTCGACCGCGACGGCCGCACCATCACCGAAACCGTGTCAGTGCTGCTGAAAAACGCCAAGTCCACTGCCGCCACGGTTCGCGTGACCGAACGCCTCAATCGCTGGACCGACTGGGAAGTCACCAGCAGCTCGGTGCCCGCCCAGAAGCGCAATTCACAGACGGCCAGCTTCGACGTGCCCTTGCCCGCCGGGGGCGAGGTCCGCCTGAGCTACACGGTTCGCTATCGGTGGGCCGAGGATGTCAAAATCCCCTGAGTCGACCCAGGGATACGGACATGATCGAAATCATCGAACACGGCGCCATCCACGAAATCCGCATGGCCCGGCCGCCCGTCAATGCACTGAATCCGGAATTGCTGGGCAGCCTGATCGCGGCCATTGACGCCGCGCCGCGCAATGGCGCGCGCGCGCTGATCCTGTCCGGCGGCGAGAAAGTATTTTCGGGCGGGCTCGACGTGCCTTACCTGATGAGCCAGGACCGCGCCGGACTGGCCGCCTGCTGGACCCTGTTCTTCGAAGCAGCTCGCGCCCTGGCGCGTTGCCCGGTGCCCGTGGCGGCCGCCATCGCCGGGCACAATCCGGCCGGCGGCTGCGTGCTGGCGCTGTGCTGCGATTTCCGCGTGATGGCGCGCGGTCCGTTCCGCATCGGCTTGAACGAAACGCAGGTCGGACTGACGGTGCCTGATGCCATCCAGTACCTGATGCGTCGCGTCGCCGGCACGCATCGCGCCGAACAATTGATCGTGGCCGGCGCGATGGTCGAATCGGAACAGGCGCTGGCCTACGGCATCGTGGACGCACTCGCCGATTCCGGCGAAGTCGTCGTGATGGCGGCGAACCGCCTGGCCGAATTGCTCGCCCTGCCTTCGGGTCCGATGCTGGCGTCTCGGCGCATTGCGCGTGCCGACATCATTGCCGTGCTGGAAAGTTTCGATGAAAGCGACCTGGATGGATTCCTGGACGGCTGGTACTCGGCCGATTCGCAGGCAGCCCTGCGCGACCTGATGGTTCGCCTGAAGAAATAAACCAGCGCGCGGCGGGCAGCCGCGCCTTCAATCCGGACCGGTCGCCACCGGCCTGGACGGATCGCTGACCCAACCACTCCACGAACCCGCATAGATACGCGCGCCATGCAGGCCTGCGTGTTCCATCGCCAGCAGGTTGTGGCAGGCGGTCACGCCCGACCCACAACTGAGCATCACCTGGGATGCATCGCGATCGCCGACGATCGCGCCGAAAGCCGCTTTCAGTTCTTCCGCGCCGCGGAAGCGTCCTTCCGACATGTTTGACGAGAACGGACGATTGCGCGCGCCCGGGATGTGCCCCGCCGCGCGATCGAGCGGTTCGACCTCGCCGCGAAACCGTTCGGCGGCGCGGGCGTCGATCAGGCAGGCGCTGCCGCTGGCAAGGGCAGCCGCAACTTCATCGGTGCCGACAAACTGCGTCGTGTCGAAACTTGCATCGTACTGGCCACGCGCCTGCGCAATGGCCTCGGTCGCGACCGGCAAACCGAGCGAAGTCCAGCGCGCGAATCCGCCATCCAGCACCGCTACACGACGATGGCCGAGCAACTTCAGCAGCCACCAGAATCGCGCAGCGGCCATCGCGCCATCGGCAGCGTCATACACGACAACCTGCGCGTCGGGCGAGATGCCGAGGCGTTCAAGCACGGCGCAGAAGTTGGCCGCTTCGGGCATCGGATGCCGGCCATGCGATGGCGGCTTGCCGAGGTCCGACAAGTCGCGGTCCAGGTGGACGTAGCCGGCGCCCGGTATGTGTCCGGCGCGCCAAAGCGATTCACCTCCACCAGGATCCGCACCGGCCAGGACGAAACGCGCATCGACAATTCGCAGTTCCGGTGACTGCAGGCTCGCGGCCAGGTCTTCGCAGGAAACCAGCGTCGTCCAGTTCATGGTGATTGCTCCAGTCGTTGTCGCAGGTTGACCAGCATGGCTGCGGTCGCACCCCACACCCGGTAGTGCTGGTGCACGAATTCTATGAGGGTCCGTTGGCCGCCACGATACTCAACCAGCAATTGCCGCGCGTTGGCGGGATCCATCAGGAAATCGAGCGGAAGCTCGAACACTTCGTCCACCTCGCCCGGGTCACGACGGGCAGCGAACCCAGGCTCGATCACGGCGACGACCGGAAACACATGGAAGCCCGTGATGGTGACGAAGGGATCAAGGTAACCCAGCGTGCGAGCCTGGCCGGGCATGAGCCCGATTTCCTCGTGCGCTTCGCGCAGGGCGGCGGCGACCGGGTCGGCGTCGTGGCTTTCGATGCGGCCGCCGGGGAAACTGATCTGGCCGGCGTGGTGGCGCAAGGCTTCGGTGCGGCGCGTAAGCAGTACTTGCAGTCCTTCGCCCCGGTCCACCAATCCCACCAGGACGGCAGCGGGGCGCAAGCCTTCAATGCCGTCAGGCAGCAGGTCGATCAGTTCGTCGAGATTCCAGGCGCGCGCAGAAGGCGGCGTGTCGAGCGGATGCAGCGCGCGGATGTAGCGGTCGAACGACTCGAACAATGGCGTCACGCCCGTTCGGCTTCGCGCTTTGGCAATACCGTTTCAATCAGGTGCAAGCGCTGTTCGTCGTCGAGATGCAACCAACTGGCGATTTCAGCGGCGCTGCGATGGCAACCGAGGCAAAGCCCTTGTTCGTCCAGCGAACAGACGCCAGTGCAAGGGCTGAGAACGGCGCGAAAAGTAGTGGGGATCATCCCGGTGGGGAAACTCGCGCCGGCGGAACCGGCGCGAGTATTTCCGGTCTTACTTGGTGCTGACCAGCTTGATGTCGAACACGACGGCCTGGCCGGGGCCGATCGGCGAACGCGGATCGTTGCCGTAGGCCTTGTCGGCCGGGATATAGACTTCCCAACGCGAGCCGACCGGCATCATCAGGATCGCTTCCTTCACGCCGGCGATCGGAAACTCGCTGACCTTGAATTCGGCGGGCTTGGCATTGGCAGTGGAATAGGTGTTGGCAAATTCCTGCCCGGTCGAGATCGAACCGCGCAGGTGCACGGACACGGTGCTGGCCGAGGTCGGCTTGGCGCCGCTTGCCGGGTCGAGGATCTTGTACTGCACGCCGCTCGGCAGCACGGTCACGCCGGGCTTGGAACGATTGGCAGCCAGGAAGGCATCCGACTTGGTCTTGTTCTCGCGGCTGACGCGTTCAAAATCCGCACGTTCCTGATCAGCCATGCGCTTCTGGAAAGCGCTGAGCGACGCAGCCAGCTTTTCACCGGGCATGGTCGGCGCTTTCTTCGCGTAGCCTTCCTGGATGCCGCGGATAAGCGTGGTCATGTCGAGGTCGACCTTTCGCTCGGCCAGGTCACGCGCCATGTCGTAACCGATCGCGTAGCTCAGCGTGGTCTTATCGGAGGCCGCCGGAGCGGAAGCGGCAGGTGCCGGCGTGGCGCTCTGCGCCAAAACGGCGCTGGAGCTCAGAGCAACGGCCGCCAGGGTGGCAGCCAGCAAACGCAACTTCATTACGAAATCTCCAAGGGTTGAATCGGGGGCGGCTCGCATTCCGCAAGACGCGATAGGATACCGGCCTGCAGCCTTAACCGCCACTGAGGCAGGGCCTGCAAGCCCGACTCTGACCCCCCGGGCCCTATGAAGTTCCCCGAACCCAAGCCGCCTGGAGCAGCAATGTCCTTTGAAACCCTGAGCATCGAGGATCGTGGCGCAATTCGCGTCATTACGGTCAATCGACCCGACAAGTTAAACGCACTTAACGAGACGACCCTGTCTGAACTCGACGCTGCTTTCGGCGCGGCGGCCGATACGGCGGCCGTTCGGGTGGTGGTGCTGACGGGCGCAGGTCCCAAGGCCTTCGTGGCGGGTGCGGACATCGCACAGATGACCACGCTGTCGCCGATCCAGGCCCGGGACTTCTCCCGCCTCGGGCAGGGGCTTATGCGGCGGATCGAGGGACTGGGCAAGCCGGTCATCGCCATGGTGAACGGGTTCGCGCTGGGCGGCGGCATGGAACTGGCGATGGCCTGCCATCTGCGCATTGCCAGCGACAACGCCAGGCTGGGCCAACCGGAAATCAACCTGGGCCTGATTCCAGGGTTCGGCGGCACCCAGCGCTTGCTGCGCCTGGCCGGTCGCAGCGCCGCGCTTGAGCTGTGCCTGCTCGGGCAGCCGATCGATGCGCCGCGTGCCCTGGCCCTGAACCTGGTCAATCGCGTCGTACCGTCCGCCGAACTGGAGGCGGAAACGATGAAGCTCGCATCGCAACTCGCCGCCGCGGCGCCGCAGGCCGTGCGCGGCATCCTCGACGCGATCACCATTGGCGGCGAAGCAGGACTCGAGGCCGGACTGGACTACGAAAGCCAGTGCTTCGCCCTCGCCTTCTCCACCGACGACATGAAGGAAGGCACCAGCGCATTCCTGGCCAGGCGCAAGGCCGAGTTCACGGGACGCTGAGCCAATGCCTGCGTCCGGGAAGGCCGAGGCACGATCGGAACTGCCCTGCATCCGCTGCGGCGACTGCCTGCCGGCGTGTCCGGTTGGCCTCGATCCGCAACAAATGCATGTGCACCTGCGGGCGGGACAGGATGATGTCGCGGCGAGCCTGGGCCTCGAAGACTGCACGGCCTGCGCGGCTTGCGATGCAGCGTGCCCCAGCCACATTGCGCTTGCGAGCCAGTTCCGGATCGGGCGCGAATCACTCGCCGCACGCGCGCTGCTGATGCAACAGGCGACCGCCGCCCGCGAGCGCTTCGAACAGCGAGGACAACGGTTGGCGCGAGACGTCGAAGACCGCAAGCAACGCGACCTCGAACTTGCCCGCCAGGCGAGCAGCGGCGATGCCGTCGCCGCGGCGCTGGAGCGCGCAAAGGCCCGTCGTCGCCCGGGCGCGTCGGAATGATGACGCCGACACGCGGCGTATACGACACGCCGAGCCGGATGGCATGGTCGCTCGCCACGCTGGCACCCGTGGTTTTGCTGGAAGCGTTTGCGCGCGGTAGCGCGTGGCTTGTTTTCCTGTTGCTGGCAAACCTGCTGGCGATGGTCGTGGCTGTGCTGACAAACCGCCCTGGCCGGCCGATCGCATCGTGGGTTTTCGCCAATCTCGATGTTGCCGTGGCTGCCACCCTCGTGTTCCTGTTGTTGTACGCGGGTGCCAACCTGTGGCTCGCATCCGCTGCAACGGCCTTGTCCGTTTTCCTTGCAAGAAGCCTCTTTGGCGGACCTGGCCAGAATCTGTTCCATCCCGGAATGCTGGCACTGGCCCTGCTTGGCTTGCACGCCGCCATCTCGCCCGCGCCCGCGCCTTGGTCGGAATGGACGGTGATCGCGTGCTGGTTGGGCTGCGGCGTGTTGCTCGCGCGCGGCCTGGTTTCCTGGCGCGCGCCCGTCGCCTTCCTGGCCGGCGCGATCGCGACCGCCGTCGTTTTCGACAACGCCAGCACCGGGGCCGGTGACATTGCCGCCGTGTTGGGAAATCCGGCCATGGTGATCGGCGCCTTCTTCGTTGCCGGTGACCCGACCACCGGTTGCATCCAGCCACGCGCGCGGCTCGCGTACGGCGTGTGCGCCGGCACACTGGTCGTGCTGGTCTCGGGCTGGCAGCCCGGCATCGGATTGCCACTGGCCATGTTGCTGATGAACTTCCTGGCGCCCTGGCTCGACCGGGTCCTGGCCACGCCACGACGCGAGGCCATCGCCCGATGAAGCCTGCAGATCGCGAAGAAATGTTTGCGCGACTGGCGGAGCTCAACCCGCACCCAACGACGGAACTGGTCTATCACTCGCCTTTCGAACTCTTGATCGCCGTCATCCTGTCGGCGCAGGCCACCGACGTCAGCGTCAACAAGGCGACACGCGGTTTGTTCAAGGTCGCGGACACGCCGGAAAAAATGCTGGCCCTCGGCGAAGCCTCGCTGAAGAAGCACATCAGCAGCATCGGGCTTTTCAATACCAAGGCAGCCAACGTGATCGCCGCCTGTCGGCTGCTGGTCGAGAAGTTCGGCAGCGAGGTGCCGGCGGACCGCGATGCACTCGAGTCGCTGCCCGGTGTCGGCCGAAAGACTGCGAATGTCGTGCTGAATACCGCGTTTGGCCAACCTACCATCGCCGTGGACACGCATATCTTCCGCGTCGCCAACCGCACCGGGCTGGCGCCGGGCGCCGACGTGCGCGCGGTGGAAGACAAACTGGTGAAGCTGGTTCCGGCGAAATATCGCGTGGACGCCCACCACTGGCTGATCCTGCACGGCCGTTATGTGTGCAAGGCGCGCAAGCCTGACTGCCCGAATTGTGTCATTCGCGATTTGTGCCGGTATCGCGGCAAGACGCTGGAAGCATAAGTCGGAAAAAAGAAAAGCCCCCGGATTGCTCCGGGGGCTTTTTTGTTTCACTTGCAAGCAGATCAGAAAGCGAACTGGGTACGCAGCGCGAACTGGCCGGTCTCGTCACCGGTCAGGTCGTTGTCGCCCTGCGCGTAGTTGGCCATGATCCGCATGTTGGCGTTGACATAGTAGTTCAGGCCCAGAATCCAGGTGCTGGCCTGACGGTCGACCAGATCCTTGTTCTCGATCGTGTCATAGCGTGCGGTCAGCTCCCAGAGACCCTTTCCTTCGACCTTCGGACCGCCAAAGACGCCCGCAGCCGCCTTGTAGGGCTTGTGGCCGCCATTGAGCATCCAGCTACCCTGCACGTAGAAGGTCGAGACGTCCTGGTCCGGCCCGGTGGTCTGGCCGAACTTCGCCTGCGCATATTCCGACTGGAAGAAGAAAGCACCGATCGAGCCGGCGGCCTCGAGGCCCACGGCGGTCACCGAGTCGCCGCTGATGCCGGGCGTGGTGGCGACCGACAGGGACGGTCCGCGGCGGCCCGCGTAGTTGACGGACGCCACCAGGTTCGGCGTGGCTTCATCCGTATTTTCGACGCTGAACCAGCCACCCAGGTGGAAGGTCTTGGTCTCTTCGTTGACCGGGGCCCAGGTGAAGCGGCCCGCGACGCCGGTACCCTCGTTGCGCACGCCGGAGGCGCCGCGCAGGTTGAACGCGGAAACGCTGGCCGTGTAGGAAGCGCCAACCTTCTGGTAGCCCACGCCCTGCTGGAACTGGCGATTGCCGAACAGGCCGGTGGCGGACGAGAACGGACGCTCCATCATCAGGATCTCGTTGGAACTGGTCAGTTCTTCCATCGAGCGATAGGGCTTGAAGTGGCCGATGGTGATTTTGTTGCCGGTTCCGAAGGATTTTGCGATGTAAAGGTCGCGCAGGCCGTCGAGGTTGGTGCCTGCGGCGAAGTCCTGCTCCATCTTGTATTCCCAGCCGTAGGCCTTGCCGGCGAGCGTCAGGCGGGCGCGGCGGAACTCGGTGGCATTGGTGACGGAGGCGATGTCCTCGTTGAACATGTAGGAATCGAAGTGGATGCGGCCGCCGAGCGATGCCTCGAATTTCTTGTCCGCGGTGGTCACCTTGATGCCGCCCTTGGTTTCGACCTTGGCCGAACTGGTGGCCAGGGTTTCGATCGCCTGCGCGGTATCGATGTTGACGTCGGACTGCGCTTCGGTACGCTGCTCCAGGTCGTCGAGGCGGCTGACCAGCGCTTCGACCTGCGCTTTCAGCGCGGCAATTTCCTGGTCACGGCTGTCTTGCGCCGAGGCGTCCAGGCTAAGTCCGGACAGGGCAAGCGCCACGGCGGCTGCCAAGGGAGAAAAACGCATGTCAAAGCTCCTTGAATAGTGTGGGTGGATCTTGTTTGGGTCGAGTTGGACGCGCGCCGCAACGGGTTGTTACGGACTCGTTCAGCCGGCACAGACTGACTCGGCATTGTTACAGGGGTTGGAACTTCACGTGACGGTTGCGTGACACCCGGTCTTTTCCGATCAAAACGCCGGCTGTCATCGAATCGTCATATCCCCGAAGCACTCTTGTCACCTGGACCCGCTTCAATGGCGGCACCGCGGGCTATGACAGGCCGTGTCCCTACAATTCAGGAGTTGTTTCGTGACCAAGTCGCTCAAACTCAGTATTGCTGCACTGGCGCTTGCCGCCGGCTTCGCAGTAACCGCCCAGGCCGAAGACATCACCGGCGCAGGCGCCACCTTCGTCTATCCGGCTTTGTCGAAGTGGTCGGCCGACTACAACAAGGTCACGGGCAACCAGGTCAACTACCAGTCCATCGGTTCGGGCGGCGGCATTGCCCAGATCAAGGCCAAGACGGTTGACTTCGGTTCGTCCGATGCGCCGATGAAGCCGGCGGACCTCGCGCAGTTCGGCCTCGGCCAGTTTCCGTCGGTGATCGGCGGCGTAGTGCCGATCGTCAACCTCAAGGGCATCGCCCCAGGCGCCATCAAGTTCACCGGTCCGCTGCTGGCCGACATCTTCCTGGGCAAGGTCAACAACTGGAATGATCCCGCCATCGCGGCGATCAACCCGGGCCTGCCACTGCCGGACAAGCGCATCACCGTCGTGCATCGCTCGGATGGTTCGGGCACCACCTTCAACTGGGTCAACTACCTGTCCAAGGTAAGCCCGGAGTGGAAGACGAAGGTTGGCGAAGGTACCTCGGTCAAATGGCCGGCCGGCGTGGGTGGCAAGGGCAACGAAGGCGTCGCCGCTTACACCAAGCAGATCCCGGGCTCGATCGGTTACGTGGAATTGTCTTACGCGCTGGTCAACAAGCTCGTCTATGGCGCCGTCAAGAACAAGGCCGGCAAATTCATCACCCCGAGCATCGCGAGTTTCCAGGCCGCCGCCGCCAGCGCTGATTGGAAGAACTCGAAGGACTTCTTCCTGGTGATGACCGACGCCCCGGGTGCCGATGCGTATCCGATCGCGGCGACCAACTTCATCATCATGTACAAGAAGCCCAAGAATGTCGCTCGTTCGCGCCAGGCCCGTGAGTTCTTCAAATGGGTTTACGCCAACGGCGACGCCGCAGCGACCTCGCTCGGCTACGTGCCGCTGCCGCCGGCACTGGTCACGCAGATCGAAGCCTACTGGGCAACCAACTTCAAGTTCTGATCCATCGACAGCAGCGCAAGGCGCGTCCGGACGGGCGCGCTTTGCATTTGGAAGCACGGCCTGATACGCGGGAAATCGAATGTCCGTAGCAAGCAATACCCTCGCCATGGAAGTTGACGACCGGGCAAGCAAGGACGGCCGCAATGACCGGATGTTTCGCTGGGCCGTGACGGCTGCGGGCTTCTTCGTGCTGCTGACCCTGCTCGCGGCCGGGCTTTCCATGTTCTGGGGCGGTCGCGAAGCATTCCAGACCTTCGGTTTCGGATTCCTGACGTCAACCGACTGGGATCCGGTGCAGCAGAAGTTCGGCGCGCTGGTGCCGATCTACGGCACGGTGGTGACGGCCGCGATCGCGATGCTGATCGCCGTGCCCATCAGTTTCGGCATTGCCCTGTTCCTGACTGAAGTGTCACCTACCTGGATGCGCACGCCAATCGGCGCTGCCATCGAATTGCTTGCAGGGATCCCGTCGATCATCTACGGCATGTGGGGCCTGTTCGTGCTGGTGCCCTACCTGGGCGAGCACGTGTTTCCCTGGCTCGATGAAAACGTCGGGCCCTTGCCGATCATCGGCAAATTGTTCCAGGGCCCGCCACTGGGCATCGGTATGCTGACCGCCGGCCTGGTGCTGGCGATCATGGTCATCCCCTTCATCAGTTCGGTGATGCGCGAAGTGTTCCTGACGGTGCCGACGCGCCTGAAGGAATCGGCGTATGCGCTTGGTTCCACGACCACCGAGGTGGTCTGGCACATCGTGCTGCCCTACACGCGGTCGGCAGTGATCGGCGGCATCTTCCTCGGCCTGGGCCGCGCGCTGGGCGAAACAATGGCGGTAACATTCGTCCTGGGCAATGCGCATTTCCTCACGACCTCGCTGCTGGAACCGGGCAACTCGATCGCCGCCACCATCGCCAACGAGTTCACCGAGGCCGACTCGCCCTTGTACCTGTCGTCGCTGATCGCGCTCGGCTTCCTCTTGTTCGTGGTGACCTTCATCGTACTCAGCATCGCCAAGTTCATGTTGATGGGCCTCAAGCGCAGGGAAGGAAACTGATGGCTACCGTTGCCGACCGGATCTATTTGCGTCGCCGCATCGTCAATGTCATCTCGCTGGTTCTTTCCGGCGCCGCGACCTTGTTCGGCCTGTTCTGGCTGGTCTGGATCCTGTGGACCACGGTCACCAAGGGCATTGATGCGTTCGGCCTGCACCTGTTTACCCAGATGACACCACCTCCCGGAGAAGTTAGCGGCGGCCTGGCAAATGCCTTGTTCGGCAGCCTGATGATGTGCCTGCTGGCGGTGCTGATGGCAACGCCAATCGGCATTGCCGCCGGCACCTATCTTGCCGAGTATGCCAACCATCGCAAGATCGGCGAAACCATTCGCTTCATCAACGACATCCTGCTGTCGGCGCCGTCGATCGTGCTGGGCCTGTTCGTCTATACCCTGGTCGTGGAGCCGCTCGGTGGATTCTCCGGCTGGTCGGGCGCGATCGCGCTGGGCTTCATCGTGCTACCGGTGGTGGTGCGCACCACCGACGAGATGCTTCGCCTGGTGCCCGGCACGATGCGCGAGGCCGCACTGTCGCTCGGCGTCCCGCAGTGGAAGGTCAACATCCAGGTGCTGTACAAGGCGGCCCTGCCCGGCATCGTCACCGGCGTGCTGCTGGCGCTGGCGCGTATCAGCGGCGAGACCGCCCCGCTATTGTTCACCGCCTTGAACAACCAGTACTGGAATGCCGACCTGACACAACCGATGGCCAGCGTACCGGTGGTCATCTTCCAGTTCGCGATGAGCCCCTACGAATACTGGAACTCGCTGGCCTGGGCCGGCGCCTTCATCGTCACGATCTTCGTGTTGCTGATCAGCCTTTCCGCCCGCGCTATCCTCCTGCGAAACAAGATGGCCAATGACTAACATGCAGATCAAATTCTCCCACGCCGTGCCCACCTCCGCCGCCCCTCTCGATACCCGGGAAGTGAAGCTCGCCGCGCGAAACCTCGGCTTCCATTACGGCAAGTTCCAGGCGCTTAAGGACATCAACCTGGACGTGCCCGAAAAGCGCGTCACGGCGTTGATCGGGCCTTCCGGCTGCGGCAAGTCCACCTTGTTGCGGATATTCAATCGCATCTACTCGATCTACCCGGGACAGCGAGCCGAGGGCGAGGTCATCCTGGACGGCGAGAACATCCTGGCGCCAACCTATTCGCTGAACAAGTTGCGCAGCAAGATAGGCATGGTGTTCCAGAAGCCGGTGCCGTTCCCGATGTCGATCTACGACAACATCGCCTACGGTATCGGCCACTATGAAAAATTGCCGCGCTCGCAGATGGACGACCGCGTCGAAGAAGCCCTGGGCCAGGCCGCGCTGTGGCACGAGGTGAAGGACAAGCTCAAGCAAAGCGCCTTGGGCCTGTCCGGCGGCCAGCAACAACGCGTGTGCATCGCCCGCGCCGTGGCGTTGAAGCCCGAGGTGCTGCTGTTCGACGAACCCACTTCGGCGCTCGATCCGATCGCCACGGGCAAGATCGAACAGCTGATCGCCGAGCTCAAGCAGCAGTTCACCATCCTCATCGTCACCCACAACATGCAGCAGGCGGCTCGTTGCTCCGACTTCACCGCCTTCATGTACCTGGGCGAGCTGGTCGAGCATGGCGTGACCGAAACGATATTCACCAAGCCGACCAAGCAGCAGACGGAAGACTACATCACGGGCCGGTTCGGCTAATCGCAGGCCAAGGAATCAACATGCCAACCCAACACGAACACATCGTCAAGAGCTTCGACTCGGAGCTCGAGCGCCTTTACGGCGAAATCGCCCGCATGGGCGAGATTGCGACGTCCCAGTTGGACGCCGCCATCGATGTGATGCTCCGTCGCGACACCAAGGCTGCGCAACGCGTCGTCGCGAACGATGAAGCCATAGACATGCTGGAGCGGGAAGTCAGCCAGGACGTACTGCGGCTGCTTGCCCTGCGCCAGCCTATGGCGCGCGACCTGCGCGAGGTCTATAGCGCATTGCGCATTTCCGCCGACATCGAACGCATCGGCGACTACGCCACCAACATCGCCAAGCGCTCGATGGTATTGAACCAAGGCACACCCGTGGATGCCGTGCGCGGGCTGCCGGCCCTGGCCAAGACGGCCAACGCGCTGGTCCGCGACGCGCTGACAGCATTTCGCAACCGCGACGACGTGCTGGCGCTGGAAGTTCGCGACCGCGATGCCGAACTGGACTTGCAGTACACCAGCCTGTTCCGCGAGCTGCTCACCTACATGATGGAAGATCCGCGCAACATCACCTCCTGCGCGCACCTGTTGTTCATGGCCAAGAATATCGAGCGCATCGGCGACCACGCCACCAACATCGCCGAGAACACCTGGTTCATCGTGCATGGCGACCAGCCGCCTGGCGGCCGCGACAAGCGCGATACCACCAGCCAGTAGGCCGACGCATAATGCCGGCATGGAAAATCCGGCATGGACCGATGACCTGAGTGCAGCGCGCAGCGGCGACCGCAGCGCGCTCGAGCGTGTTCTGAAGCGGTCTCGCCAGGACTTGCGGCGCTATGCCGAGTACCACTGCCCGATCAACGACGTAGAAGACGCGGTGCAGGAGTCGTTGTTCACCGTCTCGCGAAAGTTGGTGGACTTGCGCCAACTGGAAAGCTTCACGTCGTGGTTGTTCCGGATCGTCAAGCGCGAGTGCAACCGCTACAAGCGCGCCAAGCGCACGCTGATGCAGGTGCCGATCACCGAAGACATCGCCGGGCCGGACTATCCCGAAGCCGGGGGCCTTGCACGGGACGTGGCGCGCGCCATCGAATCCCTGCCCGTCCACTATCGCGATGTCCTGCTGCTGCGCGACCTGGAAGGCCTGGCGCTCGATGAAATCGCAGGCCGGCTCGGCCTGACCGTCCAGGCCGCCAAGGGCCGCCTCCATCGCGCCCGCAGCCTTGCCCGCATGTTCTTGATGGCCTAGCCCGCACGCCAGCCGTCCAAGGCCAAGCTGGTATCCTTCAGCGGATGAATGACACTGCTTCCAAACCGCGCATGGCCGAGCGCTTCCGCGGCTTCCTGCCCGTGGTGGTGGACGTCGAGACCGGCGGATTCGACTGCACGCGACACGCGCTGCTCGAGATCGCCGCCGTGCCTATCGTGTTCGACGCCGACGGCCGTTTCGCGCCAGGCGAAACCGTCAGCACCCACGTGGACCCTTACGAAGGGTCCATCCTCGACCCGAAATCAATGGAAGTGACGGGCATCGACGTGACCCATCCTTTCCGCAACGCCAAGCCCGAACGCGAAGCGCTCGATATCATTTTTCGGCATGTGCGTATGGCTGCTCGTGATGCCGGCTGCCAACGCGCGATCCTGGTCGGTCACAACGCAAGTTTCGATCTGGGCTTCATCAACGCGGCGGTGGCGCGCGTGGCCCATAAACGCAATCCGTTCCATCCCTTCAGCACATTCGATACGGTAACGTTGGCCGGGCTCGCCTACGGACAGACCGTTCTCAGCCGTGCGATGCAGGCCGCCGGGCTGGCCTGGGACGATGGACAGGCGCATTCGGCGGTGTACGATTGCGAACGTACCGCCGAATTGTTTTGCACCGTGCTCAATCGATGGGAACAACGCCATGATCCATGACAGCATCCTCGACACCGTCGGCCGCACGCCGGTTGTCCGCATCAATCACATCGCCCCCGCCGGCATCACGATGTACGCCAAGCTGGAAGCCTTCAATCCGATGTCTTCTGTGAAGGACAGGCTGGCCCTGGGCATCATCCTCGACGCCGAGGCTACCGGTGCGCTCAAGCCCGGCCAGATGGTGGTCGAAGCGACGTCGGGCAATACCGGCGTTGCACTGGCCATGGTCTGCGCCGTGAAGGGTTATCCCTTTGTCGCCTTCATGGCGGAAACCTTCTCGATCGAGCGGCGCAAGCTGATGCGCGCGCTGGGCGCGAAAGTCATCCTGACGCCGGCCGCCGAGCGCGGCAGCGGCATGGTCCGTCGTGCTGCGGAGTTCGCAGAAAAACACGGCGCCTTCCTCACCCGCCAGTTCGAGAACGAAGCCAATCCGGCCTACCATCGCTCGACCACCGGCCCGGAGATCCTCCAGGACTTCGCCGGCAAGCGGCTCGACTGGTACGTGACCGGTTACGGCACCGGCGGCACGCTGACCGGCGCCGGCGAAATGCTGAAGCTGGCGCGGCCGGGCCTGCAGATCGCCGTTACCGAACCGGCCGGCGCGGCATTGCTGTCGGGTGGCGAATGGAAGCCGCACAAGATCCAGGGCTGGACGCCGGATTTCGTCGCGCCCATCGTCAACCGCGACATCTACGATCGCATCGTGACGGTGGACGACGTCTACGCACGCGACACGGCGCGCGACCTGGCGACGCGGGAAGGCATCTTCTGCGGCGTATCGGGCGGCGGCACCTTCGCCGCTGCGCTGGAAGTAGCGAAGACCCTGCCCGAGGGCAGCGTCGTGCTGGCGATGATCCCCGATACCGGCGAGCGCTATCTCAGTACCTACCTGTTCGAAGGCATCAACGAGGGTTCGGACGACGAGTGGCTGGCCGAGTACGAAGCCTCGAAAGCCTGATCAGGGCGTCGGCGCAGGCTTGGGTTTCGGTTTGAGCGTGCGCTTGGTCGCCTGCCACATGCCGTAGAGGCTGATCGCGATCCAGGCCGCTTCGATGAACAACACCGACCAGTTCATCTGGTCGGCATAGACCACCGGCACCAGGATACCCGCCGCGCCGAACAGGTTCAGCACGCTGTAAACCATGCCGTTGCCGCTCAACCGTTCCGTCTGCAGCGCCAGGTAGGCGAGCAACACCAGCAGCACGCCGGCGAAGCCGACGAAATCGAACCACTTCAAGTCCATCACGGCTTGATCTCCAGTCGTTGCCTTACCGCTTCGAACAATGCCACGCCGGTCGCCACGGAAACATTCAGGCTTTCCATGTCGCCGGGCATGGGAATCTTCACCAGGCCGTCGCAATGCTCGCGGGTGAGGCGGCGCATGCCCTCGCCTTCGCCGCCCAGCACCAGTGCGACGTTGCCGCGGAAGTCCACGCTGTGCAACCCGGTGCTGGCTTCGCCGTCCAGTCCATAGACCCAGACGCCGGCGTCCTTGATGGCGCGCAGCGTGCGCGCCAGGTTGGTGACGCTGATGACCGGAATGCGGTCGGCGGCGCCGGCCGAAGTCTTGCGAACCGTGGCGTTGATCGGCGCGGCCTTGTCCTTGGGAATGATGACCGCCGTGACGCCAGCGGCGGCCGCGCTGCGCAGGCACGCGCCGAGGTTGTGCGGGTCCTGCACGCCGTCCAGCACCAGGATCAGCGCCGCGCCGTTGGCAGCTTCTATCAGCTCCGGCAATGCCGATTCTTCAACCTGCCTGGGCGCTTCGTAACGCGCGATCACGCCCTGGTGGCGCAAGCCACCTGCCACGCCATCAAGCGCCTGCAGGGCGACGCGGCGCACCGAGATTTCGTGGCGTCGCGCGGTCTCCTCGATCTCGGTCAGGCGCGGATTCTTGCTGCCGGCCTCGACCAATATTTCGCGCACGTGCGAAAGATCGTGCTCCAGCGCCGCCGACACCGCGTTGATGCCGGCAATCCAGGTTCCCTTCGTGCTCATTCCGCCCAGGCCTTCTTCTTTTTCTGCCCTTGTACTTCACCGGGCAGCACGATCTTGAAATCGATGCGGCGGTCCTCGACGCTGGCGCGCAGCACCAGCACCCGGATCGGATCGCCCAGCCGGAACGCCATGCCCTTGCGCTCGCCCTTCAGCGATTTGCGCAGCGGGTCGAAATGCCAGTAGTCGTGCGGCAACTGCGTGACATGCACCAGCCCGTTGACCTTGGACAAGTTCAATTCCACGAACAGGCCAAAGCTGGTGACGCCACTGATCACGCCGTCGAATTCGCTGCCGACATGTTGTTCCATCCAGGCGCTGCGATAGCGCTCGTCCACTTCGCGCTGGGCTTCATCGGCGCGGCGTTCCTTTTCCGAACACTGCGTGCACATCACCGCCATCTCGACCGGCGAGTAGCGGAATCCGTCGCTGCTGCCCTTGATGAGGGCGTGCTTGATGGACCGGTGCAGCAACAGGTCGGGGTAGCGGCGGATCGGTGAGGTGAAGTGGCCGTAGGCTTCCAGCGCCAGGCCGAAGTGGCCCTTGTTCTCGGTGGCGTAGACCGCCATCGACTGCGAGCGCAGCAGCACGGTTTCCAGCAGCGCGGCGTCGGGCCGGTCTCGGATCTTCTTGAGCAGGCTGGTGAAATCCTTGGGCTGCACGTCCTTCCACGGCGGCAGGCGCAGGCCGAACTCGGTCAGGTATTCCAGCAGGTCGGCGTACTTGGCTTCCGGCGGCCGGTCATGCACGCGGAACGGCGCGGGGACCTGCTTGGCCAGGATGAAACGCGCGGCCTCGACATTGGCCGCGATCATGCATTCCTCGATCAGCTTGTGCGCTTCGTTGCGCGCCAGCATGCCGCCCTGGATCACCTCGCCCTTGGTGTCCAGCATGAAGCGTACTTCACTCGACTCGAACTCGATGGCGCCGCGCTTGGCGCGCGCCTTGGCGAGGATTTCATACAGCTGGTGCAGGCGATCGATCTGCGGCATCAACTTGCCGATGTATTCGATGGCTTCCGGCTTGTTTTCCCCGACCGCATCCCAGACCTGGGTATAGGTCAGGCGCGCCTTGGAATTCATCACCGCTTCGTAGAATTTCGACTTGCTGACGTTGCCTTCGTAGTCCACGTGCATGTCGCAGACGAAGCACAGGCGATCGACCTTGGGCTTTAGCGAGCAGATGCCGTTGGACAAGGTCTCGGGCAGCATCGGAACGACGTAGCCGGGGAAATAGACCGAGGTGCTGCGAAGCACGGCTTCGTCGTCCAGCGCGGTGCCGGGATGCACGTAATGCGATACGTCGGCGATGGCGACGACCAGGCGGAAACCTTTCGGCGCCGGTTCGCAATAGACCGCGTCATCGAAATCCTTGGCGTCTTCACCATCGATGGTGACCAAGGGCAACGAACGCAAGTCCACGCGACCGGCAATGGCCGCGGGCTCGACATCCACCGGCACGGCGGCAGCTTCGGCCAGCGCCTCGCGCGGGAATTCGAACGGCAGGTTGTGTCCGTGGATGGCCATCTCGACCACGCGCGACGGCGTCAGCTTGTCGCCCAGCACCACCAGCACGCGGCCGATCGGCGAATGGCCGCGTTCGGGCGGCGACACCAGCTCGCACACCACCAACTGGCCGTCCAGCGCGCCGTTGCGGGCATCGGCGGGGATCAGCAACTCGGTCTGCACGCGACGATCGTCCGGCGTCACCATGCCCATGCCGGAGCGTTCCGTGAAGCGACCGGTGATGCGCGTCATGCGCCGCTCCAGCACCTCCACGATGGCGCCCTGGCGACGGCCGCGATGGTCGACGCCGGTGACACTGGCGAGCACCCGGTCGCCATGCAGCGCCTTGCGCAGCTCGTTGGGCGGCAGGAACAGGTCGTCGCCGCCGGCCTCGGGTTTCAGGAAGCCAAAACCATCGGGATTGGCGATGACGATGCCCGCGATCAGGTCGAGCTGCGCGGCGACGGCAAAGCCGCCGCGACGGTTCATCAGCAACTGGCCGTCGCGCTGCATCGCATTCAGGCGCCGCGACAATGCCTCGAGGCGATCCGGCTCGGTAAGTTTGAGCGCACGTGAGATCTCTTCAACCGTCAACGGGCCGGAGGCATCGGACAGGAATTCGGTGATCGCTTCGCGGCTGATGATGGGCTGCGCGTAGCGGGTTGCCTCGCGCGCGGCATGCGGATCGCTGCGGCGCGGCCCCTTGGACGGTCCTTTGTAAACCTTGCCTGGACCGCCGGGCTTCGGCGCCTGGGAAGACTTCGGACCATGCGACGCCTTGACGGCGGGGCCGGCCTTCGCGGCACTGGCGGGCTTGCCCGGCTTCTTCTTGCCTGCAGCCGGATGCGCCGGCTTGGAATCTGTCGCCTGGCGAAGGTTGTCCGGCATCCATGCCGGCAGCGCCTTGGCCTTGCCGGAGCGCTTGTCTTGGGGTTTTTTCATGCGCATATGGTACACCGTCACCCTGTCCGGGCCTTGAAGCAGCGCTCGCTGCCGGCGAAATTCATTGACAACAAGGGGGCTGGCGACTAACTTATGCGGCTCTCTCGCCTTGTTCGAGAGCTGTGCCCTGGTGGCGGAATTGGTAGACGCACTAGTTTCAGGTACTAGCGGGTAAAACCGTGGAGGTTCGAGTCCTCTCCTGGGCACCACTACATCGTTTCATCAAAAAACCCGCCTTCATGGCGGGTTTTTTGTTGCGCGCCCGGGGCCGCGATTCATCTTCCATTTCGCATGGAATTGCTAACCTGCAAGTTGGACCCGCACGCCGGAGCCAGCCATGAAAAAGCGCCACGTTTTTTCCACCGAGTCGGTTACCGCCGCCCAGGCCGTCGTGGATGCAGCACACCAGCAGGGCGTGGACGACCGCCGTATCTGCCTGGAAGCCCGCTCCGACCTGGAAGTCCGCCAGATCGACGACGACAGCAAGAACGTTTCGATGGACTTCCTGCCCGCTGCCTTCCGCGGCACCTTCATTGGCTCGGCCGTCGGCTTGCTGGCGGGCGTACTGGCGATGCTCTTGCCGTTCTTCGGGCTGTCCCTGGCCGGTCTTTTCGCGCTGGTGGTGCTCGGCGCGCTGGTGGGGACCTGGGCGTCGGTCCTGATGGGCTCCGCCTTGCCCGACGACGTGCGTCGCACGTTCGCCGGCGAGATCGAGACCGGAAAGGTGTTGGTGGTCATCGACGCGGAACCCGAGGAATTTGGGCCCATCGAGCGCGCCATCGAACGCGCCGGCGGCATCCGCTTGCACTACGAAGCCAATACTGTGATGAGTTGAGGCAAACGCGCCTGCCGCGCTGCGTCGGGCGTCCATATTCATCGGCCGTTTGGATTTGTACTGATAGCCTCGAAACAGGCTAAGTCGGCAGCGCCGACATGTGCGCCTTGGCGGTGGATACCGCCCAAACCCCAGGCATTCAAGGACGAGGCCACCATTAGCGCAGGCCTTCGCGCATGCCGCGCCTGGAAACTTTTCGCGCACTGCTCAATCCGAAAACCCCCATCAGAGGAGGTAACACCCATGCGTACCAGAACCATCCTGTTGTCCCTGCTCGCGGCACTCGTACTCGGCCCCGCCATCGCACTCGCCCAGTCACCGGTGGGCGCGCTGGCCGGCATCGCAAAGGCCGGTGACGTCGCCGTCATACGCAACGTCGATACCGGATTCACCCGTGAAGTCAAAGTTGGAAAGTCAGGCAAGTACCAGATGCGCAACCTGTCTCCCGGCACCTTCGAAGTGACCATCCGCCATGCCGACGGAACCACCGACGTGCCGAAAAAGGTGGACGTGCACCTCGGCACGACCTCGCGCGTCCTCTAAGCGGGCATGACCTCTGGCACTTCTTGCCAGACAGCCGCGACTTCTACCGTGTAATCGTTATCACCGCCCGGGCCGGATCGGCCTGGGCGGTTTCATTTTGACGACTGGCGAGGCGGATTACCGATGCGATTCAAGATCTTCATGGGAGTTTCAAGGCTGTTCGCGGCAGCCGCGGTGGCAAGTTTGCTGCTGGCTGGCACCGTGTCGGCCCAGTCGCCTTCCGCCGCGATCCAGGGCCAGCTGGCGCCGGGCGACGTGGCGGTTATCCAGAATCTCGATACCGGCTTCACCCGCGAGGTAAAACCCAACGCCAAGGGCAAGTTCCAGCTCCGCAACCTGCCTACCGGCACTTTCTCCGTTTCGGTGAAGCATCCGGACGGCACCATCGGCGAATCGCGCGTGGTGACCCTGCGCGTCGGAATGACCGCGCGCTTTCCCTGAAGCCCGTCGTAAAAGAATCCCTGCGTGAACGAAGCGCGGCCTTGACCAGGCCGCGCTTTTTTTCAGGCGAACGGATCGCGCAGGATCATGGTCGATTCGCGACCCGGCCCGGTGGACACGATGGCCAGCGGGCAACCCACCAACTCTTCCAGCGCGCGCAGGTAGGCGCGTGCCGCTGCGGGCAATTTCGCGAATTCGGTGACGCCTGCGGTGGATTCGGTCCAGCCCGGGAATTCCAGGTACACCGGCTCGCACTCGTCCCAGCCGGCGGCGTCGAGCGGCGCGTATTCGGTCTGCTTGCCGCGATATTTGTAGGCGATGCACATCTTCAGCGAGGGCATGCCGTCGAGGATGTCGAGCTTGGTGATGCACAGGCCCGAAATGCCGTTGATGGCGACAGCGCGCTTCAGCGCGACGATGTCGATCCAGCCGCAGCGACGCGGGCGACCGGTGGTTGCGCCAAACTCTGATCCGCGGGCGCGAATGCCCTCGCCCACCTCATCGTTGAGCTCGGTCGGGAACGGGCCGCCGCCCACGCGCGTGGCGTAGGCCTTGGCGATGCCCAACACGTAATCGATGGCGTCCGCGCCGACACCGGTGCCGGCCAACGCGCCGCCGATGGTGGTATTGCTGGAGGTCACGTAGGGATAGGTGCCGTGGTCGATGTCGAGCAAGGAACCCTGCGCGCCTTCGAACATCACGCGTTCACCGCGCTTGCGCAGGTCGTGCAACAGCCCGGCGACATCGGCCACCATCGGCTTCACGTAGGCGCCGAATTCCAGCGCCTCGTCCAGCGTCTGCTGGAAGTCGACCGCGTCCACGCCCAGGTACTTGGTCAGGACGAAGTTGTGGTAATCGAGAACGGTGCGAAGTTTTTCCGCGAGCTCCTTCGGGTACTGGAGGTCGGCTACGCGCACGCCGCGGCGCGCCACCTTGTCTTCGTAGGCCGGGCCGATGCCGCGGCCGGTGGTGCCGATGGCCTGGCCGCCTGCGGCCTTCTCGCGCGCCTGGTCCAGCACGATGTGGTACGGCATGATCAACGGCGTCGCCGGGCTGATCTTCAAGCGCGAACGCACGTCCACGCCAGTCGCCTCGAGCTCGCCGATTTCCTTCTTCAGCGCCGCCGGGGACAGGACCACGCCGTTGCCGATCAGGCACAGCGCGCCTTCGCGCAGGATGCCCGAGGGAATCAGGTGCAGCACCGTCTTCTTGCCGTTGATGACGAGCGTGTGGCCGGCGTTGTGGCCGCCCTGGAAGCGCACGACTGCACCGATCTTTTCGGTGAGCAGGTCGACGATCTTGCCCTTGCCTTCATCGCCCCACTGGGCACCGAGAACCACGACTGACTGACCCATCATCCGACTCCAGATTTGTTCCACAGAAAAAGCCGGAGGGGGCCCCGGCTTTGGGAAATTATACGCGTGTGCGGGGAGCCGGGGGCCCGAAGGCCCCAAAATTCGGCTTTAGCGGCTGTCCTTGCCGAAATAGCGCAGGAACTCCGAGTCCGGGTCCAGCACCATCACCGTCTTGCCGTCGGCCAGCGAATTCCGATACGCCTCGAGGCTGCGATAGAAGGCGTAGAACTCGGCATCCTGGCCGTAGGCGGCGGCGCCCACTTCCGCGGCGCGACCATCGCCTTCACCGCGACGGGCCTGCGCATCGCGCTCGGCATCGGCCAGCAGCACCTGCCGCTCGCGTTCTGCCTCGGCACGGATGCCCTGCGATGCCTGCTCGCCCTCGGCGCGAAGCTGGTTGGCAACCCGGGTGCGCTCGGCGCGCATGCGGTTGAATACTGACACCAGGATGTCGCTGTCCTGCGGCAGGTTGATGCGCTTGATGCGCACGTCCAGCACCTCGATGCCCAGCGTGGACGCGGCCACGTTGATGTTCTTGAGCAAGCGGCCGGTCAGGTCGGAGCGGCCGCTGGAAACGACGGCCGCCAGGTCGAGCTGGTTGATCTCGTTGCGCAGGGCGTTCTTCACGATCGGCGTGAGGCGGGCCTTGGCCGCACCTTCGTCACCACCGCTGGCGGCGGTGTAGAAGGTGGTCACGTCGATGATGCGCCACTTCACGAAGAAGTCGACTTCAACGTCCTTCTTCTCGGCCGTGAGGTAGCGCTCGGGCGCATCGTCCAGCGACAGGATGCGGCGATCAAACCGGCGCACGTCCTCGACGATCGGCAGCTTGAAGTGCAAGCCGGGCTTCAGGTCGGTTCGCACGACCTTGCCGAGGTTCAGCACCAGGGCGGTCTGGCTTTCGTTGACGATGAAGGTCGAGCCCATCAGCAGCAGGAAGCCGATGACGACAACGACGACGATGGTGGTCAGGTTACGCATCAGCGTGGCCTCTCGCGGCCGGTGGCCCGGTCAGGGCGCTCGGCGGGCTGGGGGGATTCGGATGTCGCGGCCTTCACCGCGGGCAAGGTCGACAGGGGCGGCTGCGTGCCGGCCGCTGCAGCTCCACCCAAGGGCAGGTACAGGATGTTGTTGTCGCGGCCGGCCATCACCTTCTGGTTGGTGGACAGCACCTGCTGCATGGTTTCCAGGTACAGGCGCTTGCGCGTGACTTCCGGCGCCTTGCGGTACTGGTTCACCAGCAGCGTGAATCGTTGCGCATCACCCTCGGCCTTGGCGATGGTGGCCTGGCGATAACCTTCGGATTCGGCCTTGATGCGCTGCGCGGCACCGCGCGCCTCGGGCACGATCTTGCTGGCGTAGGCCTTGGCTTCGCTTTCGATGCGGCTCTTGTCTTCGCGGGCGCTGATCGCGTCATCGAAGGCGGTCTTCACTTCTTCCGGCGGACGCGCGTTCTGCAGCGTGAACTCGGTGACCTTCAAGCCGGTCTTGTACATGTCCAGCGAGTCCTGCAAGTGTTGCCGGGCAGCGACAATGAGCCGGCTGCGCTCGAACAGCACCGTATCCATGGTGTTGTTGCCGACCACTTCGCGCACGGCGCTTTCGGCGGCGTTCTGCAGGGTTTCACGACCCTGCGACACCTTGCCATCGACGCTGAGGTCGTCGCGGAAGCCGAACAGGAACAAGCGCGGATCGTTGACCTGGTACTGGGCGTTGAAGCGGATCACGACGATGTTCTCGT
>Ga0155472_137_pt1 | contig 25467 bp, 22 predicted proteins | sample RifCSPhighO2_12_FD_107130 | JGI IMG/M metagenome (GOLD analysis project Ga0155472, IMG submission 107130) | Gammaproteobacteria bacterium RIFCSPHIGHO2_12_FULL_63_22
GACAGCGGGGTCACCGGGCTCACCGCCATTTCCAACAACGCCGGCGTCGATGGCTTCGGCCTGGGCATGCTGCTCAGCACCCGCCAGATCCGCAGGATGATTTCGTCCTACGTGGGCGAGAACAAGGAGTTCGAACGGCAATACCTGGCCGGCGAACTCGAACTCGAATTCAATCCGCAGGGCACGCTGGCCGAACGCCTGCGCGCGGGCGGCGCCGGCATCCCCGCATTTTTCACCCGCACCGGCTACGGCACCATCGTTGCGCAGGGCAAGGAAACGCGTGAGTTCGACGGCCACATGTACGTGATGGAAACCGCGCTGCACGCCGACGTGTCATTGGTGAAGGCATGGAAGGCCGACAAGGCTGGCAACCTCGTGTTCCGCAAGACCGCGCGCAATTTCAACCCGGCCTGTGCCATGGCCGGCAAGGTCTGCGTGGTGGAAGTGGAGGAGATTGTCGAAGTGGGCACGATCGATCCCGACCAGGTCCACCTGCCCGGCATCTACGTCGATCGCATCGTATTGAATGCGACGCCCGAGAAACGAATCGAACAGCGCACCGTGCGAGTGGAGAACTGAGATGGCCTGGACCCGCGATGAGATGGCGCAGCGCGCCGCGCAGGAATTGAGCGACGGTGCTTACGTGAACCTGGGCATCGGCCTGCCGACGCTGGTGGCCAACCATATTCCGGAAGGCATGGACGTCTGGCTGCAATCGGAGAATGGATTGCTGGGCATCGGCCCGTTCCCGACCGAAGCCGAAGTGGACGCCGACCTGATCAACGCCGGCAAGCAAACCGTTACCGCACGCGCAGGCGCGAGCTATTTCGGCAGCCACGACAGCTTCGCGATGATCCGCGGCGGTCACATCGACCTGGCCATTCTCGGCGCGATGCAGGTAACTGGCCGCGGCGACCTGGCCAACTGGATGGTGCCCGGCAAGATGGTGAAGGGCATGGGCGGCGCGATGGACCTGGTGGCAGGCGTGAAGCGCGTAGTCGTGCTGATGGAACACGTAGCCAAGGACGGCGGACACAAGATCCTGCCCGAATGCACCCTGCCGCTGACTGGCGTAGCCGTGGTAAATCGCATCATCACCGAGCTTGCGGTGTTCGATGTCGGCGTCGATGGGCTGGAACTGGTCGAATCTGCGCCGGGCGTGAGCGTCGACGAACTGCGCGAAAAAACCGGCTGCCCGTTTCGTTAATCGAGTATCAGTGACTCGCGCGTCGTCAGTGTCGCGCGGTCACCGCGCGACCAGGCGCCCGGGTGGCGGCTGAAATACGCCGCGTCGTAACGTTGCTTGTCGGCGTCGTCGAAAAATCCGATCGGCATGGATGGGAACGGCGCGGTGCAGCACAGCTCGCCGACTTCGCCGACCAGCGGCTGATGTTCCGCATCCAGCACTTCGACGCGCATCGCCAGCCCGCGGCAGGGAATTTCGCCGCGATACACGGGTAGCACCGGTGCGCCCAATGCAAAGCAGGCCAGCGTATCGCCGCCCGTGCTGATCGGCGCGAGCAACACGCGTTCCTTCACGTCGCGGTAGACGAAATCGTAGGCCTCGGGCGACAGGCGCGCGCCGGCTGTAAGAATTGTCTTCAGCGCGAGCAGGCGATGGCTTTCCATGGGCTTCAGGCCGGAGCCGGCCGCAGCATCCAGCCACTGGCTGTGCACGCCCAGCACGCTGATGCCGTACTCATCCAGCAGGTCCCACAAGGCCGCGCCATCGGTTGGAAGTTCATCGCCCGAATGCAGCACCAGCGTCGCGCCGGTGGCCAGGCTCGATGCCAGCCAATACCAGGCCATGGTGTCGGTGCCGGCGTGGAAGAAGACCTTGTCCTCGCGCCGCAGGTCCACGTGCAGCACCAGTTCCTTCAGGTGCTGGATAAGCGTGCCACCGGCACCGTGCATCAGCAGTTCGCGGGTGCCGCCATTGACGATGGTGCAGGTGAGATACAGCGGATGGTCGAAGGGCAGGGCTTCGAATTCGATGTCGGCCGCTTCGAACGGCGTAACGAAATCTTCGAGATCGCCGGTTGGGCCCACGACGACGATTCGTCCCGACGCCAGGCGCGCGGCCAAGGGCAGGTTTTCCGGCGTGGTGAAGATCAGCGCCGGCTCCACCGATTGCATTGCCGCCAGCGCGTCGTCCTGCGGCAGGTGCGACGGGCAGGCAAACCAGGTCGCGCCGACGGCAGCCGAGGCCAGCATCGCCACCAGCGTGTCGGGAATATTCGGCAGCAGTGCGGCGATACGGTCGCCGGGTACTACACCGGCAGCGCGCATGGCCGCGGCGAGCACCGCGACGCGGCGCTGCAATTGGCCGTAGCTGATGTCTTCGTGCTCGTCCGCCGAGCCGTGGCTGCGGATGGCGATCCGGTCATCGTCGAAGCGCAACAAATTCTGCGCGAAATTCAGGCTGACGCCGGGAAACCATCGCGCGAGCGCCATGCCGTCGTCGTTCACCAGTACCGGCATGCGTTCGCCGCTGCCGCGGATGCCAACGAAGTCCCATAGCAGGGTCCAGAATTTCGCCGGCTGGTCTATCGAGAAGCGATAGAGCACGGCATAGCTGTTGAGGTCGGCATTGCCGACCTCTTCGCGCACGAAGCGCATGAACCGGCTAAGGTTCGCCCGGTCCAGCCGGTCCTGGCTGGGGCTCCACATCGGTTTTTCCATCGTTGCGTCGCGTTACAGCGACTTCTCCAACTCGGGAATGATCTGGAACAAATCACCGACCAGGCCGTAGTCGGCAATCTCGAAGATCGGCGCGTCGCCGTCCTTGTTGATCGCGACGATGGTGCCTGCGTCCTTGATGCCGGTCAGGTGCTGGATGGCACCGGAAATCCCGATGGCCACGTACAGGTCCGGCGAAATGATCTTGCCGGTCTGTCCGACCTGCAGTTCATTGGGCACGTAACCGGCATCGACGGCGGCGCGCGAAGCACCGACCGCGGCGCCCATCCTGTCGGCCAGCGAATAGATGATGGAAAACGCGTCGCTTGAACCGAGTGCGCGGCCACCGGACACGACCTTGCGCGCGCTCTGCAGGTCGGGGCGATCACTCTTGCCCTGCTGCAGTTCGACGAAGCGGGTGTGGGTCGGCAATGCGGCGTCGCCGGCCACCGGTTCAACCGAGGCGCTGCCACCGTTGCCGGTGGTCGGCCACGACGCGGTGCGCACGGTGGCGACCACGGTCTGGTCGGCCGGCGCCTTCACGGTGATGATGGCGTTGCCGGCGTAGATCGGGCGCTTGAAGGTGTGCGAGTCTTCCACCGCCATCACGTCGCTGACCTGGGCCACGCCCAGCAGCGCCGCAACGCAAGGCAACAAGTCCTTGCCGAAAGTGGTGGAAGGCGCGAGCACGTGCGTGTAACCGGCGGCGACCTTCGCAATCTGCGGTGCCAGTACCTGCGCGAGCGCATGCGCATTGGCGGCATTGGCGATGGTCAGCACCTTCGACACGCCGGCGATCTGCGCGGCTTCGGCAGCGATGGCCTCGGGCGCATCGGCCAGCACCAATACATCAATGCTGTCGGCCTTGATCGCATTGGCGCAGGTGACGCAGCGCGAGGTCGCGGAATTCAGCTTGCCGTTCAAATGCTCGGCGATGACCAGGATCTTGCTCATGCCAGTCCCTTCGATTTCAGTGCGGCGACGAGTTCAGCCACGTCCTTAACCATCACGCCCTTGCTGCGTTTTGCCGGCGGCGCGTAATGCGTGGTGGTCAGCAAGGCGGCGGCGGGCACGCCCAGGTCGGCGATGGCGATGGTTTCCATCGGCTTGGATTTGGCCTTCATGATGTCGGGCAGCTTGATGAAGCGCGGCTCGTTCAGGCGCAGGTCGGTGGTGATGACGGCCGGCAGGTCCACGTCGAGCACTTCCAGTCCGGCATCCACTTCGCGGGTGACGCGCGCGGTTTCGCCGTTGATCTCAACCTTGCTGGCGAAGGTCGCCTGCGGGCGGCCCCACAGCGTGGCCAGCATCTGGCCGGTCTGGCTGGCGTCATCATCAATGGCCTGCTTGCCGAGGATGACGATGCCGGGTTGTTCTTTTTCCACGAGTTTCAGCAATACGCGCGCGGCGGTGAGCGGCTGCACGGCTTCGTCGCTGACCACGTGGATGGCGCGGTTGGCGCCCATGGCCAGGCCGTTGCGCAGGTGCGCCTGGCAGTCGGCCGGACCGATGGTGGCCACGATCACTTCCGTCGCCAGGCCTTTGTCGCGCAGGCGCAGGGCTTCTTCCAGGGCGATGTCGTCGAAGGGGTTGGCGGAGAGCTTGACGCCCTCGGTTACCACGCCCGACCCGTCGGGGCGGACCTGGATGCGGACGTTGTAGTCCACCACGCGCTTGTAGGCGACCAGAATCTTCATTGCGGATTTCCTGCAGAGGGGGCCGTGGGCCCCCGGGGACGCGCCATTTTACAGGGGAACGGCCCGCAGAGGCAGCCGAGAGACCCTTCGATGCAGGGACGCGGCAAAACGATCGGCCGAACCGTCGGCGAATGTGAAGAACAGCGACGGTTCGGTCAGTTCCAGTTCCAGCAGGCAGGGCGAGCCGTCCGGGGCGCGGATCAGGTCTACCCGGGCGTAGGCCAGCGGGCCTTCGGGCAAGGCCGCCAGGATGGCGTTGGCCAGCGCGAGTTCGTCGGCGCCTGGGGTGCGCGCCGTGATTTTTTCGGGAGCGAACAAGGCGCGGGTCGGCCCTTCGTCCTTCTGCAGCAACGGACCCTTGCGGATCGCGTGGCTGAATACGCCATCGAAGAACATCAGTGCGGTTTCGCCATCGCTGTCCACCGAGGGCAGGTAGGGCTGCATCAAAACGCTGCGCTTTGCACCGAGCAGGCGCGCGATATGGCGCGTGGCATCGGCGACCTGGTCTCGCGCATAGCGCTGCGCATCGCGTGATCCTGCGCCGACGGCCGGCTTCACCACGAAGTCCGCCGCGTCGCGATGCGCGTCGAGGAATTTGAGCAGTGCGGCGCCGGCATCGTCGCCCGGCTCGACAAACGCGCTGGGCACCACGGCGAGGCCCGCGGCAGCCAACTGCGCGAGGTAATGCTTGTCGGTATTGGCGCGAATCACCGACAGCGGATTGATCAGCGTGGTCTGCTTGCTGGTGTGTTCGGCCCAGTCCAGGAATTCCGGCAGGCGGTCGGTGTAGTCCCAAGGCGATCGCAGCAGGGCGGCGTCGAAGCGTTGCCATGAAACACTGGCGTCATCCCAGGCCAGGATCGGCGCGTTGATGCCCAGGGCCTGCAGCGCCTTTTGCAGGGGCGCGAGGTCCTCGTCCAGCGAAAAGGCGGCGATGGCCGTGACCAGGGCGATTTTCATGCCCCGATTCTGGCATGACTCAGGCGGCCCGGGACAGGTCCCGTGCCAACTCGCCGCCCAGTGGTTTTTCGCCGAACCAGTGCAACTCGTTGGCCAGCGCGGCCACCTCGCCCAGTATCAGCAGGGCGGGGGAAACCACGGCTTCGGCGAGGGCGCGTTCCGGCATTTCATCAAGCCGCCCGGTGATGACCCGTTGTTCCGGGCGCGAGCCGTTCTCTATCAGGGCGAAGGGCGTGGACGGGTCGCGGCCATGGGCCAGCAACTGCGCGCGCAAGGTGTCGAGTTCGGACACGCCCATGTACACGGCCAGTGTCTGGCCGTCGCGCGACAAGGCCTGCCAGTCGATCGATTGCCACGACTCCTTGCGCTGCGCCGTCATCAGTCGCACCGACTGTGCGTGCTCGCGGTGGGTCAGCGGAATGCCGGCGTACGCAGCGCAGGCAAGCGCGGCGGTGATGCCTGGCACCACTTCATAAGCAAGGCCGTGCGCGCGGAGGAACTGCAGTTCCTCGCCACCGCGGCCGAAGATGAAAGGGTCGCCGCCCTTCAGTCGCACCACGCGACGGCCGGCGCGGGCGTGTTCCAGCATCAGGGCATGGATGTCGTCTTGCGAGGTGGAGCGACCGCGCGCGCGCTTGCCGACGTCGATGCGTTGCGCATCGCGTCGCGCGAGATCGAGCACGGCATCGCTGGCGAGGTGGTCGTGCAATATGACGTCGGCCTGGTTCAATACGCGCAAGGCGCGCAAGGTCAGCAGGCCCGGGTCGCCGGGCCCGGCGCCAACCAGCGCCACGCGGCCCATCCCTTTGCGCACGGGCAATTTGTCGAGTGCTTCTTGGAGTTCCTGCGCAGCGGCTTCGTGTTGGCCCTGCCGAAGCAATCCGGGCAAGGGGCCGGCCAGCAACTCATCGAAGAAGGCGCGTCGTTCCGCCGGTCGCGGATAGCGCGCACGGATGCGGCCGCGTGCAGCCGACAGCATCACGGCCAGCGGGCCGAAGGATTCATCGATCTCGGTTTCCAGACGCTCGCGCAGGTGGCGTGCCAGCATCGGCGCGCCGCCGCCGCTGGAAATCGCAATCTGCAAGGGGCCGCGTTCGATCCGCGCCGGCACGTGGAAGGCTGACAGTCGCGCATCGTCCACCACGTTCACCCAGAGGTGGCGCTGCGTCGCGGCGGCCGCTACCTGCCGGTTGACGTCATCGTCATCGGTGGCCGCCAGCACGAGCCAGGCGCCGTCGAGCCAGCTTTCAGAAAACTCGCCGGCGAGGAATTCGATGCGACCGGCTGCGAGCAGTTGTGCAACATCCGCGCCCAGGGCCAACGCGCCGACGCGCACGCGGGCGCCAGCGTCGAGCAAGGGCTGGATCTTGCGCGCGGCCACCATTCCGGCGCCCACCACCAGCACCTGGCGGCCGGACAAATCAAGGAACAAGGGGAACAGGGGCGTGGACACGGGCGACTCGGGGCAGGGTGCAGGACTCCACGCTAGGCCTTGCGCGCGCGCGGCGGAAATAAGCAGAGCTGCTGGGGTCATGCCGGCCGGTCATAAGCCCTGCCGGCCTTTGGCTGGACGGCTCGGCCGCCATGGGCTAGCGTGGAAAAATGACCCTGACCCAGCTCCGCTACCTCGTTGCCATTGCCGATTCCGGCCTGAATATCACGCTGGCCGCGGACCGCGTGCATGCGACGCAACCGGGCTTGTCCAAGCAACTGAAATTGCTGGAGGACGAGCTGGGTTTCCTGCTGTTTTCGCGCAAGGGTCGCAGCCTGGATGCGATCACGCCGGCCGGCGAGCGCGTGCTGTCGCATTCGCGCCGCATCCTGGATGAAGCGGGCAACATCCGCGCCTACGCCGCCAACGAACGCGGCGAACACGAAGGCCGCCTCGTGCTCGCCACCACGCACACGCAGGCACGGCATGTCTTGCCCTGGGCGATCGCCGGCATCAAGCGCGCATTCCCGCAGGTCAGCGTGCACCTGCGTCCACTGGATGATGGTGAAGTGCTGGACCAGCTCGCGCGCGGTGAGGCCGACTTCGCGGTGATCAGCAGTTCCGGCGAAATGCCGAGTGGCGGATTGGCGGTGCCGCTGTATCGCTGGCGTCGCGTGGTGCTGGTGCCGAAGGATCATGCACTGGCGTCGCTCGACCATGCGCCCACGCTTTCCGAATTGGTGGCGCATCCACTGGTCAGTTACGAATCCTCGATCCGCCCCGAATCATCGTTGCGCCGTGCCTTCGTCGCCGCCGGCTTCGAACCGCGCCTGGCGATGACCGCGCGCGATGCCGACCTGATCAAGACTTATGTGCGCGCGGGCCTTGGCGTTGGCCTGCTGGCAGAGATGGCGGTGAGTGCACGCGAGGACAGCGACCTGGTGTCGCGACCCGCGCCGCCGGAACTGGCCGAATGTGTTACCTGGGCCGTGTTGCCGCGCGAGCGCGTGCTGCGCGATTACGCCCTGGAATTGCTGCGCGCGCTGGCGCCGCAGATCGATCGCCGCGACTTGCGGCGAGTACTGGAAGGCAACGCCGAGCCCGACTGGCCGGCGCCACCGAGCTGGATCGAGCTGAGCCAGACCATCACCCAATAAATGTGGGAGCGGCCTTGGCCGCGATGCCCTTGATTCAAAAGCATCGCGGCCAAGGCCGCTCCCACAATTTGATCAGGCCGCGCGCTCCGCCTGCTCGTCGTCGAAGTGCAGGCCGCATTCGCGTTTGATGCCGAAGAAGCGGGTGTCTTCCTCGCGCATGCCGGGCTGCCAGGGGCGGGTGGTGTGCACGTCGCCGATGGATACATAGCCTTCGTTCCACAGCGGGTGGTAGGGCAGGTCGTGCCGCGTCAGGTATTGGCCGACGTCGCGGTCGCTCCAGTCGGCCAGCGGATGCAGCTTCCAACGACCTTCGCGAATCTCCAGGAAGTCCACGCCGGCGCGTGCCTCGGTCTGGCTGCGGCGCAGGCCGGCGATCCAGGTGCGCGCGTCGAGCTCGCCCAGCGCGCGCTGCATCGGCTCGACCTTGCGCAGGCGGTTGTAGCGATTGATGCCATCGATGCCCTGCTCCCACAACTTGCCGAAGCGCGCTTCCATCCAGGCGATGCCGATCTTCGGCCGATAGGTCTTGAGGTTCAGCGATAGCCGGTCGGTCAGTTCGTCCACGAAGCGATACGTCTCGGGAAACAGGTAACCGGTGTCGATCAATATCACCGGGATGTCCGGCTTCACCTGCGTGACCAGGTGCAGCGACACCGCCGACTGCGCGCCGAAGCTCGACGACAGCGCGTGTTCGCCGGACAGGGATTCGAGCGCCCACTTCACGCGCTCGGTCGCGCTGCGCTTGCCCAGCCAGGTGTTGAGTTCGGCCAACGCGCGCGGTGACTCGGCGGCGGTGACGGGATCGGGGACGATGCTCATGATGCCAACTCCAGGGGAAACGATTCGCGCGCGGCAATCACGCCCGCGCGCAACAGGAAGTCGCCGAAGCCTTCGCCGACGGTTCGCTCGGCGGCATAACGCGCCAGCAGCGGATCGAGTTCGGCCAGGATTTGGGGCTCGGCGATGTTTTCGCGATACAGGCGGTTCAGGCGCTGGCCGCGATGGTCCGCGCCCAGCATCAGGTTGTAGCGACCGGGCGCCTTGCCGACCAAGGCGATCTCGGCGAGGTAAGGACGCGAGCAACCGTTCGGGCAACCGCTGATGCGCAGGTTGATCGGCGCGTCGCGCAGGTCGTGCTTGCCGAGCAAGTCCTCGACGCGGTCGAGGAAGGACGGCAGGTAGCGTTCCGCCTCCGCCATCGCCAGGCCGCAGGTGGGGAAGGCCACGCAGGCCAGCGCCTTCAGGCGCAGCGGCGTGGCGCGACGGTAATCGTCGAGCCCGTACTGCACCGCGAGCTCGTCGATGCGCTCGCGCAGCGCGGCCGGCACCCCGGCGATCACCAGGTTCTGGTTCGGAGTCAGGCGGAATTCGCCGACATGCACCTTGGCGATTTCGCGCAGGCCGGTCAGGTGCGACAGACCATCCCGGTCCCAGATGCGGCCTGACAGCAGGCGCAGCGTCAGGTGCCAGCGACCGTCCTCGCCTTCCACCCAACCGAAGCGATCGCCGCTGTGGTCGAAGGAGAATTCGCGCGCGGGCGCCAGCGCAAAGCCCGCGCGACGTTCGACTTCAGTCTTGAACCACGCGAGACCACGGTCATCGATGGTGTACTTCAACCGCGCGCGCTTGCGCACCGTGCGATTGCCGAAATCACGTTGCGCGGTGACTACGGCTTTGGCCAACCCGATCACCTGGTCGGGCGTGATGAAGCCGATCACGTCGCCAATGCGCGGATAGGTCTCTGCATCGCCATGGGTCGCGCCCATGCCGCCGCCGATGCTGACGTTGTAGCCGACCAGTTCGCCGCCTTCGACAATGGCGATGAAGCCCAGGTCCTGCGCGAACACATCCACGTCGTTCACCGGCGGAATGGCGAAACCGATCTTGAACTTGCGCGGCAGGTAGGCGTTGCCGTAGATGGGCTCGTCTTCCTCGCCGCTGCCGCCCACGCGTTCCTCGTCGAGCCAGATCTCGTAGTAGGCGCGGGTATTGGGCAAGAGGAATTCAGACAAGGCCGCCGCCTGCGCCTGCACGGTCGCGTGCAATGAAGACTCGAGCGGATTCGCGGCGACGGCCACGTTGCGATTGACGTCACCGCAAGCGGCCAGGGTATCGATCAGGGCGGCGTTGATCGCCTTCATCGTGGATTTCAGTTCACCCTTCACCACGCCATGGAACTGGAAGGCCTGGCGCGTGGTGATGCGCAGACCGCGCTCGGCATAGTCGGTGGCGATGGCGTCGAGCTGCAGCCACTGCTGCGGCGTGACCACGCCGCCCGGCGTGCGCGTGCGGATCATGAAGCTGTGCGCGGGCTCGAGCTTTTGCAGGCGGCGTTCCTCGCGGATGTCGCGGTCGTCCTGCTGGTAGCTGCCGTGGTACTTGATCAGCACCTGGTCGGATTCGCGCAGCGCGCCCGTCACCGGGTCCGCCAGGCTTTGCAGCAGCGATCCGCGCAGCCGGTGGCTTTCATTCTTGATGTCTTCGACCGAATGCGTGCTCATCAGTACACATCCCGGGCGTAGCGGCCCTGGCGCTGCAGTTCGGACAGGTAGTCGGCGGCGGCGTCCTCGTCCTTGCCGCCGTGCGTGGCGATGACGGACAGCAGCGTTGCATGCACATCGCGCGCCATGCGCGTGGCATCGCCGCAGACATACAGGTGCGCGCCGTTTTCCAGCCACTCGTAAACCTCGCGGCCGCGCTCGTGCAGCCGGTGCTGCACATAGGTCTTCGATGCGCCATCTCGCGAGAAGGCCAGGTCCAGCCGATGCAGCTGGCCCTGCTTCAGGGCGCGCTGCCATTCCAGCTGATAGAGGAAATCGCTGCGGAAATGCGGATTGCCAAACAACAACCAATGGCGGCCATTGGCGCCGGTCGCGATGCGATCCTGCAGGAAGCCGCGATACGGCGCGACGCCCGTGCCCGGTCCGATCATGATCAGGTCGCGCGACGGATCCTTCGGCAGGCGGAAACGGTCGTTGCGTTCGATGTAGACGGGCAATTTCGCGCCTTCGTCCTGCGTGGCCAGGAAGTGCGAGGCCGCGCCCCAGCGCAGCGCGCCCTGGTCTTCGTATTCGACATGGGCGACGGTGAGATGCGCTTCGGCGCCAACCGATTTCTGGCTGGAGGCAATGGAGTACAGGCGTGGCGTGAGTGGACGCAGCGCGGCCACCAACTCCTCCGCCGACCACGGCGCGGGCGTGCGCTGCAGCAGCTCGATCGGTTGCGTATCCGACAGCAGGCGCGCGAAAGCCTGGGCCTGGTCCGGCGCCAGCAGGCGATTGAGTTCGGCATCCTGCGCCAGCGCGGCGTGGCTGGCGATAAAGGCGCGGGTGAGGCGAGTCAGTTCGCGCTTGTGTCCCAGCCATTGCGCGAGCGGAAGGCTCTGGCCGCCGTGATTGACGACCTCATCCGCATGCAGGCCCAGCGTAGCCACGATCTCGGAGACCAGCTGCGGCGGATTTACCGGCCACACGCCCAGCGCATCGCCGGGTTCGTAGGTCAGGCCCGAACCCTCCAGCGACAACTCGATATGGCGGATGTCCTTGTGGCTGCCGCGGCCGGTGATGCGCTGATTGGCGAGCAGCTCGGCGGCGAACGGATGCTCGCGCGTAAACACGGCCGCAGGCGGCAATGGACGCAGCGCCGTCACGGTGGCCGACGGTGTGTTGGCCTTCAGGGATTCACGTGCAAGGGTCAGCGCTTGCTCGATCCACGGATCGGCGATGGTTTCCAGATCGAGGTCGGCGTCGGCGCGCGCCTGCCAGCGGGTCGCGCCGAGTTCTTCCAGGCGCGCATCGAGCCGGCGGCCGATCTCGCAGAATTTCGGGTAGCTCGAATCGCCCAGGCCCAGCACCGCGAATTTCAATGAAGGCAAGCGTGGTGCGCGCTTGCCCAGCAGGAATTCGACGAAGCCACGGGCATCGTCCGGCGGGTCGCCGTCGCCCTGCGTGCTGATGATGATTTGAAGGTGGCGCTCATCGGCGAGCTCGCGCAGGGGATAGGCATCGGCGCGCAACAGTCGCACGGCCACGCCGGCGCTTTCCGACTGCTGCGCCAAGCGCTCGGCCAGTCGCTTCGAATTACCGGTCTGGCTGCCGTAGACGATAGTTAGCCGCGCGACATCCGCACTGGCGGCCGCCGTGGGAGCCACGATCGGATCGGCGTGCGCGGTGGAAGCGCGACCGGCCAGGCCGGCTGCGTAGCCCGACAGCCACCACAGGCTTGCCGAGTCCAGGCCTTCCGTCAGCTGCGCGAGCAGGGGCGCCTTTCCTTCGGGCAGGGGCGGCGACACAGGCAGGTTGACGACGGCATTCATGGGCGGGCGGGGCATGGGGCGAGGGTGATGGCCCCAAGCTACGCGCGCGTTCAAGTTGCCGGAAAGGACAAGCGGGCATGGCCTTATGTCCGCCGGTGATGAAGCCGCCCGATCAGGTCAGGACGGATCAGGGCAGGGCGCGGGCGATCCGTTCCACCCAAAGCCGGTACATGTCGGCGGAGGGATGCAGGCCATCCGCCACCAGCCATTGCGAGTGGTCCGGATGCCGGGTCAAGTCGGTGATGTCCACCCAGTGCACGCCGCGCGACCGGCAGACCGATTCTGCCGCAGCGTTGTAGAGATCGATTTCGCGCGCCACCTGGTCGCGGTCGCGTCCCGCCGATTGGGCGAAGGGCGTAACGCCCCAGTCGGGAATGGACAGCACCAGCACGTGCGAGGGTTCGCCACCGGCGAAGGCGAGGGCAAGGTCGAGCAATACGCAGAACTCCGCGCGGAAATCATCCACGCTGCGGCCGCGATACTGGTTGTTGACGCCGATCTGCAGGCTGGTGAGCGCGTAGGGCGGCTCGATTTCGCCCTGCGCCGCTTCGTTGTCAATGGCGGCCAACAGTTCATCGGTACTCCAGCCGCTTTTCGCGATGATGTGCGGTTGGGCGATGGCGATACCGCGTGCTCGCATCGTGGCGGCCAGTTGCACCGGCCAGCGCTCATCGGGGTCCACGCCTTCGCCGATGGTGTACGAATCACCGAGGGCGAGGAATTTCACGGGCCCGCTTGGCATCGACGCGTCCGGGTCCGCGCGTCGGCGATCAGGCTACGGCGGCGTTGCGTCGGCGATTGGCTTGCGCGTAACGCTCGAGCAGCGAATCGATGCGACGGAAGACTTCGCCCATCGTGCCGGCTTCGGGCAACAGGGTCACGCGGAAATGATTGCGGTACTTCACGTTGAAGCTGCTGCCCGGCACGACCAGCACGCCTTCCACTTCCAGCAATTCCAGCGCGAACAAATGGTCGTCGAAACCTTCGGCGGCATCGCCGACCACGGCCGGGAACGCGTACAGCGCGCCCTGCGGCAGCACCAGCGACAAGTGTTCGCTCTGTTCGCAGGCTTTCACCACGGCAGCGCGCGTGTCGTACAAACGCCCGCCGGATACGCACAAAGGAGTAATCGTGTCGGGGCCGGTCAACGCGGCCGGCACGGCGAACTGGCCGGGCACGTTCGAGCACAGGCGCAGCGCGCCCAGCAGGTCGATCGCGTGGTGGTAGTCGCCAAGGCGGGTGGCCTCGCCCGACAGCAACATCCAGCCGGTGCGCCAGCCACAGGCGCGATGCACTTTCGACAGGCCGCCGAAGCTAAGGCAAGGCGAGTCACCGGCGATGGCTGCCAGCGGTTCGAACTTCGCGTCGTCGTAGGTGATGTTGTCGTAGATCTCATCCGCCATCAGCAGCAGGTGGTGGCGACGCGCCACGTCCACGATCTGCGCAAGCAACTCGCGCGGATAAACAGCGCCGGTCGGATTGTTCGGATTGATGATGACGATTGCGCGCGTGCGCGGCGTAACCAATGATTCGATCTGCGCAGCATCGGGCAGGAAGCCGTTTTCCGGCCGGCAATCGTAGTGCACGGCCACGCCATCGTTGAGGATGGTTGCTGCGGTCCACAGCGGATAGTCGGGGCTGGGCACCAGTACTTCATCACCGGGATTGAGCAAGGCGCGCAGCGCGATGTCGATCAGCTCGGACACGCCGTTGCCGATGAAGATGCGTTCGGGAATCGCGTTCGGCGCGCCGCGCTCGCGGTAATGCGCGGCCAGTGCTTCACGAACGGCGGGCAGGCCCTGCTGGTGCGTATAGGGATCGGTGTGCGGCAGGTTGCCGGCGATGGCTTCCTGCAGGTGGTCCGGCGCACGGAAACCGAAGGCGCCCGGGTTGCCGATATTCAACTTGATCAGGGTCCGGCCCTGGGCCTCGAGCTCGTGGGCCCGGCGGGCGAGTTCGCCGCGAATTTCGTAGCGGACTTCGGACAGGCGTTCGCGGGTGATGATTCGGTGCTGGGTCATGAGTTAAAAGCGCGTGAAAACTTCCCGGCAGACTACCGGAAACCGGTGGAGCTTCCCAGCTGGTTTTCCGCGATTTGTGCGCCCGGTTGCAGCGGATTCAGCGGCGGCGGCTGCCCATCAGGGCGATGGTCGCCAGGACCGGGAAGCCGAACTCCCAGGCCAGGGCGGCCGCGAAGAAGTTGTTGAACTCGCCGCTGTCGCCAATGCCGTACAGGCGGGTCAGGCCGATGCACAGGTTGCCCAGCAGCACCAGCCACAGGCCGGGAACCCGCCAGTCCGGTCGCGCCGAGCAGAGCAGCAGGAACAGGCCCAGGCCGATTTCCAGCCCGCCGTAGAAGGCCCGAAGCTCGACCACGCCCGCGGCGGTGGTGCCGGCGATGCCCACGCCAGCCAGTCCGCCCACCGGGTCGACCAGCAGCCAGGCGCCGAAACCCAGGAAGCCCAGGGCGGCCAGCACCAATACCAAAACCGAGAAGGGTCGCATCCATCAAGAATGAACCGCGCCGGGTGATGGCAAGGTGCAGGCCGCATGGCCGCCGTGCCTGGCGCGCTAGAATGGCGGCGATGCCTGACCCCACTGATGATGCCTTTGCCCGCCTGCGACCGATCGGTTGGTCCGACGACGCTGAACTTGTCCGGGCGGCAGGCGCCAGTCGCGTCGCCCGCGTCATCGGCCAGCACCGCAGCGGGTTCGACGTGGCGGAATTCGCCGGCGACCTGCGCCGGGTCCAACCACCCGCAGCCTGGACCCGCCCGCGTGGCGACCCGGCCTTGCGCGCGGTGGTCGGCGACTGGATCACCCTGGATGAAGAGGGCAAGAACATCCTCGCCCTGTTGCCGCGGCATGCGTTGCTGAAACGCGGCGCGGCAGGCGAGCACTATCGCCAGCAACTGATCGCCGCGAACGTCGACCACGTGCTGGTCGTGTCAGGCCTGGACGCCGATTTCAATCCGCGCCGCATCGAACGCTACCTGCTGGTGGTGCAGAGCAGCGGCGCATCGCCCGTGCTGGTACTGACCAAGGCCGACCAGTGCGCCGATTTGCCGGACGTGCTGGAAGCGCTGGAAAGCGTGCGCATGGTCGGTATCCCCGTGCATCCGCTGAATGCGAAAAGCGCCGAAGACGTGGTCGCGCTGTATCCCTATCTCGGCCCCGGCAAGAGCGCCGTGCTGGTTGGTTCGTCCGGCGCGGGCAAGTCGACGTTGACCAATACGCTGCTCGGCACGGAGCGGATGAAGACGCGCACCGTGCGCGAAAATGATTCGCGCGGCCGGCACACCACAACCTATCGGGTCTTGATCCCGTTGCCGCAGGGCGGCTGCCTGATTGATACACCCGGCATGCGCGAACTGAAATTGAGCGGTGAGGAAGACCTCGCCGATGGTGGCTTCGACGATATCGAGGCACTCGCGCGGCAATGCCGTTTCAGCGATTGCGGCCACAGCAACGAACCCGGTTGCGCCGTGAACGCGGCGATCGAAAAAGGCGAGCTGACCGAAGTGCGCTACGCCCATTACTGCAAGCTGCGCGACGAACGCGATGCCGCCGCCGTTACGCTGGCGCAACGGCGCGCGGAAGAAAAGGAACTGCTGCGGCAGGCCGGCAAGCGCGCCAAGGACAAGTACGGCCGGCGGTGAGCAGCCCCACCGCCAGCGAGCAGCGTGACATAGCGCACCATGCCGCGCTGGACGCGCGACTGGTGTCGGCGGTAAAGGGAATTCGACTGCTGGAATCAGTGAGTTGGCCAGCGGCGACGCAGGAACAGTTCCTGGCCGGCTGGCGCATCGGCAAGCTGGTGATGCCGCACATCCAGTATCCGAAACTCGACCTGTCCGACGTCCGCACCGAACTGCAGGCAGTGGATGCCGCCTGCGACCCGAACCATCCGATCGGCCGCTACCTGCACCTGACCTGCGAAAGCTGGCGCATCGCCACGCGCCTGCTCGACGTGCTCGGCACGCATCGCGTCACCGCGTATTCGACACGCATGTTCGGACGCCCGGTCGAATTGTTGCCCGGCAATTCGGCTACCAACCTCGAGGCGGCAAAGTATTTCGTCGACCTGGCCAATGAACTCGACCAGGAACTGAGCGTGTACGAGCCTGACTACGTGTTGTCGGCCGAACAGGTGCAGGTGGAACTGCAGCAGCAGATCGATGATTTTTTTGGGCAAGGCACAGTGCGGGTTGAACTGGACCCAAACCTGATATCGAAGGCTGCCGCCAGCCCGACCCGCATCCGCCTTCGCACCAACACCGGCTTCAGCGAGTACGACCGCAACCAGTTGCTGATGCACGAAGCCTTCGTGCACACGCTGACCGGCTTGAACGGCCGCGCGCAACCCGTGCTTGGGTCACTGGCGCGCGGGTCGCCGCGCACCACGGCCACGCAGGAAGGCCTGGCGACTTTGTCGGAGATGATGAGCGGCTCGATGGACATCGAACGCATGAAGCGCATCAGCCTGCGCATTTGCGCCATTGACATGGCCATCGGCGGCGCCGACTTCATCGAGGTGTTCAAGTTCTTCATCGAAGCGGGCCAGACCGACGTGGACAGTTTCACGTCGGCCCAGCGAATCTTCCGCGGCGTGCCGACCGGTGGCGGCGCAGCCTTCACCAAGGACACCGTTTACCTGCGCGGTTTGCTGAGCGTGCACACCTTTTTCCGCTGGTGCCTGCGCAACCGCAAGCTGGGTCTCGCCCGCGAACTGTTCGCGGGCAAGATGGCGCTGGAGGACGTGTTCAACTTCGAGTCCTCGTACGCGACGGGGGTCATCGCACCGCCGCGTTTCCTGCCACCCTGGATCCAGCGCGCCAACGGCCTGGCCGGAATGCTGGCGTTCTCGCAGTTCGCCAACAAGATCCGGCTCGACGATATTGACGCGGATGACCTGGTGCTGGGGCTGGCCTGACGTTTCGCCAGCCAATCAGAGGCGTTGCGAAGGCAGGTTGAAGTTCATCAGGTCGTCGAGCGTGTCGCCGGTGCGAGAACCCATGCGCTCGACGGCGCGCGTTTCGCGGGGCTTGCGGGTACGCGCCGCCGGTTTTCCATCGCGCACGGGGCGTTCGGGTTGCACGGCAGGATCCATCTCGTCGCCGTGGGGCTGTTCGGCCTCACGGGCGGATGCAAGTTGGGAAGCACTGATGGAATTCGCGACAGCCACCGGGCTGCCGACGCCGCCGAGCAGAACGAGGACTGCCGTGCATGCGATTTTCTTGAGGAGGTTCATGGATTGTTCCTGGATGATTGATCAGGTTGAATGAATCAAGTTGGATGGATCAGCCGGACTTGCGGCCGAATCGCGGCACCAGCATCGGCACGGCTTCGCGATAGCTTTCGTATTCGGGGTGCGCTTCGATCAGGTCGCGTTCTTCCAGCTGGATCGCGACGAGGATGTAGGCGGTGGTCATCAGCGCGAACACCAGGTGCGCCATCGTCATTACCGGCGTCGCCCAGAACGCGAACAGCCAGCCGACATACAGCGGATGACGGACCAGGCGATACGGGCCCGGGGTGCCAAAGTTCAGCGCCGTGTACGGCCGGTTGCGAAAGTACAGCCAGACCTGGCGCAAGCCGAACAGGTCGAAGTGGTTGATCAGGAAGGTGCTGACCAGCACCAGCAACCAGCCGAAGGCGAACAGCGAATACATGATGACGCGCGCCGCCGGATCTTCGAGGTGCCAGACGACGCCGCCCATGGGCTGCCAATACCAGAACAGCGCGATCAGGGCGAGGCTGGAGGCCAGCGTATAGGTGCTGCGTTCGGCAGGTTGTGGCAGCCAGCGAACCAGCCAGCGTTTGAAGGCGGGTCGCGCCATCACGCTGTGTTGCACGGCGAAAACCGACAGCAGGCCGAGGTTGACCAGCAGTGCCCTGGAAAAGGACACCGAGGTCGCCGAGTCGATGGATTTGGGAACCCACAGGTTGCCCACGAATCCGGCGGCATACAGGAAGGTGGCGAAGAAAACGGCATAGCTGAGCAGGCCGTAGGCGAGGATGAAGCCTCGCCGGAATCGGCTCGCATGTGCAGCAGGAACGGTAGACATGGTGACTCCGGGGTATCGCGGGGAATTCCGCGGGCCGCAGTGTCGGGAGTCGGCGACTTTCGGTCTTGACCGCCATGAAACCGTTTTCTGACGGGTCCTGACCAGTTCTGACCAATTCTGACCAGGGGCAGTAAAACCCTTTTGAAGCAGGGACTTGCAGCTAGTGTGCGGCCGCCAGACGGGCTTGCAGGCGGGTTTCATCCTCGGGTCGCCAGCGCTCGCCGGCGGCCAGCTTGGCGGCCTGTTCCAGCGCCAGGGCCTCGCGGGACTCGCCCGACGCCTCGCGCAGGCGCGCCTTGGCCACCAGGAAGTCCGATTCCCGGCCCAGTTCGGGCTCGGCGGCATCTAGCCTCTCGCCGGCGCGGACCGGGTCGCGAAGCAGCAAGGCCAGTTCGGCCTGGCTGAGTTGTACCTGCGCCTTCAAGCGGGCGTCGTCCATGGCTTCGACGGCGGCCTGAGCCTGCGCCAGCTCGTCCTGGGCCCGGGCGGTATCGCCAGCCGCCATCGACAGACCTGCCAAGTGGCGAAGCACCTTCACCCGCAGATCGCGGTCCGCCGAATCGTCGAGCCCGGCCAGCAATTCCTGGCATGACTGCCTGGATTTCTGCGCATCACCTTCAAGCGCCGCCAGCCGCGCCAGTTGATAACGCTGCCGGCGTGCGCGACTGGCATCACCGAGGGCTTCGGCATTGGCAAGCGAGACTTCAAGATGCCGACGCGACCGGCGCAGGTCGCCCACATCCATGAACAACTGGCCCAGCATCGAATGCGCGCTGCCTGTCAGCGCACGCTCACCAATTTCCTCGGCGATGAAGCGCGCATCGCGGATGTCGTCGATCGCGATGGTGATGCGGCCGAGCTCCGCCTCGGCGATGCCCAGCCCCATCAGTGCCGATGCTTCGCCGCGGCGATAGCCGATCTGGCGATGCACGTCGCGCGCGCGGGCCACCAGGTCGCGCGCCTCTTCGAAGCGACCCTGGCGCCGACGCAAATTACTCAGGCCCGACAGTGCGGTCGCTTCATTGCGCCGGTTGCCCACCAACTTGAACTGCGCAAGCGCCGCTTCCAGATGCACGCCGGCATTGACGAGATCGCCTTCGCGCAGCGCGAGTTGCGCCAGCGAGTTCTGGATCTCGCCGGACGGCTTGGGCAGCCCCGCGCGCACCTGCGCGGCCACTGCGCGATCGAGATAGTCATGCGCCGCCTTGAAATCACGGCGATAGGTCGCCAGGATGCCCAGCCTCGACAACACGGGCACGACGGCATCGGGGGCGGGTTCCGCTTCGGCTAGTGGCAGGGCTTCGAGCAACAACTTTTCTGCACGGGCGTCGTCGCCCGACTGCGAGTAAACCGTCGCGAGTGAACTGCGCACCGACTTTCGCAGCCGCGCATCACCGCTGGCATCGGCTTCACTCAACAGCGGCTCTAGTACGGCCTTGGCCTGCTTGCTGTCGCCGAGTTCCTGCTGGGCATTGGCCATCTGCAGGCGCGGCCACGGGTTGCCCGGCGCCTGCGCGGCGGCCTGCCTGAAATAGGGCAGGGCCGCTTTCGAATCACCCTGCAGGCGCAGGCCTAGCCCGCGCAGGTAGGCCTCGTTGGCGAACTGGTCATCCAGGTTCGCGCCGATGTTGCCGGCCAGGCCGAGCTGGATGCTCAGGTCGGCCGCCAGGGCTTGCGCCAGCGCGGGCAATTGTTCGGCAAGCACGGTGCGATGCTGTGTGCGGCCGTTGGGGCCACTAAGCGCGAAGGCGATTTGCAGTTTCCCGCCCGACGAATCCAGTTCGCCCTGCACGACGTGGGTCGCGCCCAGGGCCGAACGAACCCGACCCACGCGTGCCTCGGCGTCCAGGCTGGAAAGGCCAGCCTCCAGTTCCACCAGTGCGCGCGAGTCGATCACGCTCGCGCCGCGCGCGCGCAGGATTTCGTTTGCGCCATTCATCAGGCCCAGGCGCGCCCAGTCGTAGCGCGCATCTCCGGTCCGGTTCACCACGGGCATCACCGCCACGCGCACCGGTCCGGTAATCGTGGGCACGCTCGCCTGCTGCCAGCGCCATGCGCCGAACACTGCCAGCACCAGAACCGTCGTGGCCAGCAGCGGGAAGAACCAGCGTCGCAGCGACGCCCATGGCGCGATGCGCGGCGAAGGGGCCGCGTGATTGGCCATGGCTTTGGTGGACGGCGCGGCAGCCGGCGCGACGTCGGTCGACCTGCGCGCCGGGATCTCGCCGGCGCTGATCGGCGCAGTTGCGGGCGCAGGTCCAGGTGCAGCTACAGGCGCCGGTTCGTCCGCGATCAGCACCACCGGCGCCAGGAAGCGGAAACCACGGCCGTGAACAGTCAGGATCATCTTTGAATCGGCGACGTCGTCGAGCAGCGCGCGCCGCGCCTTCATCACGCAACGGCTGAGGGCCGCGTCGGTCACCACCTGCCGCGGCCATACCGCATCGAGCAGTTCGTTCTTCTCCACCGCACGGTCGCGGTTGTCGACCAGGTAGGCGATCAGTTCGAACACCTTCGGCTGCAACTCCACAGGCTGGCCGTCCAGCAGCAGTTCGCGCCGGGCCGGGTGCAGCTCGAAGCGCCCAAACCGGTAGGCGGGGGCGGTCGGACTGGGCGCAGGGCCATCGGGGGTGGCGTCTGGAGTCATGGGGGCTTGCCAGGCGAATTGCGCCGGAATGGGGAAAATTCTAACGCAGCTTGCCCCGGCACGAACGGCCCGGGTCGGCAGGCGCGATAGAATCAAGGTCTAGTCGCCCGGATGTCGCCCCGAATGTCAGAACAGGAAGATTTCAAGCAGGCCTCGCTCGATTACCACCGGGTTTCGCCGCCCGGCAAGATCAAGGTCGTCGCCACCAAGCCGATGCTGACCCAGCGCGACCTGGCGCTGGCGTATTCGCCCGGCGTGGCCTATGCCTGCGAAGCGATAGTCGCCGACCCGCACCAGGCATCGCTGCTGACGGCGCGCGGCAACCTGGTGGCCGTCATCACCAACGGCACCGCGGTGCTCGGGCTCGGGAATATTGGGCCGCTGGCAGGCAAGCCGGTGATGGAAGGCAAGGGCGTGCTGTTCCAGAAGTTCGCCGGCATTGATGTGTTCGACCTGGAGATCGCCGAGAACGATCCCGACAAGCTCGTTGACATCATCGCCTCGCTCGAGCCGACCTTCGGTGGCATCAACCTGGAAGACATCAAGGCGCCCGAGTGCTTCGAGGTCGAGCGCAAATTGCGCGAGCGGATGAAGATTCCGGTCTTCCACGACGACCAGCACGGCACCGCCATCATTGTCGGTGCAGCGATCGTCAACGCGCTGCATGTGTTGGGCAAGGACATCGGCCAGGTGAAGCTGGCCACCAGCGGCGCCGGCGCAGCGGGCATCGCCTGCCTCGACATGCTGGTGTCGCTGGGCATGAATTGCGAAAACATCATGGTCGCCGACAAGGACGGCGTGCTCTACAAGGGTCGCCCCGCGCTGGATCCGGCCATCTGCCGTTACGCGCGCGACACCGAGTCGCGCACCCTGGCCGACATCGTGAAGGGCGCCGACATTTTCCTCGGCCTGTCCGCCGGTGGCGTGCTGAAGGCCGAGATGGTCGAGACCATGGTCGAGCGCCCGGTCATCTTCGCGTTGGCCAATCCCTATCCGGAAATCGATCCACTGGAAGCCAAGCGTGTGCGTCCCAACGCGATCATCGCGACCGGTCGTTCCGACTTTCCGAACCAGGTGAACAACGCGTTGTGCTTCCCGTACATTTTCCGCGGCGCGCTCGATGTCGGTGCGACCACCATCAACGAAGAAATGAAGCGCGCCTGCGTGAAGGCAATTGCCGAACTCGCGCGCCGTGAAGCCTCCGACCTGGGCAGCGCCTACAGCGGCGAAACCCCGCGTTTCGGCCCCGAATACCTCATCCCGCGCCCATTCGATCCGCGCCTGCTGATCTCGCTGGCGCCTGCCGTGGCCGAAGCCGCGATGTCCTCCGGCGTCGCGACTCGCCCGATGGCCGACCTGGCGGCGTACCGCGAACAACTTTCGCAATTCGTGTTCCGCACCGGCCTGGTCATGAAGCCGATGTTCGAGCGCGCGCGCGCCGACCTGAAGCGCGTCGTTTATGCCGAGGGCGAAGAGGAAACCGTGCTGCGCGCCGTGCAGACGGTGGTGGACGAAAAACTCGCACGACCGATCCTGATCGGCCGGCCCAGCGTCATCGAGAGCCGCATCAAGCGCCTGAACCTGCGCCTGAAGATGGGCATCGATTTCGAGCTGACCAATCCCGATGACGATCCGCGCTTCAACGAGTACTGGCAGCAGTACCACCAGATAATGGCGCGCAAGGGCATCTCGCCGCCTGCCGCCAAGGCCATCGTGCGCTCGCGCAGCACGGTGATTGCCGCGTTGATGGTGAAGCGGGGCGAAGCCGATGCGATGCTGTGCGGCATCGTCGGCCGCTACAACGGCAAGCTCAAGCACGTGGTGGAAGTGATCGGCCTGGACCCTGGCGTGAAGTGCCTGTCCGCGCTTAGCGTCGTCATCACGTCCAAGGGCCCGTTCTTCTTCACCGACACGCACGTGCAGCCGGACCCGACTGCCGAACAGATCGCCGAGTCCGCGCTGCAGGCCGCGTTCCGGTTGAAGCTGTTCGGCATTACGCCGAAGGTCGCGTTGATCAGCCATTCCAATTTCGGTTCCGTCGATTCGCCCAGCGCGAAGAAGATGGCGCGCGCGCTGGAACTGATCATGGAACGCAGCCCGAGGCTGGAAGCCGACGGCGAGATGCACGTGGACGCGGCGATCAACGAGGAGATCCGCGAACGCATCTTCCCCGACTCGCGCCTGAAGGGCAGCGCCAACCTGCTGGTGATGCCGAACCTCGACGCTGCCAACACTGCCTACAACCTGACCCGCGTGATGACCGATGGCATCGGCATCGGCCCGGTGTTGATGGGCATGGCCAAACCCGCGCACGTGCTGACGCCGTCGGCAACGGTGCGGCGCGTGGTGAACATGACGGCGATTGCGGCTGTCGAGGCGCAGATCCGCGCAGCCCGCGGCGCGTAGGGTATTCTCGGGGCAAATTCGGACTGGCCGCCGGGCTGGTTCAACCGGGAGGAATTCATGGGTATGGGAATGGTTGCGCCGCGCGTGCGCTACGCGACGGCGATGTTTGCAGTGGCCGCCGCGCTGTTGATCGGTGCCTGCTCCAAGCAGGAGATGTCCGCCGATTCAGCCGCGACCGCCGCCGACGCTGGTGGCGCGGATAGTCCTGCCGCACCGCCGGTTGCGGGCGGCGTCAACCGCAATGGCAGCCTGCTGGCTTACGAACACCAGGTGCAATTGCGACTGCCTGCCGACAAGATCGCGGGCAACCTGGCCAAGGTTCGTGAAGCCTGCATGGGCCAGGGCCTTGGCCAATGCAATGTCCTCAACGAAAACTTGTCTGCCGGCGAGTCGCCTTCCGGGTCATTGCAGGTACGCGCCGAGCCCAAAGTCGTGCCGGCGTTGGTGAAACTGGCTGCCGTCGGTGGTGAGATCAGCCAGCGCAGCACAACGGCCGAGGACTTGGCCGATGCCGTGCGCGACAACGGGCTGCGCACCATGCGGCTGAAGCTGCAGCATCAGAAGCTGAGCGAAATCGTCGCGCGCCGCGACATCAAGGTCGAGGACCTGATCGCGCTTACCGACCGCCTGTCGCAGCTTGAGACCGAACTGCAGTCGGCCGAACAGGAAGCCGCGCAGCAGCAACGTCGAATCCAGACCAACCTGCTCACGTTGAGTTTCAACTCCAGCAACATCACCGTGCAATCGTCCGAGATCAGCCAGTCGATCCGTGGACTGGGCGGCATGCTAGACAGCAGCACGGCGGCGATCATTACGCTGCTCGGTGCGCTGTTGCCCGTGATCTTGCTGCTGGGGGTTGCCTGGTTCGTGATCAGGCGCGTGCGCAGGAAGCGTGCCTGACGCGACCGTCGCTACGCACCCGGCCAGGTCTTGCTGCGGATGATGAAGTACGCGGCCGTGCCGATCAGCAAGGCGACCAGCGCGATCACATCAGCCGTTACGACTCGCGCGATGCTCGCGTTGTAGCCGTCCGTCGTCCAGGCCAGCAGCAGGAAGGACAGCACGCTGACCAGTCCAACCGCCAGTGCGGTGGGCTGCAGTGCCGGGACGAAAGCAGCTACCAGCAAAAAGGTGCCCAGCAGGCCAAACAACACCGCGCGGTGGCGCATCAGGATCTGCAGGTCGGGGCCGTCGATGGCCACGCCATAAAGCGATTGCAGGCGGTCGCCGCCCAATACGCCCACCACGGGCAGCAAGTGGATGAAGGCGGCAACACATAGGCAAATCATGACGACATAGCGCACGGCACACTCCCGTTGGGGCGTGTGCAGATGATACGTGAGTGCCGGCCGTCGAGTACTAATTGCTTAGTACTGACGGCCGAAAAAAACAGCTCAACGGTCCAGCGGACGAAGGCGAATGCTTTCGACTTTCCAGGTTCCGTTTTCGCGCTCGGCGGCCACGCTGACGGTGTTGCTGCCGTTCGGCCCGCTCAGGTCGAAGTCCAGGCGTGCCATGCCTCGAAGATTGTTCAAGCCTGACAATCGGATATTGCCGTTGACGGAATCAGGCAACACGGTCAGCGGATTGCCCATCGCGCTGATCACGGCCCGGTCGGCAGCAACCTGTCGAAGGATTTCCTTGAAGGTCGCCGACTCGGCGAGCTTGGGCGGTGCCGGCGGAGCAGCGGGTGCGGCGGGCAGCGCAGGTGGCGGAGGCGGCGGAGGACCGATCAACTCGACCGTCCCGTTGAGGTCGGCAGTCGGTGCGGGCGGCGGCGGGGCGGGCGGTGCAGGAGCAGCTGGCGGGGCTGGCGGCGCAGGCGGTGGCACGCTGATGCGTGACATCTCATTTATCCAGGCGCGAGTGTTGGCATTGATGACAACGCGCTTGCCGTTTTCTTCATAGAACTCGGTCAGCTTGCCGTGCTTGTCCACGCTGGCGCGATAGAAGCGCGACTTGTCCACGCCATTGGCGCGAATCTCGCGGGAATCGCCCGGGCCAAGCGTGCCATCGGTGGTGGACTGGATTTGCAGGTCCGGCATCAGGTTGCGCACGTCGACCGTGGTTGCCAGCAAGGTGCCGGACGCAAGCACGATCGCGGCG
>Ga0155472_146_pt1 | contig 22716 bp, 24 predicted proteins | sample RifCSPhighO2_12_FD_107130 | JGI IMG/M metagenome (GOLD analysis project Ga0155472, IMG submission 107130) | Gammaproteobacteria bacterium RIFCSPHIGHO2_12_FULL_63_22
CGACGCGCAGCGCAAGCAACGCAGCTATGCCGACGACGTGCTGTCCGTGGTCGATCGGCTGCGGCCGCGCTTCGACGTGCAGCAATACGGCGAGCTCGACTATGGCGCCGATGGCAGCTACCCCTTGTTCGTGTTGCGATCAAAAGACTGGAACGAGTCGCTGCCCAACGCGCTGGTTACCGGTGGCGTGCACGGCTACGAAACCAGCGGCGTGCATGGCGCGCTGCGTTTTGCCGACCTGCATGCAGCTGAATTCGCGGGCCGGATGAACCTGATGATCGTGCCCTGCGTCAGCCCCTGGGCCTACGAACGAATCCATCGCTGGAATCCACACGCGCTTGATCCCAATCGCAACTTCCGCGAGGACAGCCCTTGCGGTGAATCGGCCGCATTGTACGAATTGCTTGCGCCGCTGCATGGCCGTTTCCTCGTGCACATCGACCTGCACGAGACCACCGACACCGACGAATCCGAATTCCGTCCGGCCCTGGCCGCCCGCGACGGCAAGGCCTTCGAGCCGGATGGGATTCCCGACGGCTTCTACCTGGTGGACGACTCGGACAACCCGCAGCCGGCCTTCCAGCAGGCGATGATAGAAGCGGTCGCGAAAGTGACGCACATCGCCCCAGCGGACGACGCCGGCAAGATCATCGGATCGACGGTGGTGGCGCCGGGCGTGATCGAGTACGCCGTCAACGACCTGGGCCTGTGCACCGGGATGACCGATGCGCGCTACACGACCACCACCGAGGTCTACCCGGACAGTCCGCGCGCAACACCGGAGCAGTGCATCCAGGCACAGGTGGCGGCAGTGCGGGCCGGGCTGGACTTTGCGCTTCGGTAAATTCATCCGCGGGTAGCGGTGTACACAGCCGTCGCGATCAACACGATTCCCACCATCCGCGCCAGCATCACGTTGGCCGAGGGCCGGTCGGACAGCCATTGCCGCACGCCATCGCCAACGAAGGCCAGCGCGCCGTAGATCGCCGCTTGCGTGGCCGCGATGATCAACCACAGCACGAGCAATTGCCGGGGCAGGCTGCCTGCATCGGGCGTGATGAATTGCGGAAAGATGGCGAGCATGAAGAGATAGGCTTTCGGATTCAGCAGGCTGGTGAGCATGCCTTGGCGAAATGTTTGCGCTTGCGACCGTGCAGGCAGGTTGGACACTTCGCCCAGGGCGATGCGACTGCGCATCAACGAGAATCCGATCCATGCGATATAAGCCGCGCCGGCCCAGAGCATCGCATTGAACAAGGCAGGCATCACTTCCAGCAGCGCCATTACTCCGAGCGCCGTCATCAGTACGTGGCATACGCCGCCGGCCATGATCCCGGCCGTGGCCATCATGCCGGCGCGGCGACCGCCCACCAGCGAACTGGCCAGGACGAAGGCCATGTCCAGGCCGGGCAGCAGGATGACGCCAAAGACCAGCAGGAAGAACAGCCAAAGTTGCGGTTGCTGGGTCATGGGTCGGCGCTCCGGCATGGATTGGGGATGCCCAAGGCTAAAGGCCATTTAGGACAGAAGCCGCCCTGATTATTTGCTAGGCTTGGCCCCATGCAAGGTCCGACCACCCGAGTGCTGTCCCTGCTGGAACTGCTGCAGGCCCGCGGCCGCGTCAGCGGTTCGGAACTGGCGCAGGCATTGGGCGTGGACGGCCGCACCTTGCGCCGCTACATCGTGATGCTGGAAGAACTCGGCTTGCCCATCAGCACCGAGCGCGGACGACACGGCGGCTACCAGTTGATCGCCGGTTTCAAATTGCCGCCGATGATGTTCAGCGACGACGAGGCCCTCGCGCTCGCCCTGGGATTGTTGGCGGCGCGCGGACTGGGCCTGGCCGATGCCGCGCCCGCGGTCACCAGTGCGCAAGCCAAGTTGGAGCGCGTGATGCCCAAGGCCCTGCAACGTCGCCTGCGCGCCGTCGACGAAACCATTGCGCTCGAATTGCCGCGCAGCGACGCTGGTGGCGACAGCACGGCCTTGGCGACTCTCAGCGCCGCCGCGCAATCACGAACGCGAGTCCACCTGCACTATCGAGCCCCCGACGGCCAGTCTACGATGCGCGATTTCGATGCCTATGGGCTGGCCTGGCGGGGCGGGCGCTGGTATGTGGTCGGCCATTGCCACCTGCGTCGCGATGTCCGGTCGTTCCGGATAGACCGGATCGTGCAGTTGCAGACGCTGACCGATCCATTCAAACGCCCGAAGGGATTCAGCGCGCTCGCCTACCTGGCGCGTTCCATTGCCACACTGAAGCGTGCGCATGGCATCGAAGTCCTGCTGCACACCGATATGGCGACAGCGCGGCGCGAGTTGTTCGACGCGATTGGCTTGTTGGAGCCGGTGGAAGCGGGCGTGCTGCTGTCGGCCCAGGCCGACGACCTGGATTGGTTTGCACGGGAACTGTCGCGGCTGCCTTTCGATTTTACCGTGCGATCGCCCGGTGCGCTTCGCGATGCGCTGGCCGAAAGGGGGCGGAAGTTGCTTGCAGCTGCTGGCGCGCGGGAGCGCGCCTGAGCGAATCGTGCCTTACTGGTCGGGCCCGGCCACGATATCGATCGTGATTGGCTTGCCGGCGCGCAGCACCAGCAATTTGAGGTGCTCGCCCTGCTTTACGTTGCCCAGCTGCTTCTTCAAAGCGACGCCGCTCAAACCGGAAATGCGTTGACCGGCGATTTCAGTGACGGCATCGCCGGTGCGCAGGCCTGCCTTCTCGGCGGGGCCGTTCGGACGCACGGCGGAGATCTTCACTTCCTTCAGCGTCGAAGTGGCAGGGCCATCCGACGAGGCCTGCACGGCGAAGCCAAGCCGACCCTTCGCGGACGCGGCGCTGGACAAGGCAAGCAACAAGGTGGTGAGCAGTAGAAGGCCGGTAGCGCGAAGAGTCATCGTGAATCCTTGACAGTAGGCTCGAATTTTAGACCACCCCGCTGTGTGCGAGCCGTGCGTCCTTGTTTCGACGACAGCAACGGTTAATGAAGTAACCTTGTCGATTGCTGCGGCTTGCAGCACCTGAAGGAACCCAATGACCACGCTGCGCGCGCTCTTGCTGACCCCATTGCTGGCACTGCTGCCTGCACCGACGACTGCCGACAATGCAGTTTCGAACGATGTCGCTCCGTTTGTCTGCGCTTCGCCGGCCCAGAAGGTCGACGAGAAAGGCTTCGTATCCTTCGGCGGCATCGAGCAATGGGTCACCGTGAAGGGCGACAGCTGCGCCAATCCCATCATCTTCTTCATCAGCGGTGGCCCGGGCAACCCGCTTAGTCCCTATTCCGACGCGATGTACGGTGCTTGGGCGAAGCAATTCACCCTGGTGCAATGGGACCAGCGCGGCGCCGGCATGACCTACGGCCGCAATCCGCCGGCGGAAGACGCGGCGCTGACGCTCAAGCAGATGAGCGATGACGGCGCCGAACTCGCCGCCTATATTGCGCACCGCTTCGGCAAGCCCAAGGTCATCCTGTGGGGCAGCTCGTGGGGCTCGATCCTGGGCGTGCACATGGCCAAGGCGCACCCGGAACTTTTCTACGCCTACCTGGGCACGTCGCAGCTGGTCAGCTATCGCGAGAACCAGGCGGCCAGCTACGCCAAACTTCTGGGCGTGGTGCGCGCCGCCGATGACGCAGCGTCGCTGGCAGTACTGGAAGGCGTGGGCGCGCCGCCCTGGACCGATCCGCGCAGCTTTGGCAAGGTGCGGCGCGTTATCCGCAAATACGAGGCCAAGGTGACCACGGCGCCGCCCGAGGCGTGGTGGATCCGGCCCGCCGAATACACGACGCCCAAGGCCCTGGCCGACTACGAAGCAGGCGAGGACTATTCGTTCCTGAATTTCGTCGGCCTGCAGGGCAACGGCATTTTTTCGCAGGTGGATCTGCCCGCGCTCGGCACCGACTTTGCGATTCCGATGTTCTTCGTCGAGGGCGCGCAAGACCTGTTGGCCACGCCCGATGTTGCCCAGCGTTACTACGACAGCCTGAAGGCGCCGCAGAAGCATTTGCTGTTGCTCGAGCACGCCGGCCATGATCCGAACCAGGACGTGATCGACGCGGAATACAAGCTGCTGAAGGACTACATCCTGCCGCTGACGAATTGATGCGGGTCAGTGCTGGTCCAGTTCGTAATGGATCAGCACGACGCATTGCGAGGCGAACAGCATCTTCTTGCCTAGCGTGAGTTTCTTCGTGCCCAGGCGCTCGAGCGTGTGGAAGGTATTCTTCGGCATCGGGATGTGGTCGGTCAGCAGGAAGCAGGGGTTGTTTTTGAACACCTCGTCGCGAATCGACGTGCCCTTCGGATCCATCACGAACAACTGGTGATCGACTGCCAGTTCCTGCACCAAACGCTCGAACGCAATCGTGCGCACGCTGACGCCCGATTCCACCGGCCGGATTTCTTCCTTGCCCATTCCGCGGGACGCGTCGAGCGCCTTCGCCACCTTGCCCAGCAGCGCGCGCTCGTCAAAGCCGCCGATCTCGTGCATGGCGTTGGCTTCGAAGCGGATCGTGCGGGAAAAATCCGCGGTGCTTTCCAGCACCAGGTAAACCACGACATCCGCGCGATGCGACTGCGCCACGAAGATGGCGTTCATCAGCGTGTGCGCCAGGATTTCGGAATGGGCCTCCTGGCCGATGGACGCCAACAGCTTCTGGCTATCCGTGGGCGCGGCCCGCGCTCTCAATACAAAGGTTCGCATCAGTGTCCTCTCCCGGGACCTACAGGCGCGCGTCCGCAGGCAGGTATCGCCACTCGCCCGCAGGCATCTTCGCCAAGGGCACGCGACCGATGCGGATGCGCTTCATGGTCAGCACTGTCAAACCGACATCGCCGCACATCGAAACCAGCTGCCCGGGTTGTACGCCCTTGATGGCGAAGCGAAGTCGCGTTTCATTCTGCCAGCTGACCTTGCACGGGGGCAGGTTGCGGCCGTTGAAGGCGAGGCCGTGCTCCAGGCGACGCAGGCCGTAGGGCGCGATCTCCCCGTCAACTTCCACGATGAATTCCTGTTCCAGCTTGTTGGCGTCTTCGCGCATCCGCCGCAGCAAGCGCGGGTCCTGCGTCAGTACCAGCAAGCCGCTGGCATCGCGTTCCAGCGGCATCACGGCGACCAGATGATTGAAGTGGCGCTTGAGCATGCGGATGCCGGTGTCGTCGCCTTGCCAGCGAGTGTCCGCCTTCAACAATCGCGCGGCGGGATTGCCGCCTTCCTGTGAATCGAACAACTCCGGCTTGTGCAACACGATCGTTGCCGGCTCGGGCGGAGCCAGCTGCGCGCCTTCATCGATTTCGACAAGGTGCTCGTGCACCTTGAACTGCGGCTCCTCGACCACATCGCCATCCACTCGCACCCAACCGCCGAGGATGTATTGCTCGGCTTCCTGGCGCGAACAGGCCAGCAGTTCGGCGACGCGCTTGGCAAGGCGAATGGGTTCGGGCATGGGCGTGGAACCTCGGGCGATTGCGCATTGTATCGGCTGTTGACGGCTGCCAGCGGCGCGTCCAGCATGGCCTCTCACCTGGGAGGGACGAAACATGCGCAAGACCAACCTGTTTGCGATGGCCGCTGTGATGGCCCTGTTTGCTTCACCCTTGCTCGCGTCGGACAAAGCCGACTCGGCGCAGGCCTGTTGGTTGCCAGCCTTCGAGGCCGGCGACGCCGATGCCGTGTCGCAGTGCTACGCGCCCGATGCGGTCCTCTGGTTGGGCGGCATGCCGTTGATGCAGGGCCGCGATGCCATTCGCGAAGGCTATGCCGGTTTCTTCTCCGGGTTTTCGGTGAAGGACGTCAAGCTGGTGGAGATGGGGCATAGCTCGCGCGGCGACGAGGCGACTGGCTGGGGCACGTATTCGATGGTGCTGGTGTCGAAAGAGGACGGGACGGAAACCCTTTCGACGGGTCGCTATACCGATGTCTCGCGCAAGGTCGATGGCAAGTGGATGTATGTCGTGGACCATGCGTCCGAGAATCCGGCAGCGGCGGCGGAAGCGGCCCCTGCGCCCGATGCCTCGGCCGACGGCTGATCCCGCGGATCTTCAGTTGCCGAATATGTCGTAGCGCTGTCTGCGACCGACCTTGTCCAGGGCTTGTTCCACGTCCTTCCGCTTGATCAACGCCTGCCAGCGCGCCTCGAGCTGGACGTTGCCGGGCAGGGGCTTTGATTCGCGGAAATCCTGCAGGTCGTACAACATCTGGCCCCGGTCGTCCTCCGATTCCAGCCGGCGGATGACCGTGCGTGCGGCTTCATCCATCTGGTTGCTGCGGATCAACGCGAGCAGGTAGGGGAACGGGCCGTCCTTCTGGTGCTCCGACAGGTAGGCGAAGGCCGCGCTTGCCGTGGCGGTGTCGCGGGTCAGCATGGCGGCGCAATGTTCGGCGAGTTTCTGCACGGCCTTGCCGTAGCCGTTCATGTTTTCGGACACTTTTGCCGCGGCCGCGCGGGCTTGTTCGCCACGGCCCAGCGCGCAGTAGAAATGGCTCAGGTTCAGTGTCTGGTTGACGTTGATGCGGCCGTTGGCGCCGATGGCCGCAGCGGATTCCATTTGCGCCAGGGCTTCGTCAGCGCGGCCAAGCCGCGACAGGGCGGTTGCGCGATTGTTGGCGATCCATGCGCGCTGTTCGGCATCGGTCGGCGGTGAATCGGGGCCCACGGGTGTTGCGAGCAACTGGTCGGCAAGTTCCAGCGCGGCCTTGTTGTCGCCGACCGACAGCAGCATGCGCGTCAGGTCCACCGAAACCTGCGACACGGAAGGCGGCGTGCTGGACTGGTCGCGAAGCGCCTGCAACTGGGCTTGCGCGGCTTTTTCGACATCGAACTGGGGCGCCTTGCCATCCACCAGGGTGTCGAATCGTTTGTCGCTGCGCAGCCGCACCAGCATGTCGGGTGACGTGATGCGTGCGATGGTGGCACGTGCCAGTTCCATCTGATTGCTGCGTACCTGCGACAGCGCCAGTTCGTACCACAGGTCGCTGGCCCCGAGCGGCTTCGGCTGCCAGTTGCTTTCGAACAGGGCTTGCAGCAACACCAGTCGCGAGACCGAGGCCGGGTCGGCCTTGCGCACTACCTGGGTCACGAAGATGGTCTGGTCATCGTCCAGTTGCCATTGGCGCAGGAAGCCGACGATGGCCATGGCAGCGGAATCGTAATCGCCGAGTTCATCGTCGAGGCGTGCAAGCCACAGCCAGTCCACCGACGCTTCGGGATTGAGTTGCGTGGCGCGAAGCAACTGGTCCCGCGCGCGGACGTAATTACCCATCCGTATCGCCGCCCAGCCGGCACCGGAATGCACCCGGGATTGCTCGACGGCCGTCAGCTGCTTGTACAGCGGGTCGGCAAGCGCCACTTTCAATGCGACTTCGGCGGCGGCCCATTCCTCGGGCGTGTGGCCGAGTTCGACGGCTACCCGGCGCGCAGCGATGACATGTTCACGATAGGCCGCCATCGCGGCGTCGGCCTCGACTGGAGGCGCGGCAGCGCCGAGCAACAGCGCGGCGCCCAACAGGAATCCTTCAAGCATCCTTCGGCGCCTTCAGTGCCTTCACCGCTTCCAGCGTCTCTTTCACGTGGTCGGTGGGCTTGAGCTCGGAATAAACATGCACGATCTTTCCGTCGGGTGAAATGACGTAGGACGTGCGGTCGGACCAACCCGGCTTCTGCATCAGCAAGGCGTCGTACTTCGTGGCGATCTTCGCGCCGGCATCGGCCGCCACCGGGAACTTGCCGCCGCAATGTTCGGTTTCCTTGGAAAACGCCGCCAGCTCGTCGAGCTTGCCGGCCGTCACGCCGATCACGGTCGCGCCTTCCTTCTTGAAGTCGTCGATGGCTTCCGAAAACAAGCGCGCTTCGATATTGCAGCCCGAGGTATGCGGCGCCGGGAAGAAATACAGCACCACCGGCCCCTTCTTCAACGCATCGGACAGCTTGTAGGTGAAGGGCTCGCCGGCGAGGTACGCGGGCGCGCTGAATTCCGGCGCTTTCGCACCCACCTTCAGGGCGGCATCGCTCGGGGATGCAAGGAATGCGGTGGCTACGGCAGCAATGGCGGCAAGCGTGGGAAGGGGCTTCATCGGGGCGGGACTCCTGGGGGATGCCAGTTTATACACCGGGCCGCCGGAGGGAATCGTGAAGCGGGACTTCCTGCAGGGGAGCACTTCCGGGGGTTCTGCTAGGCTCGTGGCTGAATCGACCGGCCGGAGTACGCCATGAAACTTTGCAGGAATGTAATGTGCTGGGCGCTGCTCTTCACCCCGGGCCTTGCCGTTTCAGCCACCACGCCTGGACCTGCACCTGCACCCGTGTCGAAATTCGACGCCGGGCTGGCCAAGCGCCTCGGCGCCGACGTGCGTGGCATGCGGCCCTATGTGCTGGTCGTCCTCAAGACCGGACCCACCCCGGTGCCGAAAGGCGAGAAGCGCGATGCCATGTTTGCAGGCCACTTCGCCAACATGGATCGCCTGGCCAAGGCCGGCAAGCTCGCCCTGGCCGGACCTTTCAGCAAGGACCCGGACGGCTGGCGCGGCTTGTTCGTATTCGCAGTGGAGACCATCGATGAAGCGAAGGAGCTGACCAGCACCGACCCGGTTATCATCAACGGCGAGATGGTGGCCGAGTATCACGTCTGGTATGGCTCGGCAGCCACGATGATGGTCGGCGAAATCCACGAGAAACTGACGCCATGACACACGATCGCACTTCCAGCTTGCTGGCCAGGGCGCAGGCGCATTCACTGGAGTACCTGCGGCAGCTTGCCGACCGCGACGTGGATGCGCGTGCGTCGCGCGATCAATTGGTCTCGGCATTGCAGGTGCCGCTGACGGCGGCCGGCGAAGACGATGCGGCGGTGATCGACTTGCTGGCGGCGCAGGCCGGGCAAGGCACGGTGGCCAGTGGCAGCCCGCGCTATTTCGGCTTCGTGGTGGGCGGCACCTATCCAGTGGCGCTGGCCGCCGACTGGCTGGTGTCCACCTGGGACCAGAATGCCGGCATCAATGTCTTGTCCCCGCTGGTATCGGTGGCCGAAGAAGTGGCTGGCGATTGGCTGCTGGACTTGTTCGACCTGCCGCGTGAGTCGGAAGTGGGCTTCGCCACCGGCTGCCAGATGGCGAACTTTACTTGTCTCGCCGCGGCGAGGCACGGCGTGTTGCGTCGCGTGGGTTGGAACGTGGAGGCCGACGGACTTTACGACGCGCCGCGCATCAACATCGTCAGCTCGGCCGAGTCGCACATCACTATTGACGTGGCGCTGCGCTACCTGGGCTTTGGCACGCGGATCCAGAAGCGCGTCGAATCCGATGCGCAGGGCCGCATGCGCGCCGACAAATTGCGCGAAATGATGGCGACGCTGGAAGGCCCGACCATCATCTGCGCGCAGGCGGGCAACGTGAATACCGGCGCCTTCGATCCGCTGCGCGAGATCGGCGAAATCGCGCAGGCGCATGGCGCCTGGCTGCACGTGGATGGCGCGTTTGGCCTGTGGGCGCGCACCAGTGCGGCCCATCGTGCCTTGGCCGATGGCATGGAACTCGCCGACAGCTGGGCCACCGACGCGCACAAGTGGTTGAACACGCCCTACGACTGTGGCGTGGCCATCGTCCGCCATGCCCAGGACCATCACGACGCAATGACTTCGTCAGCCGCCTACCTCATCCAGACCCAGGGCCCGGAACGCGACGCCGTGGATTGGGTGCCGGAATTTTCCCGTCGCGCGCGCGGCATTCCGGTCTACGCCACCTTGCGTACATTGGGTCGTGATGGCGTTTCAGCGCTGGTGGACAACTGTTGTGCCCGCGCCCGGCAGATGGGCGAATTGCTGGGCCGCATCGACGGCGTGCGCGTGTTGAACGATGTCGTGTTGAACCAGGTGCTGGTGCGCTTCGGCGATGACGATGAGACGACGCGTGCCGTTATCACCGGCGTGCAGAAGGACGGCACCTGCTGGCTGGGTGGCACGGTCTGGCACGGCATGGCGGCGATGCGTGTGTCAGTGTCCAACTGGCAGACGTCGGAACTGGATGTCGAGCGCAGCGCGGAGGCGATTGCCCGCGTGTTCGCCGGATTGCGCCAGCGCTGAGGGTTGATCGGGACATTGATCGAAATCAAGGTCGGTGCTAGCCACGGGACTAAGCTGCAGGCTCATCCAATGGGAGTGCGCGCCATGAAAGCCAACGTAGGCAAACCGGACAAGATCTTCCGTATCGTCCTGGGCCTCGCCCTGATCGCATGGGCGCTGACCTCCGGCCCCGTCTGGGCCTGGATCGGCGTCGTGCCGCTGGCCACGGGCCTGTTCAATTTCTGCCCGCTTTACGCCTTGCTGGGAATGAATACCTGCCGCACGGGTTAGAAGGAAACGTTCGCTACGTCGGTAAGCAGCTTCGGCGGGGCAAAGCCCTCGACATACGTTGCCACGCAGGGAGTGTCATCCATGCCTGCGCGTGGTCTCCCCTCGATCGTATATTCCACGGGTACGCAGAACGAAAGTTGCTCGGCCGAGCCGCGGTTGGTCTTCCACTTCGCCGCCGCGTCCAGCGTGGCGGTGACAAAGTCGTTTTTGCGACTGGATGGCTTGCCATCGAACCAGACTTGCCCGACCCGGGCGTAATCGCTGTCGGGCTGCGGCCACAACTCCATGACGACCATTCCGGTGCGGCCCTTGCGCAGGTGATCGGCTGGGTAGCGTGGGGGATTCACGCGTCGCGTTTCAGGGTCGATGGCTGAGCCAACAAGGCCAGACCTGACGTGCGTCCACGCCCGGATTGCCTGCACGCCGAATCCGCCGGGCTTCGGCACTGCCACCAGGTCGAGCTCCATTGAAAGTTCCATCTCGGTGGCGAGGCCTGCGCGCAGTCCGGGGGTGAAGTTCCAAGTGGATACGACAGGAAGGATCAGCTTGCAAATCATGGGAGCCACCGTTGGGACGCAGGCCACGTCCCTTGGGCTTCCATCCTTCGAAACGGTCAGCGTCAGCTGGGCGGGCTCGAGCCAGATGGGTTTCCCGTTGGCGTCCGGCTTTTTCCCGGAGGCAGGTGCTACGTTGGAAAACGCGACAAGCAGAAAGATCAATGTAAGCAGTCTGGGGCTCATGGGTGCTCGCAGGAGTCTGATAGGTTCAGTTCGTCGAGGGTGCCTGCCATGTCTTCAGCGAGAACAAGGATTAGAGCTGCGTGGCCGTGAAGGTATCGCAGCGGGTCGGGTCGCCGCTTTCGAAGCCATTGCGGAACCAGCGCACGCGTTGTTCCGACGTGCCATGCGTGAAGGAGTCGGGCACGACGGTGCCGCGTGATTGTTTCTGCAGGCGGTCGTCGCCAATCGCGCTGGCGGTACTCAGTGCTTCTTCCACGTCGCCCGATTCCATCCACTTGTTCTGCTGTTGGGCCTGGTTGGCCCACACGCCAGCGTAGCAGTCGGCTTGCAGTTCCTGGCGAACCAGGATGCCGTTGTCGCCTTCCACGTTGCCGCCGCGCGCGCGCAGCGCATCGATCTTGGCGGATACGCCATTGACGGTCTGCACGTGGTGGCCGACTTCATGCGCGATCACGTAAGCCTCGGCGAAATCACCGCCGCCGCCGAGGCGTGCGCGCATTTCGTCGAAGAAACTGGTGTCGAGATATACCTGCTGGTCGCCCGGGCAGTAGAACGGGCCGACGGCAGAGGTTGCCTGGCCGCAGGCGGAGGCCACCGCGCCCGAGAACAACACCAGCTTGGGCGCGGGATATTCGCTGCCGCTCGCGTCGAAAACCTTGCCCCAGGTGTCTTCGGTGGAGCCCAGCACGGCGCCGACGAACTGCGAGGACTCGTCATCCACTGGCGCTGCCTGCGCCTGCGTCTGTGCGGGCGAGCCTTGCTGCTGTTGCTGGGCGACCTGGCCGAGGATTTCGGTGGGGTCCTTGCCCATCAGCATCGAGATGACCACCACCACGAGTACGCCGCCAATGCCCAAGCCGCCAATGCCCTTGGCGCCGATGCCTTGGCCGCGGCGGTCTTCAACGTTGCTGCTGCGTCGTCCGAGTTGCCATTTCATCGGGGTGTCTCCTGTAGGTAAAGGTCAGGCCAGCGGCGGGCTGGCGGAAATGAGCTCCGATGCCATCCGCCAAAGTCGCCGGGAATTTTCCGGATCGAGTGCATAGGGCGCGACGCCACCACTGAAATCGCCCGGGCGCGCTTCCAGCAAGCCCGCCTCGATGCAGTTCTCGAAATAGCGGCCGCCAATGCCGTCCAGCAGCGGCGAGGCCGCCAGCAACACCGACGTGGCCGCGCCTTGCTGCGGCGTCTTGCGCAGGTTGACCGGCGTCTTCATCCCGCCAATATGTTTTTGCAGGTTGGTCGGGATGGCGCCGGGATTTAGTGCGTTGGAAAGGATGCCGACGCCCGACCAGCGGTGGGTCAGTTCGACCGACATCAGCACGTTGGCGGTCTTGGATTGCGCGTAGGCCAGCCAGGGGTCGTAAGGGATGAAATTGAAGTGCGGATCATCGAAAAACACCGGCCCGCGCGCGTGTGCGCTGGAACTGACGGATACGACGCGCGCACCATCGGCGGCAGCCAGTGCTTCGTAGAGTCCGAGCGTCAGCGCGAAGTGGCCGAGGAAGTTGGTGGCGAACTGCATCTCCCAACCTTCGCTGGTACGTTCGAGTTCGGGCAGGGCCATGATGCCCGCGTTGTTTACCAGGATGTGCAGCGGCCCCTGCCACTCTGCGGCGAGGTCGGCGACCGAGTCGAGGTCCACCAGATCCAGCTCGCGCACGAAAATCGACGGGTTGCCGGTGGACTCGCGCAGTTGGGTGGCAACCACGTCGGCTTCGTCCACGCGTCGGACTGCCATGGTTACTTCCGCGCCTGCGAAGGCGAGTGCCCGCGATGTCTCCACGCCGATGCCGGTGGCGCCGCCGGTGACGATGGCGCGTTTGCCGGACAGGTCGACGCCACGAACGACATCCATGGCGGTGGAGTTGAAACCAAACGGGGTGGTGAAACGATCCATGCGGCTCGATCCCGGTTCGGGGCTTCCAGTATGGCCGGAATTACCCAAGCCGGGCGAGCGTGTTGCCGGGCGGGGCCCACGCGCGAAGCAGTTCGGCCAGCGCGGCGGTATCCACCGGCTTGACGCAATAGTGGTCGAAGCCGGCGTCGCGGGCGGCCTGGTGGTCCTGGTACTGCCCGTAACCGCTGATGCCAATGAGCAGGGCAGCGCGGCCGTGCGGCGTGTCGCGAAGACGACGCGCGAGCTGAGTGCCGTCCATGCCCGGCAGCCCGATGTCGAGCAGGTAGGCATCGGCATGGAAGGCGGCCGAAACTTCCAGCGCGCGGAACGGGCTGCTTTCGATCAACACGCGATGGCCGCAACTGCGAAGCCATTGCGACAGCGTTACCGCCGCGTCCACGTTGTCGTCCACCACCAGGATGCGCATTCCCCCGGCAGGGCTCGTGTCCGCGGGCGCTGCGTCCATCACGCCGGTCGCGTCCGGCACGAACAGTTCGCTATTTACAAGGGGCAGGACCACGGTAAAGGTGGAGCCCCGACCCGGCCCCTTGCTCGTCGCCACCACGCTGCCGTGGTGCAGGTGCACGATGTCGCGCACCAGCGACAATCCGATGCCCAGGCCGCCGTCCGTCCGGTCGGAAGACCGCACGCCTTGCGAAAAGCGCTCGAAGATTCGCGGTAACAACGCCGCGTCGATGCCGATGCCGGAATCGCGGAAAGCCAGTGTGATCCGGTCGCCTGGTTCGTCCGTGCGGATGTCCACGCTGATTGCGCCGCCAGGCATGGTGAACTTGGCCGCGTTGGTCAGCAGGTTGGCCAAGACCTGTACGAGGCGCTTGTGGTCGCCCAGGACTGTCGCCGGTGGCCCGGACTGGGTCGAATCGATTCGATGTCCGCGCGACTTGATCAGGGGAGCGGCCTGCTCCATCGCTTCGGCCAGCACGACAGCCATGTCCACGCGGGCCAGGTCCAATGCCACCTGGCCCCGCGAAAGACGCGATGCATCCAGCAGGTCGGCCACCAGGCTGGACATGTGCCGCACCTGGCGATGGATGACTTCGCCAGCCATGCGCACGGTTCCCGCATCGGGATTGGGCATCTTCAACAATTGCGCCGCCGAACTGATCGGCGCCAGCGGATTGCGCAGTTCGTGCGCCAGCATGGCCAGGAATTCATCCTTGCGCTGGCTCGCGGCGACCAGCTCGTCTTCCGCGCCCTTGCGTTCGGTAACGTCGTTGCCTTGCACGAAGATGCCCGACACCGTGCCGTCGGCTTCGATGATGGGTTGATAGACGAAGTCGAGGATGCGCCGGACCAGGGGTTCGCCCGGCTTGTTTCGCAGTTCGATGCCCAGGCCGTGCGCGGAGTAGGGTGCGCCGCTGGAATAGACCTGGTGCAACAGATCCATGAAGCCCTGGCCATAGGCCTCCGGAATGACTTCGTTCACCGCCTTGCCGACCAGCTCGCGTCCGCCCACCAGCCGCACATAGGCATCGTTGGCAAATTCGAACACGTGGTTGGGTCCGCGCAGGATGCACATGAAGCCGGGTGCCTGCTGGAACATCGTCTTTTGGCGATCGTATTCGTATTCGCGCTGTGCCACTTCCGCGCTGAGTCGCGCGTTCAGGCGCGCTTGTTCCTGCGTGGCCAGGTGGATGGCGGTGACATCGGTGCAAACCACGAGCACCCCATCGACTTTGCATTCACCGGGGATGGGGCTGTAGCCGTAATTCCACCAGACATCCTGGCGCGCGCCATGCCGGGTAACGGGCACCAGCGTGTTTTCGTGGAAGGTAGCGGGCCCCCCGGCCATGATCGATTCGACCTGTGGCCAGATGATGGGCCAGATTTCCTGCCAGCAGTCTTCGCCCGATTGCCCCAGTGCACTGGGGTGGCGTTCCGGGCCCATCGTCTGGCTGTAGGCATCGTTGTAGATCTGGATCAGCTCCGGGCCCCACCAGATAAGCATTGGATGATTCGAAGACAGCACCGTACCGACGATGGTCCTGAGGCCACTCGGCCACTGCTCGATCGCGCCCAGTGGTGTACCCGCCCAGTCGAATTCGGCGACAAGCGAATGCATCTCGCCGCGGTGATCAGGCGCCTCGGCTCCCTCGCTTGTGCTGGGCATGATTCAACGAATTGGCGGATCGGAAGTTGAGCATGCCCGAACAGGCCTTTGACTGGCGTCGGTCCAGGGAATTTGCTTAGAGACTGTTCAGCGAAGGCGCATGGGGCGCCTTTCATAATGCGCAGATGATCATTGCCTGGTGCGCCGCCCAACTGCTTCTTGTAATAACCGCCGTGCAGCTGATGGGGAGCAGCGTCTGGCGCCGCGCCGCGTCCATCCTGGTATTGGGCACGTCATGGGTGCTGCCCCTGTCGGCGCCTGACGTGCCGCTGCTGCGGGCCGTGTTGGCCGCCGTGGCGATCCTGGCGTTGGTGAAAGTCGTGCAATTGGCCGTGCATCCGGAGCCCGATCGCTGGGCGCCGCTGAAGCGGCTTTGGCACGGCCTCGCGCCCTTCGATGTGGCTGACACCGAACGCGTGGCTCCGGTGCTGGACAAGAAGCTGCTGCTGGCCGTCACGTTGCATGCGGGCCTGGCGGTGCTGGCCCTGGTCGGCTTGTTCTACTTGCCGCGCGAGTCGGGCATCGGCACCAACCTGGCGCGACTGGGCCTGGGCATCACGCTTGCCTACAGCGGCATGGAGACCATCAGCGAGTCCATCCGCTTGTTGCACCTGCTGGGCGGCATCGCGGTGTCGCCCATCCAGCGCAGCCCGATCCTTGCGCAGAGCATTCGCGAATTCTGGAGCGAGCGCTGGAACCTGCCGGTCAACGGCTGGTTGGAAACGCTGGTGTTCCGGCCGGTGAATGAGCGCTTCGGCCCGGGCACGGGCGTGATGGCTGCCTTCACCGTCAGCGGATTGCTGCATGGCTGGATGTTCCTGGTATCCATCGGCATCGTCGGCGCGGTGATGGGATTTGCCTTCTTCGCGTTCAACGGCATGTTCGTGCTGGTCGAAACGATGTTCCGCCTCCGCCAGGTTGCGGAGTGGAAACGCCGCGCGTGGACCCTGGGCATGCTGGGCATGGCATCGCCGCTGTACATCGAACCGGGGCTGCAGGTGCTGGGGCTGTAGTGGCATAGTCCCGTCCATGGCGTCGAATCCGAAACCGCTTCCTTCGCGAACCCGCAGCATGGTCCGCGTGTTCGCCATCGTCGTGCTGTGCGTGACGGCGGCGCTGCTGCTGTCCGTGGACTGGGTTTTCGACGGCATGGAACGGCTGCTGATGGAAGCCGAGCCCATCATCGCGTCACACCCGGTGATTGGCGCCGTGGTCTTCGTCCTGTTGTCGGCGCTGTCGGCGATCCTTGCGTTCTTTTCCAGCGCCTTGCTGGTCCCTGCGGCGGTGTTCGCCTGGGGCAATGTGCTGACGGTGTGTTTCCTGTGGCTGGGCTGGATGCTGGGCGGGCTGTTCGCCTTCGCCGTGGGGCGTGGCCTGCGCAGCCACAAGGGCGGCGAATCACGCTTGCCTGGTCGTCTCGAAGCCTATCTGCCCGGCGTCACGCAGGACATCAGTTTTCCGATGATCCTGTTGTTCCAGCTGGCCTTGCCGTCGGAGATCCCCGGCTATCTTTGTGGTTTCCTCGGCGTGCCGCTGCGCAGGTACTTCGTCGCTATGGCGCTGGCCGAATTGCCCTACGCCGTGGGCGCCGTGCTGCTGGGCGAGTCCGTGGTCAATCGCGAGATCGGTTGGCTGGTGGCGCTGGGCGTCGTTGGCGCGATCCTCGGCTTCCTGCTGATTCGAGCCTTGCACCGGCGACTGGACCAGCCCAAGTAGTGCTTCTGGAACCATACAGCCGGGTTAGGGTCAGAATAGAACTTCGTTCCTTCAAGGATTGCCGCCATGAAATTGTTCCCGCTCACTCTTGCGATCTCCCTGGCGATGGCCAGCACGCTCGCGCTTGCATCCCACCACGGCGGGCCGCCGGCCGACGGCGCCAAGCCGATGCCCGGAATGGGCATGGGCATGGACCATGGAATGATGGGCATGGACAAGATGTCGCCCGAGCAACACCAGAAGAAGATGGACGAGATGTTCGCCCAGTTGGATGCGAACAGCGATGGCTCGGTGACCAAGGCCGAGTTCACCGCGCACCACACGGCGATGATGGCCAGGCATCGCGCGATGATGGGCGGAATGCACAAGCCCGAAGCCAAGCCCGAAGCCACGCCCGAAGCAGAGCACAAGCACTGAGGCGAAACGCTTGATTCCCGTTTCCGTACTGGACCTCGCCCCGGTTACCGAGGGCAGTAATCCTTCGCGCGCCTTCGCCAACGCACTCGACCTGGCGCGCCACGCCGAGCGCCTGGGTTTCAAGCGCTACTGGCTGGCCGAACACCACAACATGCCCGGCATCGCCAGCGCCGCGACGGCGGTACTGATGGCGCATATCGCCGCCGGTACTTCGACCATCCGCATCGGCGCGGGCGGCATCATGCTGCCCAACCACGCGCCCCTGCAGGTGGCCGAGGCGTTTGGAACGCTTGCCTCATTGCATCCCGGCCGCATCGACCTGGGCCTGGGGCGGGCGCCCGGCACCGACCAGCCGACGGCGCGCGCCTTGCGTCGCTACTTCGATGGCGCCGATCGATTCCCGCAGGACGTTTCCGAACTGCTCGGCTACTTCGAACCGGCGGCGCCGGGGCAGGCTGTGCAGGCCGTGCCGGGCGCGGGCATCGACGTGCCGGTCTGGCTGCTGGGCTCGAGTTTGTTCGGTGCGCAATTGGCCGCGGCGATGGGACTGCCGTTTGCTTTTGCCTCGCACTTCGCGCCTGATGCAATGGACGAGGCGCTTGCGCTCTACCACCGCGACTTCCGCCCGTCCCGTCGCCTGCAGAATCCCTATGCCATCCTGGCCCTGAATGTGGTGGCGGCCGACAGCGATGCCGAGGCGCGCCGCCTGTTCACCACCCAGCAGCAGAGTTTCGTACGCCTGCGCCGAGGCGCGCCGGGCCTGATTCCGCCCCCGATAGACGACATCGAATCGTATTGGTCGCCGGCGGAAAAACTCGGCACGCAACGCGCGCTCGCCTGTGCCGTCGTGGGCGACAAGATGACGGTCGCGCAGGGCATTGCCGAGTTCGTGCATCGCCATCGCCCCGACGAGTTGCTGGTGACGGCAAACATCTTCGACCATGCCGCGCGCTTGCATTCCTTCGCGCTGCTCGCGGAGTCGGTGGACTTGCCAAACTAGGACGGCAATGGGCCGGCGCCGGTTGTTGGCTGGCCGTCGCTGCGCCTAGACTGCCCGGGTCCGTGCCGGAGTACCGCGATGTCCCAGGTCAAGACCATCCCGCTGCCGAGTCGCGCCGAACTCGACGGTGCACAACGCCTGGCGCGGGCAATGGAATTTGCCACCGAAATGGCGACACGCAGAACGGTCCGCGAGTTTTCTGCGCAGGCGGTTTCGCGGGACGTCATCGAAGCATGCCTGCGTGCCGCGGGCACCGCCCCCAGTGGTGCAAACCAGCAGCCCTGGCGCTTTGTCGCCATCGGCGACAACGGGATCAAGCGCCGGATTCGAGAGGCGGCGGAAATCGAGGAGCGCGAATTTTATGACCATCGCGCACCGGCCGAATGGCGCGATGCGCTGGCGCAACTCGGCACGGACGCGGACAAGCCTTTCCTGGAGATCGCCCCCTGGTTGATCGCGGTCTTCTACGAGCGAACGGGCCCCGAAGTGGACGGGCACAAGCCCAAGCGCTATTACCCGCACGAGTCCACGGGCATCGCCACGGGATTGCTGATCGCCGCGCTTCACCACGCAGGTTTGGCCACGCTGACGCACACCCCGAGTCCGATGGGATTCTTGAATGAAATCCTTGGACGTCCGAAGAACGAAGTGCCGTATCTTTTGCTGGTGGTGGGGCATCCTGCCCCCGACTGCCGGGTACCGGACATCCAGCGCAAGCCGCTGGAAGAAATATCCAGTTTCCTCACCTGATGCTTCCTTGTCCACCGGAGACTGTAACGATGAAGCACGCATTGATCGCCGTCGCGCTACTGCTTTCCGCCTGCAAGGCGCCGTCGCCCGACGCACCATCGGCTCCCGCTGCACCTGAAGCGCCGACCGCACCTGCCGCGCCTGCGCCCGCTGCCAATACGTGGGTTGGCAAATGGATCGGGCCCGAAGGCACTTTCCTGGAATTGTCGGAGGTCGATGGCGCCTACAAGGTGACGATCCAGTCGCTGGACGGCCCGGCGACCTATGACGCCGTGGCGATCGAGGACCGGGTCGAATTCCAGCGCGAAGGAACGACGGAAACCATCCGCGCTACCAGCGGCGCAGAAACCGGCATGAAGTGGCTGCTGGACAAGAAGGATTGCCTGACCATCAAGACCGGCGAAGGATTCTGCAGGGACTGAGCCGGCGGTCAGGCGACCAGGCGATCAGGCGATCAGGCGATCAGGCGAGCGGCAGTTCGAGCGTAAAGGTCGAGCCGCCGCCATCGCGTTTTTCGTACCAGAGGTCGCCGCCCATCGCGCGCGCCTGCTGCTTGGCCAAGGCCAGGCCAAGCCCCGTGCTTGATTCGCCGCCGGTCGGTTCGGACGATAACCTGGTGAATCGCTGGAACAGTTTTTCCTGGTCCGCGCCGCTTATGCCCGGGCCGCGGTCCATCACCGTCATTCGTCCGCGCGTGCCTTTGCTGGTAGCCGAGATGCTGACCCGGCTGCCTGGCGGCGAATACTTGATGGCGTTCGACAACAGGTTCTGCAACACGTGCACCGCACTGGATCGCAAGCCCGAGACGACGATCACTTCGTGCGGCACCAGGTGCAGCATGATCTTCTTGGCGCGGGCGCTTTCATTGAGCAGGTCGACCGATTCGCCCAGCAGAAGGCGCACGGACAAGGGCTCGATGACGCCGCCAGAGGCTTGTTCTTCCTGTTGCTCCAGCAAGGCCTGGAGAAACAGCAGGCCGGCATCGGCGGAACTGCGGATCGAATGCGCCAGTCGCACCACGCCCAGGTCAACGTCGGGAATCGCAATTTGCAGGTCGGTGGCGAACATGATGTTGGCCAGGTAGTTGCGCAGGTCGTGCGCCACCAGTTCGGCCATGTCCTGTTTTTCCTGCGCGAAGCGGCGCAGGGTGTCCCGGGAACGTTTCAGGTCCACGTGCGTGCGTACGCGCGCCAACAACTCGCGCGCAACGAAGGGCTTGGTGACGTAATCATTGACGCCGGCGCTGAAGCCGCGGATGAGGTTTTCGCGATCGTCGTCGGCGGTCAGGAAGATGATGGGCAAGTCGGCCGTGGCCGGTATCGAGCGAAGTTCGCGCAGCACGTCGAAACCATCCAAACCGGGCATGCGAACGTCGAGCAGCACCAGGTCGGGTTTTTCAGCCAGCGCCATCGCCACGCCGTCTTCGCCTGACAGTGCAGAAACCGTCTCATAACCCTGCTGTGACAGCAGCGCGGTGATCAGGCGAACGTTTACCACCTGATCGTCCACGACCAGCACCAGGGGCTTGGGCTCGTTGGCGGAATGCGGAACTTCGATGGGAAGTTGTTCGATGGCCATGGCGTCAGTCCGTCGCGGGTGCCGGGCGGGGTGCGACCAGTGCATTGATCGCGTTGTACAGGTCCTGGTAGCGCAGTGGCTTGGCGATGTAGTCGTTGCAGCCGGCCTCCAGCGCCTTGGCCCGGTCGGTGCTCATCGCCATGGCGGTAAGCGCGATGACCGGAATGGAGGCGGTGGATGGGTCCTGTTTCAGCAGGCCAGTCGCGGTCAGGCCATCCATGCCAGGCAATTGGATGTCCATCAGGATCAGGTCGGGGTGCTCGGCGCGGGCCAGGGTCAGTCCCGATTCGGCATCCATCGCGCACAGGGGCGTATGTCCGGCATTTCGCAACAACAGCACCGCCAACTTCATGTTCGCGGCGTTGTCTTCGATGATGAGGATATTGGCCATGTGGTCCTTAGTGCTGCGTGAGTGCGCGCCGGACTTCGGCGATGAAGCCGACCCGGTTGAATCCCGCCTTTTCGATGATGCGGATGATCTTGTCTGGATACTTGGCGAGCAGTTCCTGGTCGAGCGCGGTGATCTGTTTTGCCGTAACGATGAGAATCGGTATGCGAGCTGTTTCCTCGTCGGCTTGCAGTGCGTCAACCACGTCGAATCCATTGACCTCGGGCATCATCAGGTCGAGCAGGATCAAGTCCGGTCGATGCAGTCGGGCCAGGTCGATAGCCTCGCGTCCGCCCAGCGCACGCAGCAACGAATAGGCAGGCGAGGGCAGCGACGAGGCGATGACTTCCAGCGCGCGCGGGTCGTCGTCCACCAGCAGCACGCTGTAGCTGTGCTCGTGCGCGGAATGCAGGCCCAACATGGCCAGGGACGCCTTGAGTTGTGCGCGGCTGATGGGCTTTTGCAGCAGCACCGCGGCGCCGCCGTTCAGAGCTTCACGTGCATGGGCGCCATCGGCCAGCACCACGACGGGAACTTTCGACAGCCCGGGGGTCTTGCGCAAATGGGACAGCAATTGCAGGCCGTCCATGTCGTGCAGGTTCAAGGACATCGTGACCAGGCTGAGCGCTTGCCCATCCATCAGCATCAGGGCCGCGTCTCCGCTGCCGGCCATCAATACGGTGAAGCCTTCGGCCTCCAGCATCAGGCGGACCAGGTCGGCGCCGCGCTCGTCGTCGTCGACGACCAGCGCGAATCGCTCCATCGGTGCGGCGGCGCCAAATCCCAAGGGTCGGACATTGCTGGACATCAGGGAATCGACCAGGGGCAGCCAGGCCACGACGCAAGTGCCTTCGCCCTCGCTGCTAGCCACTGCCACCGTGCCACCGTGCAATTCAACCAACTGGCGAACCATGGCCAGGCCGAGGCCGGTGCCTTCGAAGCGCCGTGCCAGGCCGCTGTCGATCTGGGTGAAGGACTGGAACAACTTTGACAAGCTGGCGGCGGGAATACCGATGCCCTCGTCGCTGACGCAGATCTCGATGAACTCCTGGTAGCCCTTGTCCACCAGGGGGAAATTGTGTAGCGGCCATGAGCCGCTCAGGGTCCCAACCGTGTTCCGCGACACGCGACGGGCGCTGACCAGTACCCGGCCACCGTGCGAACTGAACTTCACGGCGTTTGAAAGCAGGTTGTAGATGACCTGCTTGGTCTTGCGCATGTCCAACTGCAGTGAATGCAGGCCTTCCTCGATGTCAAGGTCGAGGCGGATGCGCTGGCGCGCGGCACGTTCGCGCACGATGGTCAGGCTGTTGGCGAGCAGGTTGTTCAAGTCCACCGACTCCAGTTCCAGCGCCATCATGCCGGCTTCGATCTTGGACAGGTCGAGGATGTCGTTGATGAGCGACAGCAGGTGTTGTCCGCTGGTGAAGATGTCGGCAACGTATTCGCCCTGGTTGCCATTCATCTCGCCGACCATGCCGTCCTTGAGCGCCTCGGAAAAACCGATGATGGCGTTCAGGGGCGTGCGCAGTTCGTGCGACATGGTGGCCAGGAATTCGGACTTCATGCGGCTGGCGTGGGCGAGTTCGGTGTTCTTTTCCTGCAGGGTCTGTTCGAAACGGTCGCGCTCGCTGTCGCGGGCCGCCTCGATCTGCTTGCGCGCCGTGTTGTCGGTGCCGATCAGCAGGTAGCCGATGATGGTGTTGGCCTCGTCGCGCAGCGCCGTCACCGACACCACCGCCGGGAAGCGAGTGC
>Ga0155472_192_pt1 | contig 22148 bp, 19 predicted proteins | sample RifCSPhighO2_12_FD_107130 | JGI IMG/M metagenome (GOLD analysis project Ga0155472, IMG submission 107130) | Gammaproteobacteria bacterium RIFCSPHIGHO2_12_FULL_63_22
CATATTTCGATGCCCTGATCGGCACGCTGGCCGCGCTGCATCGCGTCGACGTGGCTGCGGTCGGCCTGGCCGACTACGGCAAGCCCGGGAATTATTTCGCGCGGCAGATTTCGCGCTGGTCCGAACAATATCGCGCCAGCCAGACCCGCAAGATTCCGGCAATGGACGCGCTGATCGACAAGCTCGATGCGCGCTGCCCTGCCGACGATGGCGTCGTTGCCCTGACCCACGGCGACTATCGCATCGACAACCTGATGTTCCATCCGACCGAACCGCGCGTGATCGCGGTGGTCGATTGGGAGTTGTCCACGCTGGGCCATCCGCTGGCCGACCTCGGTTATTTTTGCATGGCGCTGCGGCTGCCGCGCAATCCCGCACTGCCCGGATTGGCCGGACTCGATCGCGCCGAACTCGGTATTCCCGACGAAGCTTCGATGTTGGCGCGCTACAGCGAACTCAGCGGCCGTCCGATTCCCGAGGACTGGCCGTTCGTCGTTGCTTTCAGTTTCTTCCGCCTCGCAGCGATTGCCCAGGGCGTGGCCAAGCGTGCGCAGCAAGGCAATGCCTCGAGTGAAAAAGCCGTGCAGGCCGGGCAGATGACCGAACTGCTCGCCCAGACCGGTCTGCAGACGTTGCGCTAGGGCCGCACCTTGCGGGCTTCTGCTCGGGCCGGTGCCGTCTTGCGCGCCGGATTCACGCCCCGCCTTGCCTTGGCCGCCGCCGCGTCATCGTTGACGATGACCGCCTGCACTCCATAGTCTTCGGGCTGCGCACCGAATACGTTGGCGAGCCTGACCCAGAACCACTCGTCGGCTTCCGCAACCGTGTCACCGATGATGGACACCTCGAAAACCTGCCGCGTACGACCCGGGTCGATGGCATGCCTGTTCAAACTACGCGTCACGAAGTCACTGTCTGCGATCGCCGTGCCACTGCCGGTCGCAATGTCGAAGGTCACCTGTCTCGAAGTCGGCCTGGAAAGCTCAATCACGAACCTCGCCGTGCTGATTCCGGCATTGCCTTCGACTATATCCACGTTGCTGAGCTTCAGCCGCGGGTAGTCGTCATCCCCGACCTTGGCCGAACCTCGATCCCCCGCCAACAACGCGCCCTGCACATCGCTGATGTACAACGCGAAGAACTCGGTCAGTTCGGCCTGGGTGTCATTGATGAGAGGAACTTCGACGAGCAACTCCTTCGACCCGGCCGGTATCCGCGCCTCCACATTGTCAATTGCGACAAAATCCTCCCCGCCAATCGCAGTTCCTGAATCCGTCGACAATTTGAAGGTCACGTCCCGGGTCGCCGGCTCGGTCAATCTCACCGCGAAAAAAATTCGCTCCGAGTCCTCGATCGAAGCGGTATCGGAAACCCCGATTGCGGGCACCTTGGGCGCGAAAGTCCCGGTGATGTTCGCCTCATAGGTATCCAGGTAGGCATGCACCAGCGCGTAATACATGCCAGGTTCCGGATTCTCAAAAGTGCAAAGTTCGGTCGAGTCCACGTTGGCGGAGATGCAGTCGGCAAGGGAAAGCGTGGGCAAAGAGCCGCGCTTGACGTACAGGTCGACGTCCCCGGATGAATATCCGGATCGGAGCTTGAAATTCAGCGTCGTCGTACCGGGTGGTACGTACAGCGAGTAGAGCGCGTACTGCCCGCCGACCAGCATCTTCAGGCCGATGTAAGTCTTGACCCCAGCCGTCGCAGGTACTTCATTCTCCAGTGCCACGGGATCATCATTGATGATCCTGCCCTCTGCCGAGGCATCGGCCACCGCGATACCCGAGACGTTGCTGACTGAAATCGTGAAGACCTCGTCTTCTTCCGGTATCGAATCTCCCATGATGGAGATCGTGAATTGTTTGCTTGTTTCGCCCGCGGCAATCGACATTCCCGGCTTGTAGATGCCATTGAAATCTTCGAACCCCGCGCTTCCGTTGGACGTGGCGACGTCGAAGTCGACGGCTGACGGCATGGGCTTGGACAGCCGCACCGTAAAGGTCAGCACTGCCGGCGAGTTCACGGAGCCTTCCCCAACCACAGCGTCATCAATACTCAACGCGCCGCCCATCGCGGCGCCCAGCGCAGCAGCCGCATTCACGATTCCCGTGCCACAACCCGGGCTGCAGGCTTCGGGAAACGGCCTCGCCGTGGCCTTGAGCATCGCCTCGACGGCCCCCGGCGTATTCACCTGCTTGCTTTGCATCAGCGCGACCGTTCCGGCCACGTGCGGCGCGGATAGCGAGGACCCGAGCGTGTAGACATAACCCTCAGCGCCACGCACGGTGGTGCCAAAATTCGAGGTGGTCACTACATATCCGCCGGGTCCACCGCCGGGCGCCGACAAGTCCACCGAGGGTCCGTGGTTGGAATACGGAGCCCGTGCACCGGATCGCAACGTGGCGCCCACCGTCACTACATTCGCGCAGTTCGCAGGCTGGAAAGTGGATGCGTCCGCGTTTCCGTTGCCTGCAGCCACCACGACCACGATGCCTGCTGCAACAGCTTCATTGATGGCAGCCTGCATGCTTGGGCCGCATGAGGCCGGCGAACTGAGGCTCAGGTTGATCACTTCCACGGGCGTTGCGTTGTTCGGCACGCCCGGCACGCTGCCGCCCGCCGCCCAGCGGATGGCGTCGACCGTGTCCGACGTATTTCCTCCGCATTTTCCCAGCACGCGGAGTGGCAGGATGCGGGTTCGGTAGGCGACACCGGCAATGCCCTTTGCGTTGTTGGTCATCGCGCCGATGATCCCAGCCACTTGCGTGCCATGCCAGGACGAGTCGGTGGCGGGCTCGCCCGCACCGCAGTCTCCGGCCGCTGCCCAGTCACCCGCGTCTATCGGATCGGCATCGCGACCATTGCCATCATTGGCAGTGGCCACGTCCGAGATGAAGTCGTAACCCGGCGACTCGGTTATTTCGGAATGTATGGTTCGACCGGTATCTATTACTGCGACGAACACACCAAAGCCATCCGCCTTGTCCCACGCGAGCGGTGCGTTGATGCCGCCTGCCGTTTCATACAGATGCCACTGATAGCCGCTGTAATACGTGTCGTTGGGAACGAGCGCGGGCCTCATGCGCCGATCGATCTCGACGTACTCGACACTGGCGTTGCGTCGCAATCGATTCATGAAAGCCTGCGCGGCCGGATGGCGCAGCTTGCGATCGAGCTTGACCACGTCCGCGCCGATGCCCATCCGGAACATCGGCTTGGCAATCAGTCGCTGTGGGGCCGCGCTGGCGTCAAGCAGGCGTTGCCTGGCATTTGCCTCCCGGAATTCCGGGCTGCCGACCTTGAACTTGATGATGAAGCGGTCGAATTCGCCAGCGTTGCGCACTTCTCCCGCGGCGGCCAGGCCGGGGAAAATACTCGACAGTGCCAAGGCAAGGGCCAGCAGGGCTACGAAAGGGGATGCGCGTAACAATCGGCTCTCCAACCGGGTGCTGGCCCGCGCAGCCTAGCATGGCCGGCCCGCGCCTCTGTATCGCCTTTACGGGTTGCTCGCCCAGGCCTGTATTTGCGCCGCCATTGCGTGCACTCCATCACTCAACGCCGCAGGCCCGGGCTGAAGGATGATCGGTGACTTGATCTCGAACAGCTGATGATCGCGCACGGCTGGAATGCCCTGCCAGCCCGGCCTTGCGGCCACGCGGTCGGGGCGGAACTTCTTGCCGCACCACGATCCGAAGATGATCTGCGGCGCGCGCGCGATTACTTCGTCGCCGTTGGGCAGGATGCGATCGCGGGCCAGCGATTTCTCCGCGCGCTCGGGAAAGATGTCGTCTCCGCCGGCAATGCGCACCAGTTCGGCCACCCACTGGATGCCGCTGATCATCGGCTCGTCCCATTCCTCGAAATAGACGCGCGGGCGAACCTTCAATAGCGAGGCCTGCTTCGCCACGGAGTCCAAGCCCTGTTGCAGGCCGGCGACATACTCCGCAGCCCGGTCGGCGGCGCCGACCATTGCGCCCAGGCGGCGAATGTAGTCGAGGATGCCGGCCACGCTGCGGTGGTTGCTGATCCACACTTCCACGCCGGCACGAATCAGCTCCGCGGCGATGTCGGCCTGGATATCGGAAAAGCCAATGACGAAGTCCGGTTTCAGCTCGAGGATCTGGCTGATCTTCGCGCTGGTGAAGGCGCTGACTTTCGGCTTCTCGCGGCGCGCCTTCGCCGGGCGCACGGTAAAGCCCGAGATGCCGACGATGCGATCGGATTCGCCGAGCGCGTACAGGACTTCGGTCGGCTCTTCGGTCAGGCAGACGATTCGCCGCGGTCCCGTCACGGATAGAGCATCCGCTGGTTCCATTCGCCGTTCACGCGCTCGTAGCGCTGGCGCTCGTGCAGGCGATAGCGCGCGCCGTACCAGAACTCCACCATCTCGGGCACGATCCGGAATCCCGACCAGTGCGGCGGACGCGGCACGGGCTGGTCTTCGAAGCGCTTTTCCATTTCATCGATGCGCCGCTCGAACTCCTCGCGCGACGGCAAGGTCTGCGATTGCAGCGACGCCCACGCGCCAATCTGGCTGGGCCGCGGCCGCGAGGCGAAGTAGGCATCGGCTTCCGCCGCCGTTACCGGCTCGACACTGCCTTCGATCTTCACCTGCACGCCTTCGCGGATCATCTTCCAGTGGAACAAGAGGGCGGCCTGCGGATTGGCCGCGAGTTGCCGGCCCTTGCTGCTGTCGAAATTGGTGAAGAACACGAAGCCGCGCTCGTCCAGCCCCTTCAGCAGCACAGTGCGCGCCGACGGCCGACCGCCCTTGCCCACCGTCGCCACCGTCATCGCAGTGGGTTCGGGGTCGGTCGATGCCTGGGCCTCGGCCAGCAGGGTATTGAAGGTGTCCAGGATTTCCGCAGTGAGCCCAGCCATCGACCGCTCCTCGTTTTTAGTATTGTCGCGCGATGGCAAGGCCTTCGCATACACCCACAGCCACCGGCTTTGACGACACCCTCGTCCAGCGCCTGCTGGCCCGGGCGCTGGCGCTGCCCGCGCAGGTCCACGTATTCGGGATCAGCGGCCTGCAAGGCAGCGGCAAGTCCACATTGGCGCGGCAACTGGTGTCGGCGGCCCGGCAACAAGGCATCAAGGCGCTGGCCCTGTCGCTGGATGATTTCTACCTGGGCCGGCGTGAACGCCGCGAGTTGTCGCGCCGCGTGCATCCGCTGCTGGCACGGCGCGGTCCGCCCGGTACCCATGACGTAGCCCTGGCATGCCGGACACTGGATGCACTGCGTGGCATGCAATCCGGCGAGACTGTGCGGGTGCCCCGCTTCGACAAACTGGCCGACACGGGACTACCGCCCTCGCGCTGGACGTCGGTGCGCGAGCCACCCGGCTTGATCGTGTTCGAAGGCTGGTTCCTGGGCGTGCGGCCGCAGCCGACGCAGGCGCTGGTCAAACCGGTGAACCCGATGGAGCGCGAGCAAGACCCCGATGGCATCTGGCGTCGCTGGTGCAATCGCGCGCTCGATGACTACGCGTCGCTATGGCAACGGCTGGATGGGTTGACTTGGCTGAAGGCGCCGGACTTCGAAATCGTGCGCGACTGGCGCTGGCAGCAGGAGTGCACGCTGCAGCGGGCGCAGCCAAGGCGCCAGGCCATGGACCGGGCGCAGGTGGAAGACTTCGTGCTCGCCTTCGAGCGAATCAGCCGGCATGCGCAGGACACGCTTGCCGGCATCGCGGACGAAGTGATCGAACTGGATTCGCGACGACGCCCGCGTTGATCGGGCGCACGAATGCAAGCCGGTTTAATCAGGAAACGATGAAGGTCACGCGCAAGTTGACGCGCCACTCTTTGACAACGCCATCCGGTCCGGTCACGACCTTGATCTCGTTGACCCAGGCGCCCTGGATGTTCTTCACCGTCTCCGAGCACTTCTTCAGGCCCGACTGCACGGCGTCTTCCATGGACTTGGTGGACGACGAATTGATTTCGATGATCTTGGCTACGGACATGGGGATTCTCCTTGGGGGCGGCCGGTGGAAACCGGTAGTCGCCGGACTATAAACCCGGTCGCACAAGCTGGGCTGAATAGCCGCTTCGATAGTCCCGATGCTCGGGTTGCCACCCGCTGGCACGCAATCGCGTGTTGGCAATGCGCCTGCCCGTTATCGGCGCGGTATCGGCGTCCACGGCAGGCAGGCCTTCTTCACGCCGCACCCACGATTGCAGCTCGTGTTCCATCACCGGCAGGTCGTCGTTGCCGAGGTAGAGGGAATGCGGCGACGGCAAATCCAGCAAGTGCGACAGTGCTGCAGCGGCGTCGTCGATGTGGATGCGATTGGTGAAATGCGGGCGCGATGCCAGGCCGTCGCGGGCGCGGCGCAGCATGGCTTCGCGGCCCGGTCCGTACAGACCCGACAATCGAAGCGCGATGCCACCGGGATGCGCCGCGAGCTCGCGCTCGGCCTCCAGCAAGATCCGCCCGTTGAATCGTGGCGGCTCGGTAGCGCTGGTTTCGGTAACCCATTCGCCTGCGTCCTGGCCATATACCGCCGTGGACGAAACAAAGACCAGGCGCGGCGTATCGATGGCGTCGAGCAATCGGCGCAAACCATCCACGAAGAGTTTCCGGTACGCGGCCTCGTCGCGCTGGTCGGGCGCGGCGCAGAAGACCAGCGCATCGGGGCGCTTTGGCAATCGCGACAGCCCCTCGCCGGTGGCGAGGTCCGCACGCACCGGGCGCACGCCGGGATGATGGGCCACGTCGCGACGGCGCACGGCCACCACGTCGGCATCGCGGCCAATCCGCAGCAGCGCCAGGCGCGAGCCCAGGTCGCCCGCGCCGGCAATCACCAGGCAGGTGGAGGCGCTCAATGGCGAGTTGGCGAGAGATCGATCACGTCGAAATGCTAGCATCGGCGGCATGAACCCCGCGCCAAATCTCATCCTGGTCGGCCCGATGGGCGCCGGCAAGACCTCGCTTGGCAAACGCCTGGCGCGCAGGCTGGGCCTGGAATTCGTCGATGCCGATGCGCGCCTGGAAGCGGCTGCCGGCACATCGGTCGCCACCATTTTCGAACTCGAGGGCGAAGCCGGATTCCGGCAACGCGAAGAACGCATGCTCGACGACCTGCTGCACGGCCAATCGCAAGTGATAGCCACGGGCGGCGGCGCCGTGCTGTCGCCTGCCTCACGAGAACGAATGAGCCATCGCGCCTTCGTCGTCTACGTGCGGGTGGGACTCGACCACCAACTCGGCCGACTCGCACGCGACCACACCAGGCCCCTGCTGGCTACCGGCGATCGCTCCGAAAAGTTGCAGGCATTGGCAGCAATCCGCAATCCGCTTTACGAATCCATTGCCGACCTCGTGTTCGACTCCGACGGGCTCGATGTCGTCGCTGCCGCGCGCAAGCTCGGCAACCAGGTGCAGTCGGCCTGGAAACGCGAGCAAGCCGCATGAGCCAGACCATCCCCGTTTCCCTGGGCTCACGCAGCTACGTAGTCGAGGTCGGCGAAGGCCTGCTGTCGAGCACCGACCTGTCCGCCCTCGTACCCGGCCGCCACGCACTGATCGTCACTGATGAAAACGTCGCCCCGCTCTACCTCGCGGGCGTGCAGGCCGCGCTTTCGGGCAAGACCGTGCAGACCGTGGTGCTGCCCGCCGGCGAACAGGAAAAAACCCTCGAGCGCTTCGCGCAGCTGATGCAGGCGCTGGCCGGCCTCGGCGCCAGCCGCGACGTGACGGTGATTGCGCTGGGCGGCGGCGTCATCGGCGACCTCGCCGGTTTCGCGGCAGCGTGCTGGATGCGCGGCGTGCGCTTCGTACAGATGCCGACCACCTTGCTGGCGATGGTGGATTCCTCCGTGGGCGGCAAGACCGCAGTCGATCTGCCGGGCGGAAAAAACCTGGTCGGCGCCTTCCATCAACCGGCGGCCGTCATCGCCGACATCAGCACCCTGTCCACCCTGCCCGAGCGCGAACTGCGCGCGGGCCTGGCCGAAGTATTGAAGTACGGTGCGATTGGCGACCCGGGCTTCTTCGCCTGGCTCGAAGCGCATGCCGATGACCTGCTGGCGCGCGAACCCTTCGCGCTGGAGACAGCGATCGCCATCAGCTGCCGCCACAAGGCCGGCGTGGTCGCCCGCGATGAAACCGAACAAGGCGAGCGCATGTTGCTCAACTTCGGCCACACCTTCGGCCATGCCATCGAAACCGAACAGGCCTACGGCGGCCTGCTGCACGGCGAGGCGGTGGCCCTTGGCATGCTGCTGGCGGCCCGTCTGTCGGCCCAACTCGGCCGCGCGCCGATGGCCGATGCGCAGCGCCTGCAAGCCTTGCTGGAACGTTTCGGCCTGCCCACCACCCTGCCCTTGGGCCTTTCTGCGAAGGCCCTGCTCGAACGCATGCGGCTCGACAAGAAGGCGGTATCGGGCCGCTTGCGGCTGATCCTGTGGCGCGAGCTGGGCCACGCCGAAGTGGTGGCCGACATTCCCGAAGCGGCGATAGAAGCGGTTTTTTCCTGAATCCCCCGCCAGCCCCGTGCACGGCGCGGCTACAATGGCGGCCCTATGCGCCTATTGCTGCAACAACGCCCCGTCGCCGGTGAAATCCCCAAGTACGTCCAGTTGATCCTGCAACAGGACATGCTGGGCGGCTGGTCGCTGCTGCGCGAGACGGGCCAGACCGGCGGCAAGGCATCACTCAAGCGCGAGCAGTTCCTCGACCAGGGCGCCGCCCTGGCCGCCTTCGAAAAAGCCCGTGATGCGCAAATCAAGCGCGGCTTCCAGGTGATGTTCGCGCAGGGCGCGAGCGCGCCGCAGTGAATCCCCTGGAACAACGCCGCGCCCCCATCGAACCCCTTTGCGAGACCTGCCCGTGACGATGAAGAACGACCGTTTCCTGCGGGCCTTGCGCCGCGAGCCCGTGGACGCCACGCCGGTCTGGCTGATGCGACAGGCCGGCCGCTACCTGCCCGAATACCGCGCCACGCGCGCGCAGGCCGGCAGCTTCATGGCGCTGGCGACCAATCCCGAACTTGCCTGCGAAGTAACGCTGCAACCGCTGCGCCGGTTCGAGCTCGATGCGGCGATTTTGTTTTCCGACATCCTGACCATTCCCGATGCGATGGGCCTGGGCCTGAGCTTCGCCGAAGGCGAAGGCCCGCGCTTCGCCCGTCCGGTGCGCACCGCGGCCGACGTCGCCAAACTCGCCGTGCCCGACATGGAAGGCGAACTGCGCTACGTGATGGACGCACTGCGCCTGATCCGTCGCGAACTCGACGGCTCGGTGCCGCTGATCGGATTCTCCGGCAGCCCGTGGACCCTCGCCTGCTACATGATCGAAGGCGGCGGCAGCGACAACTTCTCCAAGATCAAGGCGATGGCGTTCAGCGAACCGGCGATGCTGCATCGCATCCTGGAAGTGACCACTGACGCCGTCATCGCCTACGTCTCGGCGCAACGCGCCGCGGGTGCACAGGCCATCATGGTGTTCGACACCTGGGGCGGCGTACTGGCCCCGCACCACTACCGCGAATTCTCCCTGCGCTACCTGCAACGCATCGCCCGCGAATTCAAGCGCGGCGAAGGCAGCGAGCGCACGCCATTGATCCTGTTCGGCAAGGGCAATGCGCCGTATCTGGAAGAACTCGCGCAAACCGGCGCCGAAGGCCTTGGCGTGGACTGGCTGGTATCGCTGGAAGAAGCGCGCCGCCGCACCGGCGACCGGATCGCGCTGCAAGGCAATCTCGATCCGGCAACCTTGTACGCATCACCCGACGCAATCCGCTCGGAAGTTCGACGCACGCTCGAAAGCTACGGTCCCGGGCCAGGCCATGTCTTCAATCTCGGCCATGGCTTGTCTCCGGACATGAATCCTGACCACGTCAAGGTCCTCGTTGATGCTGTGCATGAATTCTCGCGTGCCTCAGCCTGAGGCGGTTTAGCGTACTAGCGGTTAGGCGTTACGGCGAGGCAGGGGTCGGTATTCACTTCGAGTCGCTGCACTCGCGCCTGTCGGCGCTCGCGCGACTTGGTCGAAGCAAACACCGCCCCCCGCTCCCATACGCAATCCGTACTTCTGTCCCTGCTGTCCTCCCGACCAAGTACCCATCCAAGGCTTCCACTTCGTCTCGGTGAATTGGCTCGGTCAGAATCAGCGCGCGCTGGGCTCGTCGGTGTGGTTCTTAGTCTGCACAAGCGCGGCTTGTCACGTGGTGGAGCCACGTGTGCACTTCCCTTGATATTTCGAGGCTTCGAATTGCGGTCGCGGCATCGGCTCTGCTCTCTTCTTCGGACGTGGTTGGACCACGTCTGCTTCTTCCCGGCTGATCGCGTTGGTGATTGGGTCGACGTCGGGGAAGGGCGTGTTCGGCCGAGTGGTGCAGGACGCAAAGAACGGCGGCGTGTAAAAAACAGGACGTTTTTTCCACGACGCGGACGAACACGCCCTTTCCCGGCGCCGCGCGGAATCTCGTCAATCGCTCTTGATCGAGAGTCAGTGCTTGGCCTGTTCGCCAGTGCGAAGAAGGGCAAGCACCGCCTCGATCTTGGATTGCAGCAGTGATGACGTGACGGGTTTGCGCAGGAAGCCGTGCATGCCGGCGGCCAGGGCGAGCGGTTCGGCTTGCGTGTCCGTGCGGGCGGTCAGGGCGACCAGAGCGAGGGTGTGGCCCTGGCTGCGGATGATGCGGGCCAGTTCGAAGCCGTCCAGGCCGGGCAGGTCGAGGTCGAGGAAGGCGAGTTCGAATCTTGATTGCGAAAGTTCGGTCAGTGCGGCGAGGCCTTGTGCGGCGTGCACGGCTTCGTGGCCGAGCGAATCGAGCAAGCCGGTGATGACGTCGGCCACGGTCAGGTCGTCTTCCACCACGAGGATGCGCAGGCCGTTGACCTTGCGCACGGCGCGGCGGGCAGGCTCCGGCAACAAATCATCGACCGTGGCGACGGGCAAGGGCAAGGTGACGCGGAAGCAGGTGCCCTGCCCTGGCTGGCTTTGCACGTCGATGCGGCCTTGCATGGCGACGGCGAGTTCCTGGCAGATGGCCAGGCCGAGGCCGCTGCCGGCGAGGCGTTGCGATGCACGCAAGTCGCCACCTTGTTCGAAGCGCTGGAACAGTCGCGCCACCTGTTCTCCGGACATGCCCGGGCCACTGTCGCTGAGTTCGAGCAACAGGCCATGCGGCGTGCCGGCGCTGCGCAAGGCAACTTCGCCGGTGTCGGTGAACTTGATAGCGTTGCCGCCCAGGTTCAAGAGGATCTGGCGCAGCCGACCGGCGTCGCCGCGCAATACGCGCGGCGTGCCCGGCGCGCGTTGCAGGGAAAACTGCAGGCCCTTGGCGTGCGCCAGCGCCTGCAAGGTAGCGCTCACTTCGTCGAGCAAGGCATGCAGGTCGAAGGGCTTTTCATCGAGCGTGAGCTTGCCGGCTTCTATGCGCGCTAGGTCGAGTGCGTCGTTGACCAGGCGCAGCAATTGGTCGCCGGCGCGCTGTATGGCCCCCACCTGCAGGCGCTGGCGCGGTTCCAGGTTCGAGCCCTGCAGCAGTTCGGCCATGCCCAGCACGCCGGTCATCGGTGTGCGGATTTCGTGGCCCAGCATTGCAAGGAAACGTGACTTCGCTTCCGATCCCACGTCGCTAAGTTCGCGGCGATGCTCGCGCAGGTGTTCGGCGTGGCGATTGCGCAGCCGGCGACGATAGAGCCAGCCCAAGGCAAGCACGGCCAGCAGCGACAGCAACATCCAGCCCAGCATGGCCATCGGCCGCAGCCACCAGGGCGCCTGGACGTGCAAGTCGAATTGGCGCGAGGGCGACCAGCGGCCGTCGGCATTGCTGGCGGCAATCTCCATGCGATAGTCGCCCGCTTCCAGGCGCGAGAAGGCTCGCGCACCCAAGGCGCCCACCATCACCCAGTCCGCGTCGTAACCATGCAACCAATAGCGATAGCGGTGCGCGGCGGGGTCGGCAAAGGACAGCAGGCGCGCGGTTACCTGCAGGTCGCGGTCATCGGGCCGCATCGTCAGCGCGGGCGCATCGGCCGCCATCGCCAACTGGTCCTCGTCGCGCCGCAGGCTGATCGAATCCAGGGCGAGGCGCGGCGCACCCGACGCCGCCTGGATGCGCGACGGATCGAACAACAACAGGCCGGCGTTGGTGCTGGCAAGTCCCAGGCCCTGCGGCAACATCAAGGGAGGTTGCGTCAGGAATTCCTGGCTCGGCAAGCCGTCGCGCATGCCGAACACGCGCAGCCGCTCGCCGACCGGGTCGTAACGCAGCAGGCCTCGCGTCGTGGTGATCCAGAGGGCGCCGCTGCGGTCGGCCATCACGCCACCGGAACCCACTGCGGGCATGCCGGCATCGGCGCCCACGCTGAGAAAGCGCGACAGCGCCTTGCCATCCCAGTGGTAGGCCTCCAGCGCGCCCATGCGATGCAACCACAGGGTATCGGGCGGCACGACCGCGAATCCGTACACATGCGTGTCGGGCGCGCCGGCGATCCGGTCGAAGCGCGATGCAGCCGCGTTCCAGCGGCGCAGTCCGGCCGGCCCTGCAATCCACAGCGCCGCATCGGGGCCCGGCGAAATCTGCTCCTGTTCCGGCGTGTCCACGCCGTGCTTGTCGAGCGGCGTGAAGCTGTGCTTCAACGCGCCGTTGCGGTTACGCGCCTGCAACCCGCCACCGTAGGAAGCCATCCACAACAATCCGTCGCTGGTCTCCGTCAGCAGTTGCACCACGCCGGGCAACATATCCTGCGCGCCCTTGCCGGTGGTCCAGTGCTGGAATTTTTTCGTCGCGATATCGAGTCGGCTCAGGCCTTGTGAATGGCCAAGCCACAAACTGCCGTCCCCGCGTTCGATCACTGATGCCAATCGCCGATCCGGCAAGGCCGCCGACGTATCGAAGACATGCTCGACGCGACCGGTCGCCGGGTCCAGGCGATCGATCATGCCGGCGCCGACCAACCACACGCGGCCATCGCGCGACGGCGCGCTGCCTCGCACGGGTACAGTGGCCAGGCCACGGTCGCCCTTGCCATTGGCGAATACCGCAAAATGCCGCCAGCCCGCAGGCAGCCGCAGCAAGCCTTCGTCCTTGGTTGCGAACCACAGTCCGCCTTCGCCATCTTCCACGCCCAGCCAGGACGAGCGCGTGCCGGCAACGCCATCGCGCAAGTCGTCCACCACGCCATTGCGTTCCAGCACCATGCCGCGCCGCGTGGTTATCCAGCGCGTGCCTTCGCGGTCGAGCAACACCGAGGTCACGCCGCGGTCCGGCAGGCGATCGCGCCAGGCGGGTTTTTCGACGCTGCCATCGGCGAGTACATGGTCCAGGCCGCCGTCGGTGCCGACCCACAGGCTGCCATCGCTTTCCGCCGAAAGACTGAAGACCACGCTGCCGCTCAATCGGTCGCTGCTGAATTTCTCGAAACCCGAACCGGTCCAGCGCGCCAGCCCCGAGGTCGTGCCGGCCCACAACTGTCCGCGCGCATCCACGGCCAAGGCCAATACGTTTTCATCAGGCAGGCTGCGCACATCCTTCGCCGATGGCATGAAGCGCGTCAGCACTTCATTTGCATCCATGCGATACAGGCCGCCGCCAAAGCTGCCGAACCACAACATGCCATCGCGGGTCGCGGTGATCGCCCAGATGTCATTGCTCAACAGCAGCGGCCGCGTGGCCTGGCTGAAGTGGCGAAAACCGGTGCGCGATGCATCCAGCACGCTCAGGCCCTGGCCCTCCACGCTGACCCAGACCCGGTTGCCGGCATCGACGAAAACGGTCTGCACGAAATTGCCGGGCAGTCCCGAGGCATCGTCGGGAACGTGTTGATAGACCTTGTAGCCGACGCCGTCGTAGCGGGCCAGGCCGTCGCGCGTGGAGATCCACAGGTAGCCGTCGCGATCGAGTGCCAGCGCGGTAGTGCTGCTGGACGGCAGGCCATCGGCCACGCCCACGGGCCGGAACTGTGGTGTTTCCGGAAGCGCGGCGCACACCCCGGTCGCGGTCGCCAGCAGCGCCGCGAACACCCAGCCATTGCGCAAAACCTTCCCCAAGGTTGCCCCGCCCCTGCATCCTCGCACGAACGGTTGGCTCCGCAAGCACCTCGCATTCACCTTGAGTCGTTATGATCAGCGAATGTCCGGTCGTTACCGATACTGCCGTTTCAACCGATTCGCACGCGTCGCCGCGCTGCGTCTCGCATTCGCGCTGGCCAGTGTGTTCGCGGCCGGGGCCGGCGTGGCCGGCGAAGCGCGCTATGCCTTCGACCCGGTGCACACGCGCGTCGCCTTCCAGGTCAGCCACGCCGGTTTCTCGAATCCGGTCGGCACCTTCTCGCGTATCGAGGGTGAACTGCAGTTCGATGAAGCGGATTGGAGCAGCGCCCGGCTGAAGGTGCGCATCCCGATGACCACGCTGGAGCTGGGCGATGCCGACTGGCGCGAGAAGATCCTCGACCGCACCTTCTTCGATGCGGAAAAGTTTCCCGAAGCGGTGTTCGAATCAACGACGGTGGAATCGACTGGCAGCAACACCGCCAATGTCAGCGGCAACTTGACGATGCATGGCGTCACGCGCCCCGTCACCCTGGCGGTCACCATGAATGCACTGCGCCGGCATCCGCTCACCTTCAAAAGGACTGCAGGCTTCTCGGCCACCGCCAGCCTGAAGCGCAGCGACTTCGGCATGACCTCGTGGAAGAACCTGGTCGGTGACGACGTGCGCTTGCTGATCGAAGCCGAAGCCGTGCGCGATTCGGCCGATGGCGACGTGCCCAAGGTTGACGAAGTAAAAGGAGGCCCCGAATGACCCTGCGCAATAGTCCCGATACCTGGGGCAGTGTCAGCATCGCGCTGCACTGGCTCACCCTCCTGCTGGTAGTGGGCATGGCCGTGGTCGGCCTGGTGATGACCGAATTGCCGACCAGCCCGTTGAAGATCCAGGTCTATGCCCTGCACAAGAGTTTCGGATTGACCGTACTGGGCCTGACCGCGCTGCGCCTGGGATGGCGATTGTTTTCCGGCCGGCCCGAACCCGAGCCCGGCTCGCCGCGCTGGCAGGACCGCATCGCCGCGCTCACGCATGGCGCCATGTATGGATTGCTGATCGCGATCCCGCTGTCGGGCTGGTGGTTCAATTCGGCATCGGGATTTCCACTGCGCTGGTTCGGCCTGGTGGCCCTGCCAAAACTCGGCGGCTACGACCCGCAGCTGAAGCACTTCGCAAAGGAAACGCACGAGTTCCTGTTCTTCACCTTGGCCGCGCTGGTCGTCGTCCATGCGGGTGCCGCCCTGTATCACCACTACCGCCTGCGCGACCGCACCCTGTCGCGCATGCTGCCGATCAAACACAAGGAATGATCCTGATGCGTCAATGGATGGCACGAGTGGTGTTGGCGGCGGGCATCGCAGGCGGCGCCCATGCGGGCAACGCCAACGGCGCCGACTACGTGGCCCTGCCCGAGTCCACGCTGGGCTTCAGCGCCAGCTTCCAGGGCGAGGCCTTCGACGGCAAGTTCGCGCGCTTCACGCCGCAGATCCGCTTCGACCCCGCCAAACTCGCGACCAGCCGCTTCGACGTGCGCATCCAGCTGGCCAGCGCCCACACCCGCAATGACGAACGCGACGAGATGCTGCGCAGCAGCGAGTTCTTCGATGTGGTCGCGAAGCCCGAGGCGCGTTACATCGCCACCCGCTTCCGCGCATTCGGAGGCAATCGCTACGCCGCCGACGGCACGCTGACCCTGCACGGCATCAGCAAGCCGGTGACGCTCAGCTTCACCTGGACCGCGGGCGCCAAGGCAGTGCTGTCGGGCGAAGCCACGCTGAAGCGGCTGGATTTCGGCGTGGGCACCGGCGACTGGGCCGATACCGAATTGCTGCCCAACGAGGTCAAGGTCAAAACCCGGCTGGCCCTGGTTATCCCGAAGAAATAAAGGCCTGCACCCGCCCGGCATCGAAGGGCCAGCCCAGTTCGGCCCCCGTGTCTTCGCGACGCAACACCGGCACCCGCGCGCCGTAGACGGCCTCCAGCGCCGCATCGCCATCGATCCAGACCGGATCGAAATCGGCCACGCCTGCGGCCAGCAGTTGTTCATATGCGTCATCGCACAGGGGGCAATCGTCACGCTGGAACAGGGTCAGGTTCATCAGGGGGCGCGCCGTTGCAGCCTTTAGAATCGGTCGGGGGCTAGAATGGAACCCCCGGCGGAATTCTATTTCATATGGCTGTCAGCGTTTTCGACTTGTTCAAGATCGGCATCGGTCCCTCGTCCTCGCACACCGTCGGGCCGATGCGCGCCGCGGTGCGCTTCGCGACCAAGTGGCTGGACGAAGCGGGCACCCTGCATTCTTGCGCGCGCATCCGGGTCGAGCTCTACGGCTCGCTGGCACTGACGGGGCGCGGACACGGCACCGACAAGGCCGTGCTGATGGGACTGGAAGGCCACTGGCCCAACACCATAGACCCCGACCTGATTCCCGATTCACTGGCGCGCATCCGCGCCGAGAAAAAACTGATGGTGCTCGGCCGGCACCCCATCAGCTTCGATGAAAAGACCGACCTGGTGTTCAACAAGCGGCAGAAGCTGCCCTTCCACACCAATGGCATGCGCTACAGCGCCTACGCCGCCGATGGCCGCGAAATTGCGACGCGCGACTACTACTCGGTGGGTGGCGGCTTCGTGGTCAACCAGGACGAAGCGGCCGAAGACCGCATCGTTGCCGACACCACGCCCCTGCCCTACGCCTTCCACAGCGGCGACGAACTATTGAAGTTGTGCGCCACCAACAAGCTGACGATCGCCGAACTGATGATGGCCAACGAACGAGTCTGGCGAAGCGACGAACACACCCGCGAAGGCCTGCTTGAAATCTGGCGCGCGATGCAGGATTGCCTGATCCGCGGCACGCGCCAGACCGGCGTATTGCCCGGCGGCCTGAAGGTCCCGCGGCGTGCACCGGCCATGTACCAGGACCTGAGCGCACGTCCCGAAGCGGCGATGAAAGACCCGCTGACGGTGCTGGACTGGGTCAACCTGTACGCACTGGCAGTGAATGAGGAAAACGCCGCAGGCGGTCGCGTGGTGACGGCGCCAACCAACGGCGCGGCCGGCATCATCCCCGCCGTACTGCATTATTTTGACCGCTTCTGCCCCGCCGCCACCGAGCAGGGCATCATCGATTTCCTGCTGACCGCGGGCGCCATCGGCATCCTGTACAAGGAGAACGCCTCCATCTCCGGCGCCGAGGTCGGCTGCCAGGGCGAGGTGGGCGTGGCGTGTTCGATGGCGGCGGGCGGTTTGACCGCGGCCCTCGGCGGCAGCCTGGGGCAAGTGGAAAACGCCGCGGAAATCGGCATGGAACACAACCTCGGCCTGACCTGCGACCCGATCGGCGGCCTCGTGCAGATTCCCTGCATCGAGCGCAATGCGATGGGCGCGGTGAAGGCCATCAATGCCTCGCGCATGGCCCTGCGCGGGGACGGCACCCATAGTGTCTCGCTGGACAAGGTCATCAAGACCATGCGCGACACCGGGCGGGACATGCAGGACAAGTACAAGGAAACGTCGCGCGGCGGGCTGGCCGTGAACGTCATCGAATGTTGAATCCGTCACGTTCAGTTAGCATGGGCAAGGCGCATGCTTGGGCTCGTGTGTTGACCACGCGGTAAAACCTGGGGGTTAGGGAACGCACGATGCTGCGATTCATCCTCTTCACCGCCCTGTATATGTTCGGCACCTGGTATGCCGTCGCCTTCATTGGCGGTCCGTCCCAGGTGGCCTTGTATTGGCCGTCGGCGGGCATCGGCTACGCTGCGGTATTGCGTTACGGCTGGCGCGGCACCGCCTTCATCCCGGTCGCCGTCCTCGCCTCGCATTTACTGTTCGCCCCAGTCCCGTATACCTTCCTGCCGTTCTCGGCCTTGAGCAACTGGCTTGGCGCGCTGGCTGGTGCTTACGCGGTACACCTGTCCCGCATCCCGCCACGGGTCAGCATCGCCAGTGGCTTCATCATGCTGCGCGGCGCCGTGGTCATGGTGCTGGTGTCGGCCGCGATCGGCGTCAGCGGATTGCTGTACTCGAAGATGATTCCCGTCACCGACCTCTGGCTGGCCTCGTTCAAATGGGGCATGGGCAACCTGCTCGGCATCATCTGCATCACCCCGACCATGCTGTTGCTCGCGGCGCCCGCTTCCAACAACCCCGACATGCCGCGCGACGACGACTACACGTCGGTGAAGGAAAAAGCGCCATGGTTGATCGTGTTGCTGTTCTCGTTCGGCATCGTGTACTGGGGCGGCCTGCGCAATAGCGTGTATGCGCTGGGCATGGTCGCGCTGCCGATGTCGCTGCTGCTGTGGAGTGCGCTGCGCTTCCAGCCGCTGTGGACGACACTGGGCACCTGCGTGACGGTGTTGTTCCTGACCTCCCTGACCGGCCTGGGCCTGGCCGGATTCAAACCGCCGGAAACCTCGCTCGATGCCGCGCTGCTGCTCGGCTTCATGAGCCTGGTCGGCACGCTGCCGCTGGTGCTGGTCGCCTCCATCAACGAACAACGTATCGCCACGCGCAAGGTACTGCGCCGCGCCACTACCGACGCCGCCACCAACCTGCCCAATCGCGCCGCCTTCGAAGAAGCCGTGCAACTCGCACTGGCTGGCAAGGGCGAGGGCAGCGCGTTGGCCTACCTCGACCTCGACCACTTCACGCTGATCAACGACACCGCCAGCCATGCCGCCGGCGATGCGCTGATCCATGGCATCGGCTCCTTGTTGAAGGCGAGATTGCGCGCCGGCGACCAGGTGTTCCGCATCGGTGGCGACGAATTCGCGCTGCTGTTGGCCGGGGACGCGGAGACGATGGAACTGCGCCTGCAACACCTGCAACGCGCGGTCGAAAACTATCGCGTCGGCTGGCAGAACCACGTGCTGAACATCACTGTCAGCATCGGCCTGGTCAATTTCAAGGCCGGCGAAATCGAATACGCGCGCTTGTTGTCGCTCGCCGATGCCGCGTGCTTCACGGCCAAGGAACTCGGCGGCAACCGCGTCGTGCTGGCCAGCCTCGAGCCCGGCGAGATGCACGAACGCACCCAGGCCATGCACTGGGCCCTGCGCATCCGCGAAGCCATCGACGGCAACCTGTTCGAGATCGACTGCCAGTCCATCGCGCCGCTGCACGACCATCCTGTGGAAGGCCGCCACTTCGAGGTGTTGCTGCGCATGCGCGACCCGCACACCGGCGAACGCCTCGCGCCCGACCACTTCATCCCCGCCGCCGAACGATTCCAACTCGGCGTCGCCCTCGACCGCCACGTCGTCAACCTGACGCTCGGCTGGCTGGAATCGCGCCCCGACGCCGCCGCGCAAGTGCATACCTGCGCCATCAACCTGACCGCCGCCTCGCTGGTGGACGAAGGCTTCGGCATCTTCCTCTACCACCGCGTCCGCAACAGCCGACTGCCCGCCTACAAGCTGTGCTTCGAGGTCACCGAAACCAGCGCCGTGCGCGACCTGGCCCGCGCGCAAGGATTGATCTCCAAGATGCGATCCCTCGGCTGCGCCTTCGCACTGGACGATTTCGGCACGGGCTTCTGCTCGTTCAACTACCTGCGATCGCTGGACGTGGACTACTTCAAGATCGACGGCAGCTTCGTGCGCGACCTGGAAAGTTCATCGCTGTCCACGGCGGTGATCCGGTCGATCACGGACATCGCGCATGTGCTCAACAAGCAGACCGTCGCTGAGCACACGGAAAACGACGCGATCTTTACCGCGCTGCGCGACCTGGGCGTTGATTACGCACAAGGGTTCGGAATCCATCGGCCTGAGCCGATCGAACAGTACTTCGCTTCGGTTCCAACCATCACGCTGGCAGCTGCCTCGGCTCGGTAGGTCTGCTGGGTTCTGAGCGGTTACGCGTTACGGCGAGGCAGGGGTCGGTATTCACTTCGAGTCGCTGCACTCGTGCCTGTCGGCCCTCGCGCGACTTGTCGAAGCAAACACCGCCCCCCGCTCCCAGACGTTATCCGTAGTTCAATCCCTGCTGTCCTCCCGACCAGGTAGCTATCCAAGGCTTCCACTTCGTCTCGGCGAAATGGCAGGGTCAGAATGAGCGCGCGACGGAGTCACGGGTGTGGTTCTTATTCTGTACAAGCGCGGCTTGTCACGTGGTGGAGCCACGTGTGCGCTTCCCTTGATATTGCGGGGCTTCGAATTTGACTCGCGAGGTTGCCGGCGATGTCGGCTTCGGCTTCGGCTTTGACTCTGGCTTCGGACGTGGTTGGACCACGTCTGCTCTTTGCCGACTTACCGCGTTGGTGAATGGGGCGAGGCCGGGGATGGGAGGGTCATCGCGAAGTGGTGCAGGACAGCAAGGAACGGCCGACTTCGAAAACATGGACGTTTTCGATGTCGGGCGCGATGACACTCCCATACCCGGCCCTGCCAGATATTTCTGGCAAGAGACTACGTAGCGAAAGCCACGGACGATTCAACGGCGGCGGAGGCGCGGTCGAGGGCGGCGGTTAGGTCGGCGGTGAGGTCTTCGAGGCCTTCGATGCCGACTGAGAGGCGGAGCAGGCCATCGCCGATGCCGGCGGTGGCGCGGGCTTCGGCGGACATCGAGGCGTGGGTCATCGTGGCCGGGTGTGCGATCAGGCTTTCGACGCCGCCCAGGGATTCGGCCAGCGTGAAACAGCGCAGGCCGTCGAGGAAAGCGCGCACGGCCGGCAGGCCGCCGGCGAGGTCGATGCTGAGCATCGCACCGAAACCCTTTTGCTGGCGGGCAGCGAGTGCGTGTCCCGGATGGCTCGGCAGTCCCGGGTAGTGCACGGCGGCGATGGCGTCGTGGTTCGACAGTAATTGCGCGAGAGCCTCGGCGTTTTCCTGGTGCACGCGCAGGCGCGCGTCCAGGGTGCGGAGGCCGCGCAGGGTCAGGAAGCTGTCGAACGGGCTGCCGGTCAGGCCGAGTGCGTTGGCCCACCAGGTCAGGGTGTCGAGCGTGGCGCGGTCACTCGCGACCACCGCGCCGCCGACCACGTCGCTATGGCCGTTGATGTACTTGGTAGTCGAGTGCAGCACCAGGTCGGCGCCGAGTTCTATCGGGCGTTGCAGGGCCGGCGACAGGAAGGTGTTGTCGGCCAGCACCAGTGCACCGGCGCGATGCGCGGCTTCGGCGACGAAGCGGATGTCGGTGATGCGCAGCAGCGGGTTTGACGGCGTTTCGATCCAGACCAGTTTCGGCGATTGCGCCAGCGCCGCGGACAGCGAGCGCGGGTCGGTGAAATTCGCGGTGACCAGGTTGAAGTGATTCTTGCGCGCGAGTGCGTTGAACAAACGCCAGCTGCCGCCGTAGCAATCGTGCGGTACTACCAGGGTGTCACCGGGCTCGAGCAATGCGGCCAGCACCAGCGTGATCGCGGCCATGCCGGTCGCCGTGACCACGCCGCCGACGCCGCCTTCCAGGTCGGACAGGGCATCGGCGAGTTGATCGCGCGTCGGATTGCCACTACGCGTGTAGTCGTATTGGCGCTTCTGGTCGAAGCCGGCGAAGCTGAAATTGCTCGAGAGGACAATGGGCGGCACGACCGCGCCGTGCGCGGTATCGCAATCGATGCCCGCGCGTACGGCGAGCGTGGCGGGCGAGAACGGGAGATCCGCGTTGGAGGCACCATGGCTCATGCGGACACTCCCGTCAGCACATCGGCCAGCGCGGTGCGGATGATGTCGGCGATGGCGTCTTCTTCCTTCAGGAAGGCGTCGTGTCCATAACGTGAGCGCAGCAGGTGCAGGCGGCGCAGCACGGGCAAGCGTTCGGCGAGTTCCACCAGGGTGTGGCGCGGCACGAGGCGGTCTTCATCGATCGCCACCAGCGTGGTCGGCACGGCGACGGATTCCGGCGCGACGGCATGCACATCAATGGATTCGGACAGGCGCAGGAAGGCGGTGAGCGGCGTGCGCGCGACGTAGTTCGAGCCGCAGGCGTCGAGATAATCTTCCGACGCGAATCGCGCGTTGCCGTCCTGCCATTGCACCGGCGCATCAAAACGCTCGGCGAATTCTTCCGGCGTGCGGTAGCTGAGCATGGCCAGTTGCCGCGCGAGCGACAGCGCTTCACGGCGGCCGCCTTCGCTGGCGCCGAGCCGGGCGACGCGGCGCTGCAATCCGCGCCATGCACTGGAATACGGATGCGC
>Ga0155472_164_pt2 | contig 20998 bp, 17 predicted proteins | sample RifCSPhighO2_12_FD_107130 | JGI IMG/M metagenome (GOLD analysis project Ga0155472, IMG submission 107130) | Gammaproteobacteria bacterium RIFCSPHIGHO2_12_FULL_63_22
CGCTGCTGGAGCTGCCGGCTGACGAACAGCTGGCGGTATCCACCGACACCCTGGTGGCCGGGGTGCATTTTCCCGCTGCAGCCGATCCCTTTCTGCTGGCCCAGCGTGCGCTGGGCGTGTCGGTCAGTGACCTGGCCGCCATGGGCGCGAGCCCCATCGGCTTCACCCTGGCCTTGACTCTGCCTGGCGCCGAAGCGGCTTGGCTGCAAGCCTTCGCCGGCGGTCTCGACCGGATGGCGCAAGACTGCGCCGTGCGCCTGATCGGCGGCGATACCTCGCGCGGGCCGCTGAGCCTGACCCTGACCGTGTTTGGCCGGGTGCCCCATGGCCTGGCGTTGACCCGCGCCGGTGCGCGGGTCGGCGATCTGCTCTGCGTCGGCGGCGAGCTGGGCGATGGCGCCGGCGCCTTGGCCCTGGTGCTCGGCCAGCGCCAGGCGCCGGCCGAGATTGCCGAACCCTTGCTGGCGCGCTACTGGTCGCCGCGCCCGCAGTTGGCCCTGGGTCAGGCGCTGCGCGGCAAGGCCACGGCGGCGCTGGATATTTCCGATGGTCTGCTGGCCGACTGTGGGCATATCGCCGCCGCTTCGGGCGTGGCGCTGCTGATCGAGCAGGCGCGCCTGCCGCTGTCGCCGGCATTGCTGGCCTTGCTCGGTGCCAGTGGCGCGCGGAACTGCGCGCTGAGCGGTGGCGACGATTACCTATTGGCCTTTACCCTGCCGGCCGAGCATCTCGCCGGCTTGCAGGCGCAGGGTTGGCCGGTGCATGTGGTCGGCCGCGTCGAGGCCGGGGCAGGCGTGCAGTTGCTGGATCAGCAGGGTCAAGGCATCACGCCGCAGGCGCGGGGCTATCAGCATTTCGGGAGTGACGGTGACTGAACCGCTAAGCGTGCCGCCGTCGGTATGGCGCAATCCGTGGCATTTCATCGCCTTCGGCTTCGGCTCGGGCACCTTGCCCAAGGCGCCGGGCACCTGGGGTTCGCTGGTGGCGCTGCCGTTCATCCCGCTGTGGCAGATGCTGCCGGACTGGGGCTACTGGCTGATGCTCGGCATCACCATGCTGTTCGGCTTCTGGCTGTGCGGCAAGGTGGCGGAAGACCTGCGCGTGCACGACCATGAAGGCATCGTCTGGGACGAAATGGTCGGCATGTGGATCACCCTGTGGCTGGTGCCGGAAGGCTGGGGCTGGCTGCTGGCGGGTTTTTTGATGTTCCGCCTGTTTGACATCCTCAAACCCTGGCCGATCAGCTGGATCGACCGGCACGTGCATGGCGGCGTCGGCATCATGCTCGACGACGTGCTGGCCGGGGTATTCGCCTGGCTGGCCATGCAGTTGCTGGTGTGGGGCTGGGTCAATGGACTGGCGGCAGGGTTGGGCTTCTAGCCGTGCGATGGAAGTTGGGGTTGCTGCTGGGGGCGCTGGGCTGTTCATGCGCCTATGCCGAGCCGGCTGCGCCGCGGGAAATTCGCCTGGCCAGCGAGGTCTGGCAAGGCTACAGCCATGCCGACGGCAGTGGTCTGGCCTGGGATATCCTGCGTCAGGTGTTCGAGCCCGAAGGCGTCGAACTGGTGATCCAGAGCGTGCCCTATACCCGCTCCATCGGCCTGGTGCAGCGCGGCGAGGCCGATGCCTGGGTCGGCTCCTACCGCAATGAGGTGGACGAGGGCGTGTTTTATCCGCGCTGGCACTACGACGCCGATCAGATCAGTGCACTGGGCTTGATCGAGCAAGCGGTACCCACCCAGGCGACGCTCGGCGAGTTCCGCCTGGTGTGGGTGCGTGGCTATGAATACCAGCGTTATTTGCCAAACCTGAAGCACTACCGGGAAATTCAACGCCGCAACGGTATCCTGCCCATGCTCGACTACGGCCATGCGGATTTCTACATCGATGCGCAGACCGAGATCGATGAGGTGCTTGAAGGTGCCGCCGACCGGGCCCGCTACCGGGTCACCCGGTTGACCCGGTTGCCGATGTACCTGGGGTTTGCCGATAACCCGCGTGGGCGGGCGTTTGCCCAGTTGTATGATCGACGCATGGCGCAGCTGGTCGAGCAGGGCAGCTTGCGCCCACTGTTCGAGCGCTGGCGGCAGCCCTATCCCTTCGAATGAGGAGTGAGAGCTTTGCGTAACAGGCTGAAAGTACTCTGCGCCGGGGCGCTGCTGTTGGCTTGCGCGACGAGTTGGGCGGCGGCCCAGGTGCTGGTGGTCGGCCTGTTCCCCGGTGCCGCGGTGCTCAATGTCGACGGTCAGCGCAAGCTGGTGAAAGTCGGCCAGACCGGTCCCGGCGGGGTGGTGGTGGTCAGTGCCGATAGCCGTGGTGCCGTGCTGCGGGTGGATGGCGTGGAGCGCGCCTATTCCCTGAGTCGCGAATACAGTGAAGGCTTTGCCGAGCCGAGCACGCGTCAGTTGAGCATCGCCAAGGGCATTGGCGGGCACTATTGGGTCGCCGGTTCGGTGAACGGCCACCCGCTGCAGTTCCTGGTCGACACCGGCGCCACCTCGGTCGCCCTCAACGATGGCCACGCTCGCCGCCTCGGCATCGACTATCGCGTGGTCGGCCGGCCATTGCAGGTCAGTACCGCCAGCGGCACGGTGCGCGGCTGGCGGGTCAATCTCAACAGCGTCAAGGTCGGCACTCTGGAGGTGCTGGGCGTCGAGGCGGTGGTGCTGGAGGGTGGCTCGCCCAGCGATGCGCTGCTCGGCATGAGCTTTCTCAGTCGGGTCGGCTGGCGGGTGGAGCAGGATCTGCTGGTGCTGGAGTCCAAGCACTGACAGCAGACATACGCCATAAGCCCGGCCTGCTATCCCCTCGTTGCGGCTTATCCGATCCTTATCATCGGTAATTCAAGCTGACCCGCTGGCAAGGGCTGCTGTTACAATGCGCCCTCGCAAATTTCCAGCCCTTATCTATTTAGGAGCATCCGGTGTCTGTCGTGTTCGTCGCCGCCTCCCAGCTGCCTACCCCGTTCGGGGTGTTTACCATGCATGGCTTTCTCGAAACGGCCACGGGCAAGGAGCACGTCGCGCTGACCTTTGGCGATGTGGCCGATGGCGAGCCGGTGCTGGGGCGCCTGCATTCCGAGTGCCTGACCGGCGATGCGCTGTTCAGCCTGCGCTGTGACTGCGGCTTCCAGCTCGAAGCCGCGATGCGTGCGATTGCCGCCGAAGGACGTGGCGTCCTGCTCTATCTGCGGCAGGAGGGCCGCGGCATTGGCCTGCTGAACAAGATTCGCGCCTACGAACTGCAGGATGGCGGCGCCGATACGGTGGAGGCCAACGAGCGCCTCGGCTTTGGTGCCGATCAGCGTGAATACGCGATCTGCCTGCCGATGCTTGAACACCTGCACATCAAGGCGCTCAAACTGATGACCAACAACCCGCGCAAGGTCAAGGCGCTGGGCGATATGGGCATCAACGTAGCCACTCGCGTGCCACTGCAGATCGACCACAATCCGCACAACAAGAAGTACCTGGCGACCAAGGCTGGCAAGCTCGGGCATATGCTCGGCAGTCTGCATCAGGGCGAGGTCGAGGAAAGCCTGTGACCCGCGCCAACGTGCGCCGTCGCCTGGCGCTGGCCTGGTGGTCGCAGCTGGCGCTAACCCTGGCGCCGCTGTTGGTGCTTGACTTGCTGTTTGCTGCCGATCGGCAGCTGACTGTGTTGGCCATGCCCTTGTTCATCGCGGGGATGGCATCGATGTTCGTCAGCCTGCCGCTGTTCCATGCCTACAAGCACGCCTTGATCGCCACTGAAAAGCACCTCGATACCCCGCAAGAACCGTCCGCCTGGCTGGCCTTGGCCGCTCGGCGTCGGCTGGCTCTGCTCGGCGCCGGCCTGCCGGCCTGGGTTGCCGCCATCGCGGTGTTCGCCGGGCTTGAGGCGATTCCGCTGACGCTCCTGGCGCTGTCCAGCGTCGTCCTGTTCTACCTCTACCGTATTCCCCGCCAACTCGGTCGGTAATCGGCGCAGCGCCCGGCCATTCACCGCGGCACTGTCCGCTACGGCGCGTCCAGGCGGCTCCGCCCGCGATCTCATGACCTTGAGGTAATCCGGGGCTGCTGCCGGTTTTATCGGCTGCGCCCGGCCTATCCCTTCAGTGACGACTTCAAGCAGCAGGGCGATCTCGGCCATGACCAGGTCGAGGCCACCGGCGGTACCCGCCGCCTGACCAGGTTCACCAGCGCGCCGATCTGGCCCCGTCGCCCGCCTGAAGATCCGTCCGTTCTACCCCCATGCGCGTCAGCACCAGGCAGAAGTTGGCGCCAGGCCGGCACTCGGCGTGCCATCGTCGATCCGCCCGGCGAACCGGTAGACCTCCGGTTAGTCGAAGATCGTCCGGCCCACGGCGAAACCGCGGCAGATGGGGAAGGGCACGGCATTGCGCAAGGCTTTGCCCAGTGCGGCCGGCTCGGCCTGCAGACCGAGCAACAGCCCTCCAGGCGATAGGGGCGTGGCGTTAGATCAACGCCTCCAGCCGACAGTCGCGCTCTTCGGCCTGTTGCGGGGCTAGCAGTTGGCGGCCCTGCTCCGTGTGCCGCTGAGGCTCGTTGTTTAGAACAGGCATTTCGCCTGGTGGCCGAGCTGCCAGCGGCGCGGCGCCTGGGGTTGTTCCTCGTCGGCGATCAGGCGCCATAACAGAGTCGATGGCAACCGGCACCTGATACTTCTGCGAGGTGACGCCTTTTTAGCCACTGGATAGGCTCGTCCCAGAGGCAACCGGCTGCCGGTCGCGAGTAGGGACAGCAGACGGTCTTGTCACATTTCTCGCGGGTCCGCCGCAAACTCAACCAGGGGTTAGCTGCGAACTATCCGCACCCCTGCACTCAATCAGGACGACGTCATGGATCAAGTTCAGACCCCCACTCAGGTCGCCGGCAAGGAAGCGCCCCTGCAACCGGTTGCCGCGATACGCGAACCCAGCACGCCACTCGAGCCGATGCCGCCGAGCAATACCGCGCTCTTTCCAACGAACACGAATCTACCGGAGAGCCGCGAACACGTGCTCTGGTACGACTCCCGCGCCCTGGCGACACTCGATGAGCAAGGCCGCGGGGCGGTCGTGCAACGCCTGGGCCAGGGGCGCTACAACGGCGTTGTGCTCTATGCCGACAATTACCAGACGCTGAATGAGGCGCTATCCCCGCGCCTGCAGCGCGTGTTGCAGGTCGACTCCCTGGAAGACTGGGCCGGAATCGGCACGCTGATCGAGGCCAACGAGCCTTGCCGCCGTGTCACCGTCGTGTCGAGCGGTAAAGCGCAGGTGCTCGCCGCTGCTCGCGAAGCCGGTTATCGCACCAGCTGGCGCACCCATGTGGACAATGCCGGCACCCTGCACGCCGCCTTCCATCGAGGCATGCACTACGACTTCCTGATGGTGTCGTTCAAGGATTCGACCAATATCCCGCTGGAATTGGTGATTGCCGAACTGCACAAGACCAACACGGTGCTGCTCAAGGAAGTGCACCAGGACGTGGACGACGCGGTAATCGCGCTGGGCGTGCTGGAATTGGGCAGTGATGGGGTGCTGGCCTCCTTCGTCACCATGGAACAGTTCGACCGTTTTGCAAAAAAAATGGATGCGCAGGCATCGCCGAAGATTGAAATCCAGGCCGGTGTTATCGATCGCATCACTCACCTGGGCCTGGGCTACCGCGCCTGTATCGACACCACCCATATGTTCAATCCGGATGAAGGCATATTGGTGGGCTCAACCTCCACCGGTGGCATCCTCTGCTGCCCGGAGGTTTTCCATCTGCCGTATATGGAATTGCGCCCCTTCCGCATCAATGCCGCCTCGGTGCATAGCTATGTGTTCCAGGGCAATGACCGCACCAGTTATATCAGCGAGCTGCGCGCCGGTAGCTCGCTCACCACGGTCAATGCTCGCGGCGAAACCCGCCAGGTTTTCGTCGGTCGCGCCAAGACCGAAATCCGGCCGCTGATTCTGATTGAGGCTACGTTCCCGGATAACCGCAAGGTCAACATCATCATGCAGGACGACTGGCATGTGCGCGTGTTTTCCGACAAATCCAAACCCCTCAATGTCACCGAACTCAAGCCCGGCGACCGCGTTCTTGGCTTTGGCACCGAGCCTGGTCGTCACGTCGGCGTGAAAGTAGACGAGCACATCATCGAACTTTGATTCCGTCGCCCTGCAGATGCCGAGCCTGTGCTGGCTCGCCCTGCTGCTATGCAACTAACCGGAAAAAAGGAGTATGAAAGTGCATCAGGTTCTTATTACCGGCGCCACCGGGTTTGTCGGCAGCGCTCTGGCCGCGAGCCTTCTGGCGCGCGGCGCTCATGTGACAGCTCTCTCTCGCAACGACCCCGATGGCGTGCGCACTGTTACTGCCGTAGTCGCTGCAGCCCAGGGTTGCGGGCTAGACATCAACGGTGCGTTGAAAAGGTATCTCAAGGTTATCAATATCGACTTCGCCGAGCTGGAGACCGCGCTCACCAGTGCCGAGTTGGGAGGTGTCACCGAAGTTTGGCATGTGGCGGCCGAGATGAGTTATTCAGCCCATAAGCTCGGGTTGTCTTTCGACACCAACGTAGGCAACAGCACCCGTCTGTACGAGACCGTCCTGCGTCTGGCACCGCTCTGCCGTCGTTTCTACTACGTTTCCACCGCCTATGTGGCGGGTATGAGCGGCGGGCCGGTGCGCGAGGAGCTGCATGCCAAGAGCCGCATGCTCAACACCTACCAGGTCACCAAGTGGAGCACCGAGCAGGCGTTGCATCTCCTCTACTTACGTTGCGGCCTGCCGGTAACCGTATTTCGCCCCACCGTGGTCGTCGGCCACCGCGCCACCGGCTGGGCGCACCGCAACGGCTTTGGTTTTTATATGTTCCAGGACGCGATGGCCGCCCTGGCCAAGGCCGGCCACAAAGAGTTGGCGCTAGATCTGTTGGGGAGTACGCGCCCGGATCTGGTGCCGATCGACCAGCTCACGGCGGACGCCTGTTCGCTGACGCTACGCCAGCATGCCGGCCGCGACTTCGAGGTGTTCCACAGTGCTGGCGGTATCCATCTGCCCATGCGCGAGATAGTGCGCATCTGGGGTGAGGTGGCTGGTATAGACACCTGCCTGGGCGCGCCTACCACTGCGCTGGAGCAGAAGTTCGACCGCGCCGTAGGAGCCAACAAACCCTTTGCACGTACCGAATGGCAGTTCGAGCGCGCGAAGCTCGACGCCGCTATTGGTTGCGGCCAAGGGATTCAGCCGTTGTCGTCGGAGGAGTTGTACAGCCTGTGCAGCTGGTATGCCGATGAGTCGATCGACGTAACGGATGCGCGCGAAGATGCCGTCGCTAAAGCAGACTGAGGGAACCGCCGTGACCACTCTGAGTACAAGCGTTGTGGCTGTCGCTGCTCCCGGCAATGCGCGCCCGCTGGACGCCCTGGCCGAAGTTTTCGTGCACCTGGGCGACCTGGCCAATGTCAATACCAACCAGATCCTGATCGTCAGCGGGCGCCTGGATCCGTCGCTGCTGGAGCAAAGCGTACAGCGCGCTGTGGCGCAAATTCCGCTGTTGCGTACCCGGCCTGCTGGTTCGGCGCTGCACGAACACGACAGCAGTAGCGCTCGCTGGGTGGAGCACCGTGAATACCTCAATGACTGCGACTTTGGCGATCCCGGCTTTCGCCACCTGCTGATGGACTTCAGCTCGGCTCGCCGGCTGAACTGGCGCGACCGACCGCCGCTGCAACTGCTGCTGGTCACCGGCGGACAGAATTCCTGTGTGTATCTGAGCAGCCATCACGGTGTGGCCGATGCGCGCAGTGACTGCCTGCTGTTGCGCTCGATTATCGATCATTACGCATGCCTTACTGGGGTGCCGGGCGCGTTCGTGCTCACCGGTATATTGCCCTTCTCGCCGCTGACTGAAATACGTCCGCAATGGTACCGCCCGCTTGAGCGCAGTCTGCGCTGGGCGCGCGCGCTGGGCAGCGTCGCCGTCGACTTGCTGCGTCACGATGTGGGATTGCGCGTGGGCCTGCATGGTCAGCGCTGGGAGGGGCGCGCAAAAGACCCGACCATCGGTCGACTGGATTTCTTTCAGAGCCTGTTGCCACAGGATCTTGAGAGAAGATTGTGCGCAGCTGCACGGGACAGCGGCGTCACTGTGAACACCCTGCTGTGCGCGGCCCTGGCGCGTTTGATGGAATCCAGCAAGAAAGGCACTGGGTCGCGCCGGACCTTGCGCATTACCTGCGCAGTGAGCCTGCGTCGGTTGATCGATCACAGCTACGACCGCAGCTTCCGCAACTATCTGGTGCCCAGCAACATCCGCCTGAAGGTCGGCCAGGCCACGCCTGCACTGGTGCGCAGCGTACATGACGCCATAGACGCGGCGCGCAGTGAGCGCCAGATCGGCACCGCACTGGGGCGGCTCGAATCGCTGCTGCCACTGTTGCGACCGCGCTTGCTGAGGGGCCTTTCGCGCCGCCTGCTGAACCGCTGTCAGGGCACCAACGCCTGTTATTCCAACCCGGGACGCATCGAGGAGGACTTCTCCTCGTTCGGTTCGCCGCAGCACACCACGCAGAGCTACGTCGGTTTTGGCTGCCTGGTACCGCCCTACGATTTCATCCTCTACACCCCCACGGTGAACGGTCGCATGCAGCTGGATCTGGTCTATCGCCGTGCGGCTTTCAGCGACATTCGTCAGGAGTTCACGACACCTTTCCTCAGCGCACTGCGGCAGCTGTTGGACGAGCTGGAAGCTCCCTGCGCAAAGTTGCCGCCACTATGAGCTATGCGATCTACATTCCCCTCGCCTTTGTGCTTGGTTACCTGGGGTTCGTCATCGTGCGTCTGGGGTTTTGCGGTCGCCTCGCATTACTCGTGAGTTGGGACGACCGTGTCGACCGTGCGCTCGAGTTTGCGGCGCGCCGGCACGGCGAGCGTGAGCTGATTGAACTGGCTCAGCCGCTGGCATGGAGTGCGGAGCGGCACTGGAGTGCTCCGCAACTGCTCGACATGGTCGAACGCCTCTGCGCCTGTTGGCACCACCTCGGCGTGATCGAGGGTGACCGAGTGGCAATCTACAAGGCCAATCACTTCGATTACTTCCTGTTCTCCGTGGCGGCCGTGCGCATCGGCGCCATCGCTGTGCCTATCAACGGCAAAGTGGCTGCAGACATCGCAGCGGGCTATATGGGGCGCATGGGCGCCAAGCTGCTGATCAGCGATGACGAGGGCTGGCAGAAGTTAGCCGGTCTGGGAGGTCACGTTCTGCCGTCCACACTGGAGCAGGTAGTGCTGGTGGATGCCCCGGTACAATCAGGCGACCGAGAACAGCACTTACACAGCTTGGCCGTGTTGCTGGGCCAGCACCTGCCCGCGGCTCCGTATTGCCGGCGCGGCCCCACCGACCCCTTGTATATCGTGCATACCTCCGGCACCACCGGTGTGCCCAAAGGCGTGATCTTGAGATCCGACGGCATCGCTCAAGCGCTGCGTTCCATAGTGCTGTTCAACCCGGTATCCACCACCGACCTGGCCTGCATCGCGCTGCCCCTCAACCACCAGGTATCACATCTATACCTGCATGGCGCTTTGTTGATGGGGGTGCGTTGCATTATCGACAGTGCGCTCGAAGTTCCCGGTCTGATCCACCAGTTGCAACATCGTGAGCCGACGGTCTTCTTCGGCTTTCCCATTACCTACATGCGACTTATGGCGGCTGGAGCACTGGATTGTCCGCTCGACAGCGTGCGCATTTGGGGTACGACTGCCGACGCCAGCCACGAAGTACAGCAGCGTGCGTTTATTCCGCGGGGCTCCTTCTTTACCCGTCTCGGCATTCCCCGGCGCGGCTCCATTTTTGTCGATGGTTTAGGTTCCAGCGAAGTGGGTATCGCCGCTTTGCTGCGTATTGCTACCCCCTGGACCAAGCGTTTCGAGCGCCGTGTGGGGCGCAAAACGCCGCTGGGGCCGATGATCAAGATCGCAGACGCCGAGGGTGTGCCGGTGCTCAGGGAAGAGGTCGGCCGCCTGATGATCAAGGGCAGGAGCATGTTCGGTGGCTACTGGAACGCCCACGACACCTACTACGCCGCTACCCGTGATGGCTGGTGGTTCACCGGCGACTTGGTGCGCGAGGGCAAGGATGGCGAAGTTGTCCACCTCGATCGCGAAGTGGACGTGATACACAGCGCCAACGGCGCCATATACACCCTGCCGCTGGAGGAAGTGCTCCTGAAACATCCAAGTGTGCTCGATACCTGCGTCTTCGGTGTGCGCGAGCGAGCCGCTGGCCCGGAATTACCCGCCGCGGTGATCGCGCTGCATGTTGACGCAGAGCCCATCAACGCCGAGACATTGCAGCGGCAACTCAACCGCCGGCTACCGGAGCAACAGCAGTTGGTTCATCTGTGGCTGATCGACTGGGACGAATTTCCCATTGGCGCCACTGGCAAGACGCTGAAGCGGCGACTGCGTGAGCGCTACAACAGCGTTCTGCAAACCCGACCGCAACCCCAGAAACCAGAGAGTGCCCATGCGCATCCAGCGTCCACGACTGGCAACCGGTCTGATCCCGGCGCTGTTCATCGCTTGCGTCCCCGGCGTCGCAATTGGCGAGAGCGCGGCGTTCGACAGTGCCATCGGTGACGATCCGAGCCCTTGGAGTGTGGAGTACGAATTGTCCCTGCAGCTCATTCACGAGCGTGAAGACGTTTTCGCTCCACTAGGTGGCGGCGAGGCCAACCGCAGCGCCGTGGAGCTGCGCCTCAATTTGCAGTTGCAGTGTGATCGGGGGGCCTATCAAGACACGCGCCTGGTACTCAAACCGCGCCTGTCGCTGGATGACGACGAACGGCCGAGGGATATGCCGGATCCGCAGCCCGATGCCCTGGCCGAAGGTTATCTGCTGCAGTCTCTGGGTGATGGTCAACTGGGCCTTGGCAAGCGGCTACTGGGGTGGGGGCCGTCGCTGCTGTATAGCCCGACTAACCGCCTATTTCCGGACAACGGCGCGGCCACGCCACGCCGCGATATCCCGGGTAAACCCATGGCCTTTGCCAGCATGCCCCTCTCTGCCCGGGGGCGGCTCAATCTGCTGGTGGCCGACCCGCGGCTCGACGAAGTTGACGGCATTCGCAGCGGGGGCGCGTTTGGGTTGGCTCGTGCCGAGTGGAATTGGGTGCAGAGCCAGATCACTACTCTGGGGGCCGTCGTTGGTGGCGGCGGCGGATTGCAACCCTATTTTGGCGGTTATGTGCAGCACGGGCTGGGTGATGCCTGGACCCTGGGCGCCGAAGCCGCTGCCTCGCGCGGTTATGCCCGCCGCGCCAGCAGTGGCGTCGGCGAAGAGCCGTTGGCACAGAACGAAAACCGCTGGCACTGGGACGGCACCCTGAACCTGCGCTATGGCGCCAGCTCCGGTGCGGAGATCGGTCTGGAGCTGATTCACAACGGCTATGCGATGAGCGATAGCGAGGTCGCCAATCCGCTGATCGCCGCCATGCCTTCGGCGGGCAGCAGTCCTTCGCGCAACCGGCCGCTGCACCCGTTTGTGCAGCGCCGCTACGCGCTGCTGCAGGGCACTTGGCCCAAATTGTTTGGCGACCGCCGCTGGGGCCTGACCGCACGGGTGCTGCAGGGGCTGGATCAAAGCAGCACCGACAGCTTCCTCGAACTGTCCTTCAGCCCCACGGATACCAGCACCTTGTATCTGGGGCATGCACACAGCCGGGTGCCGGAGTCACTGCTGATGAGCCGTCCGGTGCCGCGCAGTACCTACGTCGCCATGGAGCTTTTTTTCTAGGCGGCAAACAACTGAAACACAGCAATTTTCCAAGCCGATCACATCGATTGACCGAGCGAAGAAAAAGCACAAGGAGAGACACATGATCCTGATCGAATTCGAATCCGTCACCAAGCATTACCAGCTTGGCGAGATTGAGGTGATCGCCCTCGATAACGTCAATTTCACGGTTCGGCGCGGCGATTTCGTCGCGATTACCGGCCCCAGTGGTAGTGGCAAAACCACCATGCTGAACTTGATCGGCTGCCTGGATTCGCCCACTTCGGGTGAAATCCGTGTGCTCGGCCAGCCAGTGACTTGCCTCGACGAGAAGGCGCTGGACACGCTGCGCAGCCGCACCTACGGGATTGTTTTCCAGAGCTTCAACCTGGTTCCGGTGTTGACGGCGCTGGAAAACGTGGCGCTGCCGCTGCACCTGCACTCACTCAAGTCGAGCGAAATACGTGAGCGTGCCCTTGCGGCGCTCTGCTCCGTCGGCCTGGGGCGCTTCGCTGATTTCCGCCCGGATCAGCTCTCCGGCGGGCAGCGTCAGCGTGTGGCCGTGGCGCGCGCGCTGGTGACCAAGCCAAAACTGATACTGGCCGACGAGCCCACCGCCAGTCTGGATACCGCCAGCGCGCTATCGCTGGTGGAACTGATGAAACAGCTCAGTGCCGAGCAGGGCGTAACCTTCGTTTTTTCCACCCACGATCAGCGGCTGCTGCAGCATGTCCGTCGTGTGGTCGAACTTCGCGACGGCAGCCTCTCCACCATCCGCGAAATTCAGCCGAGCGCCGAGCAGCAGCAAGCCGGCCAAAGTGAGGTGGCGTAATGTGGTCCATGGCATTGCGCAACCTTTACCGCGACCGGCGGCGTACGCTTACGACCGTGATCGCGGTGGGCGCAGGGATCTTCGCGGTATTGATGTTCCTGGGCTATATCCGCTTCGTCGAGAACTCACTCGCGGCTATCGTGATTTATCGCGATGCCAATGCCCACGTGCAGGTCTACCGTGTGGACGGGCCAGAGCAACTGGCCGCAACTCCGGCCAAGTATTCGCTCGACCGGCAAGAGCAGGCGCTGATTCACCAGTCGGCACGCGGTCTGGCGCATTTTGTGCGGGCATCCGACCAGTTGGTGGGAGTCGGCGTGGTGCAGGGCGATGAGGGCAGCGCGGTGTTTCTCGGCCGAGGGATCGAGCCTGAATTCGAAGCCGCACTGCAGGCTGAAAGTCCGCTCGACTTCGCCCCCAGCGTAATGGACGAACACGGCCTGTTGCTGACCAGGCAACTGCAGGATCTGCTGGGTTATCCCGCACCCGGCGCGGTGTTGCAACTGTTCAGCGCCTCCTACGCCAACCGCATGAACGCCATAGAGGCGACATTCAGTGGCGACTTCTCCACCGGTATCGAGGCGATCGAGGACAAGGGGCTTAAAGCGCCGCTGTCGCTGCTGCAGTCGCTCTATGACACCGACGCCGTATCGCGGGTGGTGGTACAGCTCGATGATCGTGCCCATGCTGGTGCCTTCCGTGATCAGCTGGCCGCCGAGCTGCAACGGCGCGCACCGGGCCGTTTCGAAGTCACCACTTGGGATTATCCGCAGATCGGCCAGCTCTACAGCAGCTTCATGGGCTTCTTCAATATGGTGTTCGCGTTTACCGGCAGTGTGATTTTCGCCATTGCGCTCACCACCATCCAACACACCGTGGCCATGAATGTGGCCGACCGCGCCCGCGAGATCGGCATGCTGCGGGCCATGGGTTTTGGCCGCGGGCGCATCGCCGGCCTGTTCGTGCGGGAAAGCCTGCTCACCACGCTCGCTGCGGCACTTGCCGCCAGTGGGTTGGCTTACCTGGTCATCTTCGCCCTGCCTTACACCCATATCGAAACGCAATTGCCGCGTATCGCCGAGCCCGCCAGGCTGACGCTCGGGCTGCCGCTGGGTTGGACGCTGAGCGCCATTGTCCTGGCCGGTCTGGGTATCGCACTGGGCGCGTTGATCACGGCGCGTAAACGTGTCGGCGGTAAAGTCCGCCCCGGCCGCCGCGGCATGCCCCTTATCCAGCTGCTGGCCACTGCATCTTGCCTGGTTTTGGCGATCACGTTGCTGCCGGCCACGCCAGTGCGTGCCGAAACTGCGATTAGCGAAGCGGCTGCTGTTGCCGACGTGCCGGAGGAGGCCACGTTGCGCCAGTGGTTGCGCCAGGCCGACCTGGCCCGTGGCGGCTGGGGCAGTTATCAATGGACGCTGCGTATCCACACCGAGGATCCTGCTGGCGCCACCGATACCACCTATGCTATCGCGGTGCACGAAGGTCGGGCCCTGGCCAAGACCACCGCGCCGAGACGCTACCGCGGCGAGAAGATTCTCATCGCCTCCCGCGCCATGTGGTACGCCAAGCCGGGGCTGCGCAAACCGGTCAGCATCAGCCCGCAACAGCGACTGGTGGGCGAGGCGGCCAATGGTGATATCGCCGCCACCCAGTACGCTCGCGACTACTCGCCGGAATACCTGGGCACTGTGCAGCTCAATGGAGTGGACTGCCACAAGCTCAAACTGACGGCCACCACGTCCGACGCCACCTACGAATCGATCATCTATTACCTCGATATCCGCACGCGCCTCGGCATCAAGGCCGAATTTCTCACCGCCAGCGGCATGCCGTTCAAGGTCGCGCACTTCGAATACGGCAACCGTGTGCTGGTGGACGGAGAGCAACGAGCCTTCGTCTCGAGCATGAAGATCGTTAACGCCAACTTCCCCGAGCGCTTCAGCCTGCTGGAATACGCGCGGGTGGCTCCGGCCAGTCCGTCGGACAGCCTGTTCTCGCTCGACACGCTGATGACTCTATAGGAGAGGAGGAGCCACCATGCACACCAAGCTGCTATTGAACATGTCACTGCGTAACCTGTTGCGTCAGGGGCGCAAATCCATCGGAACCCTGGTGGTGATGGCCGTGTCCATCCTGGCCCTGTGTCTGCTGTCGGGTTACATGCAGGCCAATGTCGAACTAATCCGTGATGCCTTCATGCACTGGGGCGCGCGTGGTCATTTGCTGATCGAGCGGCCCGCGTCGCAACTGGCGCGGGAAGTGGAAGGTGCTGGCCAACTGCCGCTCACCGCCGCCATGCAGCAGCAGATTGACGAGTTGCTCACGGCGGATCGCGAGGTTGCCGCGAGCGCCCGTATCCTGCGGATTTCCGGCATGCTGTCCAACGCCCGCGTGAGCACGATCTTTGCCGGCATTGGCCAGGACGTGCAGGCCATACGCCAGATCAAGGGCCCCGCCTACGAGTACGACGTGGTCGCCGGCACACCGTTGTGGATGGAGACGCGCTCCCAGCCGCTGATTCTCGGCCAGGGACTGGCCGCCATCCTCGGTTGCGAGGTGCCCAAGGTCGGTTTTGCGCCGCTGCAGCCCGGCGATACGCCGGCATCCAAGCCGATGCAATGCCCCCCTGGCCCACTGGAGCTGACCGCCACCACTCGCGGCGATGCACGCGTCAACGCCGTGCGTGCCTTGCCCAGCGGAATCATGGACTGGGGCATCAAGGAAGTTAACGATCGCCTGGTCGTGATGCCGATGGCAGATGCCCAGGCACTGCTCAACACCCGGGACGTCAGCGAGTACCACGTGCTGTTGAGCGAGGGCGCAAGCCTGCAGGCCGCGCAGGCGCGAATCAGCGCAGGTCTGCAACAGGCCGGACTCACTGATGTGGAGGTGTTTCTTTGGTCCGACCGCGCCACCTTTTACCAGCAGGTAAAGGCGGTGCTGGGGGGCTTTCTCAACTTTATCGCCGTCGTCGCCTGCGCCATCGGTTTCACCAGTCTGTTAAACGCCAGCTACATGAACTTCGCCCAGCGCGCGCGCGAATTTGCCATCCTGCGCAGCCTGGGTTTTACCCGGCGCTTCGTCATGACCCTGACCATATTGGAAAACAGCTGGCTGGCACTGGCGGCGGCACTGCTGGGTATCGGCGCTGCCGGTGCCATCGTGTGGGCCGTGCGCGAAGCCCGGATCATGTGGACGCCGCCAGGCTCCAGCAACGCCGTTCCGGTGGATCTGGCCTGGGTGATGCCCACCTACGTGGTTGCCACGCTGGCAGTGGTGCTGCTCGCGGCCTTCGCCAGCACCATCCCCACCCGCAAGATACTGAAACGGCCTATTCGGGCAGTGCTCGCCGAAGCTTGATGATCGACTCAGGACACACGGAAAGGAGGCATCTCAATGAGTGAAATGGCACGCAAACGGCGCTGGAAGCGCTTCGTCGATCCACAATCCGGTAAGGCTCTGGTGGTACCGCTGGATCACGGCCTGACCATGGGGCCCATAGCCGGGATCAACCGGCCCGAAGACATATTGCGTTGGCTGAGTGCGGAGGCCGTCACCGGCGTAGTACTGCACAAAGGCTTTGCCGAGCGGCTCGCTGGCGGACTTGGCTGTGGTTTGACGATCCAACTCAACGGCTCGGTGAGCATGGATGAACAGCCTGACTTGAAACAATTGGTTACCAGTGTGGAGGCTGCCGTGCGCCTGGGCGCCGACGCGGTCTCGCTGCAAACCAATTTCTCTGCCGCCACCGCCTCCCACAACCTGCGTTTGATCGGACGGGTGGTGGACGAGGCGCATGCCTGGGGCATGCCGGTGTTGAACATGGTCTATGACAAGACGCCGACGAATGGCCAGAGCCTTACCTGCATGCGGCACTTTATGCGCGCCGCGGTTGAGCTGGGGGTCGATGCGCTCAAGGTCGCCGCGCCGGCAACTCTGGAGCGAATCCCAGAATTGCTTGACGGCATTCGGGGCCATACGCCGGTGCTCTTCGCCGGAGGCGTGCTAGCCGATGAGCGTGCGCTACTGGAGCTTGCCAGTGCCGTGGTGCGCTACGACGCCGATGGCATCTGCGTCGGCCGCAACATATTTCAGCGCGCCAACCCCAATGCAACCCTGAAAAGCTTATTGGCAATGTTTCGTGCCGGCACGGTAGCGGAGGGCGGATTCAGTCGCTCAACGCCGCTGGACGAGGGGATAAAAATGGCCATGTGAGCCACTCGACGACCCGTGACGATTTAGTTGAAGGCCAGCTTGAGCTGAAGGTCAGGCTAATTGATCAATCCACTGAGAGAAATTTCCGTGATTCATATTAATTCCAGTCCCGGTTGTGTCGACCTGCTGGTCGACCGCCATGTCCGTGCCGGGCGCGGAGAGAACCTGGCTCTGGTGGAGCATGGTTCAGCGGGTCGCCGCTGCCTGAGTTACCGGCAGTTACAACAGCTCACCATCGCTGCCGCACAGGAGCTGAACATTCGACTGGGAGGCAGCCGCAGGCAGCAGCGCATCGCGCTGGCGGGCTCGGCCACCCTGGAGAATATCGTCTACTGGCTGGGTGCCATGCGTGCCGGGCACCTGGTGTTTATGGTGCCCCCGACACTGCCGACAGATCAATACGAGGGATTGTGGGAGAGCTTCGACCCGGATCTGGTTCTGGCCGACTACAGTGCGGTGCCTATTGACGCGGAAGCCATGACTTCGGTCACTGAGCTGGCTGTCGAGGAGGTCGAGTTGCATGGCTTGTGCGAGGTGAGCGATATCGCCGCCAGTCTCGACCTGCGCCCAGCGCTGGTGTTGGCTACGTCCGGCTCCACCGGCCGACCCAAGCTGTGCGTGCACAGCCACCGAGCTTTTTGGCAGTTTGAGCGCATGGTCAGTCGCCGTCTGTGGGATATCCGCGCGAGTGACCGAGTGCTGGCCAGCACTGGGCCTTTCTTCTCCTTCGGTCTGCAGGGCGTGCATGTCCCTTTGAGTGTGGGTGCCACCGCCGTATTGTTTCCCGAGTGGCAACAGCACAGCGATTTCCTCGAAGCGATCGAGACCGAATGTGTGAGTGTGTTTCTGGCCGTGCCGACCCTCTATCACCTGTTGATGTCACGGGCGACGCGCTCATACCGCTTCGATGCGCTACGACTCTCACTCTCTGCCGGCGAGCGGCTACCGCAGGTGATCCGCAAGCGTTGGCAGGAATGGACGGGTGCACAAATGCTGGACTCCATCGGCACCACCGAAACCTTTGCTCCCTATCTCTCGGAGACCGCCGCCGGCCCTGCTGCGTTGCAGCAGGTGGAAGGCTTCCGTTATTCGGAGCGTGTGCATGCTGGTGGTAGCGAGTCCGCAGCGTTTTCCTTGGGGGTTTCCGGCGGTTGCTTGATGCTCGGTTATCTAGGCAACGGCGCGAGTGAAATGCTTGACCCTGTGCCGTCGATTTTCGAAACCAATGACCTCTTCGTGCGCGACGACGACGGGCTGTATTTCGTCTCGCGTGATAGTGAGCGCATCAAGATATCCGGCTATTGGGTGAGCCCGCAGGAACTGGAGGAATTCCTGCTTGCGGACAAGCGTGTGGTGAAGGCCGCGGCCCTTCCTCTGGTGACCGCCGAAGGATTAACGCGGCTACGTGCTTACGTGGTGGCCGACGGTTCTGGCTATTCCGGCTCGGCGTTGGTGCATGACCTGATGAAGCGCATCCGCGAGGATCTCCACCCCCGCGCCCTGCGGCCCGACCGCATAGAGTTGGTGGTAGATATCGCCACAACACCCAGCGGTAAGCTCAAACGGCAGGAGCTGCGCAGCCTGTTGACGCACCCCTGCGCCGAGGCCGGCGCAGTGCTGGTCAATTGAATCGGTTCAGGGCCGAATCAGGCCCAGCGACAGCGCCCGGACGACGGCTTGGCGCCGATTCGAAGCGCCCAGCTTCTGGATGATATTGCGAAAATGGAAATTCACCGTGGCTTCGGAGCAGCCGAGAATGCGCGAGATCTCCCAGGAGGTCTTGCCAGCTGCCGCCCAGTGCAGGCACTCGCTTTCGCGTCGGGTCAGGTCAATGTTCTCGGATGCGGAAACCTCATCGATACGATTGATGGCCTCATAGATATAAGAGGCCAGCAAATGGATGACGGGCATGGTCTCTGTGAGCCACGCTTGCGTTTTCGCATTGAAACAAGCGCCGTTGGCCACCGAGACCATCATCGCGCGGCTGTGCCTGACACCACGCAAGGCTGTTGCCACGCCAGTGGAGATTCCGTGCGCGGCAGACTCCTCGTGCAGTTGGCAGGCGTCCCCGAGGAAGTGCCCTTGATGCCAGATCAGGGGCAGCGAAGACTGCCGGCAATGGCGCACCACCGGATCGCGGCCGAGCCACTGCAGGCGGCCGTATTGTTCCACGCAAGTGGTCGGGTAGTTGGTCTCGATAGAGTGTTGGGGCGCCCCGGTAAGCGGGAAGTCTTCGATGCCGATCAGAAAGAAATCGAAACCGATTGCTTTGATGAAGCACTGAATCTGGTCTTTGACCTGTTCGATGCTTCGTGCCGCCAAGAGCTCAGGCAGAGCCCCAATCACATCCATATGTGCGCGCAATGCTATTCCTCCAAGAATAGGGGCATAACGTGAAGCTTTATTTTGCAGTTGGTGCAGAAACGGTACCGATCTTAGCGTGAATCAATCACAAACAAGAGGGGCGAGGGTGAGCAGTGAGACATCGTGCACCCTTAATGTCGACCGTTTCACCATTATCCTGATGGTGACGTAAGTGCTGAAACTCACAGGCGCCGCGCCAACGCTCGGGGGAAATCTATCCGCTTGTCGCGCCCACAAGGAGCGGAAACGGGGGGCGACCGTCGACAGCTGGAACGCGAGGTGGCAATAGCCCGGTTTGCCGGCTGTCAGCGCTCCGTCGGTGATGGTGGTTAGCCAGGTGCCTTGCTATCTTCTGCTCAGCAGCACGCCCGCTTCCATGTGGTGGGTGTAGGGGAACTGGTCGAACAGCGCGCAACGGGTGACCTGGTGAGTGTCGCTGAGCTGGGCGATGTTGGCGGCCAGGGTCTCGGGGTTGCAGGAGATGTAGAGGATGCGCTCGAAGCGCCGGGTCAGCTCGCAGGTGTCCGGGTCCATGCCGGCGCGCGGCGGGTCGACGAACACGCTGCCGAACTCGTAGCTTTTCAGGTCGATGCCGGCCAGGCGGCGGAACGGCCGCACCTCGCTCAGTGCCTCGGTCAGCTCTTCGGCGGACAGGCGTACCAGGCTGACGTTGTCCACGCCGTTGCCTTCCAGGTTGGCCAGGGCGGCGTTGACCGAGGATTTGCTGATCTCGGTGGCCAGCACCTTGCGCACCCGGCTGGCCAGCGGCAGGGTGAAGTTGCCGTTGCCGCAATACAGCTCCAGCAGGTCGTCGCTGCGTTCGCCCAGTGCCTCGTAGGCCCAGCCGAGCATCTTCTGGTTGACCTCGCCGTTGGGCTGGGTGAAGGCGCCTTCCGGCTGGCGATAGCGGTAGCTACGGCCGGCCACCTGCAGTTGTTCCTCGACGTAATCCCTGCCGATGACGATGCGCTTGCCGCGCGAACGGCCGACGATATTCACCTGCAGTTCGGCGGCGAGCCGCTCCGCCTCGGCCTGCCAAGCCGCGTCCAGCGGGCGGTGGTAGCACAGGGTGATCAGCGCATCGCCACTCAGGGTGGTGAGGAATTCGACCTGGAACAGCTTGAAACTCAGCGTCGGACTGGCCTGCCAGGCTGCTTTCAGGCGCGGCATCAGCGCGTTGATCCGGGCGCTGGCGATGGGGAAGTCGTCGAAGAAGATCGGCGTGTGCTTGTCGCCGGCCGCGAACATCGCGTAATGACGGTTGCCGTCTTCGCGCCACAGGCGGAACTCGGCGCGCAGGCGGTAGTGCTCGCGCGGCGACTCGAACACCTCGGGTTCGGGGGCAGTGAAGGGCGCCAGCAGCTCGACCAGGCGGGCTTTCTTTTCGGCGAGTTGGGCGGCGTAGCTGGCGGGATCGAATTGGGAACGGCTCATGGGTTACTCGGAAATTCTATGAATTACGTTACTTGTAGGAGCGGCGGGGGCGCCTAGCCCATGCCCGCGAACCATTATCGCGGGCATGGGCCGCTCCTACAGGGCGGAGTCAGGCGAACCAGCCCAGCTTGATCACGAACAATAGCGACAAGACCACCAGCGCCGGGTTGAGGTCGCGCCAGCGGCCGGCCAGCAGCTTGATCAGGGTCCAGGCGATGAAGCCGAAGGCGATGCCGTTGGCGATCGAGAAGGTCAGCGGCATGGCCAGGGCGGCGACCACCACCGGGGCGGCGACGGTCAGGTCGTCCCAGTCGATCTGCGCCAGGCTGCTCATCATCAGCACGGCGACGAACAGCAGCGCCGGCGCGGTGGCGAAGGCCGGCACGGCGCCGGCCA
>Ga0155472_163_pt1 | contig 20800 bp, 20 predicted proteins | sample RifCSPhighO2_12_FD_107130 | JGI IMG/M metagenome (GOLD analysis project Ga0155472, IMG submission 107130) | Gammaproteobacteria bacterium RIFCSPHIGHO2_12_FULL_63_22
CGCCCACCTGCGTCATCCGCGCCGCGCCAAGTCGGGCATGAATGTCTCGCAGATGCATTACGCGCGCCGCGGCATCATCACGCCGGAGATGGAGTTCATCGCCATTCGCGAAAACCAGCGCATGGACGCCATCCGCGAAGCGCACCTGCTGGTGCAGCACCCGGGCGAAAGTTTCGGCGCCAACATCCAGAAGGCCATCACGCCTGAATTCGTGCGCAGCGAAGTCGCGCGCGGCCGCGCCATCATCCCGGCCAACATCAACCACCCGGAACTCGAGCCGATGATCATCGGCCGCAACTTCCTGACCAAGGTCAACGCGAATATTGGCAATTCCGCTGTCTCCTCCGGCATCGCCGAGGAAGTGGAAAAGCTGGTCTGGGCGATCCGCTGGGGCGCCGATAACGTGATGGACCTGTCCACCGGCAAGCACATCCACGAAACCCGCGAATGGATCCTGCGCAATTCACCGGTGCCGATCGGCACCGTGCCGATCTACCAGGCCCTGGAAAAAGTCGACGGCAAGGCCGAAGACCTCACCTGGGAAATCTACCGAGACACCCTGATCGAACAGGCCGAGCAGGGCGTGGACTATTTCACCATCCATGCCGGCGTGCGCTTGCGCTATGTGCCGCTGACCGCCAAGCGCGTCACCGGCATCGTCTCGCGCGGCGGTTCGATCCTTGCCAAGTGGTGCCTGGCCCACCACAAGGAAAATTTCCTCTACACGCATTTCGAAGACATCTGCGAAATCATGAAGGCCTACGATGTCAGCTTCTCGCTGGGCGACGGCCTGCGCCCGGGCTGCATCGCCGACGCCAATGACGCCGCGCAATTTGGTGAACTCGAAACGCTTGGCGAACTCACGCAAATCGCCTGGAAGCACGACGTGCAGACCATGATCGAGGGCCCCGGCCACGTGCCGATGCACCTCATCAAGGAAAACATGGACAAGCAACTCGCCGTCTGCGGCGAGGCGCCGTTCTATACGCTGGGGCCGCTGACCACCGACATCGCGCCGGGCTACGACCACATCACCAGCGCGATCGGCGCGGCGATGATCGGCTGGTTCGGCACCGCGATGCTTTGCTACGTGACGCCGAAGGAACACCTGGGCCTGCCCAACAAACACGACGTGCGCGAGGGCCTGATGGCCTACAAGATCGCGGCGCATGCGGCGGACCTGGCCAAGGGCCATCCCGGCGCACAGGCGCGCGACAACGCCTTGTCAAAAGCGCGGTTTGAATTCCGTTGGGAAGACCAGTTCAACCTCGGCCTCGACCCGGAACGCGCCCGCGAATACCATGACGCCACCCTGCCCAAGGACGCGCACAAGGTCGCCCATTTCTGTTCGATGTGCGGCCCGCACTTCTGCTCGATGAAGATCAGCCAGGACGTGCGCGATTACGCCGACAGCCACGGCGTGCCGGAAGACAAGGCGCTCGAGCAGGGCATGGCCGACAAGGCGGAGGAATTCCGCGCTGCCGGCTCGCAACTCTACCGACCGGAGTAAGGCATGAAGCTGCAAGTCCCTTTCCTGCAACTGCCGCTGGCCATCGACGCCGATGCGCTCGCCGCGGAAGTGCTGGCGATCGATGAATCGTCCTGGCGGCCGCATCCCAACGGCCTGCCCGGCAATTCGGCGTTGACGCTGATCACCACCGACGGCATTGCGGAGAGCGACAAGGTGTACGGCCCGATGCGGCCGACGCCGCACCTCAAGCGTTGTCCCTACCTGATGCAGGTACTGGCCAGCGTCGGCGCCACCTGGGGACGCACCCGCCTGATGCGCCTGTCCGGCCAGGCCGAAGTGAAGCTGCACGTGGACATCAACTACTACTGGCGCGAGCGCGTGCGCGTGCACGTTCCCATCGTCACCCAGCCCACGGTGCGCTTCACCTGTGGTGATGCCGAGATCAACATGGCGGCGGGCGAGTGCTGGATCTTCGATACCTGGCGCCAGCATCGCGTGGTGAATGACGCGGAACGGCCGCGCATCCACCTGGTGGCGGACACCGTGGGCGGCGATGGTTTCTGGGAAAAAGTGATGGGCGGCCGACCCGCGGGTCGCGACCTGCCTGGCTGGAAGCCGAAACCGGTCGTGCCGGTGCCCGGTCATTTCCCGGAGCTCGATTACGAAAGCGTCAACGCGCCCGTGGTGATGACGCCCTGGGAGATGCGCGAGCACATCGGCTTCATCCTCGGCGAAGCGCAACCGCATCCGCAGCTGAGCATCGTGCACCAGATACTGCTGCGCCTGTCGCGCCGCTGGCATGCCCTGTGGTCGTGTTACGGCGAAGCCGAGGCGGGCTGGCCGCGTTATCGGGCCTTGCTCGATGAAGCCGCCGCCGAACTTCGCGTGAATGCGGCCGGCATGCCCTTGAAGAACGGCATGGGTTTCAACCAGGCGATATCGTCATGCGTGATCGACGTAGCCCTGGAATCGCGTCGTCCGCAAGCCCGGGCCACGCAGTAGAAGGTTCCGCCGTCCGGCGGAACCGGGCTGATCAGAAGTTGGGCTTCTCGGGCGTCTGGTCGTAGCGGGCCACGCTCGCCATGATCTCGGCGCGCGCCGCGTCGGCGCCGACCCAGCCTTCCAGCCGGACCCACTTGCCCTTCTCCAGGTCCTTGTAGTGCTCGAAGAAGTGCTGGATGCGGTCTTTCGTCAGGTGCGGCAGGTCGTCCACGTGCTGCACCGAGTCGTAGGCCGGGAAGACCTTGCTGACCGGCACCGCGATGATCTTCTGGTCGTCGCCGGCCTCGTCCACCATGTTCAGCATGCCCACCGCGCGGCAGCGGATGACCGAGCCGGGGATCAGCGGCATCGGCATGATCACCAGCACGTCGGCCGGATCGCCGTCGCCCGACAAGGTGTGCGGGATATAGCCGTAGTTGCACGGGTAGCGCATCGGCGTGGTCAGCACGCGGTCAACGAAGATCGCGCCGCTGGCCTTGTCCACTTCATATTTTACCGGCTCGGAATTCATCGGGATCTCGATGATCACGTTGAAGTCGTTGGGGACGTCGCGGCCGGAGGGAACCAGTTCGAGGGCCATTGGGGGCTTCCATGCAAGGGGCGCGAATAATAACCCCGCCCGGCCCGAGCCGGCACTCGGAAAGCGGCTCAATGCCCAGGAAAGCCTCCCAGGGTCGCGCCAAAACCTGAACGGAGGTAGATTGCCTGGGTAGCAACCGCGCCAGGATCCCCCCGTGAGTATCCCTACCCCCAAAGACCAGCAGACGCTCGACCAGCTCTGGCAACTCGAGGCCGAGCGCCCGGGCCTGATGAAGGAGCTGATCCGCCTGTTCGTGGCCGACGCGCCCAAGCAGACCCGGCTGATCCATGCCGCCTACGGTCGGCGCGACCCGGAGATGGTTCGCCAGTCGGCGCATTTCCTGCGTTCCGGTTCATTGGCACTGGGCCTGTCGTCGCTGGCCGAGCTCAGTCGTGTCATCGAGCACCTGCCGCTGGACAGTTATGGCAGCAAGGAGTCGGACGCACTGGTGTTGGAGTTGCGTGCCGAGGTGCACAAGGTATTGCTGGTCTTGCTGAAGCAACTCAAGGACGGATGATTCTGAAAAAAAAACCCCGCCGAAGCGGGGTTTTTCATTTCGATGCAGGACCGATCAACCCAGGATCGGAATCAGCAACAGCGCAACGATGTTGATGATCTTGATCAGCGGGTTGATGGCCGGGCCGGCGGTGTCCTTGTACGGGTCGCCCACGGTGTCGCCGGTAACGGCGGCCTTGTGTGCTTCCGAACCCTTGCCGCCGTGGTGGCCTTCCTCGATGTACTTCTTGGCGTTGTCCCAGGCGCCGCCGCCGGTGCACATGCTGATGGCGACGAACAAGCCGGTGACGATGGTACCCATCAGCAGGCCGCCCAGCGCCGCCGGACCCAGGAAGTAGCCGACCAGCACCGGGATGACAAGCGGCAGCATCGACGGAACGATCATTTCGCGGATCGCCGATTTGGTCAGCAGGTCCACGGCCTTGTCGTACTGCGGCTTGCCGGTACCTTCCATGATGCCGGGGATTTCGCGGAACTGGCGGCGGACTTCCTCCACGACCGCACTCGCTGCGCGACCGACGGCCTGCATGGCGAACGCGCCGAACAGGTAGGGAATCATGCCGCCGAGCAGCAGGCCGATAACCACCTTCGGCTCGTTGATCGAGAAGTTGATCACGCCGGCGCCGAATTTCTCGTCGAGCTTGTGCGAGTAATCGGCGAACAGCACCAGCGCGGCCAGCCCGGCCGAACCGATCGCATAACCCTTGGTCACGGCCTTGGTGGTGTTGCCCACCGCGTCCAGTGCGTCGGTGATCTTGCGGATCTCCGGGCCGAGGTGGCTCATTTCGGCAATGCCGCCGGCGTTGTCGGTGATCGGACCGTAGGCGTCCAGCGCCACGATCACGCCTGCCATCGACAGCATCGAAGTCGCGGCGATCGCGATGCCGTACAGGCCGGCGAGCTCGTGGCACCCGTAAATGGACGCGGCGACGACCAGCACGGGAGCGGCGGTCGACTTCATCGAAACGGCCAGGCCGGCGATGACGTTGGTGCCGTGGCCGGTTTCGGACGCCTTCGCCACCTGCTGCACCGGGCCGTATTCGGTCGCGGTGTAGTACTCGGTGATGACGACCAGCGCGGCGGTCAAGGCCAGGCCGATCATGGCGCACCAGAACAAGGGCATGCCGATGTCAGCCGGGAACATTTCCTTGGTGACGAAGTAGAACGCGCCGGCAGCGAGCACACCGGCGACGATCAGTCCGCGGTAAAGAGCATTCATGATCTTGCCGCCTTCGCGAACGCTCACGAAGAAGGTGCCGATGATGGAGGCAATGATGGAAACCGCGCCCAGTACCAGCGGATAGATCGCGCCCGCCCAGCCGTAGGTGCCGTAGGCGATGCCCGCCACGAGCATGGCGGCGATGATGGTGACTGCGTAGGTTTCGAAAAGATCCGCTGCCATGCCTGCGCAGTCGCCCACGTTGTCGCCCACGTTGTCGGCGATGACGGCCGGGTTGCGTGGGTCATCCTCGGGGATGCCGGCTTCGACCTTGCCCACCAGGTCGGCGCCGACGTCGGCGCCCTTGGTGAAGATGCCGCCGCCCAGACGCGCGAAGATCGAGATCAGCGAACCACCAAAGGCCAGGCCGATCATTGGCTGCAAGGCCGCGTTCAAGCTCTCCTGGCTGGTGCCGGTGCTGCCGAGCACGTACATGAAGTAACCGGCGACGCCCAGCAGGCCCAGGCCCACCACCAGCATGCCGGTAATCGCGCCACCCTTGAAGCTGACGTTGAGCGCGGGATTCAGGCCCAGCGTCGCCGCCTGCGCGGTACGCACGTTGGCGCGCACCGAGATGAACATGCCGATGAAACCGGCCGCGCCCGACAGGATCGCGCCGATCGCAAAACCGATCGCCGTCGGCCAGCCATTGGGCAACAGGAAACCGATGATGAAGAACAGGATGACGCCGACCAGGCCGATCGTCTTGTACTGGCGACTGAGGTAGGCGCCGGCGCCTTCCTGGATGGCCGCGGCGATCTGCTGCATTTTTTCGTTGCCGGCCGGCTGGGCCATGATCCAGCGCGCCGATACCAGCCCGTAAATAATGGCGAGGGCCGCACAGGCCAGCGCCAGTTCCAAACCGTACTGCTCAAACATGCCGATTACTCCCCGAGGTCAACAAAAAGCGGCTTTGCGCCGCTATCCCCCGGAGTATCGCAGAGGCCCGCTGGGCTTGCCAGCGGGCCCGGAAGGGCCGATTGGCCCCGGTAACGCTTACAGGGCCGGGGCCTTCTTGAGCTTGCCAAGGGCCGCTTCGAAGGCTGCTGCATCGGACGGGCTCAGGTTCGGTCGGCCGGCCATGATGCCCATGCTGATGGATGCCGACAGGAAATAGGTCTCGCCGGCTTCGGCTTCGATGTTGGTCACGTCCTTGGCCTCGGAGTGCACGACGTAGGCATGCGCGCCGGGCTCGACGGCCAGCACGAAATAGTTTCCGTTGCGCAATTTGCCGAGCTCCACTTCGTTCTCGCGCACCTTGAAGCCGATGGCGGCGCCAACGAATTTGCTCGGGCGGAAGAACACGACGTGCGCCTTGCCTTCCGGCGGCGCGCCGACGGCAGCGGCGACTTTTTCGCTGAGCGCGGCGGGCGATGACGTGCCGGGTGCCGCAGCAGGCTCGGCAGCGGCAGTCGCAGGCGCGGCTTCGGCAGCAGGCGCCGCTTCGGCCGCGGGCGCTGCTTCAGTTGCCTGGGCTGCGGGTTCGGCCGGCTTGGCGGCCTCGCTTGCCTCGGTGGGTGGTGGCGCTTCGGCAGTCGCCGCTTCCTGCGCCTGCGCGGAGTGGGCTGCGCAGAGCAGTGCGGCGAGGACGAATACGTTGATCGGATGCTTGGACTTCATGGACTTCCCTGGAGTGGTTGGGTGCAGCAGCGAAACTCCGGCCCCGGTCAGGGCGGAGCGAAACTCGTGTCCTGGGCCAGGCGTGCACTTAGCGGCGTGGCCGCCGGCAGCTCGAGATCCTTGCCCTTGATCAGCATGGCAAAGGGCCCGATCACGACCGAGGTCGCGAGCGTCGCGCCCACCCGCGCCTTGCCCGCTGCCCCGAAGCCGGAACGCAGCTTCACCTGCCCCTGCGGCAGCTCGACGTATCGCGCGGCAAGGATCAGTTCGCCACCCTTGCCGCCACCGCCGGACCGCGCGGCGTGCACCACCTGGCCCACGGCCGGCGTCCCCGACGGGATCAGGACCGCGCCATCCGCGCCGAGCACATCCGTGCGCACCTTCAGCTTGAAGAAATCGCCGGTCTTGCTGGTCCGCGAACTGACGGCGTCGATGGTTTCCAATTCGATCGTCGTGTTGGCGGCTAGCGTGCGCTGGTTGTCGGTCGCCGTTTGCGCGGCCAGGCCGGGGGCAACGAAGGCGAGCGCAAGCATTGCGCTACGCAGGATTCCCATTTGCATCAACCATTTCCCCGAAACCGGGCCGACCAAAGACCGTCGGCGGAAAACGGGAATCTGAACAAGCGCGCGTCCGCTGTCAATCCTCCCGGCAGGCCGGGTTTACTCGAAGGCGGGCAGCCGCTTCGGAACCTGGGCCAGCACGACCGTCAGGTAATCGGGAAGGCCATTGGCCCGATACGGCGGCGGCGCCTCGCCGTGGATCAGCGGTTCGAGATATCGGCGGCAGGCGTCGGTTATTCCGTAGCCATCGGCCGTGATGAACTCCGGCGGCATCTTCTTTTCATGGTTGGCGATGTTCGACAGCGGCGCCGACACGACCCGCCATTGGTACGGCGAATCCGACAGTCTCTCGATCACCGGCATCACGCCGTTCTGTCCGTCCAGCGCGTATTCCACCGCGGCCCGGCCCACGGCCAGGGCCTGGTCCAGGTCGGTCTTCGAGGCCAGGTGCCGGGCCGAACGCTGCAGGTAGTCGGGCACGGTCCAGTGCACCTTCACGCCCAGCTTGTCCTTTACCGTTGCGGCGATGGCCGGACCGACGCCGCCCAGCTGCGAGTGGCCGAAGGCGTCCACGCTGCCGGCGCTTTCGGCCAGGAATTTTCCGTCCGGGCCCTTCAGGCCTTCGGAAACCACCACCACGCAGTAGCCGACCCGCGCGACGGTCTCGCGCACGCGGTCGAGGAACTTCGCTTCGTCGAAGGCGATTTCCGGAAACAGGATCAGGTGGGGCGCGCTGTCCGGTCCGTTGCCGGCCAGTCCGCCTGCCGCCGCCAGCCAGCCGGCGTGCCGGCCCATCACCTCATAGACAAAAACCTTGGTGGAGGTGTCGGCCATGGCGGCCACGTCCAGCGCGGCTTCCAGCACCGACACTGCGGTGTATTTGGCCGCGGAACCAAAGCCCGGGCAGCAGTCGGTCAGCGCCAGGTCGTTGTCCACGGTCTTGGGCACGCCCACGCAGCGCAGGTCGTAGCCGCTGCTGGCCGCCAGCTGGGAAACCTTGAGCGCGGTGTCGGCGGAATCATTGCCGCCGTTGTAGAGGAACCAGCGCACGTCGTGGGCGCGGAAGACTTCAAGCAGCCGTTCGTATTTCGCGCGGTCGGCGTCCAGCGACTTCAGCTTCACCCGACAAGACCCGAAGGCCCCGCCCGGGGTATGGGCCAACGCACGCACCTGGTCGGCGCTCAACGAAGAGGTGTCGAGCAGTTCCTCGCGCAAGGCTCCCAGGATGCCGTTCCGGGCTGCCAGCACTGTCACGCCGCGCTCCCGGGCGGCTTCGATGACCGCGCTGGCGCTGGCGTTGATGACGGCGGTAACGCCGCCGGACTGGGCGTAAAGGAGCGTTCCCGTACTCATTTGGGCGATTCTCGTTTGACTTGTGGGGGCCCGGCCGTTAGCGTTTATCCATCCGCACGGCCAGTCGGCGGCCCCACTATAGCCAAGACGATCGGCTTTCAGGGGTGATGACAGGACCGTGCGTCATTGTTTGTAGGGGTAATCATGCGACTGGTACTACTTGGCGCGCCCGGATCGGGCAAGGGCACGCAAGCCACCCGGCTTCGCGAGCACTTGCAGGTGCCGCATATCTCCACCGGTGAATTGTTGCGTGCCGCGGTCGCGGCCGGCAGCGCGCTGGGCTTGCAGGCGAAAGCCGTGATGGAAGCTGGCAACCTGGTTTCCGACGACATCGTGCTGGGCATGCTCGAAGAGCGCCTGCTGAAACCCGATACCGGCAACGGCTTCATCCTCGATGGCTACCCGCGCAACCTCGCCCAGGCGCGCGCGCTGGACGCCTTGCTCGATCGCATCGGCCAGCCGGCCGACGTGGCCGTGCAACTGGATGTCGCCACCGAATTGCTGGTGGACCGCCTGTCGGGCCGCGCCAAGCTCGAAGGCCGCGCCGACGACAGCCCCGACGCGGTGCGCAAGCGCCTGGCCGTCTATTCCGAACAGACTGCGCCCGTGGTCGATTTCTATCGCAACCAGGGCAAGCTCGCCTGCGTGCATGGCGAGGGCGGCATGGACGAAGTTTTCGTGCGCATCCTCGAAGCGATCAACCCGACCTCCGACGTGGGTTGATGAAACTGCACATCCTCGGCATCTGCGGCACCTTCATGGGTGGTGTCGCCGCACTCGCGCGCGAGCAAGGCCACAGTGTCGACGGCAGCGACCAGAACGTCTATCCGCCGATGTCCACGCAGCTCGAACAACTCGGCATCAGGCTGAGCCAGGGCTATAGCGCAGAGTCTATTTCCGGCGACACCGACATCGTGGTCGTCGGCAACGCGCTGTCGCGCGGCAACCCGGCCGTCGAGCACGTGTTGAACGGCCAACTCAATTACACCTCGGGCGCGGAATGGTTGCGCGACCATGTGTTGCCGGGACGATGCACGCTGGCCGTGGCCGGTACGCATGGCAAGACCACCACGACATCCATCCTGGCGTTCCTGCTCGATGCCGCAGGTCGCGACCCCGGTTTCCTGGTGGGCGGCGTGCCGGAGAATTTCGGCGTCTCGGCAAGGCTCGGCACCGGCAAGGAATTCGTGGTCGAGGCCGACGAATACGACACGGCCTTCTTCGACAAGCGTTCCAAGTTCGTGCACTACCGACCGACGGTGGCCATCCTCAATAACCTCGAGTACGACCACGCCGATATCTTTCCGGACCTGGCCGCTATCCAGCGCCAGTTCCACCACCTGGTACGGATCGTGCCGGGCAACGGCTGCCTGGTCGTTAATGGCGAAGACGAAGCGCTGCGCGAGGTATTGGCGATGGGTTGCTGGTCGCCGGTCGAGCGATTCGCGATCGATGGCGAAGCCGAGTGGAAGGCGCGGCTGCTGCGCGAGGATGGCAGCGAGTTCGCGGTCAGCCACCACGGCCAGGAAATCGCCATCGTCCGCTGGGACATGGTCGGCCGGCACAACGTGATGAACGGCCTGGCGGCATTGGCTGCTGCCCACGCCGTGGGCGTGGACATCGCTGCCGTTGTTCCGCAGCTGGTTCACTTCGTCAGCGTGAAGCGCCGGCTGGAAAATCTCGGCAGCGCCAATAGCATCACCGTGTACGACGACTTCGCCCATCATCCGACCGCCATTCGCACCACGCTGGAAGGATTGCGGGCGAGGGTCGGCAAGGCGCGCATCCTGGTGGCGATGGAGCCGCGCAGCAATTCGATGCGCCTTGGCGCGCATTCCGAACAGATCGCCCCTTCGCTCGACGCGGCCGACCTCACGTTGTTCCTGCATCGGCCGGAACTGGCCTGGGATGCGGGCGCGGTCATTTCCCACCTGCGTGCCCCCGGCGAGGCCGTGGCCAGTGTGGACGCATTGATTGCGCGCGTGGTGGACCTGGCGCGGCCCGGCGACCACGTGGTGTTCATGTCCAACGGCGGTTTCGAAGGCGCGCCGCGACGTGCGCTGGCCGCATTGTCCGGGTCCGCATCCGCGGCATAGACTGGCGTCGTGGGCACCGAAGAACTGCCGCTGTTTCCCTTGAACGCCGTGTTGTTTCCCGGCGGGCAACTCAGCCTTCGCGTATTCGAGGCGCGTTACCTCGACCTGGTTCGCGACTGCAGCCATCGCGGCCGCGGCTTTGGCGTCTGCCTGATCCTGGATGGCGAGGAAGTCGGCGAGCCCGCCTTGCCTGCGGCGATCGGCTGCGAAGCGCGCATCACTGATTTCTCGACCTCGCCCGAGGGGCTGCTGGTGCTGACCGTGGAAGGCGGCCGCCGATTCCACGTCGAGCGATCGCGGGTACGCGACAATGGCCTGGTGCTGGGCGAGGTGCTGTGGCGCGCCGAGCCCGATGCCGGTGCAGTGCGTGTCGAGCACGAATTGCTGGCGACCCTGCTACGCCGCATCCTCGAGCGCGCCGGGCCGCCGCACGACAAGGCGGAAAAAAACCAGTTCCAGGATCCTGAGTGGGTCAGCTGGCGGCTTGCAGAGTGGTTGCCGCTATCGCCCGAGGAAAAACAGGACTTGCTGCAGCTTGATGATCCGCACGAGCGACTGCAGCACCTCTTGCATGCCGTCGCCCGCTTGCAGGATTCCTGACGGCCCTGGGCCTCAGCCTGCCGCGGGCTCGCGCCACTTGGCTGCTACGTCCGGCCGGCCGGTCCGGTCGTAAAGATCCGCGAGGCGCGTGCGGGCCTTGGTGGTTCGCGCATTGTCGGCACCCATCGACTTGCTCAAGGCCGCGTGCGTGCGCAGTAGCATCGCCTCGGCTTCGGCGTAACGCCTCATCCGCGTCAGGCATTCGCCGTAGTTGTTGCTGAAGATCATCACATAGGGATGCTCGGCGCCCAGGTGTTCGGTGGCCAGTTCGATGATCTGCACGAATTCCTGCTCGGCCAGCGCCAGCTTGTCCTGCCGCATCAACAGCATCGCCAGGTTGTTGCGCGTGCCGAAGGTTTCCGGGTGCGCGGTCTTCGCCTGCCGCTGGATGGCGAGCGTGTCGCGATAGATCTGCTCGGCCTCGCCGAGCTTGCCGATGTCCTCCAACGCATAGGCCAGGGAGTTCATCGCCACCAGCACCGCCGGATGGTTGTTCTGCCGCGTCTTCAGCAGGCTGGCCAACAATTGCCGCAAGGGCGGCTCGGCCTCCGCCGCCTTGCCAGCCTGGATCAACAAGGTGGCGCGATTCTGCAGGACGTTGAGCGTATCGGGATGGTCGGGGCCGAGCACGCGGCTGCGGCCGGCGAAGGCGCGGTCGTATAGCGCCAGTGCCTGCTGCGGATCGCCGGAGTTCTGCACGGCGATGGCCAGGTTGTTCACCACCGACAGCGTGCCGGGATGGTCGGCGCCGCGTCGCGCCGAAAGATCCTTCTCCAGCGAAGTCAGTACTTCGGCCGCGCCCTTGAGGTCGCCGGCGCCGCGCAGCGAGACCGCGAGGTTGGCCAATGCGGTTTCGCGTGCCGGGTTGTCGCTGGGCAACACCGACGTCGGCGCATCGAGCGTGTGCCGGAACTGGACGTTGGCTTCGTCGAACTTGCTTTGGCGCATCAGGTTTTCGCCCAGCAGGTTGCCGGCATCAAAGGCCAGCGGATCGCTGGCGCCCAGCGTCTTCTTCACCTCGACCACCAGCGCGCGCGCGTCCTGCTCGGTTTTTTCATCGGCGCCCAGCGCCGTGCGGACCTTGATGTCCAGCATCGCGGCTTCGATCCGCGTGGCGTTCGCTTCGACGCCCAGTCCGGCGAGCCGGCTGCGGGCGGTGCCGATCAGTTGTTGCGCCGGTTCGAAACGACCCAGCGCCAGATTGATGCTGGCCAGGGCCAAGGCACTTTCTGCTGCGACCAACGGGTCTTTTGGCGGCGAGTGCCGCAATAGCAGGCCGGCCTGGTCCACCACTTCGCGAACGCTCACCTCGCGGCCCAGCGCCGCTTCGGGCATGGCGGCCATCAGCATGTCATCCATGAAGCCCTGCACCGACATGCTGATCGCCGCACTGCGCTCGGCTGCTTGCCGCGCCTGCTCGGCGGCCTGCCGGGCGTCACGCTCCTTCCATGCCGCATTGACCGCGAACACCGTGCTGCCCATCAGCGCCAGCACGCCGATCGTGGTCGCGGCCACCAGCGCGCTATGCCGCCGCGCGAACTTTCGCGTCACGTACCAGGCGCTGGGGGATCGCGCCAGGATCGGTTCGTCGCGCAGGTAGCGCTCGATGTCCGCGCCCAGTTCCGAGGCCGAGGCGTAGCGCTGCGTCGGGTCTTCGGCCAGCGCCTTCATCGTGATGGTGTCGAGCTCGCCCTTGCAGGCCGGATTGGCTTTGGACAGCGGCACCTGGCTCAAGCGCATGGCGCTGGTGATCGCCTGCACCAGCGAGGTATTGGGTTCGAACTCGCGCGGCAGGCGGCCACTTAGCAATTCGTAAAGCACCACGCCCAGCGCATAGACGTCGGCGCGGGTGTCCACGGATGCCGGGTCGCCCTGCAATTGCTCCGGGCTCATGTAGGGCAAGGTGCCGACCAGTTCGCCCATTTGGGTGAGGCGCGTGCCGCCTTCGGCCTCGTCCATCAAACGCGCGATGCCGAAGTCGAGCACGCGCGGCTGGCCTTCCGAATCCACCAGGATGTTGCCGGGCTTGAGGTCGCGATGCACGACGCCGCGTTGGTGCGCGTGCTGGACCGCGCTGCAGATCGAAGCCATCAGCCGGAGTCGAGTTGGGACGTCGAGCTGGTGCGAGTTCGCATGCGCCAGCAGGTTGACGCCGTCCACGTACTCCATCGCGAAATAGGGCAGCTTGCCGAGTGCCGTATCGGCAACGCCGGCCGCATAAACCTTGGCAATGCCCGGGTGGTCGAGCCGCGCGAGCGCGGCGCCCTCGCGCCGGAAGCGTTGTTCGGATTCGGCGTCATGGCCGCCCAGGCGCATCAGCTTGATGGCGACCTTGCGGGTGGGGTTGTCCTGCTCGGCGAGGTACACGCTGCCCATGCCGCCTTGTCCGATCAGCGACAGCAGGCGGAAATCGCCGAGGCGTTCGAGTTTCAATATGGCGGCTTCGTCCGCGCGCTGCGGGGACTGGCGGTTGCGAAGTTGCTCGGCAGTGAGGGGCAGGGTGTTGTCGAGCGATTCGTCAGCCATGGAATGCCGTCAGGTCAGGTGGATGCGCGCGCGCAGACGCGATTGCGTCCCTCGGATTTGGCGCGGAACAATTCGAGGTCCGCCGCGCGCATGAACTCCGCGGAAGTCTGGATGCCGGGTTGCCACTGCACCACGCCCAGGCTGGTGGTGACCGGGCGCGGGCCGCCGGGCAGCGCAATCGTCAGGGACTCGATCGCCAGCCGCAGGCGTTCGGCGCAATCGACGGCGCGCGCGAGTGCGGTGCGCGGCATGACGATCGCGAACTCCTCTCCACCCAGGCGCCCGGCCAGGCAGTCGGGCGTCAGCGAATCCCGTATCACTGCCGCAACGGCCTTCAGTACTTCATCCCCAGCCAGGTGGCCCAGTTCGTCGTTGACGCGCTTGAAGTGGTCGAGGTCGATGAAGATCAAGCTCAGCGGACTGCCGTCCTGGGCTTGTGCGATTGCGCGCTCGAGGCTCTCGCGCCAGGTGCGGCGATTGGGCAGCAACGTCAATGCATCCACCGTGGCCATCTCGACCATGGCCTGGTGGTAGCGGTCCTCGGGGCTTTCCCGCCGGAAGAACTTGAGCACGATCTCGCCGATGGCAATCGTGTCGCCGTCCTTGAGCTCGCAGGTCTCCACCACGTGCCCGTTGACCAGGGTCTTGTTGGTGGAACCGTTGTCGCGGATGTGGAACCGGCCTTCTTCGGTCCATACCCGGCAATGCATGCGCGACACGCTGGCGTGGTCGATCATCATCTCGCAGTCGCGGCCGCGGCCGATGTTCACCGGCCTGTCGATCAGCTCCACGCAAAGGCCGATGCTCGCGCCGTGGATTACCAGCAGGCGCGCCCCGGCCGTGGCCGGATTACCAGGCGGCAATCGAATTCGCCGCGTGGTCATCGGGTCACATGGTGTGTCGTCCATGGAAGGAGAGTGTACGCCCAGACCCTGCTTTAAGGCACCATGGTCCCTGCGGCGTGGCCGGTCCAAACACCACGCCCCGAACTACATACGGGACACGCCAATGACCAGTCTTGCCGGTAAAACCCTCTTCATCACCGGCGCCTCGCGCGGCATCGGCCTGGCCATTGCCCGGCGCGCCGCACGCGATGGCGCCAACGTCGTCATCGCCGCCAAGTCGGATGTCGCCAATCCGAAATTGCCCGGCACCATCCACAGCGCCGCGGCGCAGGTGGAAGAACTCGGCGGCAAGGCGCTGGCCATACGTTGCGACATCCGTGACGAAGATCAGGTGCATGCCGCAGTCGAATTGGCCGTCGCAACCTTTGGCGGCATCGACATCCTGGTCAACAACGCCAGCGCGATCTGGTTGCGCGGCACCCTGGACACGCCGATGAAGCGCTTCGACCTGATGAACCAGGTCAACTCGCGCGGCACCTTCCTGTGTTCGCAGGCCTGCCTGCCGCACCTGCTGAAATCCGACAATCCGCACATCCTCACGCTGGCCCCGCCGATCAACCTGGCGCCGGTCTGGTGGGCAGCGCACACCGCATACACCCTGGCCAAGATGGGCATGAGCCTGATCACATTGGGCCTGGCCGCCGAGTTCCGCGATCGCGGCGTGGCGGTGAATGCCTTGTGGCCGCGCACGGTCATCGCCACCGACGCCATCAACATGATTCCCGGTGTCGAACTCTCGCGTTGCCGCACCGCCGACATCATGGCCGATGCCGCCCACGCGATCCTGACCACGCCGGCACGCGGCTTCACCGGACAGTTCCTGATTGATGAAGCCTTCCTGCGCAGCCGTGGCGTCAGCGACTTCGACGTCTATGCCAATGACCCGACGCAGGAACCCTTGATCGATTTCTTCCTCGACGAAGCACTCGAACAGCGAGGCCCGCCCAAATGAAATACCTGCATGCCATGGTTCGCGTACGCGACCTCGAAGCCTCGATGGCTTTCTTCCGAGACGCGCTGGGATTGGTGGAAACGCGGCGCAACGACTATCCGGCGGGCCGTTTCACGCTGGTCTACCTGGCCGCGCTGGAAAATCCCGAAGTCGAGGTCGAGTTGACCTACAACTACGACGACGAAGATTACGGAAGCGCCCGCAACTTTGGGCACCTCGCATTCGCGGTCGACAACATCTACGACACCTGCGCGCACCTGCAGGCCAAGGGCGTCACCATCAATCGTCCACCACGCGACGGGCGCATGGCCTTCGTGCGATCGCCCGATCAGGTATCAATTGAATTGCTGCAAAAAGGCCAAGCCCTACCGCCGGCCGAGCCCTGGTTGTCGATGCCCAATATCGGCCAGTGGTGACCCGCGCCTAGCCCAGCGCCTGGCTCAGGTCGTCGATCAGGTCTTCGACATTCTCCAGGCCAACCGAAAAGCGCAGCAGGTTTTGCGGCGAGAAGGGTGTCGGCCCTTCCACCGACGCGCGATGCTCGATCAGCGATTCCGGACCGCCCAGCGACGTCGCGTTGGTGATCAACTTCAATCGGCCCGCCACGGCCAGCGCCGCGTCGCGTCCACCTTTCACGCGGAAGCTGAGCATGCCGCCAAAATCACGCATCTGCCGCTTGGCGATGTCGTGCCCCGGATGCGATGGCAACCCAGGGTAGTGCACGACTTCAACGGCCGGGTGGTCGGCGAGGAAGGCCGCCAGCACGCTGGCGTTGCGACAATGCCAGGCCATGCGCGCATGCAGCGACCGCGCGCCGCGCAGGGTCAGCCAGGCATTGAAGGGCGACAGGATGCCGCCCGTTACGTGGCGGCGATGCGCGACCGCTTCAAAGAACGCATCGCGTTGGGCAAACACCAGCGCGCCACCCATGCAATCGCTGTGGCCGCCGAAATACTTGGTGGTGGAATGCATCACCACGTCGGCGCCGAGTGCGATCGGGCGTTGCAGCGCCGGCGTGGCGAAGGTGTTGTCGCAGGCGAGCAAGGCGCCGGCATCGCGGGCAATCGCGGCAATGGCGGCGATGTCGGCAATCTTCAGCTGCGGATTGGACGGCGTCTCGGCCCAGATCAACGCCGCGCCCGCCGCCGCCGTCTTCACTGCAGCGAGGTCGGCCATGTCCACCAGCACGGCGGTCACGCCACGCTGCGGCAGGAACTCTTGCGCGAGCACGCGCAGTCCCGTGTAGCAATCATCCGGAATGACGATTCGCGATCCGGCCGCCAGGCTGTCGAGCAATAGCGACATCGCGGCCATGCCCGAGCCCGTCGCCAATGCCGCATGCCCGCCTTCCAGCACGCTGAGCATCGCTTCCAGCCGGTCCTGGGTCGGATTGCCTTCGCGCTGGTATTCGTAGCCGGCGACGCGCTCGCCGGCCGGACCGTGCTTGAAGGTCGTGGCCAGGTGGATGGGCGGCGACACCGCACCGGTGGCGGCATCGGCTTCACCACCCGCGTGCACTGCAAGCGTTTCAGGTCGCATCTTCATCTCCAGGAAATCAGTCAGCCTGCCGCGACGTCGCGGAAGGCTTCGCGCGCGGCTTCAAGCGTGTGCGCGATTTCGGTTTCGCCGTGTGCCGACGACAGGAAGCCTGCCTCGAACGCTGACGGCGCCAGGTACACGCCCCGCCGCAGCATGCCGTGGAAGAAACGATTGAAGGCCTCGCGATCGCAGGATACGGCGTCGGCGTAGGTCTCGACTTTCTTGTCGGTGAAGAACAAGCCGAACATCGCGCAACTGCGATTGGTGGTGACGGCAACGCCCGCTTCGCGCGCCGCGGCTTCCAGTCCCTCGCAAAGGCGGTGGGTGGTGGCTTCGAGCGCGTCGTGGAATCCCGGCGCCTGGATCAGTTCCAGCGTCGCCAGCCCGGCGGCCATCGCCACCGGATTGCCGCTGAGCGTGCCGGCCTGGTAGATCGGGCCGCTGGGCGCGATCTGTCGCATCAGGTCGGCGCGTCCACCATAGGCGCCGACCGGCATGCCGCCGCCGATGATCTTGCCGAAGGTGCTCAGGTCCGGCGTGATGCCGTAGCGCGCCTGCGCGCCGCCCAACGCAACGCGGAAGCCGGTCATCACTTCATCGAAGATCAGCACGGTGCCGTGCTTCGTGCACAAGTCGCGCAGGTGTTGCAGGTAACCGTCGCGCGGCAGGATGCAATTGGCATTGCCGACGATCGGCTCGATGATCAGCGCGGCGATCTCGCTGCCGCAGGCATCGAACATTTCTGTCGCCGCGTCGCTGTCGTTGAAGGGCAGGGTAAGCGTGAGGTCGGCGAGCGACTTGGGCACGCCCGGTGAATCCGGCACGCCCAGCGTCAGCATTCCCGAGCCCGCCTTCACCAGGAAGGAGTCGCCGTGGCCGTGGTAGCAGCCTTCGAATTTCACGATGCGGTTGCGACCGGTTGCGCCGCGTGCCAGGCGGATGGCAGACAAGGTTGCCTCGGTGCCGGAGTTGACCATGCGCACCATTTCGCAGCTCGGCATCAGGCGCGTGATGGTTTCTGCCATCGTCACTTCCAGCGCATTCGGTACGCCGAAGCTCAGGCCGTCCACCATCACCCGCGCCACCGCCTCGAGTACTTTCGGATGCGCGTGGCCGGCGATCATCGGGCCCCAGCTGCCGATGTAATCCACGTAGCGGTTGCCATCCACGTCGATCAGGTAGGCGCCCTCGGCGCGCTTGGCGAAGAAGGGTTCGCCGCCCACCGACTTGAAGGCGCGCACGGGCGAGTTGACGCCGCCCGGCATCAGTTGCAGTGCACGGGTGAAGAGTTCGTGGCTGATTTGGTGGTTCATTGGGGGTCCGATTCAAAACAGGAAACTAGGGTGCGCGCAGCGGCGGCAGGATTGGCGGCCGCGAAGACCGCGCCGAGCACGGCAAGCAGGTCTGCGCCCGCCGCCAGCGCGATGCGTGCATTGTCCGGGGTAATGCCGCCAATCGCCACCGTCGGCAGGCCCAGTTCCCGAGCCTGCCCGAGTAGCGCGAGCGGCGCACGGCGCGCTGCGGGCTTGGTGCCGGAATCGAAGAACGCGCCAAACGCGATGTAGTTCGCACCAGCCGATTGCGCTGCCACCGCCAGGTCGAGCCGGTCGTAGCAGGAGGCCCCGATCAGCGCGTCGTTGCCAAGCACGCGCCGGGCCTCGGCCAGGTCGCCGTCACTCTCGCCCAGGTGCGTACCGGCCGCACCGATGTCGGCTGCCAGCCGCCAGTCGTCGTTGATCACCAGTCCCACGCCGTGTGCCTCGCATAGCGGCAGCAGCGCCTGCGCCTGCTGGCGTCGCAGCGCCGCGTCGGCGTCCTTGTTGCGGTACTGCAGCAGGACGGCGCCCTCGGCGATCACTTCGGTCACCCTTGCCACCAGCCGCTGCGTGTCCGGCTCGTCCGGCGTCAACAGGTACAGGCCGCGAAGCGTCGAAAGGGTGCGCGAATTCATGTCTTGGCCACAGGCGGGATGAGACAATGATAGCGTTCCGATTCAACCGAGATGGCAATGACCGAGATGGCAATGACCGAGCAGGTGGCTTACCGCTGCTGGATGTGCGTGGTGTGCGGATTCATCTACGACGAGGCCGAGGGCTTGCCCGAAGACGGCATCGCCGCCGGCACGCGCTGGGAAGATATTCCCGACAGCTGGTGCTGCCCCGATTGCGGCGTCACCAAATCCGATTTCGAGTTGATGCCCGGTTAATTCAGGCGTGAACGCTGCCCGCTGACTTCCACCAGCAGCGCGCGCACGGCTTCTTCATCGCTGGCGCCCGGCTGCATCTGCAGGTAACGCGCCAGGTCTTCGCGGGCACCCTTGCTGTAGCCCAGTTCACGATAGGCCATGCCGCGATCGCGCCAGGCCTCCGACGCTTCCGGTGAAATCTTCACCAGCCGGTCGGCGGTGCGCGCCACGCGTTCCCAGTCGGCGCTTTCCAGGTACAGGCCGTTGAGGTTGCGCAGCATGCGCGCCAGGATCATGCGGTGCGTCGCCGGCGCGAGTATCTCGATCAGTTGCACATCGTCGGGCGCGTGCCCGCCAAGATGTGGCGAAGCGCGCTCGCGCAATTCTTCGGCGCTGACCGGACGGCCCTTGTTGTAGGGGTCCATCACCAGGATGCCGTCGTCCACCGGCAGGCGCACCAGGAAATGGCCGGGGAATGAAATGCCATCGAGCGGCAGCCCCAGGCGCCGCATCAGCTCGATCTGCACCACCGCCAGCGAGATCGGAATGCCCAGCTTGCGATCGAACACTTCGTTCAAATAGCTGTTGCGCGGATCGTCGTACTGGTGGTTGTTGCCGGCGAAACCGAGTTCGTCGAAAAGGTAGCGATTGATCGTGGTCAGCGTTGCCGGCAAGTCGCCATCCGCGCTGAGGCGGGGTTTCAGGTCGTCGGCATACGATTGCAGCGTGGCCTCATAGCCGGCCGCGTCCAGGTGCGGATATTCGTCGCGGGCAATCAGCAGGGCCGTGTCGAGCAGGGGCAGTTCGTCGTCGCCATAAGTCGCCAGGGCATTCCAATCGGGCAAATCACGGCTGGTGCGCATGGGTCAAATGTGGACGTTGGGCGGGTGCAAATCAAGTGCCATTGATTGACCCGCGTCGCAAGTTTCAGGGGCGCTTCGGAATGGTCGGGCCGAACACCAGTTCGTCGCCCGGCTTCACGCCCAGCGTCTCGACCATGCCGGCATTGAGTTCCAGCACATAGAGCGCCGGCCCCGTGCTCGGGAAGGGTGGGCACTGGTCGCCCGCCGAGCAGGGCGGAACGCGTTCGGAGGCCGAAACCAGCTTGCGCGTACGGTCGAAGTACAGGATGTCCAACGGGATCTTGGTGTTCTTCATCCAGTAGGCCTGCGGCACTTCGTCGTCGTGGATGAAGAGCATTCCGCTGTCGGCGCCGAGTTCATCGCGAAACATCAGGCCGCGCGAGCGCTCTGCATCGTCGTCGGCAACCTCGACGCTGAATCGCTTGCCCTTGAGCTCGACCCAGTTGCCGCCATTGCCGGCGCTGGCACATCCAGTGGCTACGCACAGCGTCAAGACCAGGCCCAGCATGCGAGCGGAAAAGTTCATCTGATTGGTGTTTCCCCGAGGTTTTGCGGACGTTCCGGCAAGGCTTCGCTGCTGTCAAGGAATTTAGTTTCGCACCTGAGCTTTCCTATTCCAGTCGATCTGGATATAGTGCGCGGCCCTTCACTGCGACCCGGTTTTCCGGACCCCGCGCTGAACGGGGGGTGGAAAAAGTCCGGTTCTGGGGTGTTGACGTTCTCGGAATTCGACCTATAATGTGCGGCTCGGTTGGGCGAAACGCCCCACCTACTGATGACAGCCTAGCGCTGGCGTTGGTGTCGTAAGGATCT
>Ga0155472_154_pt1 | contig 20377 bp, 17 predicted proteins | sample RifCSPhighO2_12_FD_107130 | JGI IMG/M metagenome (GOLD analysis project Ga0155472, IMG submission 107130) | Gammaproteobacteria bacterium RIFCSPHIGHO2_12_FULL_63_22
CGTAGTCGGCCAGGCCGACCGCAGCCACGTCGACGCGATGCAGCGCGGCCAGCGTGCCGATCAGGGCATCGAAATATGAAGCTCGCTCGCTCGCGGCGATGTCGGGCAGCGACGGATCCCAGAAGATCCGGCCGTCCATGAACTCCATCAGGTAGAACATTGAACCGATCACCGATTCGTCGGTGCACAGGTGCAGCGGCCGGGCAACGGGAACGGCGCCGCCGTGCAAGGCGGTCAGCACGCGAAATTCACGGTCTACCGCATGCGCGGAGGCGAGCAACTGACCGGGCGGTTTGCGCCGCAGCACGTAGGGGCCGCTGGCGGCATCAATACGATAGGTGGGATTGGATTGCCCGCCCTTGAACTTGGTAGAAGCCAACGGCCCGAGAAAATCCGGGACATGCGCTTCAAGGTAGGCGGCCAAGGCCGCATCAGGCAGGTCGAGCGAGGTCATGGCCCGATCATCGCCCAGCCCGGGCATGCCCGCCAGTCCGGCGGGCACGCGATGGCCGATGGATCAGTTGCGGCGGTCGTAGCGCATGCCGCTGCGGACCTGCGCGATGGCGCGGCGGGTCAGGTCGAGCGCCTTGTTGCGATGCCCACCCTTGTCGTTGTCGGCGGCTTGCAGGTCGCGCTCGGCCGCCTGCAGGTGGTCCAGCGCATCGTTCATGCGCGGCTGGTTGGCCAGGGTGTAGCCGGAAAACAGGCCGGCGGTGATGCCGGCAGCGGTGAACACAAGAATCTGGGCGGTCTTTCCAAAACTCATGGCCTTGCTCCCCCAATAGCGCGACATTGCGCCTGGAAAAGACTAACGCAGCACTGCGCCGTCGGTGGACAGGGACCGCGAATTCCCGGGATCAGGCCTTCAACATGGACCGGGCCAGCGCCGCGATATGCACTTCGTCCGGGCCGTCCGCCAGCCGCAGGGAGCGCGCACCGGCATAGGCCTGGGCCAGGAAGTGATCCTGCGACAGGCCGCCGCCGCCATGCACCTGCATGGCCCGGTCGATGACGGCGCAGGCCATGCGCGGCGCCACGATCTTGATCATGCCGACCAGGTCCTTGGCGCCCTTGTTACCTAGTGCATCCAGCGCCGCGGCGGCTTGCAGGGTGAGCAATCGCGCCTGCTCGATTTCGCAGCGCGACAGGGCGATGGCTTCCTGCGCCATCCCGTGCTTGCCGATCGGCACGCCAAAGGCAATGCGGGTGCGCGCCCGCGCCACCATCATTTCCAGCGCACGCTCGGCCAGGCCGATCAGTCGCATGCAGTGATGGATGCGTCCCGGTCCCAGCCGCGCTTGCGCGATTTCGAAACCGCTGCCTTCCTCATGGATCAGGTTGGCGACAGGCACGCGTACGTTATCGAAGGCCATCTCCACATGGCCGTGCGGCGCGTCGTCGTAACCGAACACGCGCAGTGGGCGCACGACCGATACGCCAGGCGACTCCATCGGCACCAGCACCATTGATTGCCGGCGATGCGCCGCAGCATCGGGACTGGTCACGCCCATCACGATCAATATCCTGCAGCGCGGATCGCCGGCGCCGGTGGTCCACCACTTGCGGCCATTGAGTACGAAGTCATCGCCGTCGCGGGTGATCGGCAGGCCGATATTGGTGGCGTCGGACGATGCGACATCCGGCTCGGTCATCGCGAAGGCGGATCGGATCTCGCCGGCCAGCAAGGGCGTCAGCCAGCGCGCCTGTTGTTCGGCGGAGGCGAAGTTGTGCAGCACTTCCATGTTGCCGGTGTCGGGCGCCGAGCAATTGAAGATTTCCGAGGCGATCAGGGATCGTCCCATGCGTTCGGCGAGGCGGGCGTATTCGAGATTGGATAGGCCATGACCATGCTTCGGGTCAGGCAGGAAAAGATTCCACAACCCGGCATCGCGCGCCCTGGCCTTCAGCGTTTCGAGCAGCGGCGGAATCTGCCAGCGATGCGCGGGATCTTCATCCCATTGCGCGAACACGGCTTCGGCGGGCATCACGTGCTCGGCCATGAAGGCGGCGAGTTTCGCGTCCAGTGCCTGGGTGCGGGGCGACATCGGGAACAGGGTGCTCATGGTCTGGCCTTCAGTAATAAGTCCAAAGATCGCGGCGGTCGTGCAGGTGCGGCAGGGCATTCCAACTACCCAGCGCGAGGCCGTAGGGGCGGGCATGGAATTCGCACAGGCCGCTGTTGCGCAGCGACAGGTTGAGGTCGATCGCGCTGCGGTCGGGCGAGCCGAGCGAGGCCTGCGCCATCCGGGAAATGACGCCGCCGGAGGTCAGCACCAGCACGTTGCCGGTCTTGCGCGCGGCCAGCCGGTCGCCGGCGCCCACCACGCGTGTGCCGAATTCGCTCCAGCGTTCGGGCACGCCCTCGATCGAATCTTCCGACCAAGCGCTGAGTGCGGCGTGGATCATCGCGCCCAGCGCCATCAAGCCACCGGCCTGTCGGCCGAGCACGGCGGGATGGCTGGGGTGTTTTTGCGCGAAACCGTCGAACACCGCGTGATGGTCGAACTCGTCGAGGCCGTGGTCCACTTCGGCCTCGGGCAATTCGAGATTGGCTTGCGCATAGGCCGACTGGATGGCCTCGAGGCTTTGCCGATGGCGGCGCATGTTGCCGGTCACGATCGCATCGAATTCATGGCCGGTGCTGGCCAGCCACTGGCCCAGGCGCAGGCATTGCTCGCGACCGCGGTCGGACAACTGGTCGTAGTCGGCGCTGCCGGCGCTGGCCTGGCCGTGGCGGACGAGCAGCAGGCTCATGTCTCGGGCGCCTCGTGCGCTGCGGAAAGTTCGGCGCCGCGACGAGTGGCGGCGGCGATGGCCGTGGCCACAAGTTCGCGGAAGCCGCCGGCTTCGAAGGCATCGAGCGCCGCCTGCGTGGTGCCGCCCGGTGAAGTCACGCGTTGCCGCAACACGGCCGCGGGTTCGCCGGATTCGGCGAGCATGCGCGCCGCGCCGAGGATGGTTTGCAGGGCGAGATTGCGCGACGTGTCGGCGTCGAGACCTTGTGCTTCGCCGGCCGCCTGCATCGCTTCGGCGAGCAGGAAGACATAGGCCGGTCCGCTGCCGGACAGTCCGGTCACCGCATCCATCTGTGCCTCGTCGGTGATCCAGGCCGTGAGGCCGGTGGCGGCCATCAAGGATTCCGCGAGCGCATGTTGCGCTGCGTCCACGCGGGCGTTTGCGAACAAGCCGGTTGCGCCCGCGCCCAGCAGGGCAGGCGTGTTCGGCATGGCGCGCACCACGGCCAGGTTGCCACCGAGCCAGCGCTCGAGTTGCGTGCTGCTGATGCCGGCCGCGATGGAAATGATCAGGGGCTTGTGCTGTTGCGCGATCGGCGCGAGCGCTTCGGCCACGCTGCGCAAGACCTGCGGTTTGGTTGCGAACACCCATACCGCGCCGCGACTCGCCGCGTCCGCATTGTCGGCGTGCACATCAACGGAAAAATCCCGCGCCAGTGCTTCACGCAACGGCGAAAACGGCTCGGCGACATGGATCGCCGCAGGCGCGCCGCCACGGGCGAGCAAACCGCCGATCAGGCTGCGGGCCATGTTTCCGCCGCCAATGAAACTTGTTTCGATTTGCAGGGGCTGCGTCATTCGGATGTCCACGGCGTGTCCACCGCAGGATAACAGCCGCGCGATCGAGCCCGGGCTCAGTCCCGCGCGCCGAACAGCGCCGAACCGATTCGCACTTCGGTGGCGCCTTCGCTGGCGGCCAGGTCGTAGTCGTCGCTCATGCCCATGGACAGGGTATCGGCCTGCGGATAGCTGGCGCGCAGCTGGTCGAACCAGCCGCGCAGGCGACGGAAAGTCTGCCGCCGCACCTCACGGTCCTCGCTCGGTTCTGGGATCGCCATCAACCCGCGCAGGCGCAGGTTGGGGGACTGTGCGACCAGCGCGGCGAGCGCATCGATCTGTGCGGGATCGCAGCCGGACTTGCCGGCCTCGCCGTCGGGATTGACCTGGATCAGCACGTCCAGCGGCCGGCCGTGACCTTCACGGAATCGGTTCAGCGGTTCGACCAGGCGTGCCCGGTCCAGCGATTCCACCCAGTCGAAATGCTCGGCCACGTCCCGGCATTTGTTCGATTGCAGGTGGCCGATCAGGTGCCACTCGAGCCCGAGCGGTTTCAGCAGCCGGATTTTTTCGACCGCTTCCTGGACGTAGTTTTCGCCGAAGGCCCGCTGGCCGGCCTCGGCTAGGGCGCGGATTGCCTCGGGCGGCTTGGTCTTGGACACCGCCAACAGCCTCGCGACTGGCCGTTCGCAGGCGGCGGCAACGTTCTCAAGAGTCTGCAATACCTGTTGCAAGGCTTGGCTTTGGGGGCGCATGGCTGGCATTGTTGGCAGGAAGGGGAGCGCTATACTGCCCTGAGAGGCTGTGCGGGCCTAGTCAAATCCCGCGCCACGAGGAGAGCTTCATGGATATCGCTGAACTGTTGGCATTCTCGGTCAAGAACAAGGCATCCGACCTGCATCTTTCGGCCGGCCTGCCTCCGATGATCCGGGTGGACGGTGATGTCCGCCGCATCAACATCCCGGCCCTGGACCACAAGCAGGTCCACTCGCTGGTCTACGACATCATGTCCGACAAGCAGCGCCGCGACTACGAGGAATTCCTCGAGGTCGACTTCAGCTTCGAGATCCCCGGCCTGGCCCGCTTCCGCGTCAACGCCTTCAACCAGAACCGCGGCGCCGGCGCCGTGTTCCGCACCATTCCCAGCCAGATCCTGTCGCTTGAGGAATTGGGCTGCCCGCGCGTGTTCGCCGAACTCATCAGCCAGCCGCAGGGCCTGATCCTGGTGACCGGCCCGACCGGCTCGGGCAAGTCCACCACCCTGGCGGCGATGATCGACCACATCAACAAGAGCGAGTTCGGCCACATCCTGTCGGTGGAAGACCCGATCGAATTCGTGCACACCTCGCAGAAGTGCCTGATCAACCAGCGCGAAGTGCATCGCGATACGCACGGCTTCAACGAGGCCCTGCGCTCGGCCCTTCGTGAAGACCCCGACTACATCCTGGTCGGCGAGTTGCGCGACCTCGAGACCATCCGCCTGGCGCTGACCGCCGCAGAAACCGGCCACCTGGTTTTCGCCACGGTGCATACCTCGTCCGCGGCCAAGACCATCGACCGCATCATCGACGTGTTCCCCGCCGGTGAAAAACCGATGGTGCGCTCGATGTTGTCCGAGTCGCTGCGCGCGGTCATCTCGCAGTCGCTGATGAAGAAGGTCGGCGGCGGCCGCATCGCGGCGCACGAGATCATGGTCGGCATCCCGGCCATTCGTAACCTGATCCGCGAAGACAAGGTCGCGCAGATGTACTCGTCCATCCAGACCGGCCAGAACGTCGGCATGCAGACGCTCGACCAGTGCCTGCAGGACCTGACCAAGCGCGGCCTGGTGACCAAGCCGCAGGCTCGTGAATACGCCAAGGACAAGCGTCTGTTCGATTGATGGAAAGTTCCATGCAGCAAGGGCCGGCGCCCGCATCTCCCCAGGCGCCGCCGGCTTGAAGCATCCCCCGGTATCAGATCTGGAGTATCGCCATGAGCAGCATCGACTTCACCTCCTTCCTCAAGCTGATGGCGCACAAGAAGGCATCCGACTTGTTCATCACGTCGGGCGTGCCGCCAACAATGAAGGTCAACGGCAAGCTCTCGCCGATTACCCAAAGCCCCTTGTCGCCGCAGCAGGCGCGCGACCTGGTGCTGAACGTGATGAGCCCGTCCCAGCGCGAAGAGTTCGAAAAGACCCACGAGTGCAACTTCGCCATCGGCGTGTCCGGCGTCGGTCGCTTCCGCGTCAGTTGCTTCTACCAGCGCAACCAGGTCGGCATGGTGCTGCGTCGCATCGAGACGCGCATTCCCACCTGCGAAGAATTGAACCTGCCACCCATCGTCAAGACCCTGGCGATGACCAAGCGCGGCATCATCCTGTTCGTCGGCGCGACCGGTACCGGCAAGTCCACTTCGCTGGCGGCGATGATCGGCTACCGCAACATGAATTCCTCGGGCCACATCATCACCATCGAGGACCCGATCGAATTCGTGCACAAGCACGAAGGCTGCATCATCACCCAGCGCGAAATCGGCATTGATACCGACAGCTGGGAAGCGGCCTTGCGCAACACCCTGCGCCAGGCGCCCGACGTGATCATGATCGGCGAAATCCGTACCCGCGAAGGCATGGACCACGCGATCGCCTTCGCTGAGACCGGCCACTTGGTGCTTTGCACCCTGCATGCCAACAACGCCAACCAGGCGATGGACCGCATGATCAACTTCTTCCCGGAAGAGCGTCGTAACCAATTGCTGATGGACTTGTCGATGAACCTCAAGGGCATCGTCGCGCAGCAGTTGATCCCGACCCCGGATGGCAAGTCGCGCCGCGTCGCGATGGAAGTGCTGCTGGGTACGCCGTTGATGTCCGACTACATCCGCGAAGGCGAGATCCACAAGCTCAAGGACCTGATGAAGGAGTCCAGCGAGCTGGGCATGAAGACCTTCGACCAGGCCTTGTTCGAGCTCTACCAGGAAGGCGAGATCAGCTACGAGGACGCGTTGCGTTACGCCGACTCGCAGAACGAGGTTCGCCTGAAGATCAAGCTGGCCCAGGGCGGTGATGCCCGCAGCCTGTCGCAGGGCATGGACGGCGTCGAGATTTCCGAAGTCCGTTGATCAAACGGGGCGGCTCGGCCGCCCCCGTCCGCCACCGGCCGGGTTCATTCCCGGTCGGCAGGCAGTCCCGCAAAGCCGCAGCCCGACCACTCTTCATTGCGCAGGGTGGCCTTGGCCGTCCAGCCGTAGATGGCGTCGGACATGCCGTCGCTGCATGGCACTGGCGTCAACTGCACGATCAGCGGGCCGTCCGGGGTTTCGCTTTCGATCCGGCGACCGCCATCGGACTCGGTGACGCCATTGAACGGGCCGCTGACGGCAGCCACGCCGGGGCGTTCAAGTACGACGCCATCCTGGCCCGAGCGCACCGACCAGAACGGTTCGTTGCCGCGCGCGAAGAAGACCACGCCACTCAAAGCCTCGTCGCAACTCGGGCCTTCCGTGTAGATGCGTTCGATCCGGGTGATGGCGAGGCGGCCGTCCGCGCCGGGACTGGCCCAGGCGTCGACGAAGAATTCGCGCACGCCCGAGGCGAGGAAGCTATCAAGCACCGGCGCTGCATCAGGACCGAAATCGGCGATGCGCTGGCCGGATTCACCGCAGGGCGTGATGCCGTAGCCGTCCTTGCCCATCACGGCGTTGCCACGCACGCGTTGCGGGCCGGAGGCGGCCGGTGGGGTCGCGACCGGCGCGGTTTCCATCGGCGGAGGCGGCAGCGCGTTCGGGTTGGCCGCCGCTTCGGCAGGAGCGCCCGTCGCCGGCGTCGCGCCGGCAGGTGCGGATTCCGGCGCGCGGTTGCAGGCCGACAGCGCCACCACGCTGATGCAGATCAACGCGGCGGACGCGCGCTTCACGGGGTCGGCTCGACTTTCGCCAGGCCGAGTACGTCGAGGCCCTGTTCGAAGTAGATATCCACCGGGATCTTCGCCGTTTCCAGGCGCTTCAGGTCGGCCGCCAGTTCCGGGCTGATCACGCCCATCGTGTCGGTCATCTGCTTGGCGGCGGCATAGTCGCCATCACCCTGGATGGTGAGCAGGCGTTCCGACAGTGCGTTCATCGCCAACTTCATCTTGTCGAATTCGACGCGATAACGGCCGGTGGCGGGATCGCGGCTGAAGGCGCCCTGTTTTTCGAAGAAGTGGAAGCGGACCATGTTCGCCTTGCCGTGTGCATCCCCGGCGCCGAAGCGCACGCTGCGCATGATGCCGGCCAGGAACGTCACGTAGCCATCCATCAGTTTGGCCTTGTCCAGGTCGCCTCGTTCGCTCAGCGCGGCGATCAGGTACAGGCCCAGTACGTCGGCCTTGCCTTCCTCGAAGCTGCTGGCGTATTCCTTCAGCGCCTGGGTCACCGTGCCCTTGCCGTCGAGCGTGTTCTTGATGCCGAGGCCGTGCGCGACTTCATGGAACATGGTGTCCTCGAAAAAGGCTTCGAAGGTCACGTGCTTCAACTGGTCCTCGGCGATCAGCACCTTCGCGATCGGGGTGAGGATGTTGTCGAACTTCGCGCGCATCACGTTTTCCAGCTGCAGGCGGCGCGTGCCTTTCTTCAGTTGCACCTGTTCGTCGTTGGGCAGGTTGATGGCGATGGTCTTGGCGCCGGTATTGGCGCTGCCGCCGTAGTAGATGGCGTTGTAGGCATTGAGGTCGGCGTTGGAGCCGGGGCGCTCGGCCTTGTACTTGTCCGGGACCGGCAGGCCGCGCTGCATTTCCGGCAGCAGCTTGGCAAAGCGCGCGAGCTTTTCGCTCCACGCGATGTCCTTGATCAGCACCAGGCCCTCGTAACTGGCCTTGTAGCCGAACAGGCGGTCTTCATAGGTTTCGATCGGACCGATCACGATGTCCACCGGATTGGTCTTCATGTCCATCCAGGCCATGTCGCTGGGCTGGAAGTCGTCGGACAACAAGGCGTCGGCGCGCATCGTCAGGTAGTTGCCGAAGGCCTTGTCCTTGCTGAGCGGCGCGGCCTGGCGGAGCAGCGCGGCGGCCTTGGCCAGGTCGTCCTGGTAGGCGACATGGAAGGGCACGGTCACCAGCTTGCCCTCGGCGTCGTGGCGCAGCAGCGTGTACCAGCTGGTCTTGTCGGCCAGCGGGGCGGCCTCGAACTCTTCCTTGGTCATGCTGGTCGGATAGAAATTCGCGCCGTCCGGGCGGGGGCCGACGCCTTCCACGAAGGGCTTGTCGTCGTTCAGCCGGTCCCAGGGGCCGTAGTTCAGCTCCACCATGCGGCGGCTGTCGGCATCGCCGGCCTTGGCCAGCAAGCCCTCGCGGTCGGGCCAGATCTGCTGCCAGTAGATGGCGTTCATCAGTTCGCTGGCCTGGACCAGAAGCGCCAGCATCTTCTTGTCGTCCTCGTCGAAAGCCGACAGGTCGGCGGTCAGCGGCACGCGAACGTATTGGGCCAGGCGCTCGCTGGCGTAGGAGGCCGGGGCCGTCGCTGCCGTTGCCGCCGGTGCGGTGGGCGCGGGCGCTTCGTCGCGCTTGCAGCCGGCAACCGTGGCGATCAGGGCCCAGGAAAGGGCGGTGGTGAGCAGGCGTTGGCGCATGGGGCGGCACTCCGGAGGCGAGGACGCGATGTTAGCGCGGTGGCTGCCCACGCGGGGCGTTGCCCCTGTCGCGGCGTTACAATACGAGTCATGCAAGCCTCGCAATACCTGGCCGATCATTTCCTGATTGCCATGCCATCACTGGCAGACCCCCATTTTGTCCGCGGCGTCACCCTGGTCTGCCAGCACGACGAGCACGGCGCCATGGGCCTGGTCATCAACCACCGGTCCGAATACACGCTGGGCGAGGTGTTGAAGCAGATGGACATCGGCGATGCATCCCCGGCCTTGTCGCGCCAGGCGGTGCTGGTCGGCGGCCCGGTGCAGCCTGATCGCGGCTTCGTGTTGCACGACGACCCGCGCGATTTCGGATCGACCCTTCGCTTCGGCCGCGGCCTGGCCGTCAGCACATCGCGCGAAATCCTGGAGCAGATGGCCAAGGGTGAAGGCCCGGCGCACTTCCTGATGACGCTGGGTTACGCGGGCTGGTCCGCCGGCCAATTGGAAGAAGAGATTTCGCAGAACGCCTGGCTGACCGTGCCGGCCGATCCGGCGATTTTCTTCGACACGCCGCTGGAGCTGCGCTGGCAGGCTGCGGCGCGATCGCTCGGCATCGATATCTCGGGCATGTCCGACACCGTGGGACACGCATGACGGCACTCACGTTGCTGGCCTTCGACGTCGGCGCGCGGCGCATCGGCGTAGCGGTCGGCAACACGATTTCCAACAGCGCGCGCGAACTGGGCGTGCTGGACATGCGCGACACCGGTCCCGATTGGCCGACGCTCGACCGCTGGATGCGCGAATGGCGTCCCAACCAACTGGTGGTCGGCGACCCGGCCACCCTGGACGGCGGCGAGCAACCCATCCGCAAGATGGCGCGAAAGTTCGCCCATGCGCTCAGCGCGCGCTATCAATTGCCGGTCGAGCAAGTGGACGAACGCACCAGTTCGATCGAAGCCGCGCAGCGCTTTGCGCAAGGCCGCGCCAGCGGCCAGCGCAAGCGGCACCAGGCATCGCAACTCGATGCCACCGCCGCGGCAATCATCCTCGAGCGCTGGCTGGCCGAACCCCATTCCCGAATTCCCCTTGCCACGGATCCAACATGAATCCCTTGCCTGTTTCGCAACGCAGCCTCGACGGCCGGCTCCGACACTTGCTCACCCTCGAAGGCCTGCCGGCCTCGATGCTCGAATCCTTGCTCGACGCCGCCGAGGTGATGGTGCCGCAGTCGATGTCGGGCACCGGGCTTCGCGATCGCCTGGCCGGACGCACGGTGTGCACCTTGTTCTTCGAACCCTCGACGCGAACTCGCGGCTCCTTCCACCTGGCAGCCACCCGACTGGGCGCCGACGTGCTGGGCTTCGACGTCCATGCCTCGTCCACCAAGAAGGGCGAGACCGCGCTCGACACGATGCGCACGCTGGAAGCGATGGGCGTGGATTGTTTCGTCGTGCGCCATGCCGATGACGGCGCGGTGGCCGAACTGGCCGCTGGCGCACGCCCGGAAACCAGTTTCATCAACGCCGGCGACGGCCGCAACGCGCATCCGACCCAGGGCCTGCTCGACATGCTGACCTTGCGCCAGCGCAAGGGTCCGGATTTTTCGCAATTGAAGGTGTTGATCGTCGGCGATGTTCGCCACTCGCGCGTCGCCCGTTCCGACCTGCATGCCTTGCGCACGCTGGGCGTGGGCGAAATCCGGGTCTGCGCCCCGGCATCCCTGCTGCCCGATGGCGACGCCCTGGACGGTTGCCGCGTGATCGACTCGCTGGACGAAGCCCTGTATCGCGTGGATGCCGTGATGATGCTGCGCCTTCAGCGCGAGCGCATGGAGGAGGGGCTGGTCCCGTCGCTGGAATCCTACTTCGCCGATTACGGACTCGATGCGCGTCGCCTGGGCCTGGCCGCGCCTGACGCGGTCGTGATGCACCCGGGCCCGATGAATCGCGGCGTGGAGATTTCCGATGAGGTGGCCGATGGCCCGCAATCGGCGATCCTGCAGCAGGTCGGCAACGGCGTGGCCGTGCGCATGGCGATATTGCAGGCGCTGCTGGGCTGAACCCGCTGCTGCACGCGGTCAACGCGTGTCGACGTTGCCGTTCTTGTAATCCCAGGTGCGGGTGATGTCGAGGATGTCGATGTCCTCGCCGGTCTGCGGCAGGGGCGCGAACGGGCTCGATAACTGCACGGCCTTCACCGCAGCCTGGTCGAGCACCTTCTTGCCGCTGCTCTTGTTGACCAGCACGCCTTTCACCTCGCCGTTGCGGCCCACCGACACGGTCAGGATCAGCCGGCCGCTCAGGCCCTGGCGCTGCGCCTCGATCGGATAGTTGAGGTTGCCGACCCGTTCGACCCTCGCGACCCAGGCGCGCATGTAGGACGCGTATTCATATTCCTGGGTGCTGGCGGTGATGAATTTCTTCTTCGGCCGCTTTGCGTACAGCGCGCTGCGGATATCGATCTCGGCGGCCAGCCGGGCCATCTCGGCGCTTTGTTCCATCAACTCGCGACCGGTCGGCAGGGGCCGCGGCTCGCTGTTGGCCTGTTCCTCGGGCGCCATCACGCGGGTCGGGCTGGGCGCGACCGTAGTCAGCATGCGCTGCCGCGGATCGGGGGCGGGCGGCGGCACCTGCGCCGTCAGCGGCTGTGGCGCGACGCCCACCTGGGTCTTCGGCACCTGCGCCACCTGGTCCTCGCGCGGACGCTGGGCACGGTCGCTGTTGCCGCCGCCCTGGTTGTTGGACTGGGCGATGAAGTCAGCCTGCTTGGGCGGGTCCGGCGTGGAGGTCTGGGTCAGGATCACGTCCAGCGTCGGGACCACAGGCGCGGCATCGTCCTGGCTGAAGCCGACGCCCAGGATGATGACGCCGAACACGATCAGCGAGAACGCCAGGGTCGCACTAAGCCGTTCGGACGATCCGATCCGTGGCCGGGGTACGGCGGCGGGTGGCGGAGAAACAGGCGCGTTCACGTCAATGCCGTCGTTCCCGGCGGGCCTCGATGGCATCGAAGAGCGTGCCTGCGATGTTCAGGTCGAACTGCAAATCCAGCTCACGGATGCAGGTCGGGCTGGTGACGTTGACCTCGGTCAGGTAGTCGCCGATCACGTCCAGGCCGACGAAGATCATTCCCCGTCGGCGCAGTTCCGGGCCGACCCGGGCCGCAATCCAGCGATCGCGCTCCGTCAGAGGGCGACCTTCGCCCCGGCCGCCGGCCGCCAGGTTGCCGCGGAACTCGGTGCCCTGCGGGATGCGCGCCAGGCAGAAGGGCACTGGCTCGCCGTCGATCAGCAGGATGCGTTTGTCGCCCTGCGCGATCTCCGGCAGGTAACGCTGGGCCATGGCCAGGGTCTTGCCGCCCTCGGTGAGCGTCTCGAGGATCACGTTGATGTTCGGGTCGCCTTCGCGAACCATGAAGATCGAGCGGCCGCCCATGCCGTCCAGCGGTTTCAGCACGCAGTGGCCGTGGCTGGAAATGAACTCCCGAATTGTCGCAGCGTCGCGACTGACCACCGTCGGCGGGCAACAATCCGGAAACAAGAGGGCCGCCAGTTTTTCGTTCAGGTCGCGCAGGCCCTGGGGGTCGTTCACCACCAGCACGCCTTCCGCCTGGGCCATGCCCAGGATGATGCTGTCGTGCAGGTAGGCTGAATCCACCGGCGGATCGGTTCGCATCAACACGACATCCATCTCCGACAGGGGTCGCAATTTCGGCGTGGCCAATTTGTACCAGTCGCTGGAGTCGTCTTGTACTGCAAGCGATGCGAGTTGTGCGACGGCCTGCCCGTTTACCACGGCAAGGCTGCCGGGCACGACGTAATTGAGGTGATGCCCGCGGCGCTGGGCCTCGAGCATCATCGCGAATGTGGAGTCTTTCGCAATCTTGATCTTTGCAATCGGGTCCATGACCACGGCGACGTGCAGATTCATGTTGTTTCCGCAAAAGTGAAGTCCTGCGCGCTAGCCTAGCAGGGCCGCCGTTACAACGTGCAGGGGGTCACGGAAAGCAGCGCAGAACCGCATTGTGCTTGACACTTCCGCGCTACGCTGGGATATAAGCAAGGTGGCCCAACGCTTCAATCAGGCGTGACAGAAGGCCACGCACCGGGGAAACAGATGGAACAAAGCAATCTCAGCGGCTTGAGGGTGATGGTCATCGACGACTCGAAGACCATTCGCCGGACGGCGGAAACGCTTCTCAAGAAGGAAGGCTGCGACGTCGTGACCGCGACCGACGGTTTCGAGGCGCTTGCCAAGATCGCCGATCACCAGCCGCAGATCATTTTCGTCGACATCATGATGCCGCGCCTCGATGGCTACCAGACCTGCGCCTTGATCAAGAACAACCAGATGTTCAAGGGCACGCCCGTGATCATGCTGTCGTCGAAGGACGGATTGTTCGACAAGGCCCGGGGCCGGATCGTCGGCTCGGACCAGTACCTCACCAAGCCCTTCACGCGCGACGAACTGTTGTCGGCCATCCGCAACTTCGTGGCGATCGCCTGATACCGCCATGGCCAAGCCCAACCCATCCCGCCGGATTTCCTCCTTCGACACGCTGCTCGATTACGAGACGCGGTCCCTGGCGCACGTCGCCGGCCGCCCGGAGTCGATCGAGGCGGCGGGCCACTGGCGCGGCGTCGGCTTTCGCCTCGGCCAGCGGCGCCTGGTGTCGTCCTTCGACGAGGTGATGGAAATCCTGCCGATGCCGCCGGTCACCCCGGTGCCCGGCGCCCAGGCCTGGATGCTCGGCGTGGCCAACGTGCGCGGCACCCTGCTGCCGGTGGTCGACCTGAAGCAGTTCCTGGAAGGCGAGCGCACCGTCGTGCATGACGGCCAGCGCATGTTGGTCGTGCGGCAGAGCGGCGGCAACGTGGCCGTGCTGATCGACGAACTGTTCGGCCAGCGCACATTCAATGATTCGCACCGGGCCGAGATGGCCGGTGAAAACGAGGGCCGTTACGGCCACTTCGTCAGCCAGGTCTATCGCCTGGCAGATACATCATGGGCGGTGTTCAGCATGCAGACGCTGACACGTACGCCTGAATTTCGGCAGGCCACCATTTAGGCGGTCATTGTTTTTCTTTGAGGGCGGGTCCAGTCATGAGCACGAATGCCAGTTCGTTCACCGGTCGGGTATCCAACTATGGCCTTCGGGTCTGGTTGGCGGTCCTGGGTATCGCAGCCGCGGTCTTCGTGGCCAACTTCCTGTACGCCAGCTACCTGTCGAACCAGGAAAACGAAGCCCGCGCATTGACGGCGGAACTGCAGGTGCTGTCGCAGCAGATGGCGAAATACTCGCGAGAGGCGGTCGAAGGCGGTAACGCCGAATCGTTCGAGGAGTTCAAGGCCACCAAGGACCGCGGCGGCGTGATCGTCAACGCACTGCGCAAGGGCGGCGCCGGCGTACCGGGCTATGAAGGCAGCCTTCGCGAGCCGGGCGTCAGCAGCGCGCTCAAGCGCGTGACCACCATCTGGACCAAGATGGCGGCCGACGCCGACCGCATCACCAAGAGCCAGGAACAGATCGTCAACCTGAGCGACACCGCGGCCGCGTTCAACGCCCGCATCCCGCAGATTTCCGCCCGACTCGACGAGGTGGTGCGAGCCATGTCGGACGCTGGTGCGCCGGCGTCGCAGATCAACCTGGCCAACCGCCAGATCGTGCTGGCCGACCGCATGGCCCGCCGCGTCACGGAAATCCTGGCTGGTGGCGATCGCGCCGTATCGTCGGCCGACGCGCTCTCGCGCGACAGCGCGGTGTTCGGACAGGTGCTGGCAGGCCTGAAGGACGGCAACGCCGAAATGCAAGTGGCCCGCGTCACCAGCACCGCCGCGCTCGACGCCGTGAATGCGGTGGACAAGCTGTATGCCGATTCGCTGAAGGAAATGGATTCCATCCTGCAGGCGTCCACCGACTTGTTCGAGGTGCAGGGAGCCTCGGCCGCGATCTCTGGCGACTCCAACGTATTGCTCGAAGACAGCCAGGCGCTGTACGCGACCTTTGGTTCCAGCCTGAACCGCTTCTTCCCGAACAACCTGTGGGCCATGGGTTCCGCGGGACTGGCATTGCTCGCGATCGCCGGCCTGTATCTCTTCATCCGCGCCAACGACAAACGCGCGCTGACCAGCACCAAGGAAATCAACCAGCGCAACCAGGAAGCCATTTTGCGGCTGCTGGACGAAATGGGTTCGCTGGCAGAAGGCGACTTGACGGTAAAGGCAACGGTTACCGAGGAAATCACCGGCGCGATCGCGGACTCCATCAACTTCGCCATCGAGGCGCTGCGATCCCTGGTATCGACCATTAATGAAACCGCGGTGCAGGTGGCAGCGGCCGCCCAGGAAACCCAGGCAACGGCGATGCACCTGGCTGAAGCTGCGGAACACCAGGCGCAGCAGATCACCTCGGCATCGGCGCAGATCAAGGACGTGGCATCCAGCATTGACCAGGTGTCGCGCAACTCGGCCGAGTCGGCCGACGTGGCACATCGATCGGTGCAAATCGCTGCAAAAGGCGCCGAAGTCGTGCGTCAGACGATCCAGGGCATGGACAACATCCGTGACCAGATCCAGGAAACCTCGAAACGAATCAAGCGACTGGGCGAAAGCTCGCAGGAAATCGGATCGATCGTTGAACTGATTAACGACATCGCGGAACAGACCAACATCCTGGCGCTTAACGCCGCTATTCAGGCGGCATCCGCCGGTGAAGCAGGCCGAGGCTTCGCGGTGGTGGCCGACGAAGTGCAACGACTGGCAGAACGCGCGTCGAACGCGACAAAGCGAATTGAAACGCTGGTGCAGACCATTCAAAGCGATACCAACGAAGCGGTGTCGTCGATGGAGCAGACGACCGCCGAAGTGGTGGCCGGTGCCCGACTGGCCGAAGACGCAGGCTTGGCGCTGGGCGAGATTGAAAAGGTCTCGAACGACTTGGCAGACCTCATTCAGAACATCTCGACCGCAGCACGCCAGCAGTCGGTGGCGGCAACCAACATCACCGCGACCATGTCGGTGATTCAGGAAATCACCACGCAGACCTCGCAGGGTGCGAACCAGACCGCCGAGTCCATCGGAAACCTGGCGCAGCTCGCTGCCGACCTGCGTCGGTCGGTGGCCGACTTCAAACTGCCCGCGCTCTGATCGGCACGGATTCGAATGGCAATGGCTAGTCACGGGCGCAGCGACTCGCGCCCGGGTAAATACAGGACCTCTGCATGAGGCTGCACGAGAACATCGATTTCACCACGCTTACCTGGGTCAAGCCCGAGCTCGACGAGACGCTGCGGCAGGCGCGAAACGCCTTGCAGAACTACGTCGAGGAAGGCGAAAGCCCGGCCGAGCTGCGCACCTGCTCGGACCTCTTGCACCAGGTCCAGGGCACGCTGCGAATGGTCGAGCTTTACGGCGCGGCGATGGTTGCCGAGGAAATGGAGCAGCTGTCGCGCGCGCTGGTCGATGGCAAGGTCGAGAACCGCGACAACGCCTACGCGGTGCTGATGCAGGGCATCGTGCAGTTGCCCGATTACCTCGAGCGCCTGCAAAGCGGCCATCGTGATATCCCGATCGTGTTGCTGCCCTTGCTCAACCAGCTGCGCGAATCGCGCGGCGAAAAGGGCCTCAACGAAAGCGTACTGTTTTCACCGGACCTGTCGCGTCCCTTGCCGCCTTCGGCGCAAGGCCCCGGCGTTCCGCTGGACCAGGCTGAACTGACGCGTCGCGCGGAGGCCCTGCGCGGCCTTTTCCAGGGCGCACTGCTGCGCTGGCTGAAGGACGACAACAGCGCCGCCACCATTCGCGACCTGACCGACGTTTGCGAACAACTGGTGCCGATTACGGCGGCTGAACCCGCGCGCCGCCTGTTCTGGGTGGCGGCCGGCACGCTGGACGCGCTGGGCAAGAATGCCTTCCCGATCAGTAATCCGCTGAAGCAGGCGCTGGCCAAGGTCGAGCGCGAAATCAAGCGCCTGGCCGAAGGTGGCGACGCCGCATTCCGCACCGATCCGCCGATTGAACTGACCAAGCAACTGCTTTATTTCGTCGCGCATGAAGGCAGCGATGTCGGCCGCATCGGCGAGATCCGAAAAGTCTTCGGGCTGAGCGGCAGCGAACCGAGCGAGGCCGAACTCGCGCATGCGCGTGGCAGCCTGTCGGGCAACAACCGCGCCCTGCTGGAAACCGTCGCCGTCGCCATCAAGGACGACTTGCTGCGGGTCAAGGACTCGCTCGACCTGCACCTGCGTACGCCCGGCGCCAAGCCGGCCGACCTCGGCGCCCAGGTCGAGGCCCTCGACCGCGTCGCCGATACGCTCGGCATGCTCGGCCTGACCGTTCCCCGTCGCGTCGTGCAGGACCAGCGCAGCGCGATTACCGATGTCATCAACGGCCAGCGCCGCGACGACGAAGAAACTTTGCTCGATATCGCGGGTGCCTTGTTGTACGTGGAAGCCGCGCTGGACGACCAGGTCGAGCGCCTGGGCAAGGAGGGCACCGATGTGTCCGCCGACACCGCGACCAGCACCAGCAATGAATCGCGTCGCCTGCTCGAAGTGCTGGTGAAGGAAGCGATTGTCAATTTCTCGCAGGCCCGGCAAAGCTTCGTCGGATTTGTCGAAACCCATTGGGACCACCGGCAACTGGTGGAAGTACCGCGCCTGCTGAGCGAAGTCTCCGGCGCGCTGCGCATCCTCAACCTGCCCGTGCCCGCCGACTACCTGGTGGGCGTACGCCAGTTCACCGACAACGAATTGCTGCGCCGCAAGCACGTGCCCAGCGGCCAGCAGATGGATCGGCTTGCCGATGCACTGGCCAGTCTTGAATATTTCCTCGAAGCCCTTCGCGATCGCCGTCCCAATCGCGACCAGATCCTTGAAGTGGCCAGGCAGAGCCTGACCTCGCTCGGCTACTGGCCGTTGTCGGCGGAAAACCGCTCGGCAGCGCCGACCGCCGCGCCGACACCGATTTCCCGTGCGCCTGCGCCAGCCGTGGCTGCCGTGCAGCCTGCGCCTGTCGCATCGGAAGCCACATCGGCCGCGCCGCAGGCGCCTGCCATGCCAGCCGAAATGGCTGCCGGAACCGCATCTGCGGCACCCGCCTTCGACCTCACGCCCGCAACCGGCGTGCCCGAGACGGTCTTCACCGGCATGGTCGGCGACCTGGTGCCGGGTTTCGACGGCGCCAGCAGCGAAGAGATCGACGACGAGATCCGCGAAGTATTCCTCGAGGAGTTCGAGGAAGAAATCGAAAACCTCGCACAGCTCCTGCCGCCGTGGCGCGAAGATCCGTCCAACGCCGAATTGCTGCGTCCCATTCGCCGCGTGTTCCACACCCTGAAGGGCAGTGGTCGCCTGGTGGGCGCCAAGACCCTGGGCGAGTTCAGCTGGAAGATCGAGGGCATGCTCAACCGCGTGCTCGACGGCAGCCGTGCCGCCAGCCCGGAAGTGGTGGCGATCGTGCAACTGGCCTTGCAGCACCTGCCGCTGCTGCGCGCCGCGCTGCAGGGACAGGAAGTATTTGCCGACCTGGAAGGCATCCAGGCCACGGCCGACCGCGTCGCCGCGGGCGAAGACGTTACCTATCGCCACGCCTCGCTGGCCGAGGAAGTGGTTGAAGCCGACGACGACATGGACGACGAGTTCGTGGAAGCCGAGGCAGCCGTCGAAGTCGCTGCGCCGGAAGAGGCAGTTGCTGAGGGCGAGGACCAAGGTCCGCTGTTCTCGATCGATCCGGTGCTGCTGGAAATCCTGAAGCCCGAAGTCGCCGGACACCTGGAAGTAGTGGATGCCTGGCTGGCGCAGTGCGCGGCCCGCGGCCCGCAGCCGGTAACCGACCCCTTGCTGCGCTCGATCCACACCATGAATGGCGCCTTCGCCATGACGGAAGTGTTGGCGATCACCGACGTGACTGCGCCGCTGGAGGGTTTCGTCAAGCGCTCGCTTGCGCACAACCTCAATCCGGGCGAAGCCGGCGTTGCGTTGGTGGCCGATGCGGCGAAGGCGATCCGCGCCACGATCCTCGCCATCGAAAAGCCGCGCCCGGTGCTGCCGCACTTCGCGGACCTGTCGGCGCGCGCCTACTCGCTGCGCGACACCTTGCCCGATTCCATGTTGCCCAGCGTGCCCGTGCACGCCGAGGAAGACCTGTCGCCGATGCCGCAGGTCGTGGTGATGGAAGCCGCCGATACCTCGGGCATTCCCGATTTCGAGGGCATGGCGGAAGCCGAAGCCGAAGCGGAAGCCGTGGCAGAGGCGGAAGTGGAAGCCGAAGTCGAGCCCGTGGCCGACATTCCTGCCGAAGCCGAGTCGGAAATCGAAGTCGAGGCAGCGGCCGAAGCGGAAGCCCAGGCGGAAGCCGAAATCGAAGCGGAAATGGCTGTCGAGTCCGAGACGCCCGTCGAAGCCGAAGTCGAGTTGCTTGACGAGGCTGCGGCCGATTTCGAGACCGAATTCGAGTCCGAAGCTGAAATGGAAGTTGCCCAGTATCTCGGGTCCGACACGTTCATCGAGCCGGCCGTGGAACCCGAAGCGGCGCCCGAACCTGAGGTCATGCCGGAGCTGGAGTCGCGCGCCGACTCCTGGATCACTGGCGAGTACGAAATTGCATCGCTCGAATCGCCAGCTGCGCCTGTCGTGGAAGTCGAAGCCTCGTCCCGGACGATCGTCGAGCTGCCGGCCGACGAGCCGATGCAGTGGTCGGAAGAATTCGAAGACGAGCAGGCAGCGTTCGAGGCAGAAGCCGCCGAGGCGCTTGCCGATGTACCGACCGAGACTTTCACCAGCGAACAAGCGCTTGAAGCGCAGGCGCAGGCCGAGGCCGCTGATTTCGCGGAAGAATTCGAGCTTGCTGAATCCGCTGCCGTCGAGGAACTGGCGCCGGCTGAAGCTGAACTGGTCGCCGAGGTCCAGGCCGAACAAGAGTTCGACCTGGCGACGCAGGCCGGAGCCATTGAGCCGGAAGCAGAAGTCGAGGACGAGCAGGTTGCTTACGCGGAACTGTTCCCGGCCGACCTGATTTCCGTCGAAGATTTCCTGCGCGAAGCCGGCGAACGCGAGGCCGCGGAAGCTGCCGCCGCAGAAGCCGCTGCAGCCGAAGCCGCTGCAGCCGAAGCCGCCGCAGCCGAAGCCGCCGCAGCCGAAGCCGCTGCCGCAGAAGCCGCTGCCGCAGAAGCCGCCGCCGCAGAAGCCGCCGCCGCAGAAGCCGCCGCCGCAGAA